>Ga0310810_10010239_pt1 | contig 10905 bp, 10 predicted proteins | sample NCmetagenome_FD_207641 | JGI IMG/M metagenome (GOLD analysis project Ga0310810, IMG submission 207641) | Soil microbial communities from experimental microcosm in Duke University, North Carolina, United States - NC | ecosystem: Engineered > Artificial ecosystem > Soil microcosm > Unclassified ... | reverse complement strand
GACGATCATCAGGCCGTTGTCGCCCTCGCCCAGCCGCTGTTTCGGATCGTCGGGATCGATGCCGAGCGGCGTGGGCGGCCTGAGGCCGTTGTCGTACCAGAACACGGTCAGTGGCCCGTGCTTGCTGCTCTTGTCGTATTGATACGTGATCAGGTTGCTTCCCAGAGTGACCTTCGGATCCACGAGCGAGGTGGTGGCCTTGACCGTGACGGGAGCGTCGAGACCGAGCGCATTGAACGCCGGATCGAAATGGTGGGGGGCCATGTCCGGCATGGTGCCGTTGCCGAAGTCCCATACCCAGCGCCAGACGAACGGGGCCAGCGTCCCGTTGTACGGCCGTTCCGCGCGCGGGCCCAGCCAGAGATCCCAGTTGAGACCGGCCGGCTGCGACTCGGGCCCCTTGCCCGGCCACGTCGACCCGATCGTCCTGGGGCTACCGCTCCACGCGTGCACCTCCTTCACCGCGCCTATCGCGCCGTCCTGGACCCACTCCACCGTTTCTCGATGGCCTTCGCCCGAGCGGCCGAAGTTGCCCATCTGCGTGGCGACGCCCGTCTCCTTCGTGACACGCGCGACGAGCCGCGCCTCGTGGATGTTGTGCGTCAGCGGTTTCTCGCAGTAGACGTGCTTTCCCGCCTTCATCGCGAAGATGGTGATGTACGCGTGCAGGTGGTCGGGTGTCGCGATCAGGACCGCGTCGATCGCCTTTTCCTTCTCGAGCATGACGCGGAAGTCCTCGTACGTCGCGCACTTGAAGTTCGGCGTTTTTCCGCTGTAGTGCTTCTCGATTTCCTCCGCCACCGGCCCGCGGCCGGCCTTGCCGCCGTAGTACCAGCTCGAGAGATCCCACGAGTCCGCCGGATCGGCCACGGCGATGACCTGACAGTCCTCCTCCTGGAAGAGGGCGCGCGTGTTAGTGCGTCCCTGCCCGCCGGCGCCGATGATCGCCACGTTGACCTTGTCGCTGGGCGCGACGAATCGCGGCCCACCCAGCACGTGCCTGGGGACGATGGTGAAGGCGGCCGCGGCGGCGGCGGTTGTCGCGATGAATTCCCGGCGGGTGGTCGGCTTGGCGTCCATGTCCGTCCTTTTGATGGATGAGGTCAGCAGCAGGCATCATACGACGCCCCGCGGCCAGGGAGCGACTGCGACTCTGCGTCAGTTCTGCCAGACGCCAAACCCCTGCGCACGCAGCCATGCCGCCAGTTTCGACTCCATGAAGGCCGCGATCGGGAGCGGCAGCCGCGAGAATCCTTCGACCAGGTCGAGCCGCAACCGGACGCCGTGGTCGCGGACGTAGCGGCCCGACTGCGTCCCGGCCCGATGCCGCGCGAAACGCTTCTCGGGCGTGAGGCCCGTCATGCCGACGTAGAGGCACCCCGCGGTCATGCCGGGATTTCGTTTCCGGAACGCGGCCTTCTTCTGAACGTCGCGATCGAGCTCGATGGCGTAGATGCTGTAGTGGCCGCGAGACCAGGAGTGCGGAGCGAGCGTCGCGCACAGGCTGAACAGCTCCGACTCGACACCGGCGGCGCGCGACGATTCGAGCGGTTCGCTCGCGGGGATCGTCCGCTTGCCGCCCCACTGGAAGAAGACATCCGCGGATTTCTCCTTCGCCCGTATGACGTACCCGAGTCCCCACTGCGGGTAGTCCGGGTGGCGGACGATGTCGCCGGAGTTCAGCGGGGTCGCCGGAACTGTCATGCGCGTTGAGATTCTAGTGCGGGCACACGAGCGCACGTGTCCGGTATCTGGTGTACCGTGACCCCATGAAAACCGTCGTGCGTGCTCGTGTCGCGGCTCTCATCCTGGCCGCGGCGATTGGTCCGGCCGGTTCGGCCTCGGCGCAGATCTATAAGCTGGCCGACATGAACACCCGGCAAATCCAGGCGCTTGACCGCCAACGCACCGTGGTCGTGATCCCTGGTGGCATCCTGGAAGAACACGGGCCCTACCTGCCCTCGTACACCGACGGCTACGCCATCGAAGCATACACACGGGCGCTCGCCGCGGCGATTGTCGCGCGTCCTGGCTGGACGGTCGTCGTGTTCCCGCAGATTCCGCTGGGCAACGATCCGGCGAACACCATCGGGGCGAAGCGCATCTTCCCCGGCAGCTACCCGGTGCGCTTCACGACGCTGCGTGCCATCTACATGGACCTGGCGAGCGAGCTCGGCGATCAGGGATTCCGCTGGATCTTCCTCGTCCACGACCACGGCGCGCCAAACCACCACATCGCGCTCAACCAGGCGTCAGACTACTTTCACGACACCTACGGCGGCACGATGGTGCACCTGTTCGGGCTGAAGCCCGTGTTCTTGTGTTGTGGGACGAAGGACACGTTCCTGTCGAAGGACGCCCGCGCGGAAGAGGGCTTCACGGTCCACGCGGGCGCCGATGAGACCAGCCAGCTGTTCTTCCTGCGCCCGGATCTCATCGCTCCTGATTTCGACAAGGCGCCGTCGCTCACCGCACGCGACTTTGCCGATCACATCAGGATCGCGAAGGCCGATGGGTGGACGGGATACTTCGGTGCGCCGCGCCTGGCTACGGCCGCGATGGGCGCCGTGGAGTTCGAGCGCTCATCGCAGAACGTCATCAAGATCGCGCTCCAGATCCTCGACGGCCTCGACTACCGATCAATCCCGCGCTATGCCGACGAGATGGACCCGTTAGACGCCGCAGGCGAACAGGACCAGCTCGATCACGAACGGACGGTCGAGAAGAAGCAGGCGGCCTGGCTCCAGTCGCACAAACTGCAGTAGCGAGGCGGCTTTAGCCAGACTCGTCCTGCCACTTCCCCGTCCTCTACCTTGTCTTGGCTGCGCCCTTGCGCTTCGCGACGCGGACGCTTCCGACCTCCTCCGTCTCCTCGTCGTTGTCGGGATGCGCGATGGCCGCCGCCTTCCGATTGATTCCGCCTTCTGCGAGCTTCGTGAGCGTCTTGTCCGCAGCCTTCTCTTCGTCCAGCGTCAGCTGGAGCAAGTCCGCGGCCTCGTCGTGGCCCATGGCCTTCGCCCAGGCGATCAGTGTTCCGTAGGCCGCCATCTCGTAGTGCTCGGCGCGCTGGCCCGCGGCGATGAGGCACGCGTCCATCGTCGTCTCGTCAAGCTTTTCGTCCATCACCGCCTTGCCTTCTTCGATGATCCCGGCGATGCCGTCGCAGTGCTTGCCGCTGACTCGTTCGTCGAGAGTGGCGAACACCTGCTCGAGGCGGCCAATGTGGCCCTCCGTCTCCTCGAGATGCGATTCGAATGCGTCGCGAAGGGGCGCAGCGCTGGCCGTCTTGGCCAGCTTCGTGAGTGCCTTTGTCAACTGCTTCTCCGCGTCGTAGGCGTCGCGGAGCTCATCAATGAACATGCCGTGAAGAGTGCCTGGTTCAGTCATTCTGCTTCTCCGATGTCCGGGAAGGATCTCCCACCGCGCAGGAAGCAGATACCGTGCCGCGGTATCCGGTGGATCGCGAACTGCCAACGGGCGCCCTCGAGGGAGGTCGCCCTTCGTGACAATGTAGTAAGTCCGCACCGTGCATCGGAGGCGACTCAGCGTTTCTTCGCGGTCTTCCGGCTGCGCTTGCGCGGCACCTTGGCGCCCTCAGCGCGCGCCTCGGACAAGCCGATCGCAATCGCCTGCTTCCGGCTCGTGACTTTCTTCCCCGATCGTCCGCTCCTCAGCGTGCCGTGCTTGCGCTCGTGCATCGCACGCTCCACCTTGGCCGCGGCCTTCTTGCTGTACTTGGCCATTGGTTGCCTCCTCGACAGCGCTCTACAGCGCTAGCCGTTGGCGATGCAAGGCGCGATCCCGAGCCAGCGGAACAGCAAGGGAGAATTTCGGGCGTGCGAGGCGAGCGCCTATACGCTGCGCAGGTACTGATGAATCGAGAAGATTGCGGCCGAGCCTTCGCCGACGGCCGCCGCGATCCGGCGATTCGCGCTGGCGCGCACGTCGCCGGCGGCAAAGATGCCGGGCACGCTGGTCTCGAACATCAGCGGGTCACGATCCAGCGCCCAGCCCTTCCCCGCCGCCCGCGCCTCGGCGCCGGTCAGGATGAAGCCCTGATCGTCTGTGGCAACCAGCGAGCAGAACGCTCCGGTTCGCGGCTCGGTGCCGATGAAGATGAACAGCGCGTGACCATCCAGGCGCCTGGTCTCGCCCGTCTCCGCGTTGCGGACGTCGATTGCCTCCAGGTGGCCGTTGCCGTGCACCGCGGCGATCTCCGAATTGCCCACCACGGCGATGTTCGGTGTGGCCTTGATCTTGTCCACCAGGTAGTGCGACATCGAGGGCAGCAGCGACGCCTTGCGGACGATCAGAGTGACCTTCGCGGCGTAGCGCGCGAAGAACAACGCGCCCTGCCCCGCCGAATTCGCGCCGCCCAGGACGATCACGTGCTGCCCCCGGTAGATTGCGGCCTCGGAAAGCGCCGCGCCGTAGTACACACCGGCGCCGATGAGTTGCGAGATCCCCGGGACATCCAGCTCGCGGACGCTCATTCCCGACGAGAGCATCAGCGCGTGGCACGCGACCTCGGCGCCATTGGCGAGGTGGACGACCTTGTACGGATCCACCCGGCGGATGCCGACAACCGCCTGGCCGATCAGGAGCTCGGCGCCGAAGCGTTTCGCCTGGGTGACCGCTCGTCGCGCGAGATCGGCGCCGCTGAGGCCGTTGGGGAAGCCGAGGTAGTTCTCGATGAGCGAGCTGGTCCCCGCCTGGCCGCCCGGCGCGTTCTGCTCGATGAGCACCACCTTCAGGCCCTCCGACGCGCCGTAGACCGCGCACGCCAGGCCGGCAGGGCCGGCGCCGATGATGGCCAGGTCGTAGTACGGCCGCGTCGGCTCGGCATACAAGCCGACCTTCTCAGCCAGCTCCGCGTGAGAAGGCGTGACGAGCGCGGTGCCATCCGCCAGGAGCACTACCGGCAGGCGCGACGGGTCGCCGCCGTTCGCTCCGAGCGCGATCGCCCGCATGGCCTCGTCCTGCTCGACGTCGATCCATCGATACGGAATCTGGTTGCGCGAGAGGAAGTCGCGAGTGTCGTAGCTTTGGGGCGACCAGCGGGATCCGATCACCTGCACGCCCTCGAACGATGTGCGTGCCCGCGCCGACCAGTCCGCCAGCAGGTCATCGAGCACCGGATACAGGTTGCGGTCCGGAGGGTCCCACGGCTTCATCAGGTAGTAATCGAGGCCCACCTCGTTGATCGCCGCAATGGCGGCCTCGGAATCGGCATACGCCGTGAGCAGCGTGCGCTTCGCGTCCGGATGCAGCGTACGCGCCTCGCGCAGGAACTCCGTGCCGGTCATGCCGGGCATGCGTTGATCGACGACGAACAGCGCGACGGGCGTCCCGCGGCGCTTCAGCTCGCGCGCCGCCTCGAGCGCCTCGCTCGAGGACTGGGAGGCAACGATGCGGTAGTTCTCGCGGTAGCGCTGCCTGAGGTCGCGCTCGATGGCGGCGAGCACCTCCCGGTCATCGTCCACGGTCAGGATCACGGGCTTGGTCATGACTGGCGTTCGGGGGACTGTTCCCGGGAAGGGATCATCTGGGGACTGTCCCCGATTTGGACACGGGCAACGTCACACAAAACTCCGTCCCGCTCGTGCTCGTGTGCAAGTCGATCGTCCCCTGGTGCCGCTGGACGATGCGGCGCGCGATATCGAGGCCGAGACCAGTTCCCTGCCCGACGTCCTTCGTGGTGAAGAACGGATCGAAGATGCGGTTCCTGACCCCCTCGGGGATCCCCGGCCCATCGTCTGTCACGCGGACGAGAACATGACCGGCGTCGGTGGAGGCGTTGATGCGGACGTGGCCACCGGGCGTGGCGTCGATTGCGTTGTCGAGCAGGTTCGCCCACACCTGATTCAGCTCGCCGCCGTAGCCGTCCACTGCCGGCAGATCCGCAGGGACCACGACGTCAACCGCGACCGACTTCGCCTTCGCCTTCGAGCGGAGAACCGTCACAGTGTCCGACAAACCCCGCCCGATGGTGATCGGCTGCAGCGTCGCTTGCTGATTTACGTACGTGAAGCCCTTGACGGCAGCGACCAGCGAGTGGATGCGCGAGGCCGCGGTCTCGATCTCCGTCGCCAGCTGACGGACGGCGTGCGCCGACGCCATGTGCGCGAGCACGATGCCCACCTTGTCACGCCCGACCAACGAGACCAGCCTGTCGAGAGTCTCGAGATGGATACCGGACTCCAGCAGTGGGCCGGCGTCGACTCCGATCACGTCGTGCGACGAGAGCCACGCGTCGATCTCGTCGAGGCGATCGGACCGCTCGAGCGCCGACAGTGCCGGCCGCTCGCGCCCATCATCGACGGGAAACGCGGAGAGGGTGAGGCACTGCGCATCCGACAGGTTGAGTGCGCAGAACTTCTTCGTGGCGTCCTCGAGCACGCTGAGTTCGGCGGCCAGTGTCTTCGCGCTCCGCTCGACGGCGGATGCCGGGTTGTTCAGCTCGTGCGCGAGGCCCGCGGCGAGCCGGCCCAGCGAGGCCATCTTCTCGTCGAGCAGCTCGCTGGACTTGAAGACGCGTGCCCGATCGACCATCACGTGCACGAGCACGGCCGTCAGCTCGTCGCATTCGTGAATCATGCGCGACAGCTCCGCGGCAGGGATGACGAGCAACGTCGTGCGCTCTTCCGCGACGACATCCCCCGGCGGCCCCTTGATGCGGGAATACGGCAGCATGCCGGTGACGTCGCCGCCGTGCCATTCCATGACGATGCGCGGGCCGGAGCCGCGGTCGACCCGAATCAGGAGGTGGCCCTCGAGCACGATGAAGAGGCCCTTGACGGGGCCGGCGCTGGGCGTCAGCACGACACCGGGCTCGAGCGTTTCGACGCTGCCAGTTTCCGCCAGCCAGGCGAGCTGATCGCGTGGCACGCCGCTCAGCGTGCGATGCGCGGCCAGGCGTTCGAGAAGGGACGGGGCTGCCATGTCGAAAGTGATCCGCCAGAATCTTACACGCGGCGCGAGGATATACTCAGCGCTCGACCAGGAGGCACGGCCATTTTCGAGGGATCCATCACCGACCTACAGCAGCGGCTTGCCGCGTGCGGCTACATCGCCGATACGGGGCTCGCCGTGTCGCTGTTCCTGGCGCTGCGGCTGCGTCGGCCGCTGTTTCTCGAGGGCCAGGCGGGTGTCGGCAAGACCGCGCTGGCCTCGGCAATCGCCGAGGCGCTCGAGACGGATCTGATCCGTCTACAGTGCTATGAGGGTCTCGACATCACGCACGCCGCCTACGAGTGGGACTACGCCCGACAGATGCTCGAGCTGAGGATCCTGGAAGCGTCGGGCGCGCTCGACCGGAGCGCCGCGCGGCGCGAGCTCTACAGCGAGGCGTTTCTGATCAAGCGGCCCCTGCTGCAGGCCATCGACCCGGCGCGGACGCGCCCTGCCGTTCTCCTGATCGACGAGATCGATCGCGCCGACGAGGAGTTCGAGGGCTACCTGCTCGAGCTGCTCGCGGAGTTCCAGATGACGATTCCCGAGCTGGGCACCGTGCGCGCAACGGAGCCGCCGCTGGTCATCCTGACCTCCAACCGCACGCGCGACGTGCACGACGCGCTCAAGCGCCGCTGCCTCTATCAGTGGATCGACTACCCGGGCTTCGACAAGGAGCTGGCGATCATCGCCCGGCGCGCGCCGCGCGCGTCGGCACGCCTGGCGCGCCAGATCACCGCGGTCGTACACGAGCTGCGGGCGGCGGAGCTCTACAAGGCGCCCGGCGTGTCGGAAACGCTCGACTGGGTCGCTGCGCTGATCGCGCTCGACCGCGACGCGCCGGACCTGGAGTCGCTCGACGCCACGCTTGGCGTTGCGCTGAAGGCCAGCGAAGACATCGAGGCCGTCCGCGGCGAGCGGCTCGCGGGCATCCTCGCGCGCGCCTCCGCGCGCTGATCGGGGCGCGTGTGCTTCTTGCCAACCTGCTGGCGTTCGGCCGCCTCCTGCGGCGCCTGGGGCTCGACGTCCACCCGGGGCGCATGCTCGACGTCGCCGAGGCGCTGCAGTACGTCGACATCCGCGTCCGCGACGAGGTCTACCACGCCTGCCGCGCGCTGCTCGTCCATCGCTACGAAGACCTGCCGATCTTCGATCGTGCCTTCGACGCGTTCTGGAACAATCGCCGGACGAAGGTTGTACGCGACGGAGAGCACGATGCGCCGACAGGGACACCAGTGGAACAAAACCTCAGTTCTGTTCCTCAGGAATCCCGTTCTGAGTCCCCTTCCGTCGAGCACGACGCCGATGCTGGTGCTCAGCCAACCTGGAGCGACGCCGCCGTGCTCGCGAGCAAGGACTTTGCCGAGTACACGGCCGAGGAGATGGCGATTGCGCGTCGGGCGCTCGCGCGACTCGCCTGGAGCCCGGGCGAGCGGCGGACCCGCCGGTGGGTGCGCGGAGCCGGACCGCGCCTGGATCTGCGGCGAGCGTTGCGCCAGAGCCTCCGCACGGGCGGCGACGTCGTCTCGCTGCCGCGCCGCGAGCGGCGCCGGCGGGAGCGTCCGATCGTCCTGCTCTGCGACGTCAGCGGCTCGATGGAGCGCTACTCGCGCGTGCTGCTGCAGTTCGCGCACGCGATCAGCCGGCGTCACCGCCTTCTCGAGGCCTTCCTGTTTTCAACCGGTCTCACGCGAATCACGACGGACCTGCGCGTGCGAGGGCTGGACGCGGCGGTCGCGTCCGTCTCCCGGTCCGTGCCCGACTGGTCCGGCGGCACACGCATCGGCGAGTCGCTCCGACAGCTCCACGTGCGCTGGAGCCGCCGCGTGCTCCACAGCAGCTCCGTCGTCCTGCTGATTTCGGACGGGTGGGATCGCGGCGATCCACTGGTGCTGCGCGATCAGGTGGCGCGTCTGCAGAGGAACTGCCATCGCCTGATCTGGCTGAACCCGCTGATCGGCACCATCGACTACGCGCCGCTGACGCGCGGGCTGCGGGCGGCGCTGCCCTTCGTGGACGACTTCCTGCCGGCACGGACGCTCACGAACCTCGCCGATCTGGCGGTACACTTGAACACTCTCGCGCCCGCCGGGCGTCCCCGCTGATGGACATCTCAGGCTCCTACACGTTCAACGCGTCGCCCGATCGCGTCTGGGATCTGCTGATGAATCCCGACGCCATCGCGTCGTGCATCCCCGGCTGCCAGGCCTTCGAGCCCGATGGCGACAATCGCTACCGCGTGAAGCTCCACGTGGCGCTGGCGGCCGTCACGGGCAACTACGAAGGGCTGGTGACCCTCTCCGACCAGGTGCGGCCGACCTCGTATCGGCTGACCGGCGAGGGACAAGGCCACGCGGGGTTCATCAAGGGAACGTCCGACATGTCGCTGCGAGCTGTGGGGGACGCGACGATCGTCGACGTGAAAGCCACCGTGCAGGCCGGGGGCGCGATCGCCCGCGTCGGCCAGCGGCTGCTGGGCAGCGTGTCGAAGATGATGCTGGACCGCTTCTTCGCGTGCCTGACGGCGAAGGTGTAAAAAGTCGCGGGGCCGAACTACAGTTCGGCCCTACGACTGTCTCGCTGCTACTACCGTAGCACCGCAGCACCGCAGCACTGTCGCACTGAAGGACCGCGGCACTTCAGCACTGCGGCACTGTTTCAGCTCCGCGCGAGGGCGGCAGCCAGCGCGCGGCGCGTGAAAACGTCGATCATCGCGCGGCGGTACTCCTCGCTCGCGTGAAGGTCCGAGTTCACGTAGTCCACACCGCCGCCGGCCAGCCTGGCCGCCGCCTCGATCGTTTCCTTCGACGCCTTCTGCCCCGCAAGCGCCTGCTCGACATTGGTCAGCCGCCGCGCGTGCGACGAGCCGCCGGTCAGGCCGACGCGTGCTGACGCGATCTTGCCCCCCCCCACCTCGAGCGCCGCCGCCACGCCGACGATGGCGTAGTGCGATGCACGCTGCACCAGCTTGGCGTATGCCGCGCTGCGGACCGGCGTGAAGCGCACCGACGCCAGGATCTCGTCGGCGGCCAGATCGACCGTCATCAGATCCTTGAAGAAGGCCACTGCTTTGACCTCGCGGCGGCCCTTCGGCCCCACCAGCTGGAACGACGCGTCGAGCGCGAGCATGACGGCCGGGTAGTCGGCCGACGGATCGGCGTGCGCCAGGCTGCCGCCGATGGTGCCGCGGTTGCGCACCTGCTGGTCGCCGATCATCGCTGCAGCGTCGGAGAGCACGGGACACCGCTGTTGCAGAGCCGCGGACGTGGCGATCTCGTGATGTGTCGTCGCAGCGCCGATCGAAATCATCTCGCCCGTTTCCGTGACGCCGCGAAGCTCCGGAATCCGCGCGATGTCGATGAGAAGCTGCGGCTCGCTGAGCCGCAGCTTCATCAGCGGGACGAGGCTGTGGCCTCCGGCGACGATCTTCGCGCTGCCTCCCGCCGCCTTCAGCTTTGCGACGGCATCGTCCAGCGACGTGGCACGTTCGTAGTCGAATGCGACGGGAATCACGACCGGCCTCCCTGGATGAGGCGCCACAGCTTCTCGGGCCGCAGCATCATGTCGACATGCGTCACGCCGAAGCCGCTCAGGGCGTCCACGGTGGCGTTGACGACGGACGGTGTGGAGCCGAGCGTGCCGGCCTCCCCGACGCCCTTGGCGCCCAGCGGGTTCACCGGCGTCGGCGTCACGGTGGAGTGCAGCTCGAAGCGCGGGAAGTCGATCGCCCGCGGCATCGCGTAGTCCATGAACGACCCGGTGACGAGCTGGCCGTCCTCGTTGTAGATGGCCTCCTCCACCATGGCCTGGCCGACGCCCTGGGCGAGGCCGCCGTGGATCTGGCCTTCGACGATCATCGGGTTGATCAGGTGACCGGCATCGTCCACGGCCACCAGCTTCAGCAGCTTCGGCTCGCCCGTGTCGCGATCGATCTCCACCATCGTGATGTGGCAG
>Ga0310810_10010238_pt1 | contig 10905 bp, 9 predicted proteins | sample NCmetagenome_FD_207641 | JGI IMG/M metagenome (GOLD analysis project Ga0310810, IMG submission 207641) | Soil microbial communities from experimental microcosm in Duke University, North Carolina, United States - NC | ecosystem: Engineered > Artificial ecosystem > Soil microcosm > Unclassified ... | reverse complement strand
GCGTGGCAATAAAGCCCAAAAGGCATTCACGGATGACTTCGGGCGGCAGGCCATGCGTATTCACTTGGAACGGATATTCGGTATACGTCTCATGCGAATAGATGAACGACTTCCGGCGATGAGTCTGCAGTTTCCCCGCCAGCAGGCGCTCGATCAACGCTTTGATCTCCGGCTGACGGAAGTGCAGCAGATGGCCCGTGTAATCGAAAGTAAAGCCGTCTTTCCGATACGAGCGGCAAAGGCCTCCGACCTCCATCTCGCGTTCATAGAGCCGATAGGAGCCGCCCGAGAGATGGTAGGCCGTGCTGAGACCGGCAAGGCCGGCGCCGACGATGACGATCATGTTGCGGTGGATCCTTCAGGATCTGGCGACGTCACGACTGAAGGCCGACGTGCACGGACATCGATCCTTTTCAGTGCCAAGGTCGAGCACAACAAGGTCGCGACCGTAGCGAGACACAAGCCCCAGGCCGTGTCCGGCCCCACGAGCATCAACAAAAGACCGACGCCTCCGACCAGCGCGGTCGCCGCATAGCTGACGAGCACAATGTGCGGCACCGGCATTCCCCAGTGGCGGAGACGAATCGCAATGTGGTCGGGGCTGCCCCAAAAGATGGGCAGCCCACGCTGATAGCGAATCCACATGACGAACAAGGTGTCGAAAATCGGGATGCCCAGGATAAATACGGGCGTCAGCACGGAGAGCGGATGCTCGCTGGGATACTTGCCGATCATGGCCATGGCACCCAGCAAAAGCCCGATGAACATGGCCCCGGCGTCGCCCATATAGATCCTTGCCGGCCGCCAATTGTACTTAAGAAATCCGATCAAGCTACCGATCAGCGCGGCGAGCATGAAAAGGATCATTTGATCGCCCTGCATCCACGCCGCGATGAACAGACCGGTCGCGCTCACTGCACCGACGCCCGCCGAAAGCCCATCCATGATGTCGAGCAGGTTGAATGCATTGATCAGTCCGATCATCCAGAGCACCGTCAATGCCAAGTCGACCCAGTCGGGAAAAGCTGCGATCTCGATCCGAATGCCACTCTTGATCAACACGAACACGGCAAGCAGTTGTCCGGCCAATTTGGTCCAAGGCGTTAACACGCCGAAGTCGTCGATGAGCCCCAGCATGACGACAATGGTGCCGCCAAGGACGATGCCAAGCACGTCGTGGCGAAATTCGAATGTGAAGGCCAGGCTCATGAGGAACGCCAAGTAGATGGCCAAACCTCCAAAATACGGGACCGGCTCCTTCTGGTGCTTGAGCCGTCCATCCGGCGCATCGACGATGCCGTATTTGAGCGCGGCCTGCCTGGCCATGGGGACACCATACAAGCAGAACAGAAAGGCCAATGCCGATGTGAGGAACAGGAAAAACATCTCTTTCATCCGCTCAACGAGTGAAGACGGTATCCTCCCGACCAACCGTCAATCCATCATGTGCCAGCTCCTTATAGAGTCTTGCCAGACGCAAGCCCCACTGGCGAAGCGAATAACGCTCCTCAACTCTCCGCCTTGCGGCACGCCCCATACGGGAGCGAAGGGCCGAATCTTCGCAAAGTCGCCTCAGCTTTTCCCGCCACTCCCCCTCGGTAGATGCCAGAAATCCTGTTTCACCATCGGAGACGATTTCCTGGTTCACACCTACGGGCGAAGCGACCGCAGCCATGCCAATGGCCATGTACTGAAGAAGCTTGAGCCCGCATTTTCCTTCCGTCCATGCATTCGATGGCAACGGCATGATTCCGATGTCACACCCTTGGAGTACTTCGACTTCCCGATCTAATTCCCACGGTCTAAAATCACACTCCAGGCCGGGGATGCGTGGCGGCCGCGAACACACCACTCTGAATGTAATCAAGCCTTCTTCGCGTAACTCCCTCAAGATGGGCGCAACTAAGGTGAGGTATTCGAGATTGTATGCGAGTCCTGTCCACACTACTGTCACGGGTTTAGGGTCGACTCTCACGGCCAACGGCGACTCGACGTGAGCAGGAATGAATCGCATCGTATCGACGACGGTCGGAATCAGACGCACACGGCTCGAGTATTGCCTCGCAAACCTTGCGAGTACCTCATTGCCGACAATCACTGCTGACGCCATCCGTAACAAGCTTGGCATCTTCTGCCGATGCCCCCACGTCAAATAAATTGCGTCGTCAAATTCGATGATGACCTGATATCTACACTTCACAAGTAGCCACTCGGCGAAAGGAGGCAGATACGGGAATAATTGCCCTTCGACAACAACCAAGTCGGCCCCACCGATGGCCACCAGGCGGCACACTCTTCGCGCAAAACGAATGGCCACATACGATACCTTCGCGAACACACGAACCACGAACGACCTCAGCTCAAGAATTTTCCAATACGTTTTCCCAAACAAGGGACACACAGTGCAGTGAATGCTCTCTTCTTCCAGATAAGGCAGAAATTGAAATATCCTGTATCGGCTGGTCGGACCAATGATCGAAGATTTTGCGAAATACAAGACCTTCACGGGCACGAACCTCATGCATCACAAGCAGTTGGCACGACGGCATGCGCCAACTCTGAGTTGACGTCCCTCTGCCGTCGATGCGCATCAATAATGGCTGTCAGGCGGTCTCCCATCATGCACCCGATGCGCGACGGTGCGAGCTTTGCCCCAATCGAGATTGCGGCTCTGGCACCTTTATCCGTGGCTTGTTCTTGATGGTTGAACACATAGCGCATCCAATGAGCCGCCTCATCGATATTCGGCTCAGCCCACACATTCCCTTTTTCATAGACGCCATACGTTTTCTCGAGCTCACGAAGGGAGTAAGACACCGGGAACCCCAGATCGTCATTCAGATAATCCGTATTCCCTGAATAGTTAGTTGCAATGACCGGCTTCCCTAAGGCCATGGCTTCTGCAATAGAAAGCCCGAAGCCTTCAGATCGATGGAGTGAAACGTAGGCATCGGCCACTGAAAGCAGTCCCAGTGTCTCTTGTCTTGAGCCACGCTGATTGAGAAGCAAGACGTTGGCATTTCCAACAGATCTCGCAAGCCTCTTGCAATCCACTGGATTGATATCGGCGTTGTAAAATTTCACCACCAACTGCACTCGCTCGCTCGGCAAGAACGCTTGCTTGAAGGCTTCGAGGACGCCGATCGGATTCTTGCGGGCAAAGGTGCTGTAGTAGTCAAATATGAACATAAACACGTAGGCGTCTTCTTTGATGCCAAATTCGCTCCTTCGAAACGACCGGTTCAGGCGGATTTCAACCGGGTGGGGAATGCAGATGACCGGAATAGGTGCGACAGCCCTAAGCGCTTCGCAAGAGAACCGGCTTGGTGTCCATACTTCGTCAACACATGCAAAACGATCATGCCACTGCTCCGGGAAACGGGGTAATTCCCATACCCAGTACCCAATCGTATACTTGTGATCGAAGTATTCACTGCCGACAGCGCGATAAAACTGGTGAAACCTGTTGGCGTTTACATGAACGAGGTTGAAATTGAATGGCGTATCACATCGCGGCGTCGAATCTGGCCTGGGTCGTCGCCTTGGGAAGCATCCCAGGGGGATATCGTGAAGCGCGTGAGGGATTTTCGCGAGACTGATCGCGCGAATATTCTGGCGAAGTGCCTCGGCAACGCCGCCCTCAGCGGATATGGCGCCGGAAACGTTTATGCCGACTTCACAGGCGTCCCAGCTCGAAGCGGGTTGATGACGAAGGGAGACATGTGCGGCAACCGTAGGCGAAATGACCGCTCGTAACCAATCTGCAATCTTGTGAAAGCGGTAGAGACCGCCCTCTCCGAAGAAGAGCGACACCACGCCCCTCAGCGAGAGGGGCCATTGTAGACCGCGTCCCACCATCATCTCTGCGCAAGACGAGACATCCATCGCACATTCGCATGGTTGATTCGCGCGAGCATGCCCGCAGGCTCACGTCGGACAGGACGCCATTCTTCAGACTTATGCGATTCCATCTCTGCCTGCGTACCGAGGCAAGAAGTCAACATACGTTCCCGACTGCAACCTGCTGCGTCCAGACGCTCCATGCCATCATTCGATCGAATTCGGAACTCGTCGTTGGAAGCAGGGCGCGCCGCCGCCGATCACCCAAGTACTTTTTGGTATACCTCTAGAAGTTGTGGCACATAGTTGGACATACTGAAGCGCTTGGCTCTCTCCAGCCCTGCCAGCGATAGTTTTGTCCTGAGAGCATGATCGGATAGGAGTAATTGCATCTTGGCTCGAATGTCCTGGATGTTATTCGGATCGACATACAAGGCCGCTTCTCCACAGACCTCAGGAATGGATGACACATCCGACGCGATGACCGGACAGCCAAAGTTCATGGCTTCCACCGGCGGCAGGCCGAATCCCTCATAGAAGGATGGAAATATGAAAAAATAGGCCCCAGCGTAGAGACAGGCGAGGTCCTCACGGGAGACGTAGCTAATCATCCGGAGATTCTTGACAGCATCAAGCTCCCTGAGTTCCTCTTTCCAGTAATGGTTCCTCTTGCCGACCAGCACAAGAGGAACATCCGTATCCAGTCCTGCATAGGCCTTCGCCAATCCCGCGAGATTCTTGCGTGGCTCGATCGCGCCGACATATAAGAGATAACGACCTTGCCGGAGGTCGTGCTTGCTCAGGCAGTGATCAATCTTCGCCTCATCGACATCCTGTTTGGCTAATGCAGTGGGCTGATACAGCACACTGATTCTTTCGGGATCGACATCGAAGAAATCCAATAGATCGCTCTTCGCACTCTCCGAGATGCAGATGAGGTGGTCTGAGTCACGGATCGCATTCTTGATGTTTCGATAGAACCCCGTTTTATCTTCCAGCGTCATGTGCGGGAGGCGAAGCGGTATAATGTCGTGAATCGTGGTAATTGTTTTCGCCTTACGAATCCTGATCGGCAGGGGAGATGTCGCATGCCATATTTCAATCCGATCTGGGTTGGGGACGTACGTTGTCTTCCCCCACCATTTCAGGAAGGCGTTTGAAACCTGGTAGCAATCGCCCAATGCGTACAGCTTGACCAGGGGAGCAACTTCGTCGACAAATCTTCCCGCACTGACCCGTTCCACAATCCGACCCAGCTCGAGCGGTTTCGGTCGAAACCCGACGCCTGTCACAGCTTTGAGTGCGCTGATAGCGTACGAGGGGCTGATGGATCGGCGTCGTTCCCTTGTCGCATCGAAAAACAGGACCTCATTGAGCAACGGTTCCCGGCTTGTCCGACTGCCGGAGAGGATGCTCACGCTGGCCTTCAGCGCTCGAAGCGCCTCCAGCAAGGTGATGCCGTATGTACTGATACCGCTCCCGTGCCGCAACTCGAGATTGTAGCCGTCAAGGAGAACACGGACTCCCTCGAGATTCATTCGGTCACTTCCTCATCCCTGATACGCGGAATGCTGGAGGATCACCTATCTGTTGAACATCGACAAACATTCACTCATGGCACCGGTCCACGTCGAGGGAACTAGCACTGCCTGACGAAATTCCGCGCATGCCTGATCCATCGACCGCTTCAGCTTGCTTTTAAGGGCCGCCCGGCGCACGCCCGAATGCCCTGAGCTGTTCACGAACTTGTTCCAACCATGCCGAACGGCCTGTTCTCCTATCCCACCGATCAAGAGATCTCTGTACAGTTCAACAACATATTCCCCAGCTTCTTCCCATTTTCCAAGCCTCGTCATGACCTTCAGATAATCAACACTCAACCGCATGGCATGCTCGCTTGTAGTGCTGGGTGACGCGAGCGCCAAACGATACACACGGGCGCTATTTGCATAATCATTGCACTCAGAAAGCAAATACGCCACAAGATCCAGACAATCTGCATCTTGCAGATCGCCAGCAGGCAGGTGTTCCAGAAACGACTCCAATTTTCGTAGGATCAAGGGGCGCGGATGTTTTTCGATTGCCATCGCTTCGATGTAATACCGAAACAATAGCGTATAGAGTTGCAGGCTGTTCTCACCGGGGCCCTTCTCCACGTAGGTCTCGAGCCTCGAACATACGCCGGCGACCTTCCGTGCTTGCACAGCGAGAACCGCCTCCGTGTAGTCTCTGATCACTCTTGGCAAATCCAAATCCTGCCAGTCAGGGAATGCGGCATTTCGTCGCTTCAGAACACATGCGATCGGCGCGAGGATCGAGATCCCTACAGCGCTTGCCATCTGTCCTGACCGAAACGATTCCATCAAGGCGCCGTGGGGGGTATGCATCATGAACGGAGAGGGATAGCGCCTTGGCTTCACGGCATTCCCGGGATGAGCCCAATTAAACGCGAAATCGACGTTACCGACGACTTCGAACCCTCCGAGCGCCATGATTATCTGCTCAAACAACTGTAGGTCCAAGGCATTCACCCCCGGAAGAAGATACGGGGGACGAGTCAGGCAAAACTCTGTTGTAAGGATTGCATGTCCGCCGATGCGCAGCACCCGGCCCAACTCACGAAAGACCTCCCATAGATCTTTCAATGTAGGAACATGTCCAATGTTGGAGCAGCACCAGGCAAAGTCCATACTGCCGTCGGGAACCTCGAGTCGCCGCATGTCGGCATTTTTGACCTCGACTTTCTCGCGCGGATACTCGATGGGAGACGAGGCATGGACCGCATTCATATCGTCAACGAGGGACGGTGACGATGCCGGTTCTTTCGAGAACAGATCTGTGGCCAACACCGATTGGCAATGCCGTGCAAAGTAAAAGGTCAGAGGATCGTGCCCTACGCCCAATCCCACTCCGCGTTGGGTACCGTCCAAGCAGCCGCATAGGTCTGCGCACTCGGCGATAAACTCCCACTCCCACCACTTACGAAAATCGTGACGCTGCACATATTCAGCTGGCATACAACGCGAGAATCGAGATGGTGCCCTCACCGTCAATTCACCAACATCACCAAGGCACACGCACGGCCTCTGCTTCGCGGGCATCAAGACTCCCTCATTGACGTGCGACAGCATTTCTTGGATCCCTCCCACGGCACGGCTTCGTCGAGCAATTCTCCACCGCCGGGTTCGTCAACACGGATGGTGTCGTTACACGCCTGCGGTTACGGAATTGCCAACAAGTTGGGATTTCTCATACAGGGGAACAATCTCGTTAGGGGTTCCTTCCCCGACCAACTTCCCGTGATCCAGCCACAGCACACGATCGCATAACTCCCGAATGTCACTCGTTGAGTGAGATACCAGCACAATGGTGGTCTTGCGGTTTTTGAACCACTTCATTTTTTCTCGGCATTTGGCCTGGAAATGAAGATCGCCCACCGCCAAGATTTCATCGATCAAGAGGATGTCCGGGTCCAGATGAATGGCAATCGAAAATCCCAGTCTTGCGACCATCCCGCTTGAATACGTCCGAACCGGTTGATCGAGAAACTCTTCCAGTTCACTGAACGCAACGATGTCGTGAAGTTTCGCCGTTACTTCTCTCCGGGTCAGCCCGAGCAAAATGCCGTTGAGCACAATGTTCTCCCGCCCCGTCAAGTCATAATGAAATCCAGCGCCTAGTTCCAATAGAGGACACACATGCCCGCGCACATTCACACGACCGGCCTCTGCCTGAAGTACTCCGGCGATCAATGCAAGGGTGGTGCTTTTACCTGAACCGTTCGGCCCCACAAGACCGACTGATTCTCCCATTTCCACTTCAAATGAGACGCTGTGCAACGCGAGAAATTTTTCCTGTTTGAATGCCCGAACGGTTTGGGACAGGCTGAGTAACGATGCCTTAAGCCCTCTGGTGACATGAAGGTAGCGCGGGTACGATTTAGACACATTATCGAAACGAATAGCGATCATATGACCTCGGCAAACTTGGGCGCTAATTTTGAGTAGGTGAGATAACCAGTGATCGCTGACACAATCGCCATCGTGCCGGCAGCAAGCATGCCTCCCCCGCTTAACGTTCCGGTGAGAAAGAGTTGCTGCCAATTAAGAACCAGCGGGGTGAAGGGGTTGAGATACATGTAGAGACGGTACTCTTCCGGAATCATGGAACTCGTATAGGCGATCGGGGTGAGGTAAAAGAGGAATGCAATGAACAGGATGGTGAGCCTGTCGAGATCGCGCAGGAATAGGTTCACCGACGCGATGAGAAGGCTCATGCCATAGACCATGACAAACTGTATTCCAATAAGAAGCGGAAGACCGATGAGCCACATCCAGGTCGGCGCGACGTGGTAGATGGCGAGAAAGATGAGGATGACAGGAATTGAGAGCACAAAGTGGAAGCCATCGCTCAGCACGGCTGATGCCACCAGAGCATGACGCGCGAATTGGACCTTCTTCAGCAGCGAGGCATTGGCAAGGAAAATGTTGGGTGCCGTACCCATCGAATGGCTGACCCACTGCCAGGGGAACAATCCGGCGACAAGAAACAGCGGGTAGTCCTTGATCTGCACACGCATGAACACGCCGAAGGCGAGATAATAGACCGTGGCGAACGCCAAAGGATTGAGCACGGACCACGCGTAACCAAGCCAGCTGTTCTTGTACCGGCCCTTTATTTCCTTCTCAGTGAGTACCACAATGAGATCGCGAAGATACTCCCGCCGTCGAGGGGCGGCGACGCGATCTTCGTGTAAGGCGTCCATCGCAAGATCTCTCATCATGATCCGTAATGAACTCCGCGAGTACGAACGTGAGTTTCAAAAGTCTCGTCGATAAAAAATCACACAGGACAACGCGAGCAAGAGGCCGACATAGAACAGTCCATAGAGCGTGGCCATTGACTGGTAGGCAAGCGAAACGGATACTCCCGCTGCAGCCTGTCCTTTGATATTGAGCATCTCGAGATTCGGACACAGATAATAGATCCCGGTCAACAGCACAGTCGCGACCTCATTCTGACTTTTCTCTGCAATCCCTTTCAGGTCCGGGGTCAAATGGCCGATCACATACAGGCCCATCGTCATGGAAGCGCTCACCATTGCGGAGCTGAACGTTGAAAATAACAGCGCCAGCGCGGTCACAACCAACAGCTCCACAAAGATTAACTCGACCGCCTGCAATAGCGACACGCTGATGGACCCTCCGCTCCACCAGATCGTGGACAGGAAGACCAGCAGCATGACGCTGAGGTTGACAAACAGCGTCACGACCAGCCCAAGGTACTTGCCCAACAGAAACCGCACCCTGCTGATCGGCCGTGCCATGATGGTATAGATGGTCCGACGTTCGATCTCCTTGCTGACCAAGCCGATGCCGACAAACACGGCGATAGCCACCCCGATGAAGTTGATAGCGGCCAACCCCATATCGGTCACAATTTTCTCCTGCTCCCCCATCGATAGGCTGCTGAGCAATATGGAGGCCGCGATGAGAAGTCCCGCGAACAGGAGAAGGTTGTATAAAATCTTGTCGCGAAGGTTTTCACGAAAGGTGTTCAGCGCAATGACGCCGATGCTGTACATATCAGCCCTTCAGTTGGACCTGCTGCACGAAGAGCTCTTCGAGCGACCCCTTTTGAGGAGTCACTGAAATGAGTCTTCCTCCGCCGGACCGGATCGCCGTGATGGCCTCATCAAGCCGCTCTGGCTCCGGCAGTACGATAAGGCATTGATTGCCCCTGTCTACCACTCTCGATATCAGTCCTTGAATGGGATCAAGTTTTTTACTCTCCAGCCCTTCACAGACCACCTCGACGGACCGGGTCCTCTGATGCCCGACCAACTCATTCACTCGGCCAGCGGCAACAACCTCCCCTTTGACGATCACGGCCACTCGATCGCAGATGGTTTCCACATCCGGAATAATGTGGGTGCTGAAAAACACCGTCTTCCCCTGCTCGCGCAGATGCAAAAGCAAATCGCGGACTTCCTTTCGCCCGAGCGGATCGAGGCCCGACATCGGCTCATCAAAAATGACCAACTCAGGATCGTGAATCAGCGCTTGCGCGAGTGCGATACGCTGCAGCATCCCTTTCGAGAACTTTCTGAGCTGCCTCGCTCTCGCTTCCTTGAGCCCGAGGGTTTCAAGAAGCGATGTGATCCGTTGAGTCAGTTTTGCTCCACCCATTCCCGCCAGCCTTCCATAAAATCGGAGAAATTCGTCAGCAGTTAAATAGTCATAGAAGTAGGGAGACTCAGGAAGAAATCCAATACGGCGATGAGCCTCCACATCGCCGGCCGGCGACCCGAGCACTTCGACACGACCGCTGGTCTGCCGTATCAGACCGAGCAGGATCTTCAATGTCGTCGTCTTGCCCGCGCCGTTGGGACCCAGGAATCCGAATATTTCCCCCTGTGTCACCGAGAACGATACTCCGCGCAAGACTTGGATTGGCGGTTCCCAGGGCCAATTCGCTTTAATCGTTTTCGTGAGGTGATCGATGACGATGACGTCCATTGCTGCCCTTCTCACCTTCTATACACTCGCACACGTTCTCGCAAACCCGGGCTCTTCACCGAACCATCTTGGGCTGACAGTTCATATCGTCCACCGAAGGGCTCTTCGGGGATCGTTGCCAGGATGCCGGAGCTGACAAGGTCGTCCAAGGTTCTCGGCAACGAACCGGACCGTGTCCGGTACAATCCAACGGCTCTTTCGAGATCTCGAACATCCCGTTCGGCCATCACTTCGCGAATGCGTTGTGCGATCCCATTCTTGAGCTGCTCATCATGTGTTTGAAGATAGATGCGCTGCAACAAGTCGAGGGCGGCGCCTGGATCGTTTGCCTCTACCGCCATTCTGGCCGCGAGACCGGCAAGCCAAGGCGGTGCTCCAGGCTGTAACGATGCCGTTCGGAAATGTTTTGCTGCGGATACCGGGTCTCGCAATTCAAAGTAGTAGTCGTAGCCGAGAGCAAATGATAACCGCCATGCGGTGGGATTCTGCTGGACTCCCTTGGTCAGAAGCGCGATGCTTTCTTGGACCAATCCTGCCACGACACCCA
>Ga0310810_10010237_pt1 | contig 10905 bp, 10 predicted proteins | sample NCmetagenome_FD_207641 | JGI IMG/M metagenome (GOLD analysis project Ga0310810, IMG submission 207641) | Soil microbial communities from experimental microcosm in Duke University, North Carolina, United States - NC | ecosystem: Engineered > Artificial ecosystem > Soil microcosm > Unclassified ... | reverse complement strand
AGTTGGTACATCACACTGACCAACCAAGGACAGAGCAGACAAGTCTCTATCTCTTTGGGATCAACTAGTTTGACAAGTGGTCCTGGCACATTTACTGCACAAACTGACAAGACCATATATGTAAAAGGGACCAGTATATTGATATCCGGAACTGCACAGTCTTTCACCAATGTTAGCAGTTCACTTACAGGCCCATCAGGAGCCACATACAATGGTGCTGCAATGACAAACTTTGATGGTTCATACAATATCACCTATTTGACATCAGCATCATTTGAGACTGGGAACTGGCACATTACATTACAAAGTGGCGGGCTAACACAGGTGCTTTCCATCTTTTTACAGCCTTGAGTAAATGATTCCATCCTACGATGAATTATTTTGTGTTTTCCAACTAGAGTGATAATCAAATAATACAGAGATTCTTACAATACCTCTAAATAATTTAGAACTTGTGAAAAATTATGGAACATGTAAAACCAGAAGAGTTTGATTCCAAGGTGCTTGTAGAAAATAATAAAACAGTTGTTTTATTCTATGCGACATGGTGTCCATACTGTGCTAATTTTAAACCAACTTTTGAATCTGCAAAAATTGAGACTGCTAATAAAATAGGATCAATCATAGATGAAGATGAGAATCCATTATGGGATAGATTTAGCATTCAAGCAGTGCCTACAATAATTGTATTTCAAAATGGAAAAATAATTTCGCGTAGAGACGCCAAAAAACATATCGGTTTGACAAAGTCAGACATGGATTCCATAGTTACAGAATTAATCTAATTCTATATTGTTTCGGATCTTTTTTGCCAAGTCACTAAGATCATTATCAGAAGTAATCATTCTTCTTGTCCACAGATTACCCACCTTGTTATATCGTGGAATTATATGTACATGCACGTGCGGAATTATTTGGTTTGCAGAACGACCATTGTTTTGACCAATGTTAAATCCATCTGCACCTGTTGATGTAATTATCCCACGCGCTATGGTTGGCACCATAGAAAATAATTTTCCTACCTCATCATTAGACATGTCGATAATTTTTTCATGGTGAATCTTGGGCATTACTAGAGAATGGCCTTTTTGTATTGGATATTTGTCCATTATTGCAATATGCGAGTTATTTTCGAATATCACATGTGCATCTTGCTTTTTATTTATGATGTTGCAAAAAAGACAATCCATGGCTTTTTTGCAGGACATATTTTATTTATACTCACCTTCAAACATGTTGAAAATACATTCACTCATGTCAGATACTGTTATTTAGGGTAAAATTTTGACTTGTATCGTCAAATGGGAAAAAAAGATAGAGACGAGCGAGTTCAAGAACGAGAAACTTTTTACCAAAAGCGACAGAGAACACAATTCAAGAATAAGGCAATAGCCATAGGCATTTTAGCAGGAATTGTAGCAGTTCTTGGAATTTCAAGTTACAATTTTTACGAGTTGTCATCACAAGTAACACCAAAAGGTGAACCACCAGGTTCAGGCCCTCTGGGTGGAATTCATATTCATGCAGGATTATTGACATTGATTTACGGTCAACAATTTGACTATTCATCTACAGCATATCAGATAAAGAGCCCATACATCGGATTCCAGAAAGGAAATGGTGAGACAATACATGCAATGGCAACAAATGTCACAATGGGATTCCTCTTTAACTCATTACGTATTGGATTGGATGACAAGTGTTTCACATTCCCTGACAGCCGTGCATTTTGTACAAATGCCAACTACACATTAAAATTCTTTGTCAATCATCACGAAGTGCCAGACTTGAAGAACTATGTATTCAAGGATAAAGACAGAATCTTGATTTCATATGGTAATGAAAATGAAACACAGATTAACGCACAATTGGCACGACTAGACGGATTCCAATTAATCACTTAGGGCTCTGATAGTTCTTCTTTTAATTCCTTGAATTGGTCTACAGTTATTTCCCCTTTTGCCAATCTATTTTTTAGAATCATCATTGCATGATCACCGTCATCTTTTTGTTCAGATGAAACTTCAGGTACGGGAATTTCCGATATCTTTGCAGTGGAATTAGCAGATTGGTTTCGTTTCTTTTTGAGATAAAGTATTGAACCCACTATTCCTGCTCCTACAAGAGAAATTATTGGATATATCACACTGTTAGCATTAAAGCCTCCAAGGCCAGGAAGATTGTTCCCTAAAGAGTTAGATTTCTGCACCCCCGGGTTTGAAGCAACATCATCTACTGCCATCTTTTCGCTTAGCTGAATTACTTTAGAATTAACTGTTGGAGAACCAGAATTCTTACTATTGATCAAATCTTGCAATCTTTTTGCATCCTCGATTCTTTTTTTGATTAGGTCATCAACCGAAGTCTGAGATTGATCAGTCGTAGGAGGTTGGGTGGTTGTACTAGGAGGAGAGAAAGTAACAGCCGTTGCAACATTTGATGGGTTACTTGTTCCAGCCTGGTTTACTGCAGATACTCGATAAGAATACAATTTGTTTGAAGTAAGTCCGGTATCCTGATATGACGTTGACAACGTGTTTTGAATAAAATTAAAGCCAGTCCCATCGTCTCTTTCTATTTTATATCCTGCGAGTTGTCCGCCACCAGTATTTGTAGGACTTGCCCACTGGAGATCAATCTCAGTAGAAGATGCTACTGCGGTAGTCAAAGAGGTAGGAGGGGACGATATAACAGGAGAGCCATCCGGTGAAAATGTAAACGCTACGGTTTTTCCATTTTCTTTGGTTGCAATAAATGCAGTTGCATTGTATGTTCCTTTGATTGAGAATTTTTGTTGATTATCAGAAGTACTGGTATCAACAATTATCTGAAAGGTGTGGTTACTATCAGCAATTCCTGATGCAAGCGAAATGAATTTGTCAGTAGGATCAAAGAGTAACAAAGTGACATTCGGCGGATCTGTATCTAGTATAGTACCTGAAAAATAGATTTTACTTCCTCCTTTGTAAAATGGTGCATTTGTTTTAAGCGAGGTCACTTCTGCATAGGCAGGAATTACGGTAAGAGATACAACAATTATAGACAATAGTACACTTAGATACAGTCCCTGCTTGTCCATACACTGAATCTTGTATTCTAATTATTAAAAACTCGGTAGAATTCATACTTGTCAACTATTGAGTTCATTTTATTCATAAATTATCAAAATCAAGTGTTGTTTTTTGTACGGAATTTTTCCATAATTTGTGGATTTAGAAAATATGAACCAGATTGAGGATCTCATGTATGAAATTATCTACAATGTATAAAATAGGGCTTAAAATATGGTATCAGCATTGGAAATATCAAGCAGAAATGTAGTAGAGGGTCCTTCAAGGGCACCCCATCGAGCCATGTACAAGGCAATGGGTTTGGACGATAATGATTTAGGCAAACCTTTCATCGGTGTATCACATAGCGGAAATGAGGCAACACCGTGTAACATCCACCTAGGCAGATTGGCAACTCATGCAAAAGCAGGAGTTGAGATTGCGGGCGGAACACCTAGAGAATTTTCTACAATTGCAGTAAGCGATGGTATTGCAATGGGTCATGAAGGCATGAAGTCATCGCTAGTTAGTAGAGAAATTATTGCAGATTCTATTGAGTTAATGGTTCGTGCACATCAGTATGATGGACTAGTCGGAATTGCAGGATGTGACAAGAGTTTACCAGGTACCATGATGGGAATGGCCAGACTTAACTTGCCATCTGTTTTTGTCTACGGCGGTACAATCATGCCAGGGATTTTGGACGGAAAACAAGTTACAGTTCAAGATGTATACGAAGCAGTAGGAGCTTATGATGCAGGAAATCTAACATTAGAGGCGCTAAAGAATTTAGAAAATGTGGCATGTCCAAATTCTGGCTCTTGTGGAGGAATGTACACTGCAAATACAATGGCCTCGATTAGTGAAGCAATAGGAATTGCGCTACCAGGAAATGCATCACCACCTGCAGAGGATCCAAGAAGGGAAAAAATGGTATACGAAAGTGGCAAGGCCGTGATGAATTTACTTGAAACTGGAATAAAACCAAAGGACATTTTGACATACGAGGCATTTGAAAATGCGATTGTAGTAGCTAATGCCATAGGCGGCTCTACAAATGCAGTATTACACTTGCTTGCACTATCTCGTGAGATAGGAGTAAAGTTGACACTTGATGATTTTGAGAGAATTAGAAGAAAGACTCCTCACATTGCAGACATGAGACCTGGAGGAACATATGTCATGCTAGATCTTGACAAGATAGGCGGAATTCCATTGCTAATGAAGAGTTTGCAAAAGAAAAACCTCATTCACGAAAACGCCATGACAGTAACAGGTAAGACAGTCAAACACAATCTTGATTTACTACAAATATCATTTGATTCAAGTCAAAAGGTGTTAAAATCAATTGAGTCACCAATTCACGATGTTGGAACTCTTACGATACTTAGAGGATCACTTGCACCAGAAGGTGCCGTAGTAAAAGTTGCAGGTGTTCACACAAAAGAATTCAGAGGCAAAGCCAAAGTATTTGACAGAGAAGAAGATGCGTTTGATGCAATATCGAAGCGACTGATAAAAGAAAATGATGTTGTCATAATAAGATATGAAGGTCCAAAGGGCGGACCAGGAATGCGAGAAATGCTTGGCGTTACAGCAGCTCTTGTGGGACAAAACTTGGGTGAGAAAGTTGCACTGATAACAGATGGTAGATTCTCAGGGGCGACAAGGGGATTCATGATAGGTCATGTTGCACCAGAGGCAGCAGTTGGCGGAAACATAGCACTAGTAAAAGAGGGCGACGAAGTTGTCATCAACCTAGAGAAAAATGCCATTGATCTAATGGTGTCAGAAAATGAACTTGCACAAAGACGCCGCGATTGGAAACCAAGAAAGCCAAACTATGAAACCGGCGCTCTTGCAAAATTTGCATCACTTGTGACATCTGCTGCAGAAGGTGCAATTACAAAACCAATCTGGTAAAACTATCAGACATAATCATTCTTGCGGAATATGATATTGGCAGAAAAGCCTCAGTTTTAGTCCCACTCTTTTTGCGGTAACAGATACTCCGTCTCCCAAGCCTTTTTGACAAATAGTGCAGGCAGCCTCTGCAACAGTAGTCTTGACCAAGGGCTTTTTTCTTGCAAAATACAGGTCCTGAAACAGCAGGGATTTGCTTCGGTCAAAGTCTGGAATCAGTACTTGAGACATGGTTTACATACACACAGATCGCATATAAAGGTACCGTACTATACCGTAATAGATAGTATTAGGATTTGGCTTAATTTTAAATAGAGAAGGAAATGAATGTGCACATGGGTGGCCACATTTGGGCATTCAAGCCTTAAGATAATACCTCTAGACTATACTGGCTCCCAATTTGATCTGTACAACAAGATATCACGAGAATTCGATCATTCATTCTTCTTTGAATCTCTTACAGGACCTGAAGAGCTATCAGAGACATCACTGATTGGTTTTGACCCATCAATAATCATCAAGGGGTATTCAGACAAAGTTGTCCTTCATTACAAAAGCGGAGGCTCGATGACAATCACAACAAACGATCCTTTGTCTGAGATCAAAAAACTAGTTTACCAGATACCTGATCAAAAATATAGGTATGTTGGAGGAGCGGTTGGAATCATCAATTATGATGCAATCAGATTATGGGAAAAGATTCCAGAGTCCCACAAGAGCTCAGACGAGCCTTTGATGGAGTTTGGAATATACACAGATGGAATTCTTTATGACAACAAGAAAAAAAGATCATTTTATTTTTATTATGATAAAAATAGAATAGAAAAAATATCATTCACCAATATAGATTGTGACAAGTTTTCTGTTTCAAAGATTTCTGAAAATTTGAATCAAGACAAATTTGTAGACATGGTAAAACAGGCAAAAAAATACATTCATGACGGAGATATCTTCCAAGTAGTACTTTCAAGGAAATTCAATTTTGATGCGGATGGTGACTATCTCAAAGTATACAAAATTCTACGTCAGATAAACCCGTCACCATATCTTTATCACATGAAACTGGGAGAGAGAACCATAATTGGTTCCAGTCCAGAGATGTTACTGCGTATTACTGGAAACCAAGTTGAGACATTTCCCATTGCAGGTACAAGACCAATTACAAACGATGAGAGAAAGAACGAGGAGCTAAAAGAGGAATTGCTACAGGATGAGAAGGAGCTTGCAGAACATACAATGTTAGTAGACCTTGGTAGAAATGACATTGGTAGAGTGTGCAGATATGGCTCTGTTCATGTCAAAGAATTAATGGCTGTTAAAAAGTTCAGCCATGTACAACACATTGTAACCCATGTAGTTGGAACATTGGATAAAAAATACGATATGTATGATGCAATGAAGGCAGTGTTTCCAGCTGGAACAGTGTCAGGAGCTCCAAAGATACGAGCAATGGAGATAATTGACGAATTGGAACCAGATGCGAGAGGACCTTACGCCGGTGCAATAGGTTATTTTTCATTTAATGGCTGCTGCGATTTTGCAATCGGAATAAGAAGCATCTTCATGAATGGTTCAAAGGGTTTCATTCAAACTGGAGCAGGAATAGTTACAGACTCTGTTGCTCAAAACGAATGGATGGAAACAGAGCACAAGGCAAATGCAATGATAAAAGCACTCAGGGAGGCATCAAAATGAAATTTTTGATTATTGACAATTATGATTCTTTTGTATATAACATTGCCCAGCTACTTGGAGAGCTAAACGTAGAATCAGATGTAATCAGAAATGACAAGGTAACAATTGATGACATCAAAAAAGGAAACTATGATGCAATAATAATTTCTCCAGGACCTGGAACACCGGAAGATGAAAAATATTTTGGAATATGCACTAAAGTAATCAAAGAACTAGGACCAACAAAACCAATACTTGGAGTGTGTCTTGGTCACCAGGGAATTATACATGCATTTGGTGGAAAAGTTGTCAATGCAGGAAATGTAAGACATGGTAAGACAAGTCCAGTAGAACATACAACATCGCCGCTCTTTGAGGGAGTGCAAAACCCCTTCAAGGCCACAAGATATCACTCCCTAGTTGGAGACAAGACAATAATTCCAGACGATCTCCAGATAACAGCTGTTGCTCAAGATGACAAGGAAATAATGGCAATTAGCCATAAAAAATACCTCATAGAAGGAGTCCAATTTCACCCAGAATCAATCATGACTAGCGAAGGCAAGAAGATTCTAAGTAACTTTATCAAGTTGGTGCAAAAATGATAACAGAATATATCACAAAAATGTCATCCAACAAAAATCTCAACCATGATGAGATGTCACATGCAATGGATGACATTTTATCTGGAAAAATTTCAGTGGATGAAACCACAAGTTTTCTTGGAGCATTAACAAAAAAAGGAGAAACAGACCAAGAGCTTCTTGCAATGCTAGACAAGATGCAGCAAAACGCAGTACACATACATCCAAAAATAAATCAAAACATCATAGATGTATGTGGAACTGGGGGCGATGGTATGAGTACATTTAACATTTCAACCACCGCATCATTTGTGATAGCCGCGTCAGGCATAGTAGTTGCAAAACATGGAAACAGGTCAGTCTCTGGCACAAGTGGAAGCGCAGACATTTTTGAATACTTTGGATATGATCTCAACATGGAACCACACAAAGTCCAAGAGATAATTGAAAAATTTGGAATTGGCTTTATGTTTGCCCCCAAGTTTCATCCTGCCATGAAAAATGTTGCAGACGCAAGAAAACAGGTAGGCAGACGAACCGCATTTAATTTACTAGGCCCGCTTTGCAATCCAGCCCAGGTAAAACACCAGCTTGTCGGAGTATATTCAAAAGAATACCTTAGTCGTGTCATATCCCTTTTAGAGTCAAGAGGAGCTACAAACGTAATGACTGTAATCTCTGAAGATGGTCTTGATGAATTATCTACAACATCCAAAAATTACATTTATCAACTAAACAAGGGTGAAGTGACAAGTTCAGTACTTGACCCAGCAGATCTTGGTTTGGACAAAGCAAAAATCTCAGATTTTCAGATTAGAACAAAAGATGAAGCAATAGGAGCCTTTGTCTCAGTGTTAAATGGGACTGCAAAAAAGCCCATGATTGAGGTTACCGCACTTAATGCAGCAGCCGGGTTAATTATTGGCGGGTTTTCAGAGAAATTTGATGAGGCGCTACAGGTTTCACTTGAATCAATCAAAAATGGTAAGGCATATGACCTTTTCAAAGATTTCATAAAATATTGTGGAGATGTAACAAAGCTGGAGGCTTTTGAGAAAAAATGAAAGACATGCTTGAGAAACTTGCCAACAATTCACAAAAGGCAATAAGCGATGGCACCTATGAAATCAATTATAAAAATTCCAAATCAGAAAAAGACCTAATCAAACAAATTAGAAGTAACGAGCATGCTTCACTGATAACAGAGGTAAAATTTTCATCACCATCACTTGGAAACATAAGAGAAGTATCAGATCCTGTCATGATTGCAAAGCAGATGGTGGATGGTGGTGCAGTCGGATTATCAGTTTTAACACAGCCATACTTGTTTAATGGTTCACCAGATTATTTTACAAAGATTCGAAAAAGTGTCAAGGTACCTCTGTTGATGAAAGATATTGTAGTAGACAAATCCCAAATTGATGCTGCAGAAAAATTAGGAGCAGACATGGTTCTTTTGATACAGGCAATATTTGATAAAAAGTTTGCAAAAGACATTGATGAGTTTGTTTCATATGCACACAAAAAGAAACTTTTAGTATTGTTAGAGTCACACACAAAAAAAGAATTTTCTGATTCTGCAAAGACCAAGGCAGACATACTTGGAATAAACAATCGTAACCTAGATACACTTGAGATAAACCTTGAGACCACAAAATCCATCCTAAAGGACAGAGATGAAGAGCGAGTCATAATATCAGAAAGCGGGGTAGAATCGCCAAAAGATATCCAGTTTTTGAAAAAATGTGGTGCTGATGCTTTCTTGGTAGGTAGTAGCATAATGAAGAGTAAAAATATCAAGGGATTGGTATCAGAGTTGGTGTTGTCAATATGAAACTAAGATACCCAAAAAATGGCAAATTCGGAGAGTTTGGTGGGAGATACATTCCAGAAACCCTTGTTCCAGCAGTAGAAGAACTAGAAGAGGCATACCTAAAATACAAAGATGATGCAGACTTTAAGAAAGAATTACGATATTATCTAACACAGTATGCTGGAAGACCTACTCCATTATACTTGGCTGAAAATTTGACAAGATTTGCAGGCGGTGCAAAGATCTACCTAAAAAGAGAAGACCTGTTACATGGAGGAGCCCACAAGATCAACAATACACTAGGACAAGGACTACTTGCAAAAAGAATGAAGAAGAAGAGAATCATTGCAGAAACAGGCGCAGGACAACATGGTGTTGCAACTGCAATGGCATGCTCTGCACTCGGAATGAACGGTGAAGTGTACATGGGTTACAAGGACACCCAGAGACAAAAGCTAAATGTCTTTAGAATGAATCTGCTTGGCTCAAAGGTTCATCCAGTCAAAGAAGGGACCCAGACCTTGAAGGATGCAATCAATGAAGCAATACGAGACTGGATTACAAATGTAAAAACAACATACTATCTTTTAGGATCAGCAGTAGGTCCACATCCATATCCTGTCATGGTAAGAGACTTTCAATCAGTCATAGGAGAAGAAATTCTTACACAGATGAAAAAACTGGAGAAAAAATCACCGGACTCGGTAGTGGCATGTGTAGGAGGAGGCTCTAATGCAATTGGAACATTTTATCCGTTAATTGACGAAGACACCAAAATGTTTGGAGTAGAAGCAGGTGGAGAGGGAATCAAGAGTGGTCATCATTCTGCAACATTGGTAGGAGGATCAAAGGGTGTACTACACGGCATGTTGACATATCTTTTACAAGACAGCGAGGGACAAATTAGTGAAACTCATAGTGTATCTGCAGGATTAGATTATCCAGGAGTTGGACCAGAACACTCGTATCTAAAAGATGCAAAGAGAGTAAAGTATGATGCAGTAAATGACAAAGAAGCAGTGGACGCATTTCTCTTGCTCTCAAAACACGAGGGAATCATACCAGCACTAGAATCAGCTCATGCAATTGCATATGCAATAAAAATTGCAAGAAACATGCCAAAGAGCGAAAGTATTGTTGTAACACTATCAGGAAGAGGAGACAAGGATGTTGAAGAAGTAGGGAGATATTTGAGTAAAAATGTCAAGAATAAAAAATAAATTTCAAGACCTCAGGTCCAGGAAACAAAAAGCCCTGATAGCATACATCATGACAGGATTTCCAAGTGAAAATGACACTCTATCTGCAGTAAGAGGACTTGTAAAAGGCGGTGCGGACATCATAGAATTGGGGATGCCATTTTCAGACCCATTAGCAGACGGACCTGTAATTCAGAATGCAGGTTTTCATGCTTTGCAAAAGGGTATGAATTTTGACAAATTTCTTGCCCTAGTGAAAAAGATTCGCAAGGAGACAGATATCCCACTCGTTTTGATGACATATACCAATATCTTGTACAGTCATGGCTATGAGAAGTTCATATCCACGGTAAAGCGTGCAGGAATTGACGGATTGATTCTGCCTGACATGTCAATCAATGAATCAAAGGATTTTCTACAAGCTGCCAAGAAAAACAAGATGGATGTCATATTTTTGATATCTCCGAACACCTCATCAGAGAGGATCAAAAAAATCGCAGACGCATCATCTGGCTTTTTGTATCTAGTATCAGTGTTTGGAACTACAGGTGGTCAGCAACAGTTCCAAAACTATACAGTTCATGCAATTAAAAATGCCAAAGAAATATTGCATGGAAAAATTCCGCTAGGAGTAGGGTTTGGCGTAAGCAATCCAGATCAGG
>Ga0310810_10010236_pt1 | contig 10905 bp, 12 predicted proteins | sample NCmetagenome_FD_207641 | JGI IMG/M metagenome (GOLD analysis project Ga0310810, IMG submission 207641) | Soil microbial communities from experimental microcosm in Duke University, North Carolina, United States - NC | ecosystem: Engineered > Artificial ecosystem > Soil microcosm > Unclassified ... | reverse complement strand
CATCGCCGAAGGGACGATGTCCCGATGGCTCAAGAAGGTCGGCGACGCGGTGAAGCGCGACGAGCCGATCTTCGAGATCTCCACCGATAAGGTGGATGCGGAGATCCCGTCGCCCACGTCAGGCGTGTTGGCTGAGGTGTTGGTGACGGAGGGACAGACGGTACCGGTGCAGACGATTGTCGCACGTATCGAGACGGAGGCCGGGGCGGTGGCTGCCGTGCCAGCGGCCGCGGCGCCGGCGCCTGCCGCATCGGCCTCGGCACCGGCTGCGACTGGCGTGGGCGCGAGCGGGGGGCCCCCCCCGAAAAGCGAATCTACGGCAAAAGCTCCCGCCGTCTCGCATCCATCCACCGCCGCCACACCCGCCGCGCCGCAATCGCCCGCCCGATCGCCCGGCGGCAACGGCGATTCGATGGAAGACCGGCTTCGCACGAAATCCTCGCCGCTCGTCCGCAAAATCGCGGCGGAGCACGGCATCGAGATCGCTGGGTTGCAGGGCTCCGGAATTGCCGGACGCGTCACCAAGCGCGACATCATGCAGGTGATCGAATCCGGCGGTGCTGAGACGGCACGCCGCGTTGCGCCGTCGATGCACGCCCCCGCCGGCGTCGAACACCACGGGCCGATGCCCGAGCCGTGGGCCGGCGACGTCGTCGAGCCGATGTCCCGCATTCGTGCGCTCACGGCCGAGCACATGTCGCTGTCGCGTCGCACGAACGCGCACGTGACGTCGTTCTTCGAGGTCGATCTCACGCGCGTCGCCCGCATCCGCGCCAAGCTCCGCGCCGATTTCGAGAAGCAGTCCGGCGAGAAGCTCACCTACCTGCCGTTCATCCTCACCGCCGTCACCGCCGCGCTCAAGCAGTTCCCGATTCTCAACGCGGCTGTCGCCGGCAACTCGATCATCTATCGCAAGCAATACAACCTCGGCATCGCCGTCGCGCTCGACTGGGGTCTCATCGTGCCGGTCATCAAGCGCGCCGACGAGCTGTCCCTGGTGGGCCTAACGCGGCAGCTCAACGACCTCGCCACACGCGCGCGGGCGAAGAAGCTGCGGCCCGAAGAAGTCCAGGACGCGACGTTCACCATCACCAACCCAGGCGTGTTCGGCTCGCTCATGGGCACGCCGATCATCCCGGTGCCGACGACCGCCATCCTCGGACTCGGCGCGATCGAGAAGCGACCGAAAGTCATTACCGGTCCCGATGGGGAGGACACGATCGCGATCCGCACCTGTGCGTTCTTCTCGCTCTCGTTCGACCACCGCGTGATCGATGGTTCGGTCGCGGACCAGTTCCTGGCGACGGTGAAGCGCACGCTCGAGACGTACGCCGAAAGCGGAGCGTAGCATGCCGCGGGCGCTCACGATCGAGCGGTCGAAGGTGTCACGCCACGAGCGGGATGCCTACTTCGCCAGCCTCCGCGAACGACGTGATCGCCTGCGTGCTGCCGAGTGTAACTTCTGGGTATACGAAGATCCGGGCGAACCCGGGCTTTTCGTCGAATTCATCGAGGCGCGCGACGCGGACACCCTCGCTGCTGGGCGAGCAACGGTATTCGAGTCGAACGTTGGTGCGCCGATCCTGACCGAAGTGGAGCTCTCCTGACCATGCCAACCCGCACGCTCAACGCTGACGGCAAAGAGTGGCGCGTCTTCCCATCCGGATACATCACCCAGAACGAGCACGACGAGTTCGGACTCATGTTCATCGCCGGAAGCGATGCGACGCGCGAGGTCCGGGTGACGCGATACTCGCCGCAGGGCGCGCGCTCGCGCGAGCAATCGCTCGCTGAGCTCTCGGACACCGACTTGACGCGATTGCTGGCTGAATCGCAGCCAAGCTTCACGTCGCCCGAAGCCGGCTACACGAAGTGACGGCGGTGTCGGCCCGACCCGACGGGCCTGCTGGACCGTACGTCGACCTGCACTCGCATTCGACGGCATCCGACGGGTCGCACTCGCCCACCGCGCTCGTCTCCGCCGCGAAGGCCGCGGGGCTCGTGGCGATTGCGCTCACGGACCATGACACCATGGCCGGCGTGCCCGAAGCGACGGCGGCCGGCGCGGCGCTGGGGGTGCGTGTCGTGCCGGGCGTCGAATTGAGCGCCAACGAGGCCGACCGCGAAGTCCACATGCTCGGCCTCCACATCGAGCGCGCCTCGGCACTCGAAGACGCGCTGCAGACCTTTCGCGACAGTCGGTACGTCCGCGCGCAGGAGATCATCGCCAAGCTCAACGCGCTTGGAATTCCGATCACGTTCGACGAAGTGCTCACCGTCGCCGGAGACGCTGCACTCGGCCGGCCGCATCTGGCGCGCGTGCTCATCGAAGGCGGCTGGGCGCGGGATTCGCGCGATGCGTTCGACCGATATCTCGGTGCCGGCCGACCGGCATACGTGGGCAAGCATCGACTGTCCGTTGGCGAGGCCATCGAACTCGTACACGCGGGAGGCGGACTGGCGGTTCTCGCGCATCCGGGGCCGACCGGCCGCCGGGAGCTCGTAGAGCGATTCGTCGGGCTCGGGCTCGACGGGCTCGAGGTCCGGCATCCCGGGCACAGTAACGAGGACGCTACACGCATCGGTACATTGGTCGAGTTCTTCGGTCTCGTGCCGAGCGGCGGCTCCGATTGGCACGGGGCATCGGATGGTCCGCGAGTGCTCGGCGCGATGCGGGTCCCCCTCTCGTGGCTCGAGCGACAGGACGCGCGCGCGGCCGCCCGGCGCGCCGCGCACGTCGGCGCGTGACATCTCGTTTCAGGCGCGGCCGCTTCGCCTCCATTCGCTAGCTCGGAACGCCATGGAGCTCAACGATCGAATCGCTCTCGTAACCGGTGCCGGTCGGCGCGTCGGTCGCGCGATCGCCACCGCGCTCGGCCAGCGCGGCATGCACGTCGCGGTGCATTACAACGGCTCGGCCGATGGTGCGCGTGACACCGTTGCGGATATCGAGAGAGCAGGCGGTCGAGCGACGCTGTTTCAGGCCGATCTCAGTCAGCCCGATGCGCCGAAGGCACTGGTCGACGAGGTCGCAGCGGCTCTGGGTGGACTCGATGTGCTGGTGAATTCCGCCGCGATCATGCAGCGGACGCCGCTCGAATCGGTCACGCCGGCGGACTGGGACGCGACGTTCGCGCTGAACTCGCGCTCCCCGTTCTTCGCGTCGCTTGCGGCGCGGCAGCACATGGCAGCGCGTGGCGGGGCAATCGTCAACATCGCCGATCTCGCCGGGCTGGAGACGTGGCCGGCCTACATTCCGCATGGGCTCTCGAAGACCGTCGTGGTGCAGATGACGAAGGCGTTGGCGAAAACGCTTGCGCCATCGGTCCGCGTGAACGCCGTGGCGCCGGGCGTCATCCTTCTCCCCGAGGGCTGGGAAGCCGAGACGGGCGAGCGCTTGCGACGAACGACGCCGCTCAAGCGGCTCGGGTCGGTGAACGATGTTGTGAGTGCGGTGATTTATCTGTTGGAGGCCGACTACGTGACCGGCGAGACGATCGTCGTGGACGGCGGTCGGCACGTTCGCCGGTAGTGCCCGCTGGGCTGGCGCTTCGTGGTAAGTTCAGCGGCAACTCGAACCCCCGACTTTCGTGGCTACGCGTAATCCCGAAACGCTGGTAATCATTGGTTCCGGTCCGTCGGCGTGGACGGCAGCGATCTACGCCGCACGCGCGAATCTCCGCCCCGTCGTGTACGAGGGCGAGCCGTCGCGCGAGATGATTCCGGGCGGTCAGCTGATGTACACGACCGAGGTGGAGAACTACCCCGGTTTCGTCGATGGAGTGACCGGACCGGGGTTGATGGAGAAGCTCCGCGAGCAGGCGCTGCGCTTCAAGACGCGCATCGAGCAGGAGAACATCGCGTCGGTGGATTTCAGTCAACATCCGTTCCGGCTCAAGCCGTCGTACAGCGACGAGATCGAAGCGCTTTCGGTCGTCGTCGCGACCGGTGCCCGCGCGAACTGGCTCGGCGTGCCTAACGAGGAGCGACTCGCCCAGATGGGTGGTGGCGTGTCCGCCTGCGCCGTGTGCGATGGCGCGCTCCCGGCCTATCGCGACGCCGTCGTCGCCGTCGTCGGTGGCGGCGATTCGGCCATGGAGGAGAGTCTGTATCTCACGAAGTTCGCTCGCGAGGTGCGTCTCATTCATCGACGTGACGAGCTGCGAGCCTCCAAGATCATGGCGGATCGCGTGCTGAATCATCCGAAGATCAAGGTCGTCTGGAACACGCGCGTCGCCGAGGTGCTCGGCTACGACAACATCACGGGCATTCGGCTCGAGAACACGGTCACGCACGAGTTCTCCGACATGGATGTCGGTGGGCTCTTCGTGGCGATCGGGCATACGCCCAACACGCAATTCCTGAATGGCCAGATCGATCTCACGCCGCACGGCTACATCCGGACGCCAAAAGCGTGGCGCACGGCGACGAGCGTCGATGGCGTATTTGCCGCGGGCGACGTGATGGATGACTACTACCGTCAGGCGATCACCGCCGCCGGCACGGGCTGCATGGCTGCCCTCGAAGCCGAGCGGTGGCTCGCGCATCACGGTCTCGGTGAATCACCGGTGCTCGAGACGGCGGAAGCACCGGTGCGCTTGACGCGGGAATGGGAAGCACCGTGACCGTGACGGTCACCACGCTCACGGTCGGAGCGTTTCAGGAGAACTGCTATCTCCTGACCGATTCCGTCGCGGGAGTTTCGGTGCTCGTCGATCCTGGAGCCGAGCCTGATCGCCTGATTGCTGCGGTCGAGCGCACGGGTACCGTGCTCGAAGCCGTCTGGCTCACGCACGCGCATCTGGACCATATTGGAGGGATCGCCGGTCTCAAGCGCCGGTGGAACGTGCCCGTGCACCTGCACCCGTTCGACGAGCCGTTGTATGGGATGGCGACGCGTCAGGCCTCATTGTACGGCGTGGAGTTCGAGCAACCGCCGCCGACCGATTTCCCGTTAGGCGACGGCGATGTCATGCGGGTCGGCTCGTTTCAGTTCGCCGTGATGCATGCGCCCGGCCATGCTCCGGGCCATGTGGTTTTCCACGGACACGGCGTCGCATTCGTCGGCGATTGCCTGTTCGCTGGGTCCATCGGACGCACAGACCTTCCGCTGTCGAATCCAAAGGACCTCGCAACGTCGCTCGAGCGAATCCTGACGCTGCCGCAGGACACCGTGGTGTACCCCGGGCATGGCCCGGCCACCTCGATCGGTGCCGAAGCGCGAACGAATCCGTTTCTCACCGGCGTCGCGCGGATCGTCGGCGCGTGAGACTGACGTCGCCCGCCGCGCTGCTGCTCGCCGCCTGGTTAGGCGCCGGCATCCTGTTCGCTGCCGTCGTCGCACCCGCCGCGTTCGCCGTGCTTCCGTCGCGAACGCTGGCTGGCGCCGTGGTCGGAAAGGTGCTCCCGACTGTCTTCGTCGCCGGCATGGTCGTCGCGATACTGGCCACTGTCCTGGATCGCGGAACCGCGGGCCGGGCGTCGCGCGTTAGGCGCGCGGCGCTCGTGGTGCTCGCGATATCGTGCGGCGTGGCGCAGTTCGTCATCGGCCCGAGAATCGAGCGCGTCCGCGGTGAAATCGGGGGGCCCGTCGAGCAACTGGCGCCGTCTGATCCTCGCCGGGTGGCGTTCGGGCGACTCCACGCGATCAGCGTCGCGTGGCTCGGTCTCGCCATGCTGTCGAGCGCGACTGCTGTAGTGCTCATGTCGATCGCACCCAAGACGCGTACTTCCGACGCCGCGGACCGAGCGCTCGTCGCGTCTCATTGAACGGCGCTGCACCTCGCTTACACCAATCGATTCAGTACTGCCTCGAGGATATGGAAATGACGACCGACACGCGAATGGAGAAGGACCCACTCGGCCCGCTCCCCGTGCCCAACGATGCGCTGTACGGAGTGCAGACCGTTCGTGCGATGCAGAATTTCCCGATCAGTGGGGTGAAGCCGCTGTGGCCGTTCGTGCGATCGCAGGTCTGGATCAAGAAGGCCGCCGCCCTCACGCATCGCGAGACGGGTCGACTCGACGCCCAAACCGCGGACGCGATCAGCCAGGCGGCGGATGAAGTGCTCGCGCGCAAGCACGACGCGCAGTTCGTCGTCGATCCGTATCAGGCAGGCGCTGGAACGTCGCACAACATGAACGTGAACGAGGTGCTCGCCAATCGAGCGAACGAGCTCCTCGGCGGAAAGCGCGGCGAATACAAGCCGGTGCATCCGAACGATCACGTGAACATGGCGCAGTCGACGAACGACACGATCCCTACGAACATCCGGCTCTCGGTGCTCGCGGAATTACCCGGGTTGGTCAAGTCGTTCGAGACGCTGCGCGATGCGCTCGCCGAGAGAGGACGCGCGTTCGACCACATCGTGAAGGCGGGTCGCACGCATCTGCAGGACGCGATGCCCATCCGACTCGGACAGGAATTCACGGCGTACGCCGGATCCATCGATCGGGCGCTTCGTCGCGCCGTTGAAGCGGCGGATTACCTGCGCGACCTTGGCATCGGTGGCAGTGCCGTCGGCACCGGTGTTACGGTCGAGAAAGAGTATCCGGCACTCATGAACAAGCATCTGAAGGAGATCACGGGGCTCGACCTTCGCATCGGCGCGGATCGCATTCAGCTCATGCAGAGCATGGGCGACCCAGCGGCGTTCAGCGCAACGCTGCGCGGGTTGGCGATCGACCTCAGCAAGATCGCGAGCGATCTCCGTCTCATGGTGATGGGGCCGCGCACGGGCATCGACGAGATCACGTTGCCGGCCGTGCAGCCAGGGTCATCGATCATGCCGGGCAAGATCAACCCGTCGATCCCCGAGATGGTGAACCAGGTCTGTTTCCAGGTCATGGGATGCGATACGACGGTTGCGATTGCGGCCGAGCACGGGCAGCTCGAGCTCAACGTCATGATGCCAGTGATCGCGCATAACGTGTTACTCTCGATGACGATCCTGTCGAACGCGGCGCGCGTTTTCGCCGAGAAAACGGTGCAGGGGATCACTGCGAACGAGGACATGTGCGCGTTCTGGGTGGAGCGCTCGGCCGCCCTCGCTACGGCGCTCATGCCGCACATCGGGTATGCGCGCGCGGCGGAGATCAGCAAACAGTCCGTGAAGGAAGGAATACTGATTCGCGATCTCGTGAAGAGCGCGCATGTGCTGCCCGACGACCAGGTCGACGACCTTCTCGATCTGCGCAAAATGACGGAAATCGGCGTCCCGGGCGGTGCGCACAACGTCAGTGCGGGCGGCTGAGCCTTATCGGCTGAGCGGGGGTGACACTCGTCTGGCGTGTGGTATAGCTTTCCGACGTGCGCATCACGACGTGGGCGGAATACGGGCTGATTTGCGCGCTGCACCTGGCGCGCCGAGCGGGCGAAGGCCCCATCACCGGGCGCGAGATCGCGTCCGGTGAGCGACTGCCTGCCGATTACGTGGAGCAGATTCTCCTGCGACTCCGTCGGGCTGGTCTCGTGAACAGCACCCGTGGCGCGCGTGGCGGGTATATGCTCGCCCGGGCCCCCGAAGAGATCTCGGTGCGCGAAGTCATCTCGGCATCGGAGCTGGGCACGTTCGATCTCCATTGCGTCACGCATCCCGTGGGTGAGGAGCGCTGCGCCGAGTCGCAGAGCTGCAGTATTCGCCCGGTCTGGATGCTGTTGCAGCAGAAGATCGATGACGTGCTTCAGAGCGTGCACCTCGGCGATCTGCTCGTAGACGAGCCCGCCGTTCGCCAGCGTGTGGGACTGCCGATTCTCGCGGTCTGACCGTCAGGCACTCACCCGTCGTGGCGCCTTCGTTCTTCGCCGTCTGGCGACAGCAGCGTCAGCTGCGACGGAGCGCCGCGTCGTACGTGCTCAGCCTCCTCGGCGAGCCCGAAGCCGACGACGTTGCCTGGTTGAGTGATGTCGCAACGCGCGGAGACGCTGATCGTGCCCGATGGGAGTTGCGGTACGCGCGTCGCTCGGCCGGACTCCTCTCGGCAGCACGTGACGCGCTGGACGACCGCACCGCGTCCGCAGTCGCGCACGAGATCGGCGAGAGCTGGGCGAAGGACCGGAACATCGCCGCTGAAAAACGACACGCGGCCGAGCAGCAGTTCAATGCGCGCCATCGCGCGATGGCCCAGGCAATGGCGGCGCGCTCGTCACCAGAGCCGACGTCGACTCGATTGGGTCGCGCGCTGCTCACCGCGGCGGGCGCCACCAGCCTGTCGGCGGCGGATGTGGACCACGCGGGAGCCATCGTCGCCGGGTATCTCGAACAAGCGAACGCATCGCTGCGCCAGGTATTCGGCACCGCGACGCTGCCCGAGAACCTGCCACCGTCCGCAGTCCAGCCGGGGGCACACGGCTCCTCCGGGAGGCGCTGATCCGCGATCGCGCCGCCGCAATACAAGAGCGGCGCAGACGCACATCGCGTCCACGCCGCTCGGGTATTCCTCAGGGATGCCGAAGGGGGGACTCGAACCCCCACGGGCTATCGCCCACTGCGCCCTGAACGCAGCGCGTCTACCAATTCCACCACTTCGGCAGGGAGCAGAAACGTATCGGAGCCTCTGGTGAAAGGCAACGCATGCGCGAAGCCGTTCACCGGCACTTTGCCGTGGCTCACGCCGATCCTATTCTTTGATGCTTCACCGCGCCCACGCCGCGCTTCGCGTGCCGGGGCCGCCGTACCGACCGGAGCAGATGGCTCGAGAGAAAGAGCAGGACGACCGGCAGATAGTCGCGCGGAACAAGCGTGCGCGTCACGACTACCACATTCTGGATAGTTGGGAGGCGGGCCTCGTGCTGACCGGTACCGAGGTGAAGTCGCTGCGTGACGGGAAGGCGACGATGGCCGACGCGTACGCGCTGGTGAAGGACGGCGAGGTGTTCCTGCTCAACCTGCACATCTCACCGTACGAGAAGGGCAATCAGTTCAATCACGAACCGACGCGAACGCGAAAGCTGTTGCTTCACCGGAAGGAGATCCGCCGGCTGATCGGGTCCGTCGAGCGACAGGGCCTCACGCTGATTCCGCTCGAGCTGTATTTCCGTGGAGGGGTGGCGAAGGTGAACATCGCGTTAGGCAAGGGCAAGAAGCTGCACGACAAGCGCGCCGATGACCGGAAGAAGACGGACGAGCGCGACATGGCGCGCGTGGCGCGGGTGCGATGATCCTGACGCTGGCCCTGCTGCTGCAGGCGGCTGCGCAACCGTTGTCGAACGTCACGATCCGGAACGGTGATCGATCCACCGCGGTGCCGGTGATGCTGATCGATCGAGGCCCTGCCGTCGCGGCCGACGCGCTGGCCGACGCGCTGGGCGGTCAGGTCGAATCGCGGGGGAAGGACGAATTCACCGTGGCGGTCGCGGGGCTGCGCGTCGCCGTCACGCCGAACGTCCCGTTCGTGCGCATCGGCGATCAAACGCTCCCGCTCACGGCAGAGCCGGTTGTTCGAGGCGGCAAGCTGTTCCTGCCGTACGCGTTCGTGACCGACTTCCTGCCGCGGACAGCCACCGGCGTGACGTTCGACGCGCGCCGTGCCGTGCTGCAGCGCCAGGTGGCCAGTCTCTCTCCTCCTTCATCGCGTTCGACTAAATCGAAGCCGTTCACCGTGGTGGTGGACGCCGGGCACGGTGGTCCCGATCGCGGGATGCACGGGCCCATCGGCGCGAACTGGGAGATGAACGAGAAGGACATCACGCTGGATGTCGCCCGGGCCCTGCGCGACGTGCTCGCGGAACGCGGCGTGGCCGTCATCATGACCCGATCGACCGACACGTTGATTGCGCTCAACGACCGTGGGCGAATCGCGAACGCGAAGAAGGGAGATGTGTTCGTGTCGATCCACGTGAATGCCGCGAATCCGCATTGGAAACAGCCGGGTGCCGCCCGTGGCTTCGAGACGTATTTTCTTTCCGAGGCACGGACCGAGGACGCTCGCCGGGTGGAGGCAATGGAGAACGAGGTGGTGAAGTACGAGATCGCGAACAACGTTGCCGCCAACGACCCACTGAGCTTCATCGTGCACGATATGGAGCAGAACCAACACCTCCGAGAATCCAGCGAGCTCGCAGCGACGGTACAACGCTCGCTCGCGAAGACGCACCCGGGCCCGAATCGCGGCGTCAAGCAGGCGGGGTTCCGTGTACTCGTGACGGCGTTCATGCCGGCCGTGCTGGTCGAGATCGGGTTCGGGACGAACGTTGCCGAGGCGCGCTACCTGCGCAACGCGACGCGCCAGCGTGAGATCGCGACGTCGATCGCCGATGCGACGATGGAGTACCTCATCGCCTACCAACGGCGTAACAGCGCCGTGGGGCAGTGACCCGCTCCAACGGCGCCCACCGAGACGGTCGACTCGGCGTCGAGTTCTGCGGCGTTCGATTTCAGAACCCGATCCTTCTCGCTGCCGGAACCGCGGCATACGGCGAGGAGCTCGACGACGTCGTCCAGCTCGACCGACTCGGTGGCATCATCACGAAGGCGGTGAGCCTCGAACCCCGACACGGTGCACCGAGCCCCCGGGTCGCGGAGTTCGATGGCGGTATGATGAACGCCGTCGGTCTCGCGAATCCGGGTGTTGCCCAGGTGCGGGAGCGTCACCTCCCGTGGCTCGGGCAGCGGCTGCCTAACGCGCGGACGATCGTGAACGTCATCGGGTTTCAACCCGACGAGTTCCCGCGCGTGATCGAGCAGCTCGGCGACGACGCGCCGGTCCACGGCTTCGAGCTGAACGTCAGCTGCCCGAATACGAAGGCGGGCGGGGTTGAGTTCGGTGCGGACCCTGTTGCCTTGCGCGAGGTCGTCGCGGGTGCGCGGGCCGTGACGCGGCGCCCGTTGATCGTGAAGCTCGCGCCGACCCTCACCGACATCGGCGCCGCTGCGCGCATTGCCGCGGACGCCGGGGCCGATGCGA
>Ga0310810_10010235_pt1 | contig 10906 bp, 8 predicted proteins | sample NCmetagenome_FD_207641 | JGI IMG/M metagenome (GOLD analysis project Ga0310810, IMG submission 207641) | Soil microbial communities from experimental microcosm in Duke University, North Carolina, United States - NC | ecosystem: Engineered > Artificial ecosystem > Soil microcosm > Unclassified ... | reverse complement strand
CTGAACGTGATCTTGTAAGGCATGAATGCCTTATCGACGACGACGCCCACGCGCCACGGATGGACGCGATTCGTAGTGGCTGTCGAGGGAAGCTCGAATGTATCGAACCTCACAAACGAATGCGCGAAGTCCACAGAAACCGGCTCACGTCCGTACGTCCGCGCCTGGCCCGCGCGCGCCGACTCAACTCACGAAGTCGTTGTACGATGCCCATATGCGGCGGACGCGGGCATCGGCTCGATGGATGCGGTTCGCACTGGCCTTGGCGTTCGCGCTGGGACTGGCCGTGATGACGGTCGCGGCGCAGCGGTCCACCATCCTGACGAACGGACGCAACCTCCAGATACCGATTAACCACGGGCTCCCCGACAAGTCGATCGGGTTCACGTTCTGCCGCCTGCGATACCAGAACATCCGCAGAGCGAGAAAGTCCGGATGGGGCGACGACTACCCGCAAGCGGACTACAACTTCCTGGTGCGTCTCTCCGAACTCACCAAAACGACGATCAGCCGATGGAACAATGGCGACCCCGGCTTTGCGAACGTCACCGTCATGGATCCCAATCTCTTCCAGTGTCCGTACTTGCGCATGCAGAATGCGGCCAACTACGACTTCACACCTGAAGAGACCGCGCGCATGCACGAGTACCTGCTGAAGGGCGGCTTTCTCTGGATCGACGACAACTGGGATCCGGACTTCGAGTACATCCGTGCGAATCTCATGCGCATCCTGCCCGGCGCAACGATCGTCGACCTGCCGCTCGAGCACCCGATCTTCTCGGTTCTCTATCGGATCAAACCGCTGCCGCAGATTCCGTCGCTCGGCTCGTGGCAGCGTTCCGGTCAGGATTCTGAGATTGGGCCTTCAACCGTGCATTACTACGGAGTGTTCGACGACCACGGCAGCCTGGTTGTGCTCGTCAGCATGAACTCGGACGTGTCAGATAGCTGGGAGCGGGAAGGTGACAACCCGGACTACTTTCACACCTACGGAGGAAAGGGCTATGCGCTGGGTGTGAACGTCGCCGTCTATGTCATGACCCACTAAGGTGTTCTCACATCGCAACTGACTCCAGGATCGATGTCGACATCCCGATATCAATCACTCGATCGAGGCGGAAGCCGGCGGTTCGAAGCATTTCGGAATACTCCTTCTTCGTTCGCTCCTTTCCCGACAGCAGTGTGAGCATTTGCAGATCCAGCATCTTCGTCCAGCTTGGCTTCGAATCCTCCGGCACGAGGCACTCGATCAGCAGAAGCTTCGCTCCTGGCGCCGCTGCCTTTCGAATGGCGGCAAGAATCCGAGCGGCTTTCTGATCGTCCCAGTCGTGGATGACCTGCATGATGAGATAGCAATCGGCGGCGGGCAACGCACTCGTGAAGAAATCTCCGGGATGCACCCGCAGCCGTTCTGATTCCATTCCCGCAGCCTGCGCCGCGGCAGTGACATGCGGCTGATCGAACAGCACTCCGTGAGCTCCGGGCGCCGCTTGCAGCACGGCAGCCAGCAGATGGCCCCGCCCACCGCCGATGTCGGCGATCGTTCCAAAGGCGGAAAAGTCGTAGGACCTCAAAACGCCGGCAATCTGTCCCGCCGCTTTCCCGATCATCGCCTCGTCGAAGAGACGGGCCTCCTCCGGATGCTCGCTCAAGTACTTCCAATAGCCGCCTGGGACGACTCGCTCTTGAACGGACTCTCCGGTCCTCAAGGCATCGGCGAAGTATTCAAATCCTCGCCAGTACACGGGCAAACCGATCATCCGCACAAACGATCGCATTGATTGCGGATGATCCGATCGCAGCAAGCGCGATGCGGGCGTGTGGCCCCACGCGCCGTTACGAGGCTCGAAGATCCCTGCAGTAGAAAGCACGCGGAGCGAGCGCGCGAGCGCGCCTGCATCTGTTCCGGTCTCCCTCGCAAGTTCTTCTGCACTTCGCGGCGATTCCCCCAACGCATCGGCGATACCGAGTTCCGCGACCGCGTGAAGACACCGGGGAAGACCGTGACTCATCGCGACTTGTAACAGGACGTCGGCAGGATCGTTCATGGTGGACGGAGTATAACCGTCCCCTGCAGATCGAATACGAAGAGTGAGACAATGCTCGCCGTTTGATCGGACCGCTCGGTGACGCCGAAGGGGACACGATGACAAGACTGACACTCGCGGTACTCGTCGCCACCCTGCTCACAGTGCCGATGCTCGTCGAACGCGCCTACGCGCACCACGGTGCCGGCCTCTACGATATGAGGAAGAACGTGGAGCTCGAAGGGAAGCTGACACGCGTCGACTTCGTCAACCCGCATACATACGTATATTTCGATGTTGTCGGTAGCGACGGCAAGGTCATCGCGATGAAGTGCGAGACGCGCGGGGCCACTGTGCTTCGACGTTCGGGCTGGTCGCCGGAGATGTTCGTGAAGGGCACGTCCATCAAGATTACGGGCCACCCGCATCGCGAGGATCCGAGCGCGTGCACTGTGGAGACGATGACGCTTGGTCAGAAGCCGACGCTCGAGCGCTATCAGCAGTTGAGCGACGCGAAATCCGTCGATCGCACGAAACGGCCGTTCCGGCTGCCGAACGGCAAGCCAAACCTCGCCGGCGACTGGGCACAGGAGCAACAGGTGCTGGCGACGCCGCCCGGCGGGCGCGCCGGACTCGTGCCGATCAGCAAGGCCGCCGACATCAGAGCCGGCAAGCTGCCGATGCCCGCCGGAGTACCCGGCTGGTTCCCGCCGCCAGTGAAGTTGACCGCAGCGGGAGAGGCGGCGGCAGCCGCGTTGCGCAAGCGGCCGACGTCGGAGAACCCGCGGCTCTCCTGTCAGCCCACGAGCATCCTGTTCGACTGGGTGTTCGACGGCGCGATCGGCCGCATCACGCAGAGTACGAATGTCATCAAGATGGAATATGGCGTCGGTCTGACCCGGAACGTGCAGATGAACATGACCGCGCACCCGGCGAACATCAAGCCGAGCCGCGCCGGTCATTCGATCGGCCGCTGGGACGGCGATACGCTCGTCGTTGACACCGTCGGCTTCCTGCCTGGCAGCCTGGCAGGCAACCTCCCTCACAGCGACAAGCTGCACGTCGTCGAGCGCTTCACGCTGAATCCCACAACCCTCGAGCTCACCCGCGACATCGTCGCCGAAGATCCCGTCTACTTCGCGGACAAGTACGTGGATTCCGATAGCGTCCTGCCGGCGGATGCGCCGTTCAAGGTCGAGGCCTGCAAGGAGCTCGCACCGGAGTATCAGCAAACCGAGCGGAAGTGAGGCGGGCGTGTGATGGTTCGCGCAGCATCGCTCCTCAGTGTCGCCTGGCTCGTTACGTTCGCAGGCTGGCAAACTGAGGCGGCGCCGGCATTCGAGATCGAGGAAACCACGATCGCGAAGATCCATGCGGCGATGAGGAGCAGGCAGCTCACCTGCCACGATCTGGTGAGTGCATATCTCGAACGAATCGCCGCCAACGACAAGCAGGAACCGCCGCTCAACGCGATCGTCGCGACGAATCCCAATGCGCTTGCGGAGGCGGATGCGCTCGACGCAAAGTTCAAGAAGTCGGGCCTCACAGGGCCACTCCATTGCATCCCAGCGATCGTGAAAGACAACTACGAGACGATCGGTCTGCAAAGCGCCAACGGCTCGATCACCTTGAAAGGGTTCGTGTCCAGCAAGGACGCGTTTCTCGTCGCGCGCATCAAACACGCCGGCGCCATCGTTCTGGCCAAGTCGAACATGGCGGAATGGGCATTCTCGCCAATCGAGACCGTCAACTCGATCCTGGGCACGACGCGCAATCCGTACGATCTGAATCGGGTGCCGGCCGGCTCGAGCGGTGGAACCGCGGCCGCAGTCGCGTCCAACTTTGGCGCCATCGGCCTTGGCAGCGATACCGGTAATTCCATCCGGGGTCCCTCATCGCACGCGTCGCTCGTCGGCATTCGATCGACGATGGGATTGACGAGCCGGGCGGGCGTGATACCACTCAGCTACCTGGCCGACATTGCCGGCCCGATGACGCGAACGGTCGAAGATGCGGCGCGTGTGTTTCAGGTGATCGTCGGCGAAGATCCCGAGGACTCAGTCACCGCTCGCAGTCACGGCCGCAAGATTCCCGATTATCTGAAGGCGCTGAACAAGAACGCGCTCAAGGGCGCGCGTATCGGTGTGCTGCGTCAGGCATACGAGCGGACGAACGCGACCGTGGACCCCGAGATCGTGCAGGTATTTTCAAAGGCACTCGAGGACATGAAAGCCGCGGGGGCCATCATCGTCGATCCCGTAACGGTGACGATGCCGCAGAACCAGGCCGGTGGCGGTTCGTGCCGCGGTTTCAAGTACGACTTGAACGAGTACCTCGCGACGCGTGGACAGAATGCACCGGTCCACAGCTACGACGAGATCTTGAACTCCCCCGAGTTCGCCCAGATCCCGCCGTCGATTCAGCAGCGTTTTCGGCAGTCAGGTTCAGCGGATCCGCAAGGTCCCGAGAGCGACGCCTGCAAGAACGACGCAGCGAGCCGTGCGGCGTATGGCGCGGCGGTCACGAAGACGATGGACGAGCTGAAACTGACCGCGTTCGTGTATCCGACGTGGAGTCAGGTGCCACGACTTATCAGCGAACCGACGCGCGCCGGCGACGGCGACAACAGCCAGACGTTCTCGCCGCGCTCAGGCTTCCCGGCGATCAATGTGCCGATGGGTTTCACGCGCAACAACACCCTCCCCATCGGCATGACAATCTACGGTCGGGCCTGGGACGAAGCCACGCTCATCGGCCTGGCTTACGCCTTCGAACAAAAGACACATCACCGGCATAAACCACAATAGTGGCGTTCTTCGAGCGCGGTCTCTTCACGCGCTCAGGCCGCCTGACGTCTGCTGGCCGACTCGTGTCCCAAGGTGCAGACCGCGTAATAGTTGAAGATCGGCGACGACATCGGCCGCGTGACTCCGTACTCCTGGTGCAGGTCGGCCATCCGGAAGTTCTCGACGACGTCCAAGCCAAGATCCCGGGCCAGACCCTTCACGTCCTTGATGCCGGACAGCCACGGCGCGCCCATGTTCGCGAAGCTCTCAACGAGTGTGGTGATGCCCGGATCGCCGGTGGTCTTCGAGATCACTGACTCTGCCATGTAGTCAAAGGACACGCGAAATCGCTTCACGTGGCTTCGGAGTTCCGCGAGGACCTTCCGTGTGCCCTCGATCGGCAGGTACATCGTGTTGCCTTCCCAGATGAAATACGAAGGCAGACCGCAATCGAACCCGTTCTGCTCGAGCAGGTCGATCGTTCCATCCACCATGTAGTTTCCAGCAATGAACTTCACGTTCACGTCAAACCCGTGATGCTGGTAGCACGCCTGCTTGATATTCAGCGTGGCCGCGTCGTCTATCTCGAAGTAGGTCACGCCTGACGAGCGCTTCCTCACGGCGCGAGTGTCCAGGCCGGCGCCGAGAATCACCACTTGCCGGAACTGCGAGAAGAGCTGTCTCTCCAGTGTGTCGTCGAAGTACTTCGTGCGAATTTTGACCAGGTCCTTCACGGGCGGAAAGCTGACTGCCACACGCTCCGCCGCGCGCTTGGTTTCTTCGGTCAGGAACAGTCCGACAACTGAATCTCGGTACAGGGGCGCAGTCTCGGCGTTTTCTTCCGCTCTGAACTCTGCCACGACGAACGCCGTGCCGCTGACATTTTCGATTCTGGCCATGAGGGTCTCCATTCAATCGCCGCTCAGATCCGCGAGCACCTCGCGCTCGAGCATGACCAATCGCGACCGGGTGAGACGTGAGCGAGCCGCATGCCACGACGGGCGTGCGAGCGATCGAGGAGAAAGGCTAAGGAAAACCAGCGGATCGGCGCGAGTTGCCCGATGCTTGCGAGCGTGACGCGTTGTCGATATCTCGACAGCGTACCGAATCTTCAGCAGCCGGTGCGTGCAGTCAGAACAGAACTGGTACCCTACGCGACTCAAGAGCTCGCGCCGGAGTATCAGCAAACCGGGCGGAAGTGAACGTCGTTATCGCCGCTGTTGCTGCTGCTGTTCGGCGAGCAGCTTGTGGAAAGCCGCTTCAGCCTTGTCGAGCGACGTGCGGTAACCGTCCGGATCGATGAAGGGCGCCGCCGGATCCTCGGCCTTGAGGCTGGCCTCATATTTTCGGAAGCGGCCGTACTCGATGCCGCGTGGGGTCAGCCAGATGTCCACCGGCAGGCTCCGCAAGATCATCAGTGTCCGCTCGAAACCGGCGCGGATCCCCGGAGGCTGCTCTGGCTCGACCAGCGAGGCCTTATACGGCAGCACCAGGTCACAGCGGTAGACGACGCGAAGGTCGCGGTCGCGATCGCGCACCGTAAAGGTCCACGTCGTGCAGTCGAAGTCGGCAGGCGCGACGTGCGCCGTGACGGCGAGCGATCCCAGGCGGATCGTCTCGTTGTCCTTGACGCGATGATCGACCCGCGCCGCCGGGAAGCTGGTGATGCCGGCACGTGCCAGCAGTTTGTAGGGCGTGAAGACTACGTTCGGATTGTTGGTCCCACCCGACGCGATCACGTCGGCATCGTCATCGCTGGCCCAGAGCTGCGCGCCCGACATCTGCTGCAGTTCCGCCAGGCTGTCCTTCGCACCAGCAGCGAGCACCGTCCGCACATCCGTGATCTCGAAACCGAACTGCTCCATGCTGTCTGCAATCTTGTGAGCCGCTTGCCGGCCGGCGCTGCCAATCAGCATGTGTCCCTTGTCCCCGACGAGCAGGAAGGACGTGTCGGCCGGATCGCCGACGAAATAGAGGTTGCCGGCAATGTGGTGCGGGTCGGCACGGGAATCCCGGTTGGTCTCGACGGCCTGGCGCCACATTGGGTAGAGGACGCCGCCGACGAGGACGGCGAGCCCCACGAAGACGACGAAAGCGAGCTGTGGCAGCGTCAGGCGCACGACGTCAGATTATGAAGAACTTTGCACGAAAAAGCACACCCTGCGCTGTATCCTGTCGCGCATCAGCGACGTGGCGTCGAGAGTGCGATCCATGAAATCACCCGCGACATCACGACGACCCCGACGTGATCTGTCAGGAGACAACCATATGCGACAGTTCTTCCAGGTGGTGAGTGTGGTCGTGAGTCTCGCCGTGTTCGGCGACCTTGCTCACGCGCATCACAGTCAGGCGGGTATCTTCGATTCGAGAAAGACCATCGAAATCACCGGAGTCGTCAAGTCCGTGTCGTGGCGCAACCCGCATGGACAGATCCTGCTGTCCGTCAGGGACGAGAAGGGTGTGGAGACCATCTGGGATGCTGAAACGGCGTCGATCAGCATCCTGCGGAATCGCGGCGTAGACGGGAGCCCGGTTCGCGTCGGCGATCGTGTGACGATCGCGGGCTCGCCTTCGATGCGTGCCCGACCCGAGATTCTTGCGCGCAGCCTGCTGCTGCCCAACGACACCGAGTTCAACTTCGGATCGACCACCGCCTACTTCGCGGCGGGGAAGGCCGGGCGTTTTGCCACTGGCGCCAAGATCGCCGGCGATGTGGCTGCGGCGAAAGCCAAGGCCGACGGTCTGTTCCGCGTCTGGTCGACGATCATGAGCGACCCCGCCGCGTTTCCGATGTTCAAGGGCGGGTATCCCTTGACCGCCGCCGGAAAGAGCGGGCTTGCGAAATGGAATCCGCGCAACAACGTCCTCCTGAAGTGCGGCACCAAGGGCACGCCGCTCATCATGATTTCTCCGCTGCCGATGGATTTCACCAAGAAGGGTGACACGATCATCATGCGGCTCGAAGAGTATGACTCGGTGCGGACGATCCACATGAATCCCAAGGCGGTGGCGCCCGCCGCGCACACGTTGTTCGGCTTTTCGCGCGGACGTTGGGAAGGCACGACACTGGTCGTCGAGACCGATCACATTGCGGCTGGTTACTTCGATCACGAGGGCACGCCACAAAGCGATCAGATCAAGACGGTCGAGCGCTTCATCCCGAATGCGGATTACAGTCGTCTCGACTATGTCCTGACGACAACAGATCCCGTCAACTTCACGAAGCCCTTCGACCTCAAGCGGTACTTCGTGTGGAAGCCTGAGAACCGGGTCAACCCGTATGAGTGTCTCGATCGCTTCGAGCCAGGCAAGTAGCCGCGCCTGAATTGCTCACGTCCCAGGGGCGCGCCGCGGGGTCCAATTCAAGACGACGTGCACGAGGCGTTCGGTCGAGGACGCGACCTGTTCGAGGAGGAGAATCCGGCCATCTCTCGCGACGTCGAAGCCATCCGGCCCGACCTCGGTCAACGGCGCCCGTCGGGCGAAGAGGCGGCGCGGCCGCGAGAGCGTCAACGTCTCGCCACTCGTCGTCACTTCCACCTCGTAGAGACCGTCGGCGGTGATGTAGTGCACGCGGTCGCCCTTGGCACTCCAGCGCGGGTGTGATCCGCCGCCCGACGAGACCTGCCATCGCGCGTCAGTGGCCGGGTAACGCCTCAACACGACCTCGGGATTTCCTACCACGATCGACGGCATGGACATATACGCCACGAGCCGGCCATCGGGCGACGGCCGGGCACCTACATCGGCCAGCGCGCCGCCGACGAACGTCTCCACCGGCGCGGACCGGTCGAGTGTACCGAGCAGCAGATCGAAGTCGTTGTTCTTGAAGCGATCGAAGAAGTACCGCAACCCATCACGAGAGACAGGCTGCAACCCGGACTCGAGGTTCTCGGAGGGTGAGCCGTCGAGCCACACGCGCCGGATGACGGGGTCGGCGGATCCAGGAGGGATCGCGCTGTAGAGGATGCTGCGGCCGTCAGGTGCCCAGGCCGGTGTCGATATGCGCTCCCCGCCGGCGAGGCGCACGCGCGTGCCGCGCGCGAGGTCGATCACCGAGAGACCCCACGTACCGGAGACGCGCTCGCCGATCGCGACCTGTGTGCCGTCGGGAGAGAGCTCCGGAAACCCATTGAACAGCGTTGGCTCGCCGATGGTCTGGAGCCGAGCCCCGTCTCGCGCGAACCACTGCAGGCGCGTGGGGATGGTGGTCGGGGCCGGCAGATTGAGGAAGGTGCCAGTCGTCGAGACGCTCGGCGTCCCGAGGCCCGTCTCGACGAGGTACGCCGTGCCGGTTGCCTCCAGCCGCTCGAGCGAAAACGGCAAGGCCCAGATGCCCTCGTTGACGGGTGCCCGCGCGAACAGGATGTGCCCGGTCGGGGAGTACACGGGATCATGAATCGCCTGGCCGGGCGCCTGCAGCAGGACCTTCCGGTCGCCGCCCGCGAACACCTCGAGCGTGTCGGCCCCCGACTCGCGATGCACGACGTACAGTACGGCTCGCGCACCGGGCAGCGCATGCGCGGAATGAAAGTGCAACTCGCCGGCAGCGTTGGCCGCCAGGTATTGCGCAGGGTCGCCGCCGGCTGCTGGCACGCGCATGAGCGGCGAGCCGCCGGTGGTGAAGACGATCGTATCGTCGGGCAGCCATGCGCCGCCGGCATCCTGATCCCAGCTGCCTCCTGGCAGGTCGCAAATGACGACTGGTGCGCCGCCGGTCGCACTCACGCGCCACAGTCGACCCGCCTGGCCAAACCCGATCGTCCGGCTGTCTGGAGACCAGAACGGGTTGACCGCGCCGTCCGTGCCACTCAGCTCTCGCAACGACACGTCGGCGAGATCGCGTACACGCAACGGGCCCGCCGATGCCACGACGGCCATCGACCCGTCGGGCGAGATCGTCGCGAAGCGCGGGTCGTCCGCGGCGAACGTGAACCTCACTTCCCGCGCCTGGGGCCCTGTCTCCGCCTCGGGACTGATCCGCCCGATCGCAATACCGGCAACGAGAGCTGCCGCAATCCCCAGTGCCCACAGCGACCAGCGCCGCGCGTGTGATGGTGACGGACCAACGGCTGACGCTGGCACCAGCTCGATGGCGTCGAGCCTCACGTCGCCGATGTCGCGCAAGCGCTTCTTCGGATCGCGCTCGAGACAGCGGTGCAGCAGATCCACGAGGGCCGGCGGCGTCGAACCAGGCAGCAGGCTCCAATCGACCTCGCGCGTGAGCACGGCGGCAAGCGTGTCGGTCAGTGTCTCTCCGTCGAAGAGCCGACGGCCGGTCAGCATCTCCCACAACACCACGCCGAACGCCCAGATGTCCGCGCGCTTGTCCACTGTCCGGCCGCGAGCCTGCTCGGGCGCCATGTACGCCGCGGTGCCGAGAATCAATCCCGCTGCCGTGGCATCGGCGACAGCGGTCGGCATGTGCGAGCGTTCGGCATCGATGATCGAGTGGCCCTCGATCGCCTTCGCCAGTCCGAAGTCGAGCACCTTCACCGAGCCGTCGGGCCGCAGCTTGATATTGGCGGGCTTCAGATCGCGATGAACGATGCCGGCTTCGTGGGCGGCTTCGAGCGCCTCGGCGATCTGACGTGCGATAGGCACTGTCTCCTCGAGCGGAAGCGCGCGTCCTGCCAGATGCTGTTCGAGAGTGAGGCCTTCTACCAGCTCCAGGACGAGAGCCGTGACACCCTGATTCTCGACGACGCCGTAGATCGCGGCAATGTGCGGATGATTAAGCGCCGCAAGGACGTGCGCCTCGCGCTCGAAACGGACACGTCGATCGGCGTCGCGCGCGACGGCGTCCGGCAGGACCTTGAGCGCCACGTCCCGCTGCAGCTTCAGATCGCGGGCGCGATAGACCTCACCCATCCCGCCCGCGCCGAGCGGTGCCAGAATTTCATATGGGCCAAATGGGGCGCCGGGGCTGAGTGGCATCGGCGGTCGCGATTATAAGAGCATCGATCGTCGTGTCGTTCGTCCCGCGTCAGACTGTTTCTCGCTCACGATGAATTGCGAGGCTATCGTAGGTGCCGCTGAGCGAACGCAACACCTGACCCGGTTTCAGATAGCGTTCGAAGGTGACTGCGCGGC
>Ga0310810_10010234_pt1 | contig 10907 bp, 5 predicted proteins | sample NCmetagenome_FD_207641 | JGI IMG/M metagenome (GOLD analysis project Ga0310810, IMG submission 207641) | Soil microbial communities from experimental microcosm in Duke University, North Carolina, United States - NC | ecosystem: Engineered > Artificial ecosystem > Soil microcosm > Unclassified ... | reverse complement strand
GAAATCTTAGGCAGCGGCTGAGCAGCAAGTCAACGCCTCAAACGGGCGTCACGAGCCGGCGCGCCCGGGAGGTGAGACCTTTCCGAGGATCCAGGAAAAACCCGAGCGATTTCGCGCGACGATGCTGTAACCCAACTCGACCAGCCACACGAGCGGGGGCACGGCGAGCACGCGTCCAAGCACGGGGTGGCCGATTTCCCGCAGCACGAACATCGAGGCGCGGCCCGCGCGCAGCACGCGGCCGTCGGCGGTGAGGACGTGGGCCGCCCGCCTGCACGCCTCGCGGAGCTCCGGCGTCATCGGCGGGGTGGGCGCGTCCTGGTAGGGGACGATCTCGAAGCGTCCATCCCGGTCCCGCTGGCGCACCCAGTCGATGAACCGCCGGCAGAAGCCGCAGGTGCCGTCCCAGAGGAGCAGGTGACGCGGGGCGGCATCAGTCATGGGCGTGATGGGGACGGTCCCCAATTGGTCTCGAGGTTGGGGACTGTCCCCAGTGTCCCCATGGTACTACGCACCGGGGACCGGCGGCCTGCTCTACCTGACCTCGAACTCCACTCGCTGGGTCGCTGACCGCTGCTTCCCCTTACGTTCGGAGTCGCTCGTCCTCGCCACGACTTGAAGAAAGTAGTCACCCGACGCCAGCTTTTCGCCCAGCTTGATCCCGCCGGCCGCCGCGAACCGCTGTCCCGCTTCAGCTGGCGGGGTCAATGTGTCAGTGGGTCCGTCAGTAATCTTCCGTTCGCCCTGCCAGACCGTGATCGAGGCCTGCACCGGCGCCGAGGCGTTGTACACCTCATAGGCAAATGTCAGATTGGTTCCCGGCGCAAAGATCCGGCGCGCTTGCTGCCGCAGTAGGCCTGCGGCGTCGAGACCCTCGGCCGGCCTCACGTTCGCGGCGTTGTTCTCACCGATCACGATCCCAGACAACGCGAAGTCGCCCTTGGCGACGTCATCTATCTGGACGAACTCGCCGACGGAGCCAAGCGAGCCCGAGTGGCGGTCGCGGACAGCGAAGCGCACCTGATAGGCGCCGGGGTGCGGGATCGGCACCCGCAGCACATACACCACGCCATCCTCGAGCGCTGCCTGCGCCGCGTGTTCGGTCAGGGCCAGCGAGAAGCCGGTGCTGAAATGACCGACCTCGATCCCTTCCTGATCGAAGGCCATGCCGAGCACGTCGACTTCCGCGGTGCGATGGCCTTCGGCATCCGGCGTAAACGTCAGTGCCCGCGCGTCCAGGTGCAGCAGAGCGCGGACGAACGTGCCGCTCGTCGGCGAGAAGGCCGCGAGCGCCGTGCCTTTCAGCGGGATCTCCGTTGTTGCAAACGGTGACATCACCGCCTCGCGCAGCGCCTCGGCAGGCGTGATGGGCCCTGGCACGACATCGGGATCGCTCACGCCGAAGAAACTCTTTCGCGTGCGCACCTTCAAACCCGGCCGCTTCACCTTCAGTGAGATCCTGTGCTCGCGCGGCGTCTTGCCCGGCGCGGCGAACGAGCCCGCGGAAGGCGTGAACCCGATGATGTAGTAACTGCGAACGTCGTCGGTCGCGCGGCGGAGGCCGGTTGCAAGGTCGTTGGTGTTGGCCACCGCGATGCCGCCGGTTTGTTCGGCCAGGTAGCCCATGCCTTCTTGGGTGTCGATCAGCTTCTTGAGACGATCGCCGCCTGCGCTTGCGATTGCATCCGCCTCGCGACCGGCGGTGTTGTCGGCAGCCTGCAACCCTCCCGACTGCAAGCCCCGCGCGTCAACGGTGTAGATGACAACGCCCGCACGCGTCGCCTGTTCGATGAGGCGATCGAGGGCGCCTCGTACTCGCGGGATCGGCTGCCAGGTTCCCAGGTCGTTCGCCATGATCTCGAAGCCCTCGCTCAGCAGGACGAGCGCTCGACGCCCCGGCAGGTCGCGAGCGCTGCGGACGAGCAGATTGAGGGCGCCAAGCGTTCCTGCGGCGCTCATCTGGGTCCTGAGATTCTCGACCTTCCTGAAGTCTTCGGGGTCTTCCGAGCTGCCGTATTCACCCATGCCGGCCAGCACCAGCTTCGACCGCAGTGGCTCGAACGGCTCGATGCCATTGCGCGAGTTCAGCGTCCAACGCATCGCGTCGACCTGCCCGTGCAACAACCGGCGATCGGTGGTGAACGGCTTCAGCGTGCCGCCTGGCGACGACGTGCGTACGAGCGCGACGAGATCGCCTGGCTGGATGTCGGTGTCGATGTACTTGTGCAGCGCCTTGCGCGTCGGCTCGAAGCTCTCGAACGACAGGCTCAGGTCGTCTATCACGAACGCGATCGATCGCTGGACGTCCGCTCGCGCCGTCGGCCCGGGTTTCGATTGGACCCCGGCCGGCGCTTGTGGTGGTGGGGCTTCAGCCCCGTCGGCGCGCGTTCGGGAAAGCGCCGCCTGAGCCAGGCCGTTCTCCGACGATGTCACGACGGGAACGAACTGGGCGAGCGTCAGCGGAATGAGGCCCCCGTCCTCACGCAGCTCGAAGTCGTTCGCCGTCAGGTCCGGGACGACCCGCCCATCCTTGTCTGTGACGACGGCATCGATGCGGACGACGTCGACGCCGACACGGAAAACTGGTGCGTTGGCGTTTTGGGCGTTGGGAGCGTTGGGAACGTTGGGGGCGTTTGGGACGTTCAGGGCGGCGGGTGCCTGAGCGTGCCCGATGAGCACGCTGGTGGACACCAGCCCGATTCCGAGGACACTCAGGCCGATTCGCGCAGGTGTCATCGTCGCCTCGTGGCAGCGGATTATCCAGGAAAGCTTGCTTGCCCGCCAGGTACCCGCCTCGCCGCTGTGGCGGAAGTGCAAGGAGCGCACCAGGGACGCGAGATGGAATGTACGCACCTGTAGGGCCAGGCCCCACTCAGTCTCGAATGTGGGGCCTGTCCCCGTAATCGAACCGGTAGCTCGCCGGCGCTTCGCCGGTGACTTCGCGCGTGTTCCACTCGAGCTGGTACTCGCGATTTCGATCCGGATACGCGGTCACCGATGGATAGGGATACGACGGCATCGCTTTGAACGGGAGCGGCGTGACTGTTTGCGCGAACGCGCCCCAGAAGTCCATGTCCTTCACGAAGCCATTCAGGTAGATCTCGTAGTCCCGCGTCCAGCCCGGCTTGACCGGCGGGAGCTTCGTCGCGTCGAAGTCCACTTCGACGTCCTCGCCTGAACCGAAGATGACGAAGTGATCCTCGGATCGGCGGAGCAGGGACGTCACGTCGCCGAACTTCGTGTAGAAGCCGCGATGCCGCGCGTAGGGCCCGGTCTCACTGACGACGTCGAAGTCGTACTTGATGTCGGAGGCGTTCGTGCCGAGGATCTCGCGCGGATAGCCGCGGCGCGAGAGCGAGGCGGCCGCGAGCGGGACCTCGGTGCGCGCGACCGGAATTTCACCGTCCGGCGTCGTGTCGATGAGCAACTGGTCCCAGTAGATCTTGAGGTTGGTCCACACGCGGATCCGCCGCGTGCCCGGCGGCAGCTTGCGGGTCAGGTCGGCGACCATCGTCCGCAGCAACCCGGCGGGGAAGCCGATGTCGTCGCTGACGCGCGTCCACGAGCCGTCGGAGCGCTGGGCCTCGACATACGGCACGATCACCTTCACGTTCGCCTGGCCGGCCGCGTACATCGACGTCGCGGTGAAGTAGTCCGTGAAGCCGCGCATCAGCAGGCGCACGGGCGCGCCGGCTTTCAGCGCGCCGAGGTCGAGCTCCAGCGCGTGGAGCTCGGCAAACCCCTTGAACGGCGCGTCGGCAAACGTCTCCACGAAACGGCGATCGGCGGAGCGAAGCGCCGGCATCAGGTCGTGCCCTTTGTCGTCCCACGCGCCTTGCGGCAGGCGCGCGTTGCGCGTCGCGATGGTCCGGTCGGCGGGGAAGGGCGGCTCCGCCGCGAAGTACTCGTTCGGGTAGATCTCGGTGCCGCTCGGATGGTCCACCGCGTAGAGCCGGACTTCATCGAGGTAGTTGATCTCCTCCATGGGCTCGAGGAAGTGCAGCGACAACCGGCCGTCGCGCGCGCGCAGTTTGCGGCCGTCCACCTTCACGAACTCGTCGGTGTCCGGCGTTGAGTACTGTCCGGGCGCGATCCAGTGGCCGATGACCGCCGGGCCGATCGCGTCGGAGATGAACTCGAACTTTGTGCCGTTCCACGAGAAAAGGATCGGGCACGAGCTGCCGCGACGATCGATCTCGGTGATCGCGTGGCGCTTGTCGGCTGCGAGCTGCACCTCGTCCTGCACGACGCCGGTCGGCCAGAGGAGGCGGACGACGTCGGCTTCGGTGGCCTGGCCGATCCCGGCGAGGATCTCGGGCGAGCTCTGGCCGAGGAAGCCGGACGCGGACACCGTCTCGAACTTCTGCCACGTTGCGCCGGCCTGGACCTCGACCTTCGTGCCGACGCCGCTGCGGTTGTCGGCCAGCCCTGTCAGCGCGACGCGGATGGCGTGGTTCGCGTTGCCGCCGTCGTTGCGCAGGATGACGGGCGGTGCGCCGTTCCCCTGGGTGACGACGAGATCGGCATCGTTGTCTTGATCGACATCGCCGGCGAGCAGCGCGCGCGGGTTCTTCAGAGCCAGCTTCGTCGCGCCAACGCTGGCCGACACATCCTCGAAGTGGCCCTGCACGTTGCGTAGCACCTGGAGCACGCCCGCGTCGGCGCCGCCTCCGACCGCGGCCAGGTCGACCCAGCCGTCGTTGTCGTAGTCGATGGCCGCGACGCCGTAGCCGTCAGCGAGAGGCGAGGGCAAGTCCACGCGCTCGAACGACGTGCCGTTGACGTTGCGCCAGAGCGTCAGGCCCGGCGCGCCGGCCGACGTGATGGCGAGGTCCATCCAGCCGTCCTTGTCGAAGTCGAGGGCGACGACGCCTCGTGTCTTGGTCGGGGCAGCGGGCTTGAACGCGTCGAGCGGCCTGAACGCGCCCTCGCGGGGATTCAGGAGAATTGAGGTTGTGTCGCCCGTGAGGACGAGATCGATCGCGCGGTCGTTGTTGAGGTCGCTGGCGATGACACCTGCGGTGTGCGCGATGCCGAGCCCACGGTCGTCGGTGGCGTCGCTGAACGTGCCGTTGCCGTTGTTGCGGAACAACATCGTTTTCGCGCCGGTGACCACGAGATCGACGTCGGCGTCGTGATCGATGTCGATGAAGGCGAGGCTCTGGGCCCAGCCGCCCGTGACGGCGGGAATCGCGGCTTTCGACGAAGTGTTGGAGAAGGTGCCGTTGCCGTCGTTGTGGAAGAGCCACACCTTGTTTGCCGACGCCAGCGCGATATCAGGACGTTCGTCGTTGTCGTAGTCGGCCACCGCGCAAGCGTCGACGGCCCCCTCGCTCGTGAGGTTCACGGGCGCGGCGAACTGTCCTTTGCCGGTGTTCTTCACGAACTGCGCGCCGACCGTTGTGAGACGCACGTAGTCGATGGCGCCGTCGCCGTCAGCGTCCAGTTCACAGCCGCCGGGACCTGCAGCCGCGGCGCTGAGGGGCGCGCTGGCGAGGAAGGTCTTGTCATCCGCGACGAATCTGACGGGGATCGCGGTCGAGCCGGCGGCAGGGGGACGCACGGCTTCGGCGAGCGACAGCTTGCCCTGGTCGCCGTACGCCAGGCTCATCGCGGAGGCGACTTTCTCCTGCGTCACGCGCGTGAACCGGTCCATGTGCGTCTTCGCGTCATCGGCCTTGCCGCTGCGCTGGTACGCGCGCGCGAGCCCGAACTCCGCCGACACGAGGTACGGGTCGATCTCGAGGGCCTTCGTGAAAGCCGGGATGGCCTTGTCGTATTGCTGGAGCTGGCTGGCGATCAGACCGACGAAGTAGTGCGCGTGTGGATCGGACGGCAGGAGTTCGGTGGCGCGCGTGAACGCGGCGAGGGCCGCGTCGGCGTTACCGAGGCCTTTCTGCAGCAGGCCCAGGTTGTACCACGCGCGCACGTTGCGATCGTCGGCCTTCACTGTAGCTTCGAGGACCTGCTGTGCGGGCTCGTACCGTTGCAGCGCGAGCAGCGCGACGGCCTGGTTCACCGTCGCCGCCGTCAGGGACCGATCGCGCGCCGAGGCGTCCTGGAAGTACTTCAGCGCGACCTCGAACTTCTGCTGGTTCATCGACGCCACGCCCAGGTTGTTCAGGCGCACCGCATCGGCAGCCGCCGTAACCGTCGTGGGTGCCTGCCCGGGCGCGAGGAGGGCCAGCAGGAGAAGCGAAACGGCGGCACATCGCATGAGTTGATTATCTCAAGCTAGACATTCGAAGGGCCGAACTTTAGTTCGGCCGTCATGCTAGACAGTCGTAGGGCCGAACTTTAGTTCGGCCGACACGCCGTCATGCTATCGGCTGCAGATAAAGTCGCCCATCACCAGGTAGTCGAGGTCGGTCTTCATGAAACACCGCACGGCGTCCTCGGGCGTGCAGACGATGGGCTCGCCTTTCACGTTGAACGAGGTGTTCAGGACAACGGGCACGCCGGTCAGCGCCTTGAAGGCATCGATCAGGGCCCAATAGCGGGGATTGTGGCTCCGCGAGACGGTCTGGATGCGAGCCGTGCCATCGACGTGCGTCACGGCCGGGATCTGCTCCCGGCGCTCCTCGCGGACGCGGCACACGAAGGTCATGTAAGGCGACGCGCCGCTGAAGTGGAAGTACGTGTCGACGTCCTCCTCGAGCACGGACGGCGCGAACGGACGGTACGGCTCGCGAAACTTGATCTTGCTGTTGATGACCTGCTTCATCTCCGCGCGCCTTGGATCCGCGAGGATGCTGCGGTTGCCGAGCGCGCGCGGGCCCCACTCCATCCGGCCCTGATACCAGCCGATGACGTAGCCGTCGGCCAGGAGCCGCGCAGCCTGCTGCGACACGTCGTCCACGCGCCGCGCGGTGAGGCCGTGCGACTGAATGGCCTCCTGCATGGCCGACTCGGGAAACGCCGGGCCCCAGTACGCATGGTCCATCACGAAGGCGCGCGGATGCCCCAGCCGTTCGTGCCAGATGTAGAAGGGGACGCCGAGCGCGCATCCAGCGTCGCCGGCATTGGGTTGCACCCAGATGCTGCTGAAGATCTTTTGGTCCAGCAGTCGGCCATTGGCGACGGAATTGAGCGACACGCCACCCGCCAGGCACAGGTGCTCGGCGCCAGTTTGCTCCCTGGACCAGCGTGCGATGTCCGTGACGAGCTGCTCGAGCACGTGCTGGCCGCTGGCCGCGATGTCGCGATAGGGATCCGCGTCGACATGATGCTCGTCGGGACAGGGCGCGCCGAATGTCTCGACGAAACGCGGCGAGTAGCACGTGCCGCTCCCCGTGTGAAAGTTGAACCACGAGATGTCGTTGCGCAGTTCCCCTCCCTCGAACCGAACCATCGTCGCGAACGTGTCGGCAAACCTGGGCTGGCCGTAGGAGGCCAGTCCCATCACCTTGTACTCGTCGATGTTGATGTCGTACCCGAGGAACTGGGTCAGCGCCGCGTAGAAGATGCCCAGCGAGTGCGGCAGGTAGAACCGCCGGACCCGCTTGATGCGATGCCCGTCGCCGCGGCCGAGCAGCGTGGTGCAGTTTTCGCCGCACAGATCCGCGGTGATGATCGCAGCGGACTCGAACGGCGACACCAGGAACGCGCTCGCGGCGTGCGCATCGTGGTGGTCGATGAAGTAGAACTTGCCCCGGAATCCCATCCGCCGCAGCGTTAGTGGCACCGCGAGGTGGCGCAGAAGCGTGCCCACCGATCCCCGCCAGTGCTTACCGCCCTGGAACGTCTGGAGTGACGCTGGAAAATAGCGAATGAGCCACCACGCGCGCTTCAGCAGGCCCTTCCACGGCTGCCAGTAGAAGCCCGCGTACGATACGTCGCGCATTGTGATGCCGGCTTCACGCAGGCAGTACGCGATCGCACCTGCCGGAAAGCTATTGTCGTGCTTGCGCCGGCTGAAGCGCTCTTCCTCGCCTGCCGCGATCAGCTCGCCGTTCTTCACGAGCGCCGCCGAGGCCTCGTGAATGTTGCAGCAGATGCCCAGCAGGTAAACGTCTTCGGAAGAGGCCATGGTCAACGACGCGCGAGCCGACGCAGTTCCTCTTCGATCGCCGCCCGCTGCGGGTGATCCGGGCTCAGGCGCAGGACCTCCTGGAACTCGGCGATCGCGCCGGCCTGGTCGCCGACGTAGCCGTCGAGGAGCAGCGCCCGGATGAGATGTGCGTGGGCGTAGGATGGCTGCATCGCGACGGCCCGATTCACTTTCTCGAGCGCCTCCTTGTAGCCGGCCGTGGCCTCCCGGCTCAAGGCGTCTGCGTCTGCGACCTTCCCCTCGGCTCTGAGCGCGGCGGCCTGATCGGCGGTTCGTCTCGATCGATCCCAGAGCAGCCCGGCCCAGTTGGTGACGCTCGCGAAGCTGGCGGGCCAGACCTTCACGGCCGTCTGATACAGCACGAGCGCCTCGTCATATCGCTGATGCGACGCGAGGATGGTCGCGAGACCATCCATCGGTGGCGAGTACGACGGGTAGATCTTCAGCGCTGTCTCGAAGTGCGTTCGAGCCTCCGCATAGTGGCGCTCCGCCTCCGCTGCACGGCCCGCCTGCGCCTCCTCGTCGGCCTGTGCCATGACGACGCGCGCGTACTCCGACTGCACGCGGGCGCTCGCCGGGGCCACGTCGATCGCCGACGACCAGAGCGTGCGGTCGTTCTGCCAGTCCGGATTGCGCGACCACGTCCGCGCGGCGCCGAGCAGCAGCACCGCGGCGACTGCGATGGCGGCAACTCGCTGCCGCGCTGGCGCCGTGCCAATCAACGTCGCCGCTCCGACTCCCGCCGCGATGGCGGCTCCCGCGCTCGGCAGATACAGGAGCCGTTCGGCGCAGATGGTGCCGATCGTGACGACGAAGTTGCTGACGACCGAGAAAGTCGCCGCCAGCAGCGCCAATCCACAGGCGGCGATCGGGCTGCGGCGCCACAGCACGACGATCCCCGCGCTGCAGCCCGCCGCGATGATCACGCCTGCCAGGAACCGGCCATCGAGCACGCTGGTGACGAGCGGAATCTGGTTGTACGAGTAGTCGGGCGACAGGTGGAGGGGCCACACGAGGAGCCGCGTGTACTCCAGGATCACCGCGAAGGCGGTCGTGACCGCCTGGCCGCTGGTTGCGCCCAGCCGCTCGCCGAGCGGCAATGTCGTGACGGGCACCAACGGGTTGTCGAGCGGCGCGATGACGTCCTCGGCGATGGCCACGCCGCCGAGCACCGCGTGGCGGACCACGAGGTAAGCAACCGCCACTGCTGCGAGCGGGAGGTAATCGAGCACGAGGCGCGTGCCCGGTCCTTTCGGCTGGCCCGCGTCGTCCCGCGCAGGCACGAGCGCATCCATCAGCGGCAGCACGAGTAGCAGCGTGATGGCGCTCTCTTTGGACAGAAGCGCACCGGCAAAGCTTGCGAGGCCGGCAACCCGGAAGGCGAGGGCTCGACGGCCGGCGGCGGGCGCCAGCCGATGAAAGCGAATCGCGAGAAAGAAGAACAGTGCCGCGAGCAGCTCCGGTCGGCCCGCCATCCCAGTCACCGCTTCGGTGTGGACAGGGTGGACCGCGTACACGATCCCCGCGATCCCCGCGGCCGGCAGCGACCCGCCCAGCCCGCGCACGAGGCCGAACAGGAGCAGGGACACCGACGCGTGCAGCGCCACGTTGACGGCTGTGTATCCCGGAGTCCACAGGCCGTGAATCGCGTAGTTGAGCGCGTAAGTGGCGAGCGCCAATGGCCGGTACAGCGCGTTGGTGCCGCTCTGGCCCCAGTACGACGAGGCGAAGAGCGCGGGAATGTTCGCGATCGACCTGATGCGGACGTTGTCCTGGATGATGCGGGTGTCGTCGAGGACGAAGTCGTGACCGAACGCGTTCAGGTACACGACCACGGCCGACAGTGCGACGGCCAGCGCCCAGTACTGTGCGGCACGCGGCCGATTGGCTGGCACTCTCGACGCTGCACCTGGACTCGCCGTCCGGCGGCCATGCTTCTTCGCCCTCGTCATCCCGATCCTTCGAGGATACCAGCTCTGCCTTTCACCGCGACGCGGCGAGCGGATCGTTCAGGGCCCGCCCGACGTCGGCGTCGGTCAGCCGGTAGATCAGGATCGAGTAGCCGACCATCGCGTCGGGACGCCGCTGCCTGAGGAAGGCCAGCAGCCGCCCCGTCCTCAATTGATCGAGATCGCCGAACAGCTGTCGCCAGTACTTCTCGCCGGTGTCGCGCATGAGCGACGACATGGCCTGCTCGTCCCGCGAGGCCTGGGCGAAGACGGTGGCGTTCTTCACCGCTGCCTGGTAGTTGGTCTCGTACTCCGGCTTGTAGAAGAGACGGCTGACGACGTCGAGCATGGTGGCGCTGACGCAGTAGACGCCGCCGCCAAGCGGAACCGGAGGCGCCGGTGGGCGACGATCGATGAAGCCGGCGAGCGGCGTCGCCTGGATCCCGTAGTACTCGGGGCGCGCAGTGCCGAAATACGAAAGGTAGACGTTCCCGCCGCCGCGCTGGAGCCCATCACGGTCGAGCCACTGCCTGAGAGCGGGGAGGTCCTGTCCCCAGTCGAGCGAGCTGTCGGCCAGGTGCAGATAGCCCTGCGAGGGCCCGCCCGCGAGCTGATTGAAATACGCGAGGTAGGACGGCCTGATCGCAATCGACTCGGCCACGTGCCACCCGAGCAGCGCCAGCGTCGCGACACCGAGGACCCGCGCTGCCGGCGGCGAGCCAGGCTGGCTGGCCGCCTGGGTCTTCCGTGCGCGGCGTCCGCGTCCAGTCTGCGGCGCATCCGCTTGTGCCTGCGGGAACAGCGGCCGGATCCAGAACGCCGCGCCTCCCGCAAGCATGCAGAGCGCCGGGTAGATCGGCAGCAGATGCCTGTGGCCGATGTTGAGGTTGCTGGCGAGCGCGAACAGC
>Ga0310810_10010232_pt1 | contig 10908 bp, 7 predicted proteins | sample NCmetagenome_FD_207641 | JGI IMG/M metagenome (GOLD analysis project Ga0310810, IMG submission 207641) | Soil microbial communities from experimental microcosm in Duke University, North Carolina, United States - NC | ecosystem: Engineered > Artificial ecosystem > Soil microcosm > Unclassified ... | reverse complement strand
GTCGCGCTTGGGATAATCCTCGCGCGCATGCGCACCGCGGCTCTCGCTGCGCGCGATCGCACCTTCCACCGTTACGATCGCCTGCTGAATAAGATTTTCAAATTCCAGCGTCTCGACCAGATCGGAATTCCAGATCATCGAGCGATCCGAAACCGAAATATCGGATATGCCTTTGTAAATCTCGTCGATCCGGGCGCGACCTTTCTTGAGAATTTCGCCCGTACGGAAGACGGCGGCGTCGTCCTGCATCGCGCTCTGCATCGCAAGGCGCATCCGCGCGGTGGGCGTTCCACCCTTTGAATTGCGATAGCGGTCGAGCCGCGCAATGGAGGCTTCGCCGGCATCCTTCGGCAAATCCGGATGCGTGTCGCCGGGCGTCACCGATTTCGCCGCCTGAATGCCGCACGCCTTACCGAACACCACCAGATCGATCAGGGAGTTGGAGCCGAGGCGGTTCGCGCCATGCACGGAGACGCAGGCGGCTTCGCCCACCGCCATCAGGCCGGGAATGACTGCATCGGGATCGCCATCGCGCAGCGTTACGGCATCACCCATGTAGTTCGTCGGAACCCCGCCCATGTTGTAGTGCACGGTCGGTAGCACCGGGATCGGTTCCTTCGTGACATCCACGCCGGCAAAGATCCGCGCGCTCTCCGTGATGCCGGGCAGGCGCTCGTGAATGATCTTGGGATCGAGATGTGATAGATGCAGGTGAATATGATCCTTGTTCGGGCCGACGCCTCGGCCCTCGCGAATCTCAATGGTCATTGCGCGTGACACGACATCGCGCGACGCCAAGTCCTTCGCATGCGGCGCATAGCGCTCCATGAAGCGCTCACCTTCGGAATTGGTGAGGTAGCCCCCTTCACCGCGCACGCCTTCAGTTATCAGCACCCCCGCACCGAATATACCCGTCGGATGGAACTGCACGAACTCCATATCCTGCAGCGGCAGGCCCGCGCGAAGGACCATCGCGTTGCCGTCGCCCGTTTGCGTGTGGCCGCCGGTGCAGGAGAGGTAAATTCGGCCATAGCCGCCTGTGGCGATGATCACCTTGTGCGCACGGAAACGGTGAATGGAGCCGTCCTCCAGGTTCCACGCCATGACCCCGCGCACCGCGCCATCGTCGACCAGCAGATCCAGCGCGAAGTACTCGATAAAGAAATTTACCTCATGTTTCACACACTGCCCGTAAAGCGTATGCAGGATCGCATGGCCCGTGCGGTCGGCCGCCGCGCAGGTGCGTTGCGCGATGCCTTGTCCGTAATGCGAGGTCATGCCGCCGAAGGCGCGCTGATAAATCTTGCCATCTTCCGTGCGCGAGAACGGCACGCCATAGTGCTCGAGCTCGTACACGGCCTCCGGCGCGCTGCGGCACATGTATTCGATGGCATCCTGGTCGCCCAGCCAGTCCGATCCCTTCACGGTGTCGTACATGTGCCAGCGCCAGTCGTCCTCGCCCATGTTGCCGAGCGCGGCGGCCACGCCGCCTTGCGCCGCTACCGTGTGGCTGCGGGTGGGGAACACTTTCGTGACACAGGCCGTTTTCAGTCCGCGCGCGGCGCATTCGAGCGTGGCGCGCAAGCCGGAGCCGCCCGCGCCGACAACAACGACGTCGAATGCATGATCGATGATGGGATAAGCAGGCATTCAGCGATCCAATATCAAATTACGATTCTGAGAAGCGCCACGAGAGAGATGGCGGCAACGAGCCAGGAGAAAGCGCGATTGAGCAGCAGCAGCAAGATCCTTTGTCCGGGCCTGTGAATGTAATCGTCGATGACGACCTGAAGTCCCAGTGACATGTGAATGCAGGTGAGCAGGATGAACAATCCCATGAACACTGCGTTCCACGGCCGCTGAAAAAAGCCGGCGACTTCCGCCTCGCTCGTGCCGACGAGCCGCAGCACGGAAACAACGAACCAGGCCGAGAGAGGGATCAGGGCACCAGCCGTTACGCGTTCGCGCCAGAAATGGGTGACGCCGGCATGCGCGGAACCGAGTCCCTGCACCCGGTGAAGAGGTGTTTCGAGGCTCATAGCCGCATCGTCCCTTGCGCGATTTTGTACCCAAGAATGAAAACGCCGGCCGCAAACAGCACCGAGAGCGCGATGACGACAATGCTCGTCCGGCTCGCCGTCCTGACCTCGAATCCGTAGCCCAGGTCCCAGACGAGGTGGCGGATGCCATTCAGCCAGTGATAGCAAAGCGACCAAAGAAACCCGAACATCACGAAAAGGCCAAGGGGGCTTGCCGCCGCCCGGACCAAGGGCTGGTAGACATCAGGGCCGCTGGCAAGCCCGATCAGCCACCACGCAAGAAGAACCATGCCTGCGGAAAGGGCAACGCCGGTCACGCGATGCGTTATTGAAGTGGCCATCGTGATTGGCCAGCGATAAACGGTGAGGTGAGGGGAAACAGGACGTTGCCGGGCAGATGGAGCCTGCGGATTCTCCATGGACTCTCGAATTCCTTTCGAAGCGGCGGGAGTGTAGGTACAGGTCGCCCGCAGTCAACTCACGGCCTGAAGAAATTGTAACGTTCGCGGCGGCATTGCCGGGAGTTGTCGTGGATCGCGCCGGATACTGATACAGTGGAATGGGAGGGCGTTCTTCGGGGATGAGCGAGGCGAGTGCAACAGTTTTTGTCGCGCGGAGATCCGGCGTGTTGGCTTGGATTGCCGACGTGGGCGGACGGCCGATCTCCCGGCCTCTACGGGAAGCGGTAGCCATTCTCGCGATTTGCCCGATTCTGCTCGGCGCCGCGCTATGGAACGGCTTCCCGCTGATCTTCTACGACACAGGCGCGTACATTTTTCAGAGCTTCGGCGACCGTTTCGTGCCCGAGCGCTCGCCCGTGTACTCGCTGTTCATTCGTTGGGCCGGCGGCGGCGAGAGCCTGTGGCTGGTGGCATCCGTTCAGGTCGTGATGATTGCATTCGTGCTCGCGGAGACGGCACGCGCGCTTGCCCCGCGAGTGAATGTCGGTACGTTCTTTGCAATTTCCAGCGCTCTTGCGATCCTGACGGGTCTGCCGTGGTACGCGGCACAAATCGAGCCGGACTGCTTCGCGGGTATCGTCGTTCTCGCGCTATATCTTCTTGCGTTTCACGCCGGGACACTCGGGTGGTGGCGCAGCGGATTGCTTGTGCTCGTTGCCGGAATCGCGACCGGCTCCCATCCGTCGCATCTTGGACTCGCGGCCGGGCTTGTCCTCGTGCTGGTACTGTACAAAGGGCTAACGTTGTGGAGTCCCGACAAGCGGTGGCCGCGCGCAAATCTTGTATTGCCCGCGATAGCCGCAATTCTGGGGTTCGGTCTTGTTGCCGGGGGGAACTACGCATTCACGAAGCATGTCTTCGTCAGCCGCGCCGGACCGGTCTTTGTTTTTGCGCGCATGTTGCAGGACGGTCTGGTGAAACAGGTTCTCGATGAAACCTGCCCGTCGTCGCACCTCGTGCTCTGCCATTATCGCAACGTTCTACCGAGCCGGGCGGACGATTGGCTCTGGGGGCCCGGAACGCCGTTCGTGGCCATGCACCGGTTTATCGGAACCGAGCGGGAATCAGAGCGGGTCGTAAACGAAAGCCTCGCGCGCCATCCGGTCGCCAATCTGGCGATCGCCGCGCGCGATGCGGTGCAGCAGTTTGAGACCTTCTCCACCGGCGATCAGATCGAACCGCAGCAGTGGATCCTGTACACGGATTTTCGCCGCTTCATCCCGTATCAGCTGCACGCCTATAGCGAAGCACGGCAGCAGAAGGGGGGGCTCGATTTTGCCGTCGTCAACGCGGTGCATGTGCCGGTTGCGTGGCTTGCTCTGGCGTTCCTCATTGCAATGCTGGCGCTCGCATTGAAGCGTGGCGAGAGCCGTCCGGCGGTCGTGCTTGGATTTGTTCTTGCGGCTCTGATTGGTAATGCGATCATTTGCGGCGTCCTCTCCAATCCCCACGCACGATATCAATCCCGCATGATATGGGTTCCGGTCTTCGCACTCGCCCTGTTGGCGAGCGAGAGACTACCATTGCGCACGCAATAGAAATCCGATCGGGCGGAAGCCGCGTGTCGCTGTTGCTTCCCCGCCTCGGGAACATCGCCAATCGTGCGCCGTTTTCTAAGCGTGCGCGTTCGATGTAGGCGGGAGAGCAGCAAATGAACTTTGCTTCCGTTGATTGGATGATGATCGGGGTCATCGCGGTTTGCGTGCTCCTTGTCATCGCAGTGGTGGTAGCCGGTTACTTTTACGTGCGGCGCTGGGCGCTAGAGCGCTCCGTGCGCGCCCGCTTCGGCCCCGAATATGACCGCCTTGTCGCGGAAACGGGCAGCCGCACAGAGGCCCAGAGGCGGCTGATCGAACGCCAGCGCCGCGTTGCCAGCTATAACATCCGCCCATTGAGAAATGACGATCGCGCGCGTTACCTTAGGCTTTGGCGCGATTTGCAGGCGCAATTTGTCGAGGATCCCAAAGCCGCCGTTTCGAAGGCCGATGCAATCCTGACCGATCTCATGGCCGATCGCGGATATCCCACGGCGGATTTTGATCGTCGCGCGGCGGACCTGTCGGTGGATCATCCGGAAGTCGTGCAGAATTATCGAGAGGCGCACGAGATTGCATTGCGACATCGTGACGGCAAGGCTTCGGGTGCTTTCGAGAAAGGCTTCCGTGTTCGCGTCGAGCGCGCGTTTCGCGCGTCCGGCGGGCGCGTGGATATAAGGTGCGCGGGCAGCTTTGCCCTCCCGATGAGACGGCAGTCGCAATTCGTAACGCACTTTGCGCTTGTGATCGGCGAGCTGCAGCTGCGGATCGAACACGGAATTGTACTTGAGCAGCGAGCGGACGAAATTGGTCTGTCCGCGCAGCAGGTAGCGTGCCGATATTCCCGCCACGTCCTTAATAACGCTCCAACCGAAATGCTTCTGGTTCAGCACGCGCTGGGTCTTCACCAACTCCTCGTAGAACTCTTCCAGCGGCAACGCCGTGGGAAGAACCGCGTGCTGAATATCGAACAGGCGGTAGTCGCGGCTGATCAGCTTGCGGGAGTCCGTCTCCCAGATTTCGGTGCCGGGGTAGGGCGTCGCCACGCTGACATTCACGATCTCGGGAATCTCCATGCACCACTGCCGGAGTTCGGCAAAACGCGCGCGATCCCAGCTCGGATCGGCAATGATGTTGATCGCCACCATGATGCCGAGCTCGCGCGCGAACGCGAGCGCTTCCATGTTGGTATCGGTGGAGCTGCGTTTGCGGTACCGCTTCAGCGTTTCCGCATCGGTCGCTTCGATGCCGAGGAACATGTAGGTGAGACCGAGCTTGCGCCATAAACGGAATACATCCTTGTTGCGGAGAAGCACGTCGCAGCGCGTCTCGAGATAGTACTCCTTGCGGATGTCGCGGCTGAGCAGCGCGTCGGCGATCGCCATTCCGTGCTTCTGATGCACGAAGGCGACATCGTCGACAATGAAAATGCCGGGTTCCTTGATGTGCGCGAGTTCATCGGCGACCGTTTCAGCCGACGCCGCGCGGTAAGAGCGGCCGTAAAATGTCCACGCGCTGCAGAAGGTGCAGTCCCACGGGCAGCCGCGGCTGAATTCAATTGACGCGCAGGGGTCGAGGGTGCCGATGAAATAGCGCCGCCGGTAATTCAGCAGATCGCGCGCGGGCCGGATGTCGTCGAGCGAATGCACGAAAACGGGCGGAGGTCCGGAGCCGGCGGAAGAGATTGCGCCGGGTACGCTTGTGAAGCTGCGATCGGCGGCGGCGTCGAGCAGATTCGCCACGCTCGCTTCGCCTTCGCCGGTCAGGACGCAATCGATAGCGCCTTCCGCATGTTCCAGCACTTCCTGCGCGGTAAATGAAATGCTGTGGCCGCCTGCAAACACGAAGCAGTCTGGAAGCCGCGCCTTGATTGCCTTCGCCAGGTCGATGATCTCCGGGATATTGGCGAGATAATTTCCACCGAAGCAGACGGCATCTGGTCGGAAAGACTCGAGCGCACGGAAGAAATTGCGCTGCGGTTCCGCCTGGAGATCGCAGATCCGGACCTCGTGTCCCGCTCTGCGCGCGGCCGCGGCGATCAGTTCGAGCCCCAAGGGTTCCAGCCTCAGGAAGACGCGCGTGAACATCAGTCCACTCGGATGCACGGCAAGCAGTTTCATGATGCCCTTCTCCTTGGGAACCCGCGGTTCCTTGCGGAAAACACGTAGAGCGGCGAAAGGATGCATGAGGGGCTGCAATGTGGCTCAAGTGCAGCGTTCATAGAGAGCACGCGGCTGCGACGAGCTGTCAGTGCGCAAGATGTTTTCCTTGCGGCTCCCGCGAGAATCCGGCCTTAATCGGCCGCAATGGCTCGCCCCGTCCGCATCGCCCCATCCATTCTGTCCGCCGATTTCTCGCGCCTTGGCGCGGAGGTGGAGGCGGTGGACAAGGCGGGCGCCGATCTCATCCATGTCGATGTCATGGACGGCCATTTCGTGCCCAACATCACCATTGGCCCGGTGGTGTTGAAAGCGCTGCGGCCCCACACGAAGAAGCCGCTCGACGTGCATCTTATGATCGCGCCGGTCGATCCCTTTATTGGGGCGTTCTGCGAAGCGGGGGCGGACGGAATTACCGTCCATCCGGAGGCGGGGCCTCACGTTCATCGCACGCTGCAGCTGATTCGCGCTTGCGGGAGACGGCCCGGCATCGTCCTCAATCCGGGAACGCCGATCGACGCCATCGACAATGTGCTGGATCTCGTCGATCTCGTTCTGGTCATGACAGTCAATCCCGGCTTTGGCGGCCAGGAATTCATCCACAGCCAATTGAAGAAGATCGAAGCGGTGGCGGAGCGCATCGCGCGCTCCGGCCGCGCGATCGACCTTGAGGTCGATGGTGGCATCACGCCGGAGACGGCCCAAGACGCGATTGACGCCGGCGCGACCATTCTCGTTGCGGGCACCTCGGTGTTTCGAGGCGGCCCATCTTCGTACGCCGCCAATATTGCGGCGCTGCGCCGCTGATGGCGGTCATCGAAGCAACCCGAGCGCAACTGCGCCCCGCGGACGCGCCTGAGCTGATTGCTTCCGCCGTGCGAAAGGTCGTGGAGCCGCTCCTCGCATTCTGGCGGAGCACATGGATTTATCGCGCGCTGCTGCTCAAGGGCAAAATGCCCGATCGCATCGTCTTCCATCCCCACGATGCTTCCCCGCGTAGGCTTGCCGATGCGGAAGCGCTTTTGCGCGGGCGATTTCGTTTTGTCGGCGAAACGGTCGAAATCAGCGAGGGTTCGATTTTCGACAAGCCGCCGCCCTCGCGCGCATGGGCCGAAGCGCTGCATGGCTTTGCGTGGCTCCCGCCTTTGTCGGCGGCGGGAGGCGAGCCCGCGCGCGTGCTTGCGACCAATCTGATTTCGCAATGGGTGAAACGGCACGGCCACTATTCCGAGCCGGCGTGGTTACCGGAAATCACGGCGCAGCGCATGATCAATATTTTTTCGCACGGCCGTTTCGTGCTCTCCAATTCGGATGTGCTGTGGCGCTCGCGTCTGTTCGTCTCGCTGCGCGAGCAAAGCCGATTGCTCGCGCGCACCTCGCACGCGGGCGCCGACGGGCTGCCGCGATTCGAGGCGGCGGTGGCGCATGCGCTCTCCGGCATTTGCCTCGATGACGGGCCGCAGCGGCTCGCCTCCGGGCTTGCGTGCCTCGAGCGGGAAATCGGGCGGCAAGTCCTTCCGGATGGCGGCCACGTGAGTCGCTCGCCGGAATCGCTGCTGCAGGCCTATAACCGCGTCGTTATGGTGATGGATGGTCTGACGGCCGTTGCACAGCCGGCACCGGCAAGCCTTCGCAGCGCGCGTGATCGCATGGCGCCCATGATGCGGTTCTTCCGCCTGGGTGACGGGGCGCTTGCAGTCTTCAACGGCGGGCGCGAATGCGAGCCACGTACGATCGAAAGCCTTCTCGCGCGGGATGAGGTACGCGGTCAGCCCTTCGCGTTCGCGCCGCATTCCGGATTCCAGCGCATGGCTGCCGGCAAGTCGCTGCTGGTGCTGGATTGCGGCAAGCCGCCGGATGGCTCCTTTTCCGCCAATGCGCATGCGGGATGTCTCTCGTTCGAATTCTGCACGGGCCCGCAGCGGATTGTCGTCAATTGCGGCACGCCCGGGGCGCTGCAGACGAAATGGGGCAACGCCTTGCGCGCGACCGCCGCGCATTCGACCGTCACGCTTGCGGACACGTCGATGGCGGCCGTGCTGAGCGGCATGGGCGCGGCGCTGCTCGGGCCGCGACTCGTAAATGGTCCCGCATCGATCAGCACCAACCGCCACGAGAGTTCGCTGGGCTGGACGGTCGATGCCTCGCACGACGGATATGTCGAGCCGTTCGGCATCGTGCATGAGCGCAAGATCACGCTGTCGCATCAGGGCGGAAGGCTCGCCGGCGAAGATCGCCTGATCCGCAAGCTGCGGCCGAAGAATGGAGCGGGCGCCACACCGTTCGCTGCGCGGTTCCACATTCACCCCGATGTGCGCGTATCGCCCAGCCAGGGCGGCGGCATTCTGCTCAAGCTGCCGAACGGCGATGGCTGGCGCTTCCAGGCCTCCGGCGGTGAAATCTCGATCGAGGAAAGCATCTATTACGGCAGTGAAATCGCGCGCAAAACCGAGCAGCTGGTGGTCAGCGGCCTCGTACGCCATGAGCCGGTGGAAATCGGCTGGGTGTTCGAGCAGATCAGCATGTGATGCGTGCTCGAGTGAGTCTTCGGTGTAACTCTCCGCGCGAAAAGTTTTTTGATGCCACGCGGAGCCGCGGAGAGAACGCGGAGGAAAAGGATGTAATTGCGCAGTGTCTTCTGTGGCTGCTATAGGCAGGAAGGGGGGCACCGAAGGACTCTGAATGGTTCAGCTCACGCTTCCAAAGAACAGCAAGCCGAAGAAGGGCAAGGTGTGGCCGAGGCCTACCATGGCGAACGGCAAGAAGCCGCGCCGAACGAAGGATTTTCACGTCTACCGCTATGATCCGGATATGGACGAAAACCCGCGCGTGGACATTTACGCCGTTGATCTCGCCAGCTGCGGGCCGATGGTGCTTGACGGCCTCATCAAAATCAAAAACGAAATCGACTCCACGCTCACCTTCCGCCGGTCTTGCCGCGAGGGCGTGTGCGGCTCCTGCGCCATGAATATCGGCGGCGGAAACATGCTCGCCTGTACCAAGGCCATCTCCGATATTTCCGGCTCGGTGAAGATCTATCCGCTGCCGCACATGCCGGTGGTGAAAGACCTCGTGCCGGACATGAGCAACTTCTACGCACAGTATGCATCCATCAAGCCGTATCTGCGGACCAAAACCGCCGAGCCGGAAAAGGAGTGGAAGCAGACGCCAGAAGACCGCGCGAAGCTCGACGGGCTTTACGAATGTATCCTCTGTGCCTGCTGCTCCACCGCCTGCCCGAGCTATTGGTGGAATTCGGAGCGTTATCTCGGGCCTGCGGCGCTCTTGCACGCCTATCGCTGGATCATCGATAGCCGCGACGAGGCGGCGGGCGAACGGCTTGACGATCTCGAAGATCCCTTCCGGCTCTACCGCTGCCATACGATCATGAACTGTGCAGAGACGTGCCCCAAAAGCCTCAACCCCGCGCGCGCCATCGGCGAAGTGAAGAAGATGCTGGTGAAGCGCAGCGTTTGACTTCACCGGGTGTGTCTCACAGGGATGCGAAATCGATTTGCGAGTGCAGATCGAGGCGGTCCTCCGATTGCGGCAGAGGGTACTTCAATCCGCTGGCGCAGTTGAACAGCACGACGCGATCCGTTTCCTTGATCCGTTGCTCGCGCAGTGACCGGCGATAGGCGGCGTGCGTCGCCGCTCCTTCCGGGCACATCAGGAATCCCTCCTGCGCAGCGACCTCGCGCAGGCTCGCGGCAATTGCTTCGTCGTCGACGGCAATGGCATAGCCGCCGCTCTCGCGCACCGCTGCCAAGATTAGAAAATCGCCCATTGCCGCGGGCACGCGAATGCCGGACGCGACGGTATGCGCATTCTCCCATCGCCGCGCATGCGTTTCGCCCTCGGTGAATGCTCGCACGATCGGCGCGCAACCAGCCGCCTGCACCGCCACCATGCGCGGCCGCTTCGGCCCGATGAAGCCGATCGCCTCAAGCTCCGCAAACGCTTTCCACATGCCGATGAGTCCCGTGCCGCCGCCGGTCGGATAGAAGATCACGTCGGGCAAGTCCCAGCCGAGTTGCTCGACGAGTTCGAAACCCATCGTCTTCTTGCCTTCGAGGCGGTACGGTTCCTTCAGCGTGGACATGTCGAACCAGCCTGTCGCCGCTCGCCCTTGTGCCACGAGCTTACCGCAATCATCGATGAGCCCGTTCACGCAATACACATGTGCCCCTTGTGCTGCGATCTCGCGTACATTCACTTCCGGCGTGTCGTCCGGGCAGAACACGGTGGCGCGAATGCCCGCGCGGCTCGCGTACGCGGCGAGCGCTGCGCCGGCGTTACCGTTGGTCGGCATGGCCACGTGCGAAACGCCAAGCTCCTTCGCCATGGAAACCGCAACCGCAACGCCGCGCGCCTTGAACGAGCCGGTGGGAAGCCGGCCTTCGTCTTTCACCAGCACCTCCCCAGGCTCTCGATGGAGGCGCAAGAGCGGCGTTATCGCCTCACCGAGGCTGACGATGTTTTCGTCGCGCCCAACGGGAAGGAGTTCGCGATACCGCCACAGCTCCGGCGCTCGCGCAGCCAGTATCTCCTTCGTGAGCGCGCGCTTCACCGCGTCAAGGTCGTAGCGCACAAGCAGCGGCTTGCCCGTGCGCGAGAGATTGTACAGCCGCCCCGGTTCGTAGCGCTCGCCGGTCGCGGAACATTCAAAATGCGTGACGAAATCGCTACCAGGCATGAATATCGCCGGTCCATT
>Ga0310810_10010231_pt1 | contig 10909 bp, 9 predicted proteins | sample NCmetagenome_FD_207641 | JGI IMG/M metagenome (GOLD analysis project Ga0310810, IMG submission 207641) | Soil microbial communities from experimental microcosm in Duke University, North Carolina, United States - NC | ecosystem: Engineered > Artificial ecosystem > Soil microcosm > Unclassified ... | reverse complement strand
GTCTGTTCCATCCTCTATGACCGTCCCCTCCAAACAGTTTCATCGCGCGGCATGCGAAATGTCAGCGGCATACGCGATACGGATGCTCAGGATCCCAATGCGCCATCTGCACCGGAATTTGAAAACTGTGGGAACGAAATTCTGGCAATTCCGCCGCCTGCACTAACGCTTCGGCGGACTCGCGGAAGCCTTGGCGAAGGCGGTCCGGCGATTCTGGCAATTCCGGCGATTCGCTGTCGCTACGCCATCGTCGGCTTGCAGTGCGTGTCGAATGCCTGCGTCAGTTCGTCGGCAATCATGTCGGCGGTTCGATTTTCAATCTGACTCCGCTCGAGCATGTAGAGCAGCTGGCCATCTCGCAGAAGAGCCATTGACGGCGACGAGGGCGCGTAGCCGCTGAAGTATTGGCGCGCGCGATCGGTGGCTTCGATGTCGGCGCCCGCGAACACGGTGGCGATGACGTCCGGCCTGTTCGGATGGCGCAGCGCTGCTGCGAGTCCTGGCCGTGCTTTTCCCGCCGCGCATCCGCACACGGAGTTCACCATCATCAAGACGACGCCCTTGCTGTTCTTCACGACGTCGTCAACGGCGGCGGCTGTCCGCAGTTCCTTGGCGCCCATGTCGGTCATCTCGCCGCGCATGGGAGCAATCAGATATTCAGGGTAGGGCACGTTTGAGCGACTCCTCTCGCTTTGCCTTGAACTCGTTGCCTGGCTTCCACTCCGGGAACTTGCCAGCGTTGGCGACGCGATAGCCCACCGCGAAGAAGAGCTGCGCGTCGTCCATCGCGCCGGTGAGATCCCAGTCCGCCTTCACCTCGTCCGAAGGCGCGTGGTAATCCTTCTCAGTGTACTCGTCGCGCTTCTTTCTGCCATAGTCCGCGCTCTTGCCGGCGAAGTCGATCCCGGCATCCGGATCCAGAGCGGGCACGCCCTGCTTCGCGAAGTTGAAGTGATCCGAGCGGTAGTAGAAGCCCTTCTCGGGCTCCGGGTCCGACCGCAGCACGCGCCCTTGTTCATCCGCGGCCGCCTTGAGATAGTCGTCGAGATCCGACGCGCCCATGCCGATGACGGTGATGTCCTTGGTGCGCCCCCACTGGTTCACGCCGTCGATGTTGATGTTCGCAAGCGTCTTGTTCAGCGGGTAAAGCGGCGAGATCGAATAGTACTGAGAACCGAGGAGCCCCTGTTCTTCCGCCGTCACCATCAGGAAGAGGATCGATCGCTTCGGCTGCGGCTGGACCTGCGTGAAGGCGCGCGCAATCTCCAGCACCGTCGCGACTCCCGACGCGTTGTCGAGCGCGCCATTGTAGATTTTGTCGCCGTTCACCGGCGCGCCGACGCCGAGGTGATCCCAGTGCGCCGAGTAGACGACGTATTCGTCCTTCAGCGCCGGGTCGCTGCCCTCGAGCTTGGCGACGACGTTCTGCGAGTCGATCGTCCGCAACGTGTTTTTGACCGCCATCGACGCTTTCAATCCGAGCGGCACCGGCTTGAAGTCGCGCGTGCGCGCCTGCTTCTTCAGCGCCTCGAAATCCTGACCGCCCATCGCCAGGATCTTCTTCGCGGCGTCGGTCGTGATCCACCCCTCGATGCTCGCGCGCGACATGTTCTTGTCAGGCGTCACCAGATCGAACTTCTCGCTCAGATTTCCCTGGACGACCTTGAACGGATATCCGGCGGGCACGGTTTCGTGCACGACCAGAACCGCCGCCGCTCCCTTTCGCGCGCCTTCCTCGAACTTGTAGGTCCAGCGGCCGTAATACGTCATCGCGTCGCCCTTGAAGACGTTCGGATCGAGCTTGGCCGGATTCGCCGGATCGGGCACCGCGGGATCGTTGACCAGGACGATGATGGTCTTGCCTTTCACGTCCGCGTCTTTGAAGTCGTTCCAGTTGTACTCGGGCGCTTCGACGCCGTAGCCGGCGAACACGACATCCGTGTTGGCGATCGACGCGCCGTCGGCAACGTGCTTCGTCCATGCGACGACCTCGTCGGCCCACTTGAGCGTCTGCTTCCGGGGTCCCTTCGTGAAAGTCAGCGGTTTCAACTCCGCTCCGAGAATGCCGACGAGCGGCACTTTCTGCACGTAGGTGCCGTCGGGGTTCCCGGGCTTGAGGTTCAACTTCTTGAACTGGTCCTGGATGTAATTGACCGACAGTTCTTCGCCCTTCGTGCCGGGCGCGCGCCCCTCGTATTCGTCGGACGACAGCACCTTGATATGCGCGAGGACCGCATTGGCATCGATTTTCGGCATCGACGCGAGAGGAACCTGAGACTGCGACGTGGTGTTCGCGGCGGGCGGCTGCGCGGGTGAGGAGGTTTCCTGCTTATTGCACGCGCCGGCGGCTGCCACGAGCAGCATCATCAAAAGAATGCGTTTCATCCAGGTCATTGTACTCGCCGGCCTGCTGGCCGGCACCACCGGAGAACGCATCTCGAGCGAGCGCACGCCATTGGCCGGGCTGCAGCGTGCCCAGTTCGATCGGCCCGAACATGACGCGCATGAGGCGGGTCACCTCATGGCCGAGCGCGGCGAACATCCGCCGGATCTCCCGATTCTTCCCCTCGACGAGCTCCACCAGCAGGTGCGTCTCGCGGGACGAGCGCTTCCGGATGGCGACTGACTTCGCCGCCAGTCCGTCGATGCCTTTTACCATCTGCCGCGGGGCCGCGTCGTCGACCGCTCCGCGCACGGTCACCACATAGCGTCGAACGACGGCTTCCGCCGGATCCGTCAGGCGGTTGGCCAGCTGCGTGTCGTTGGTCAGCAACAGCAGGCCGGTGCTGGCCATGTCGAGGCGGCCGACGGCGACGAGTCCTCTACCCGCCTCACCCAGCACATCGAAGACGGTGCGGCGTCCCTGAGGGTCGCGGCGAGTCGTGACTACTCCGCGAGGCTTGTTCATCGCGATCGTTCGCCACGTTCGGCGCTGTGGCGGCTCGCGGTCCAGCGTGATGGATGCAGCTTCGTCAGGGACGAGACGCGCGGGATCGGTGACGACCCGTCCGCCGACGCGAACGCGGCCGCTGGCGATGAGCTGCTTCGCCTCGGATCGCGAGGCGATGCCAAGCTTGGAAAGGGCGCGATCGAGGCGCATAGCACTTGGAACTGACGCTGTCCGTTCGGAACTGACGCTGTCCGTTAGGAGCTGACGATGTCCGTTCGGAACTGGCGCTGTCCGTTAAGCGTTGTGACCTGACGCTGTTCGTTAATCCCGGATCCCGGATCCCGGATCCCGGATCCCGATCTCGATCCCGATCCCGATCCCGATCCCGATCCCGCCTGGATTATCCTACCGGCGATGTTGAAGTGGGGATCGGTTCTCGCCTTCGTGCTGATGGTCGCGGGCCTGGTCTGGTTGATGGCGCGGCACGAGGTTGTCGCGCGCAGCGTTCCGGCCATCGCCGTGCAGATTGGCGCCGTCGTTCTCATGATCGCCGCACGAATGACGTTCGGAACCCGAAGTTTTCATGCGGCGGCAAATCCGACGGCTGGCAGGCTGGTCACGACCGGTCCGTACCGGTGGCTCCGTCACCCCATCTACGCCGCCGTTCTTTACTTCATCTGGAGCACCGCGCTCGACCATCACTCGTGGCAGGCAATCGGAGCGGCGCTGGTCGTCACCGCCGGCGCTGCACTCCGGATGCTTGCGGAAGAGACGTTGCTCACGGACAAGTATCCGGACTATGCCGCCTACCGCGCACGGACCGCGCGGGTTCTCCCGTTCGTTCTATGAGTCGCTCAGCAGGCAGATGAACTCGCCGAGCACCATCGCGGTCGCGCCCCACACCTGATGACCGAGCAGATCGAAGTACGGATACTCGACCGCCACCCCCTCGCGGATCCGCGTTCCCTGCCGGATCCGTGACGCGTCGCGCAGGTCCTCCAGGGACACCTCGAGGATTTCCTCCACTTCCCCCGGGGCCGGTTGAAAGGCCGGACGGCGGTCGGTGATGCCGACGACCGGGTGCAGCGTGAAGCCGCTGACGATCACGTGCACGGGTGTCAATTCGCCGAGGACGCGGACCGATTCCGGATCGACGCCGATTTCTTCCGACGCCTCCCGCAGCGCGGCCTGGGCGATCGTCTCGCCGGGATCGGTTGCGCCGCCGGGCAGGCTGATCTGTCCGGGGTGCCGCGCGAGGCTGCTCGCTCGCACCGTCAGGGCGACCGCCGCGGTCCGCCCGTGCGGGTAGAGGAGGAGGAGCGCGGCCGCGGGGCGCGACGCCACGGGGAACTGGCCCGTACGCCACGCCTTCTGCAGCAGATCGGGCGCGAAGCGGATCTGCGCCTCGATGCCAGGCAGCGTGCCGGCCAAGCGGGCTCGCAGGACGTGTTCGATCTCGCGCAACGGCACGACGGCTTTCAGTATGCACGGATCCGTTGGGAACTGACGGTGTCCGTTGGGAGCTGACGCTATCCGTTGGGAACTGACGTTGTCCGTTGGGAACTGACGTTTGTCCGTTGGGAACTGACGTTGTCCGTTGGGAGCTGACGCGGTCCGTTCGGGACTGACGCGGTCCGTTTGGAGCTGACGCTGTCGGTTGGGATCGGACACTCCGTATCACTCTTTCGGGATTTTTCGTCTGCGCGATTGAACTGGTTCATCCGCGTCGCCGCAGGACATCAGGTAGTCGTGCCAGCCCTCAGAGACTCTGAGCGCGCGAACATTCAGGACGACGATCGCGTTGTACTCGTGTTCCTCGATGTACCTCTCGACAAACGCGTCCCGAAGGTGATTCTTCGTCTCGCCGAGCGAGCCGAGCGCGTAGCGGACAAACTTCGCATTGTCCCGAGGGTGTCCCCTCCCGCGCCAGAAACCTTCAGCTATATTCGATGGTGCGGATCGCGCAGACCGGCCAATGTCATCGCAGAATTTGAAGTGTCTCGCAACCGCGGGACGTTTAATAATCTTAAACACCCACTCTTTCAGTTCGGTCGCAAGTTTCCACGCATCAAGATCTTCATGAGATTCGATCGTCGGCATACCTCGTCAAAGAGGCATCAGGCATGCCACTTGTTATGTCGGCTCCAGACGAACGCGGTCAGCTCTGAACGAACAGCGAAGATGCCATAACGAACGGCGTCAATTCTCAACGAACGGCGTCCGTCGCAAAAGCGGCCAGCGAAGTCGCCGAACGAACAGCGAAGAACCCAGAACGGCCAGCGTCAGCTCCCAACGGACAGCGTCAGCTCCCGAACGGCCAGCGTAAGTTCGTAACCGTCAGCGAAGCCTCCCGACGGACAGCGAAGAAGCCAGAACGGACCGCGAAGTCGCCGTGACGGACTGCGAAGCCCCCAACGGACAGCGAAGCCAACGTAACGGACAGCGAAGTCACCGTGACGGCCAGCGAAGACCCCAGAACGGCCAGCGAAGTCGCCGTGACGGCCAGCGAAGCCTCCCGACGGACAGCGAAGAAGCCAGAACGGACCGCGAAGTCGCCGTGACGGACAGCGAAGCCAACCTAACGGACAGCGAAGCCGCCAACGAAGAGCGTCAGTTCCCAACGGTCAGCGAAGCCCCCGTAACGGACAGCGAAGATCCCAGTAACATGTCCCCATGTCCGCATTCCCCCGCATCGATCCCGCGGCCGGACGAATGGTGCACGACGCCGCACGCGGGTGCACGTTCGACGACTTCATCCTCTCGCCGCAGCGTAGCGTCCTGGCGCGGCGTGACCCGTCGACGATCGATCTCTCGTCGCGCATCTCGCGGCGGATCACGCTGAAACGCCCGATTGTCTCGGCCAACATGGACACCGTCACCCGTGCGCCGATGGCCATCGTGCAGGCTGAAGAAGGCGGGCTCGGCGTGATCGATCGCGGGTTCCGTGCCGGCGAGATCGAGCCGCAGGTCCGCGAGGTCGAGATCGTCAAGCGCACGCAGCACGGCGTGATCAAGGATCCCTCGAGCATCGCTCCCACGGCGTCGCTCGAGGAGGCCGCGGCGCTGATGGCCAGGAAACGCATCGGCACCCTCGTCGTGGTCGACGACCGGCAGCGCCTCGTCGGGCTGCTCACCGAGCGCGACATGCGGTTCGTCGCGCGCCAGGGTTCGCACGTGTCGGATCGCATGACGCCGATTGGCACGCTCGTCACGCACGAGGGGGTGATCGAGCCTGACGCCGCCGAGCGGCTGATGGTGGAGCGGAAAATCAAGAAGCTGCCGCTCGTCGCGAGGGACGGCACGCTGCTGGGGCTGATCACCGCGCGCGACCTCGTCCGTCAGCGGCGGATGCCGTTCGCCACGCGCGACAGCCACGGCCGGCTGCGCGTCGGCGCGGCGATCGGGGCAACCGGAGATTACCTCGAGCGCGCGGCGGAGCTGATTCGTGCCGAAGTCGACGTGCTCGTGATCGACATCGCGCACGGCCACTCGGTCGTGATGGAGCGCGCCATCGAGCAGTTCCGCAAGCGGTTCGGCGATTTCGAGCTGATCGCCGGGAACGTCGCGACCGCCGAAGGGGCGAAGTTCCTCCTCGATCTCGGCGCTGACGGGATCAAAGTCGGCATCGGCCCGGGCGGCGGCTGCACCACTCGAATCACCACCAGCTTCGGCGTTCCCCAGGTGCAGGCGCTGGTCGAGTGCCGGCTCGCCCTGGGCGACTCCGATGTTGCGCTCATCGCCGACGGCGGCGTCCGCCGCCACGGCGCGATCTTCGAGGCGCTGCTGTTCGGCGGCGACTGCGTGATGCTCGGCAGCGCGTTTGCCGGCACCGACGAGGCGCCTGGCGAAGTGGTGCACAAGTCGGTGCTGCTGCCCGAGTCGCAGAAGACCGTCAAGGTGCCCTTCAAAGTGCTCCGCGGCATGGCCTCGCTGACCGCGATTCGGGATCGGCTCGATGTCGAGGATGCCGACAAAGTGGAGCTGGAGGCGATCGGCGCCGAAGGCATGGAGATCAGCGTGCCGTCGCGCGGATCCGTCAGGCCGATCGTCCGCGACATGATCAAACACGTCTGCTCGTCGATCAGCTATGGCGGAGCGTCGTCTCTCGTCGAGGCGCGCCAGATGTTCTGGAGCGACCCGTCGCGGTTTCTGATCAAGCAGTCGGCGTCAGCGCGGCGGGAATCATATGAACGGTGAATTGCCACGATTGGCATAATTGCCAAAATTGCCAGAATTTCGTTCCCTGAATCTTAATTACGGCGATTCTGGCAATCGTGGCAATTACGGCGATTCCTCGACCAGCCGCACGAGCGCGGCTGGTGAATCGATGAACTGCTCGTTCCCCTCGAATTCACTGCCGCTGAATCGATAACCAAAGCCATAACGCGCGAGGCAAATACGGGCGCCAGCGTTACGCGCCGTCGCGAGATCGACGGCTGAATCGCCGACGAGCAGCGTTTCCGCCGGTGCGGCACCGGCGGCGTCGCAGAGATGCAACAGCCCCGCTGGCGTGGGCTTGCGGCCCCACCGCGTGTCGCCGCCGATGACCTCGCGAAAATATTGGCGCAGCCCGAGTCCAGCGAGCATCAGATCGGTCGCGCGCGCCGGTTTATTCGTGAGAACGGCGAGCGGCACGCGCGCCGAAAGCTGCTGAAGCGTTTCGACCATTCCGGGATACGGTTTTGTGTTGTCGAGCAGGTGGGGATCGTAGTGGGCGAGGAAGCGATCGAGCACGCCAGGCGTGTCCGGATCCAGCCCCCGGGCCGCCAGCGCGCGGCGAACGAGCACCGCGGCCCCTTCGCCCACCATTGCGGTGACGTCAGAGACAGGAATCGGCGCGGCACCGAAGTCGCCGAGCAGCGCGTTGACGGCATTTGCAAGGTCAACGCTAGAATCCACCAGCGTGCCATCCAGATCAAAGACGACGAGGGAGAAGGTCATCATCGACCCGATCGATACACATGAGCCATGAGAATAGTTATCCGAACCGTTAGCGCCGCGACTCTTTTATTCATCGCCGTCACGACGGGCGCTCAGGCGCCGCGGCCGGCCGACGCTGAATATCTTCGCACCGCATACGACACCTATCGAAAGATGCAGACGGATTCGCCGTATGCGGGCGTGAAATGGCAGTCCGTCGGGCCGACGAACATCAGCGGCCGGGCCACCGATATCGCCGTCGCGGACGGCGGCGGCGCCCGCCGCATTTACGCGGCCTATGCAACCAGCGGCGTGTGGGCGACCGACGACAACGGGGCGACGTGGCAACCGCTGTTCGAGAACTTTCCGTCGACGAGCATCGGCGACATCGCGGTCGCCCCCGCGAGCCCCGGCGTTGTCTGGGTCGGCACGGGAGAAGCCAACATCTTCCGCGCGTCGATGCCCGGCGTCGGCGTCTACAAGTCCACCGACGCGGGCCGTACGTTCGCGCACATGGGGCTGGCCGACACGCAAACGATCGCGCGGATTGTCGTGCATCCGTCCAACTCGGACATCGTCTACGTCGCCGCCTCCGGGCACGAGTGGACGGACAACGAGAATCGTGGCGTGTTCAAGACCACCGATGGCGGACGGACGTGGAAGAAGGTGCTGTATCGCAGCCCGCGCACCGGCGCCATCGATCTGGTGATGGATCCCGCCGATTCCAACACGCTGTACGCGGCGACGTGGCAGCGGATCAGGCGCAAGTGGAGCGATCCGCGAGTCGAGCCCGGATACAGCGAGAGCAGCATCTGGAAGACGACTGACGGCGGCACCACCTGGGCTGACGTCAGTAGGGGTCTTCCGCCGCCGCAGTATCGTGGCCGCATCGGCATCGATGTCGCGCGCTCGAGCCCGGGCGTGCTCTACGCCTTCGTCGACAGCTACGAGCCAGGAACGCCGCCGCGCGAAGGGGAGCGCGACGCGTACCAGCGGCCCGTACTCGAGTCGCGAATCAAGGCGGCCGAGATCTACCGCACGGACGACCGCGGAGCCACCTGGCGAAAGGTCTCGGATTCGACCCCCTTCATGTCGGGGCACTCCGGGACGTACGGGTGGGTGTTCGGCCAGATTCGCGTCGATCCGAAGGACGACAAGACGATCTACACGCTCGGGTTGGCCCTGAACGTATCGCACGACAGGGGCAAGACGTTTTCGGCGCTGCGTGGCCTCCACGGTGATCATCACGGCCTGTGGATCGATCCCGCGAACCCGTCGCGCCTCTACAGCGCCAACGACGGCGGCTTCTACATGTCCTCGGACGCCGGCGCGACCTGGAAATTCGCGATGTCGGCCGGGGGCTCCCAGTTCTACAACGTCACGCTCGATAACAGCACGCCGGCCTGGGCGTACGGCTCGATCCAGGACATCGGCAGCCGCCGTGGCAGGATGGATCTGAGCGCCGGCCGCGATCGCATACCCGCGGTGGAGTGGAGCGCTGCGCCAGGCGGCGAAGGATCGTACCACGCGGTCGATCCGGAGAATCCGAACCTCGTGTACTCCCACGGCTTCTACGGAAACTTCACGCGCGACGATCAGAGCATCCCGCCGCCGCCGCGCCGCGGTCGTGGCGCCGCAGACGACAACGGCGCAGCCCGAGGACGGACGACCCCCGGCGAACCCCGGCGCACGACGCCGATCCGCCCGACCGACGAGGAGCTCCGCGCGCAGTGGATGGCGCCGATCATCGTCTCTCCTCACAAGCCGTCGACGGTGTATGCAGGATTCCAGTACGTCTTCCGTTCGATCGATCGCGGCGCGAACTGGACGAAGATCAGTGGCGACCTCACCGACAACGATCCCGCGAAGATGCTGCGCCGCAGCGCGGCCGAGATCCCCTATCAGACGATCGTCGCGCTGGCCGAATCACCACGAAAGCCGGGGCTGCTGTACGCAGGGACCGACGACGGGCAACTGCATGTCACGATGGACGACGGGAAAACATGGGCCGACCTGACAGCCGGACTGCGCGGACGCAAATGGGTCTCGCGCGTGGTGCCGTCCCAGCACGCGGACGGCACGGTCTACATCACCCAGCGGGGGCGCGAAGACGACGACTTCGCCCCCTACCTCTTCAAGTCCACCGACTTCGGCAAAACCTTGACGAGCATCGTCAACAACATTCCGGCGGGCTCGGTGAACGTCATTCGCGAAGATCCGACCGACCCGAACATCCTGTACGTCGGCACCGACTTCGGCGCGTTCGTTTCGGTGGACGGCGGGAAGCGCTGGAACGTGCTCGGCGGCAATCTGCCGTCGGTGCAGGTCTCGGATCTCCAGTATCAGCCGAGAGACAACCTGATCGTGATCTCGACGTATGGCCGTGGCATGTGGGCGCTGGACGCGCTGAAGCTGCACGCCAAGTAATCCATCGCTGCGACCACTATGGACCGCCGCGGCGCAGCATCACCATGATCGTGACCGCGAACACGACGTTGATCGTCAGCAGCGCGAGCCCGATGCGCCGCTCGGGACGGCGGGTAAACCACATGTAGATGCCCGTGGCGCCGACCAGCAACAGCGCCGTTGAGACGATCGCCACCGCGAGCGCCCAGACTTTCGCCGAGAGCGGCTCGCGATAGAACCCGGCCCAGTGGTGGAGCCGGTTCAGCATGCCCATTACCCCCGCGACGCTCGTTTTCACGTGTGCGATGCCGGACGCGGCGTTGTACTTCACCTCGTGCACCGTCCCCGGCACGACGATGCGCATCGACACAGTGGCGGCGCTCGTCTGCACGTTCGAGATTTCACCTTTGATTGTCCGCTCGCGGTCCATGACGTCCCGCGCGATCGCGCGTCCGTCCGTCTGTCCAGGCGCCAGCGGGAGGTCGCGTTCCTGAACCGTCGGCTTCATCTGGAACCAGCTGTTGTGGCTCATCTGCACGGCACTGACGCCGTACATGACGAGAAAGGGAAGGCTGAACGAGGCGAGAAGGAGGTGAATACTTCGGATCGTTGTGTACATCAGCGGAATGCCATCCACAGCACTGCGAAAGTCATCGTGCCTGCGGCGAATGAGCCCCAGGCCCACCACGTGCG
>Ga0310810_10010230_pt1 | contig 10909 bp, 7 predicted proteins | sample NCmetagenome_FD_207641 | JGI IMG/M metagenome (GOLD analysis project Ga0310810, IMG submission 207641) | Soil microbial communities from experimental microcosm in Duke University, North Carolina, United States - NC | ecosystem: Engineered > Artificial ecosystem > Soil microcosm > Unclassified ... | reverse complement strand
TGATGTCGTCGGAGAACCGCGCCGCGTCCTCGCTCGCGCGTCATTACCCCGGCGGCACGCGCGCGTTCGTCGACGCGATGAACTTCAAGGCCGCGTCGCTCGGCCTGTCGCATACGCACTACTCCGATCCGACGGGACTTTCGGCGGAGAACGTGTCGACGGCCAATGATCTCGCGAAGCTCGTGCAGGCCGCCGCCGAATATCCGATGATCCGCGATTTCACGACGACGCCGTCGCACTTCGTCGAAGTGGGCTCCACGGGCCAGACGCTCGGCTTCAACAACTCCAACTCGCTGGTGAAGAACCAGTCGTGGGACATCCAGCTGCAGAAGACCGGCTACATCCGCGAGGCCGGCAAATGCGTCGTCATGCTCGTCAACATCGCCAGCAAGCCGGTCGTCATCGTGCTGCTCGACTCGATCGGGAAGTACACGCGGATTGCCGACGCGCAACGCGTCAAGCACTGGCTGGAAACCGGCGAATCGCTCGTCATCGCCGAGCCAAAGACGGCGCGCGCGTCGAAAGCGGGCAAGCGCGCGAGTGGCAGGTTCGAACCGCGCATCGTGAAGACGTCGGCGCGCAAGCGCTAGCCGAAAGCCCGCACGCCGAAGTCGCGCCAACGGCGCGACCGGTCGCCTTCGAAGAAACGGTTCGCTACGACGCGTCCTTGCGCCGGTGCTGCTCGTACAGCTCGCGCGCGTGAGCCCGGGTCTTCGTCGTGATCTGCGTGCCGGCCAGCATTCGCGCGAGCTCGTCGACGCGCGCGTCCCCCGACAATGACGCTAGCTCGCTCGAAACGTTCGTGCGATCCCCGGTCTTCACGACCCTGAAATGGTGATCGGCGTGCGCCGCGACCTGCGGCAGGTGCGTCACGCACAGCACCTGCCTGCGCGCGCCGAGCGCCTGCAGCATCCGACCGACCGTTGCCGCGACCGCACCGCCGATCCCCGTATCGACCTCGTCAAACACGAGCGTGGGGACGTTGCCGACCTCGCTGGCCGCGACCTGGATCGCGAGCGCGACACGGGCGAGCTCGCCGCCTGAAGCGACGCGTGACAGCGGACCCGGCGCCTGCTTCGGATGCGTCGCTATCGTGAACGAGATGCTTTCGTGGCCGAATCGCGCCGGCTCGGCTGTGCGCTCGAGCGTCGCCTCGAAGCGGCCGCCCGCCATCGCGAGCTCCTGCATCGCAGCCGTCACACGCCGCGTCAGCGACCGCGCGGCGGTCGCACGCTTGTGCGAAAGCGTGGCCGCCAGCGAATCGAAGCGCGCACGCGCGTCGTCGACTCGCCGCGAAAGCGCGTCGGCGTCGGTTGCGAGGTCGAGTTCGGCCATCCGCTGCGCGGTTGCCTGCGCGAGCGCGTGCAACTCGTCGGGCTTGGTCCGGTGGCGCCGCGCCATGTCGTGGATCGCTGCGACACGCGCTTCGACGCGCGCAAGCTCGGCGGGATCGACGTCGGCGCGCCGCAGGTAGTCGCGCAGCGCGCGCGCCGCTTCGTCGACCTGGATCGCCGCGGGCTCGAGCAGCGCGACGACGTCGGTCAGTGCCGGGTCGTCCGCGCTTGCCTGTCGCAGGCTTTGCACGAGTTGCGCGAGACGTCGCGACAGTGCGTCGTCGCCTTCGGCCAGCGCACTTTCCGCGCGGCTCGTCGCTTCGATCAGGTTCGTGGCATTGGCGAGCCTGCGCTGCGACGCCGTCAGGTCAGCCCATTCGGTCGGACCGAGGGCGAGCGCTGCGAGCTCGCGCTGCCGCTCGGCGAGCGCGTCGCGCTCGGCGGCGGTCGCTGCGGCTGCGGTCACCGCTTCATCGCGCCGCGCGACAGCGTCGCGCCACGTGCGCCACGCTTCGCCGACCAGCAGTGTCTGCGGGGCATGACCACCGAACTCGTCCAGCAGCACGCGTTGCGCTTCGGCGCCTGCCAACGCCTGGTGCGCGTGCTGACCGTGCAGGTCGAGCAACGTTTCGCCGAGCGCCGCGAGCTGGGCGAGCGTGGCCGGCCGGCCGTTGATCCACGCACGGCTTCGTCCCTGCGCGTCCTGCACGCGGCGCAGCAACACGTCGGTGCCGGAATCGAGCTCGGCTTCCGCGAGCCAGTGCCGCGCATCGCGCGCCGCGGTGACGTCGAACACGGCGGTGAGCTCCGCGCGGTCCGCCCCCGGCCGAAGCTGCCCCGGCTCGAAGCGGTCGCCGAGCAGAAGGCCGAGCGCATCGAGGAGGATGGATTTGCCGGCGCCAGTCTCGCCAGTCAGAACGGTGAAGCCCGCGTCGAACTCGACGTCGAGTGCGTCGACGACGACGAAGTTGCGGATCGACAGCGAGCGCAGCATGCAGTCTAAAGCCGGTTTATGTGCCTCGGCGAGCGCACGCGCCGGCGGACGCCTTTCATTCGCGCTTGCCGCGGCTCGCGTTCTGCAACCGCTCCGGCGTTTCGCTCCAGTGGAGCTTCTCGCGCAGCATCGCGAAGTAATCGTGCTGCGCCGGGTGCAGGAAGCGCGCCGTGTGCGGCGCACGTCGCGCCGTCACGCGATCGCCTTCGGCGAGATCGAAGCGGGCCTGCCCGTCGCAATGGACGGCGGCATCGCGTCCTCGGCTCACGGTGATCTCGATCGTCGACGAATCCGGTATCGCGATGGATCGATGCGTCAGCGCGTGCGGGGCGATGGGCACGAGCGCGAACGCCGGCACTTCGGGCGCGATGATCGGCCCGCCCGTCGACAGCGAATAGGCGGTCGTGCCCGTCGGCGTGGCGACGATGACGCCGTCGGCACGCATCGCATAGACGAACCGTCCGTCAATCTGCACCGAGCATTCGATCATGCTGCCGAGACCACCGCGATTGACGACCACTTCGTTCAGCGCCGGCGCGTCCACGCTCGAGCCGTCGGCGCGCGAGATCGTCACGGTGAGCAGCGTACGCCGTTCCTCGGTGTATCTGCCGTCGAGCATCGCGCCGAGCGTCGACTCCAGTCCCTTGAGCGGGATGTCCGTCAGGAACCCGAGCCGGCCGAGATTGACGCCGATCAGCGGCACGCCGAGCGGCGCCAGCCGCCGCGCGATCGACAGCATCGTGCCGTCGCCACCCAGCACGATCGCGAGGTCGGCGCTGCCGGGCAGCGCGTCGTCGGCGATCGTCTCGACGTCCGCGATGCCCGCCGCGTCGGCCGTGTCGGCGTCGAGCGATACGACGTGCCCGCGCGAACGCAGGAACGCGACGAGCTCGGCGAGGGGCGCCTTCACACCGGGGCCCCCGTGCCGGCCGATCAGCACTATTCGATGGAATCGGTCGGGGGTGGGTGCCGGCATCGCGCGATTAAACCATAGCGGCGCCGGCGGCCGGACTCGGCCACCCGGCCGATGCGTGTTGCGCGTGGGCGCGGCTCGGGGCCGCACCGCCTGCGCACGGCCGGTGCGATTCGCGACGGCACGGTAATATAGGCAACGCGCGATCCCTCGAAGTCGCGCCGGATGCGAAATGCTGGACCCGCGTGCACAACACCTTCTGAAAACACTCGTCGAGCGCTACGTTGCCGAAGGGCAGCCGGTCGGCTCGCGTGTCCTGTCGCGGCATTCGGGGCTCGACCTGTCGCCGGCGACGATCCGCAACGTCATGGCCGATCTCGAGGAAATGGGCCTGATCGCGAGCCCGCACACGTCGGCCGGACGCGTGCCGACGCCGCGCGGCTACCGGTTCTTCGTCGACAGCCTGATGGTCGTGAAACCGCTCGAGGACGACGAGATCCATCGTCTGGAGGGCGAGCTCAGCGTCGACCGGCCGCAGCAGCTCGTCAATGCCGCCGCGTCGCTGTTGTCGCAGCTCACGCAGTTCGCCGGCGTCGTCGCAACACCGAAACGGCGCGAAGCGGTGTTTCGCCACCTGGAGTTCCTGCGGCTCTCGGAGCGGCGCGTGCTGCTGATCATCGTCACGCCGGATGGTGACGTGCAGAACCGGATCCTCCACACGGATCGCGCGTATTCATCCACGCAGCTCATCGAGGCGACGAACTTCTTCAACCAGAACTTCGCGGGCCAGTCGCTCGCATCGATCCGCGAACGGATGACCGACGAGCTTCGTGCGCTGCGCGAGGACATCGCCGGCCTGATGAAGGCGGCCGTCGACGCTGGCGAGGGCGCACTGGCGGAGGGCGAGGCGCTGGTCGTCACCGGCGAGCGCAACCTGCTCAACGCCGGCGACCTCGCGTCGAACATGCAGCGCTTGCGGCGCCTCTTCGACCTCTTCGAGCAGAAGACGTCGCTGCTGCACCTGCTCGACGTGTCGCAGCGGGCACAAGGCGTGCAGATCTACATCGGCGGCGAGTCGGGCCTCGTTCCGCTCGACGAATGCAGTGTCGTCACGGCGAGCTACGAGGCGAACGGGCAGGTGATCGGCACGCTCGGCGTCATCGGTCCGACGCGGATGTCGTATGCACGCGTGATTCCGATCGTCGACGTCACGGCCAAGCTGCTGTCCAACGCGTTGTCGCGCGAGTTCACCGACGATTGACGCGCGTCGTGCCGCGCCACCGGTCGCGGATCGCGCGCCTGACGCGTGAAATTCGTTGAGTATTGCGCCCGGCGCGTGCGGACACTCGCCGGGCGGATGCGCGTGCGCGGCTACGGCACCGTGCCGTCGCTGCTGCTGGTGCTGCCGCGCATCACGCTCGTCCGCGCTTATCGACACGTCGCACGCCGCGTGAATCGCGTGCTGTTCGATGCCGCCAATCGCCGACGCTTGCGGCGGATCGGAAACGCAGCAGACGGTCCCGGCGGCGACACGTTCTACGTGATCGTCATGCCCGGTACGCTGCATTTCCTGCTGCCGTGCCTTGCGTTGCTGCCGGACGCCCTGCGCGTCGTGCTGCTCGGCAACGGTGCGGCGGCGTGGTTCGGCCGACGGGGACGAGTCTCGTCCACGGCGACGTCATCACGCTGCTGCTCGAAAGCAACACGGCGAACTTTGGGCTGCTCGATCACGATTGCTACGTGTTCGATCCACGGATCTTCGCGTCGCTCAGCACCGGCCCGAAGGACTGCATGACGGCGATCTACGGCGGTGTCAGCGCGAAGACCGGCTATGCCTATCCCGAGACTTACCTGATGTTCCTGCACGCCGCAGCGCTTAAGGACACGATGGCGCGTTACCATGTCGACGCCCGGATTTGCCACGAAGCGCCGGAAGCGCTGCGCCCGCTGCTTTCACGCGTCGGCCTTGGTGAAGGCGTGTTCGTCAAGGACGACAGGGCGTTTTTCGACACGCTTCACCTGCTGTTGGCACTTGCGGTCGTCGACGGATACGCGTGCCGGTTCCTGCAGCAATTCGACCGGGAGGCGATTTCGCACGTCGGCGGCACGAGCTGGAAGACGGCCGAAACGAAGGAATTGATCGATTGCTATGTGGACTGGTGCTTCCTCGATCTCGATGACAGCGCCGAGCTGCGCCGCCGCTACCGGCACCGGACGCAACCTTTCCGGTCCGCCGCGCACGTTCGTGCGGCCATTCCGATGACGCCAGAGGCCTTTGCGCGGGTTGCGTGGATCGACGCGCTGGTCGCCCGCCTCGCTGCTACGGACGTTCCTGCGCGCAATGCTGAAGCGGGTAGCGTCGTGCCCGACCGGCGGCGATGAGCTACCGTTCCGAACCCAAATTCGCCCATGATGGCCTGCCGCACATCGGCGTGCTGCTCGTCAATCTCGGTACGCCCGAGGCGGCGACGCCGGCGGCCGTGCGGCGCTACCTCGCCGAATTCCTCGCCGACCGTCGCGTCGTCGAAATCCCGCGCATCGCGTGGAGACCGTTGCTGCACGGGGTAATCCTGCGAACGCGGCCAGCCAAGTCCGCGGCGCGCTACGCAGCGGTCTGGACCAAGGACGGCTCGCCGCTCGCCGTGCACACGAACAAGCAGAGGGTGCTCGTCGCAGGCTATCTGGGGCAGCGACTGAAGGCGCTTGGCCTTCCCGCCGATCACGCAGTCGTGGAGCATGGAATGCGGTACGGCGAGCCGTCGATCGGAGGGGCGCTCGACCGGCTGCGCAATGCCGGCTGCACGCGGATCCTGATCGTTCCGCTCTACCCGCAATATGCGTCGAGCACGACCGGATCGGTCGCCGATGCCGTCGCGGACTGGACTTCGCGGGCGCGACGCGTGCCGGGGCTGCGCAGCATCGACACGTTCCACGACGATCCTGGTTACATCCGGGCGCTGGCGGCCGTGGTCAACGACTACTGGATGCGGCACGCGCGCCCGGAGCACCTGGTGCTGTCGTTTCACGGCGTGCCGCGCCGGACGCTGGCCGCCGGCGACCCATACCATTGCTACTGCCAGAAGACGGCCAGGCTCGTTGCCCGCGAGGTCGGGCTCGAGCCGGGTCAGTGGACGCTCGCATTCCAGTCGCGCTTCGGCCGCGGCCGCTGGCTCGAACCGTACACCGCCGACGTCCTCGCCGCGCTGGGCCGCCAGAAGCTGCGGCGCGTCGACGTGTTCGCTCCCGGATTCGTCGCCGACTGCCTGGAAACGCTCGAGGAGCTCGGCATCGAGGCGAAGCGGACGTTTCAGGTCGCCGGCGGCGGCGACTACAACGTCATTCCGTGCCTCAACGAGCATCCGATATGGATCGGCGCGCTGGCCGATCTCGTCGTCGCAAACCTCCAGGGCTGGTTGCAGCCGCCGCCGGGTCCCGCCGACCGCGAGACGACACTGCTCCGCGCCAAGGCGCTCGGTGCGGCGAGCTGACGCCTCGGCGCGGGCCGGGCGCGTTCCCAAAAGCCGGTAACCTGCAAGAATCCTGTTCGAAAGACGCCGGCGTTGGCCTCGGACGCCGATTCCGGCCATTTCTTCATCGCGGGAGTCTTCGAGCCGTTGAAACGGCACGTTGCGGCCCCATCTGCCGCAACGATCCGTTATGACCTGGCGCCACGACCACGATGACTGCACCCGATCCCCATTCCGATACCTCATTTGACGTAACCCCCACCGACTCCGAGCGAGGTGACGCCGCAGCCGGTGACGTCGCCCCCGACGATCCGCTGCGGAAGGCGCGTGCCGAGGCGGACGCGATGAAGGACGAATGGCTGCGCGCCCGCGCGGAGATCGAGAACGTGCGCCGGCAGGGACAGGCAGAAGTCGCCAAAGCGTACAAGTACGCCATCGAGAAATTCGCTGAGGACCTGCTGGGCGTTAAGGACGCGCTCGAGCAGACGATAACCGCCGACGCGGCCGTGGCCGCCGACACGCTGAAGGCTGGTGCCGAGCTCACGCTGAAGTCGCTGAATGCAGCGTTCTCGCGCGCGCAGATCCGCGAGATCGACCCGACGGGCCAGAAATTCGATCCGCATCAGCACCAGGCGATGCAGGTCGTCGACAGCACGCTGCCACCGGGCACGGTCGTCACCGTATTCCAGAAGGGTTACGTGATCAACGACCGCGTGCTGCGGCCCGCCCTCGTGACCGTCGCCAAGGCGCCGGACGGCAACAGCGCCGGCGCTGCGGGTTGATTCATCCGCCGGAAAACCCCATTTCGTAAGCCAGTAGATCCCATTCCGAAGCACGGAGGCAAATCAAAATGAGCAAGATCATCGGTATCGATCTCGGCACGACGAACAGTTGCGTCGCGATCATGGAAGGCGGCCAGCCCAAGGTCATCGAGAACTCGGAAGGCGCGCGCACGACGCCGTCGGTTGTCGCCTATGGTGACGACGGCGAGGTGCTCGTCGGCGCGTCGGCGAAGCGGCAGGCGGTGACCAACGCGAAGAACACGATCTTCGCCGTGAAGCGGCTGATCGGACGCAAGTTCGAAGAGAAGGAAGTGCAGAAGGACATCAGCCTGATGCCCTACAAGATCGTCAAGGCCGACAACGGCGACGCGTGGGTCGAGGTGCGAGGCAAGAAGGTCGCGCCGCAGCAGGTGTCCGCGGAAATCCTGCGCAAGATGAAAAAGACTGCCGAGGATTATCTCGGCCAGGAAGTGACCGAGGCGGTCATCACCGTTCCGGCGTATTTCAACGATTCGCAGCGGCAGGCGACGAAGGACGCCGGCCGCATCGCGGGCCTCGAGGTCAAGCGGATCATCAACGAGCCGACGGCGGCGGCACTCGCGTTCGGCCTCGACAAGAAGGAAGGCGACCGCAAGATCGCCGTCTATGACCTGGGCGGCGGGACGTTCGACATCTCGATCATCGAGATCGCCAACGTCGAAGGCGAGCACCAGTTCGAAGTGCTGTCGACCAACGGTGACACGTTCCTCGGCGGAGAGGACTTCGACCAGCGGATCATCGATTACATCGTCACCGAGTTCAAGAAGGACCAGGGCGTCGACCTGAAGAACGACGTGCTGGCGCTGCAGCGACTGAAGGAAGCCGCCGAGAAGGCGAAGATCGAGCTGTCGTCGTCGCAGCAGACGGACGTCAACCTGCCGTACATCACAGCCGATGCGTCGGGGCCGAAGCACCTGTCGCTGAAGATCACGCGCGCGAAGCTCGAGTCGCTGGTCGCCGAACTGATCGAGCGCACCGTCGAGCCGTGCCGCATCGCGGTCAAGGACGCTGGCGTTGCGCTGTCGGACATCAGCGACGTCATCCTCGTCGGCGGCATGACGCGGATGCCTAAGGTGCAGGAAACCGTCAAGCAGTTCTTCGGCAAGGAGCCCCGCAAGGACGTCAACCCCGACGAGGCCGTTGCCGTGGGTGCAGCGATCCAGGCGTCGGTGCTCGCGGGCGAGCGCAAGGATGTGCTGCTGCTCGACGTGACGCCGTTGTCGCTCGGCATCGAGACGCTGGGCGGCGTGATGACGAAGCTGATCCAGAAGAACACGACGATTCCGACGAAGGCGACGCAGGTGTTCTCGACGGCCGACGACAGCCAGCCGGCGGTGACCATTCACGTGCTGCAGGGCGAGCGCGACCGGGCGATGGGCAACAAGAGCCTCGGTCAGTTCAACCTCGAAGGCATTCCGCCGGCACCGCGCGGGACGCCGCAGATCGAGGTGATGTTCGACATCGACGCGAACGGCATCCTGCACGTGACGGCGAAGGACAAGGCCACCGGCAAGGAAAACAAGATCACGATCAAGGCGAACTCGGGCCTGTCGGAGGACGAGATCCAGCGGATGGTGAAGGACGCTGAATCGCACGCCGAGGAAGACCGCAAGCTGATGGAGGAAGTGCAGGCGCGCAACGGCCTCGACGGACTCGTCCATAGCGTGAAGAAATCGCTGGGCGAATATGGCGACAAGGTCGGCGCCGACGAGAAGGGCCGGATCGAGGCGGCGCTGAAGGAAGCGGAAGATCTGCTGAAGGACAAGGACGCGTCGAAGGAAGCACTGACGGCGAAGTCCGAAGCGCTGATGTCGGCGTCGCAGAAGCTCGGCGAGGCGATGTACGCGCAGGCCCAGGCCGAAGCGGGTGCTGCGGGTGGTCCGGGTGGTGCGGCCGGCGGCGGCCCGGGCGCGGGCGGCGGCACCGGCGACGCGAAGGGTGACGGCGACGAGAAGATCGTCGATGCCGAGTACACGGAGGTCAAGGACCGGAAGTAGAATTCCTCCCGGTCTGACCCCCTTCCATATTCCGTCGCGATGGCACGGCTTTGCGGAGGTGGTGGCGGCGCGCGATGGAAGATGTGGCCGCGTTGAACTCGGCGCCGATGTCGGCGCCGGTTAACGCGGCCGTTTCGTGTCGTGACGCTGCAATCGCGGGCGGCCGGAAAATTGCTTTCGTTTCTTTTGGCCAGCCGCGGGCACAAGCGGCAGGTTGTCGGGCGCGATGGGCGGCGTTCGTTGCATCAATTGAAGAGGGGCCGTAAGCGGCTGCACGGTTTTCATGGCGAAGCGTGACTACTACACGGTGCTCGGCGTCAACCGCGACGCATCGGAAGACGAGATCAAGAAGGCCTATCGCAAGCTGGCGATGAAGCATCATCCGGATCGCAATCCGGACAAGGGCGCCGAGGAAAGTTTCAAGGAGGCCAAGGAAGCGTACGAGATCCTGTCGGACGCGAAAAAGCGCGCTGCCTACGATCAGTTCGGTCACGCCGGCGTCGACCCGTCGGCGGGCTTTGGCGCCGCGGGCGCGCGCGGCGCCGAAGGCTTCGGCGGTTTCGCCGACGCGTTCGGCGACATCTTCGGCGAGATATTCGGCCAGCAGCGCGGCGGCGGCCGCGGCGACGGCGTCTATCGCGGCGCCGACCTGCGCTACAACCTCGACCTGTCGCTCGAAGACGCTGCGCGCGGCAGCGACGTGAAGATCCGCATTCCCGCGATGGAGCAATGCGAGACGTGCCACGGCAGCGGTGCCAAACCCGGTACGCAGCCCAAGACGTGCCCGGCATGCCATGGCCGCGGCGAGGTCCGCGTGTCGCAGGGTTTCTTCTCGATCCAGCAGACGTGTCCGCAGTGCCGCGGCACCGGCAAGATCATTCCGGAGCCGTGCGCGACATGCAGCGGCGCCGGCCGCGTAAAGAAGCACAAGACGTTGTCGGTGAAGATTCCGGCGGGTGTGGATCAGGACGACCGGATTCGGCTGACGGGCGAGGGCGAGGCCGGCGTCAATGGCGGACCGTCCGGCGACCTGTATGTGGTCGTCAACCTGAAGCCGCACCCGGTGTTCCAGCGCGATGGCGCGGACCTGCATTGCGAAATGCCGATCAGCTTCGCGACGGCGGCGCTGGGTGGCGAGATCGAGATTCCGACGCTCGACGGTCATGCGAAGATCAAGATCCCCACCGAGACGCAGACCGGCCAGGTGTTCCGGCTGAAGAACAAGGGCATCCGACCCGTGCGCGGCTCGGTCATCGGCGACCTGTATTGTCACGTGTCGCTCGAGACGCCGGTCAAGCTGACGTCGCGGCAGAAGGAACTGCTGCGCGAGTTCGAATCGATCAACCAGCAGGACCCCGACGCGCACAGCCCGCGCGCGAAGAA
>Ga0310810_10010229_pt1 | contig 10910 bp, 9 predicted proteins | sample NCmetagenome_FD_207641 | JGI IMG/M metagenome (GOLD analysis project Ga0310810, IMG submission 207641) | Soil microbial communities from experimental microcosm in Duke University, North Carolina, United States - NC | ecosystem: Engineered > Artificial ecosystem > Soil microcosm > Unclassified ... | reverse complement strand
GACATCTCGCGGAAATTCTTCGTCGCCTCGGCCTATCTCTCGACCGCCACCGTGCTCTACAAGCGCGACGGCTTCACCGCCGACGAGATCGCCAAGCTGCAGGCCCACACCAAGGCGATGTCGTTCGACGAGATTTATTCGCCGGGCCTCAAGGTCGACGACTCCGAATTGGCGCAGATCCTGCAGGACTATCGCGAGCAGTTCTTCGGCGAAGCGAGCGATCCCACGGGGCCGTCGGAGAAGGAGCCCAACGACAAGCCGCCGCCCGGCATTCCGGGCTCCGAAGACAACAAGGCCGAGGGCCCGCCGGCCGCGCCCAAGGTGCCGGCGACGGTGCTCGGCCGGCTGGCCTGGCACTATCACGTCAACGGCGGCTGGCAGCAGGTGGCCGACGACTACGTCTTCGACACCCGCATCCTGACCAACCACCAGCCCTACTTCGCCGCCTACATCAAGGTGAAGGACCTGCTGAAGTTCACCGACCGGCTCGAGCTGGTGCAGGACGAGTGGGGCTACCTGCTGCTGTGGGCGACGCTCGGCATCGCCGCGGTCTTCGCGCTCACCCTGGTGCTGTTCCCGCTGGTGTTCGGCTGGCGCACCATCTTCAGCCGCTATCCCGGCAAGGCCGGCACCATGGTCTATTTCCTGTGCCTTGGGCTCGGCTACATCATCGTCGAAGTCGGCATGATCGCCCACTTCGTGCTGGCGCTCTCCAACCCGACGGTGTCGGCCTCGGTGCTGATCACCGGCATGCTGGTGTTCTCGGGCCTCGGCAGCTTCACCTCCGAGCGCTTCCTTAGTCGCGCGCGCCAAGTCATGCCCAAGATCTTCCTCGCGATCTTCGCGCTGCTGACGCTCTACGCCTTCAGCATCGACTACGCGCTCGACTGGATCGGCACCTTGCCCTACGTGCTGCGCATCCTGCTCTGCCTGCTGCTGCTGATGCCGCCCGCCTTCCTGATGGGCTTCCCCATGCCGACGGCGATGACGACGCTCGGCCGGCTCGGCAAGGACCACATGTTCCTGTGGGCGTGGGGGATCAACGGCTGCTTCTCGGTGATCGGCGCGGCGCTGGTGCCGATCGTGGCGACCAGCTTCGGCCTGCCCGCCGTGGTGCTGGTCGGGGCGATCGCCTACCTCGTGGCGCTGCCCGCCTTCTTCTCCGTGCTGATGCCGCTGGGTGACAAGCGGCCAGCGGCTGCGTGAAACGCCGCGCGCTGCTGCTGGGGGCCCTCCTGATGCCGACAGCCGCGCATGCCCGGACGAAAAAGCAGAAGCCACCGCCGAGGGTCTCGCCGCCAGCCGCGCCTCAAGCGTTGAAGGAGGCGAAGACCCAGCTGGTCGCCTTCAACGCCTCGGCCTTCCCCTATCGCGGCACCGTTCCCGACACCAGGAAGCCGTTCCTCGACGTGCATGACGGCAAGCGCCGCGGCCACACCACGCTACGAGGCGAGGTTTGCTGGGAAGACCAGGCCTACAGCGACCGCCGATCGCTGCTCTACCTGCCCGCCGGCCATAATCCGCAGCTGCCCAGCCTGATCGTGCTCTACCTGCATGGCCAGGGCGCCACGCTCGAACGCGACGTGATGGCGCGCCAGGCGATCCCGCGCCAGATCGCCGAGTCGGGCGTGAACGCGGCGCTGGTGGCACCGCAGCTCGCCTTCGATGCGCCCGACTCGAGTGCTGGCAACTTCTGGAAGCCCGGCCATTTCGCCGCCTATATCGACGAAGCCGCGGAGCGCCTGATGCGGCTCTACGGCGACCGCCGCGCCGGCCCGCATTTCAATGCGGCCGGGGTGGTGGTCGTGTCCTACAGCGGCGGCTATCTGCCGACGGCGTACGCCCTGGCGCGCGGCGGTGCCGCGCACCGCATCAAGGGCGTGATTCTGATGGACTCGATCTATGGCGACGAGGACAAGTTCGCCGCTTGGGCGGCGGCGCGGCGACGGCTCGCCTTCCTGCTCAGCGCCTACACCGAATCGACCAAGGACGAGAACGCCACCCTGCGCGGCCTGCTCGACAAGCGGCGCATCGTCCACGGCGAGGCACTGCCCAAGACGCTGACGCCCGGCACTGTCGCCTTCGTCTCCTGCGGCTCGTGGGAGATGCATGGCGATTTCATGACACGCGCCTGGGGACCCGATCCGCTCAAGCAGGCGCTGGCGATGGTTCCCGGCTATCCGATGGTCCGCGCTCCGGCGGTTCGTGCTAGGAAAGGCGCATGAGCGATCTGCGCCACGAGCTTCTCGAGATCTTCGTCGGTCGCGCCACCAAGCGTTACGGCCTGAGCGACGTCAACCAGCTGCAGCATGCGCTGCAGTGCGCGGCGCTCGCCGAGGCCGAGGGGGCGCCGCCGGCGACCGTGCTCGCCTGCCTGCTGCACGATGTCGGGCACATGATCCATGCGCTGGGCGAGAATCCGGCGGCGCGCGGCGTCGACGACGTGCACGAGCAGCTCGGCGCCGACTGGCTCGCCCGGCGCTTCGGTCCCGAGGTGAGCGAGCCGGTCCGCCTGCACGTCGCCGCGAAGCGCTATCTCTGTACGGTCGAATCCGACTACTTCGGCGAGCTGTCGGCCGATTCGGTGCGCAGCCTCGAGCTGCAGGGCGGGCTCATGTCGGCCGACGAGGTCGCGGCCTTCCGCGCCCATCCGCAGCACGCCGAGGCGGTGCGGCTGCGTCGCTTCGACGAGGCGGCGAAGGACCCACGCGCTTCGACGCCGGATTTCGACCACTACCTGCGCCACGTCGAGGCCTGCCGGCTCAAATGATCGGCCGCAAGGAAGTCGCAGCGGCCTGGCAGCGGATCAGGCCGCATGTCCGGCGCACGCCCGTGATTGAGCTGCCGGCCGGCACGTTCGGTCTCGCAATCCCGCTCGCGCTCAAGCTCGAATCGATGCAGCCCGGCGGCTCGTTCAAGGCGCGCGGCGCCTTCCACAAGCTGCTCGCGAGCCGGGTGCCGGCCGCCGGCATCGTCGCGGCCTCGGGCGGCAACCACGGCGTGGCCGCGGCCTATGCGGCGCGCGCGCTCGGCCACAAGGCCGAGATCTTCGTGCCGACGACGTCCTCGCCGACCAAGGTGGCGCGGCTCAAGAGCTATGGCGCGATCGTGCATCAGGTCGGGACGGTCTATGCCGAAGCGCGCACCGCGTCGGAAAAGCACGCCGCCAGGACCGGGGCGCTGATCGTGCCGGCCTACGAGGACGAGGTCGTGTTCGCAGGTGCCGGCAGCGCGGCGCTCGAGTTTGCGGAGCAGGCCGCGTTCGACACCCTGCTGGTCGCCGTCGGCGGCGGCGGCCTGATCGCGGGCTGTGCCGCCGCGGTCGGCGAGACGGTGAAGATCGTAGCTGTCGAAACCGAGGGCACGCCGACTTTGTACGAGGCGCGCCGCGCCGGCCGGCCGGTCGATGTGGCGATCTCTGGCATCGCCGCCGACGCGCTGGGAGCGAGCCGCATCGGCGCACCCAACTTCGAGGTGGCGCAGAAGTGGGTGGCGGACGCGGTGCTGGTCAGCGACGACGCCGTGCGCGCCGCGCAGCACGCGCTGTGGGACGAGGTCCGGATCGTCGCCGAGGCGAGCGGCGCGACCGGGCTCGCCGCCCTGATGGCCGGTGCCTACAAGCCTGGCGCGGGCGAGCGGGTGGCGACCCTGGTGTGCGGCGCCAACACGGATCCCGGTTCAGTCGGCTAGTGCTTGACGCTGGTGACCACGGCGCGGTTGGCGCGGCCGGCGCCGTCGCTCCAGTCGAAGCGCAGCACGTATTTCTCGGCCGTCGACACCCACCAGCGCGAGACCGAGCGCTGGCCCTTGTCGCCCTGCTCGTTCATCTCGATGACGAAGGCGTCGAACAGCGCATCGCCTGGTCCTTTGCGCTTCTCGAAGGTGGCGACGGTCAGGACGTAGCTCCAGCTGCGGCCGCCGGCGCTGTAGGACGCCTCGATCTTCTTGCCGACCTGCAACGGCCACAGCCGTTCGGGCTTGACCGCGGCGATGAAGGCCGAAATGTCGCTGCCGTCGGGCGCGGGGTTGGCGAACAGCAAGGCCCGCACCTTGAAGCCCTTGCCGTCGGCGAACTGCATCACGCAATCCATGCCCTCCTGGCTGCGCGCGATCATGGTTGTGCCGCTGTCGAAGGTGAAGGTCGTGCCCGGCTTGGGGCAGCCGAATTCCATGGTTTGGGCCGAGGCAGCCTCGGCGAGGAAGAGGAGGCCGAGGCCAACAGGCAGCGCGCGTCGCATGGCGCGATCTTAAGGCCTGTCTCAGCGGAACGACAGCGGATGGTGACGTGCCTTCTTCACCATCTCGTCCATCAGTCCCCAGGCCGGCAGCGTCGTGTAGGCCGATCGCAGGTAGAAGGCGAGGTCGGCGAGATCGTCGTCGGAGAGCTTGTCGCGGAACGACGGCATGGCACCGGGCAGGCCGTCGCTGCCGTCGATGCCCTCGATCACGGTGCGCAAAAGGTTGTAGGGCCGGTAGGGGTTCCACAGCGCCGCGTTCAGGCCGAGCGGCGAGCGCGCCACGCTGGGCGGGCTGCCCGGCGCGCCGTGGCAGCTGGCGCAGTGTTCGAGATACACCGCCTCGCCGCGGCGCTGCGGATCGGTCTTGGGCGGCGCCGGCGTCCGGGCGCGCGCCAGTGCCGGCTCGAGGTTGGCGCCGGAGGGCCGGTTGAGGCTGACGAGATAGGCCGCCATCGCCTTGAGGTCGTCATCCGGCAGCTTGCCGAGGCCGCGCACTACCGCGCGCATAGGCCCGACCGCGACGCCGTGCGGCGGGCTGTCGCCGTGGCGCAGATAGGCGAACAGCTCGACCTCGGTCCAGCGCGCCGGCGACGGGCTGATGTCGAGCGCCTCGGCGAACCAGCCGTCGACCATCGCGCCGGCATAGGGATGGCCGACCTGCTCGGCGCCGACGCCGTTGCGGTCGGTGTGGCAGTTCGCGCAGGCGGCGACGGCCTCGACGAGATAGGCGCCGCGGTTCCAGCGTGCGTCGTGGGCAGGATCGGGCCGCCACGGCCCCGGCTTGAAGAACAGGACCTTCCACGCCGCCTGCAGAGCTCGCACGTCGATCGGGAAGACGAGCTCGTTGGTCCGGTTGGCCTGGCGCACCGCCGGTCGGGTGATGAAATAGGCGTAGAGGGCGCGGACGTCCTCGTCGGCGAGCTGGGTATAGTGCGTGTAGGGGAAGATCGGAAAAAGCTGCCGGCCGTCGCGCGACACACCCTCACGCAGGGCACGGGTGAAGGCTGCTTCCGACCAGGCGCCGATTCCGGTCTCGGGATCGGCCGTGAGATTGGTCGAGTAGAAGAAGCCGACGCGGGTGTAGATCGGACGCCCGCCGGCATTGGCCGGTCCGCCCGGGGCGGTATGGCAGTCGATGCAGTTGCCGGCGCCCGCCAGCGCCTCGCCGCGCTCGACCAGCGCAGCCGGGACGCTTGCCGGGCTGGGCGGTGCGATCGGCGCGATGGGTGGCCGCCACGCCAGCGCCAGCAGGGCGACGAAGGCAACGGCCAGCACGCCGATCGCTCCCAGGATGTGCTGCCGCGCCAAGACCGTGTTCGCCCGCCTCAAGTCGCGCGCACCCTAGCGGAGAGCTAGACGAAGTGACAGGCCGCCAGCGCGCCCTCGCCAACAGGTCGCAGCGCTGGCCGGTCCGACTTGCATCGCTCCTGGGCGATCGGGCAGCGCGAATGGAACGGGCAGCCCGCGGGCGGCGCGAGCGGGCTCGGCAGCTCGCCCTGCAGGACGGTGCGCCGGCGGGCGCGCGCCAGCCTGGGATTGGCGATCGGCGCGGCCTCGAGCAGCGCCTTGGTGTAGGGGTGCTGCGGCCGCTTCCAGATCTGGTCGCGGCCGCCGGCCTCGACGATGGTGCCGAGATACATCACGGCCACGCGGTCGGCGATGTGCTCGACGACGCTGAGGTCGTGGCTGATGAAGAGATAGGAGACGCCGAACTGCTGCTTCAGCTCCTCCAGGAGGTTGATCACCTGGGCGCGCACCGAGACGTCGAGCGCCGACACCGGCTCGTCGCAGATGATCAGCTTGGGGCTGAGCGCCAGCGCGCGAGCGATACCGATGCGCTGGCGCTGGCCGCCGGAGAATTCGTGCGGATAGCGCTGCTTGGCATCGGGCGGCAGGCGGACCAGGCGCAGCAGCTCGTCGATCCGCGCGGCGATCGCGTCCCGCTTCCAGCCGGCGACGACCAGCGGCTGGCCGACGCTCCTGCCCACCGTCTGCCGCGGATTGAGCGAGCCGTAGGGGTCCTGGAAGATCATCTGCACCTTGCGGCGCATCTGGTTCAGCGCGGTGCCCGCGAGATGCGTGACGTCGGCGCCGTCGACCCGGATCTCGCCCTGGCTCACCGGCACCAGCCGCATGATCGCCTTGCCGAGGGTGGACTTGCCGCAGCCCGATTCGCCGACCAGCCCCAGCGTCTCGCCGACCGCGAGGTCGAGGCTGACGCCGTTCACCGCGCGCACCACGCCGGCCGCGGTGTGGAAGCGGACATGCAGGTCGCTGAGCGACAGCAGTTCGCTCATGCCGCGTCCTTCTCGGCGGCGAAGCAGGCGACGAGGCGGCCCGGCCGCGGCTCGGTGAGGACGGGCCTGTCCGTCCGGCAGCGCGCCATCACCCGCGGGCAGCGCGGTGCGAAGGCGCAGCCGGCCGGCAGCTCGTTGAGCGCCGGCACCATGCCGGGAATGTCGGCCAGCCGCTCGGTGCGCGCCGCACCGGGCACCGGCGTCGCGCCGATCAGGCCCGCGGTATAGGGATGCTTGGGCGCCTCGAACAGGTCGTCGACCGGCGCCTCCTCGACCTTGCGCCCGGCATACATCACCACTACCCGGTCGGCGACCTCGGCGACGACGGCGAGATCGTGGGTGATGAAGATCATCGCCATGCCGGAGTCCTGCTGCAGCCGCTTCAGCAGGGTCAGGACCTGCGCCTGCACCGTGACATCGAGCGCTGTCGTCGGCTCGTCGGCGATCAGCATCGCGGGACTGCAGGCGATCGCCATGGCGATCATCACCCGCTGGCACATGCCGCCGGACAACTGGTGCGGATAGGCGTCGAGCCGGCGTTCGGCGTCGGGCATCCCGACCTGCTCAAGCAGCTCCAGCACGCGCGCCCGCGCCCGTGTTCGGTCGAGCTCGGTATGGGCGGCCAGCACCTCGGCGATCTGCTTCTCGACCGTGGCCACCGGATTGAGCGAGCTCATCGGGTCCTGGAAGATCATGCCGATCTCGCGCCCGCGGATGTCGAGCATCGCCTCCTCCGGCAGCGCGACCAGGTCGCGGCCGTTCAGGACGACGGCGCCTGCTGTGATGCGCGCCGGCGGGTCGGGCAGCAGCCGCATGATCGAGAGTGCGGTCAGCGACTTGCCGCAGCCCGATTCGCCGACCAACGCCACCGTCTCGCCGACGCCGACGCCGAGGCTCATGCTCTCGACCGCCGTCATCGTGCCGCGGCGGGTGAACAGCGTGGTACTGAGCTCGCGCACTTCGAGCACCGTCATCAGCGGTCCCGCAGCTTCGGATTGAGGGCGTCGTTCAGCCCGTCGCCGATCAGGTTGAGGCAGAGCACCGTGATCATGATGGCGACGCCGGGGATGGCGCAGATGTACCACGAGCTGCGGATCAGCTGGCGGCCGTCGCCGACCAGGCGGCCCCAGCTCGCGACGTTGGGATCGCCGAGGCCGAGGAACGACACCGCCGATTCGAACAGGATGGCGCCCGCCACCACGAGCGAGGAGAGCACGATCACCGGCGGCAGCGCGTTGGGCAGGATCTCGCCCAGGATGATGCGCAAATTGCCCATGCCCATGGCGCGGCAGGCCTGCACGAACTCGCGGTCGCGCAGCGCCAGGAACTCGGCGCGGGTCATGCGGGCGATCGGCGTCCAGGTGACGATGCCGATGGCGATAACGATGTTCTCGAGCGTCGAGCCCAGGATCACCACGATGGTCAGCACGAAGATCAGGTTGGGGATGGTCTGGAACAGCTCGGCCGCGCGCATCGCCAGCTCGTCGATCCAGCCGCCGAAGTAGCCCGCGGTCGCGCCGACGCCGACGCCGATCACCGTGGCCACCGCCGAGGCGAACAGGCCGATCAGCAAGGTGGCGCGCGCGCCGTGCACGATCATGGCGAGGATGTCGCGGCCCAGCGAATCGGTGCCGAGCGGGAAGGCGGGGTCCTCGCCGGGCCACAGCTCGGGCTGTGCGACGATGCGCAACGGATCGGTCGGATAGAACAACGGTGCCGCCAGGGCCGTCAGCGCCACCAGCAGGATGACGAAGGCGCCGGCGAGGGCGCCGCGATTGCGCGAGAAGCGGCTGGCGAAATCCATCAGCGGATCTCGATGCGCGGGTCGAGCCACATGTAGAGAAGGTCGACCATGATGTTGGCCGCAATCACCACCAGAGAGCCCAGTACCATGATGCCGAGCACGACCGGATAGTTGCGCGAGCTCACCGAATCGAACAGCAGCGAGCCGATGCCGGGCCACGAGAATACGCTTTCGATCACCACGCTGCCGGCCAGCACCGTGCCCATCTGCACGCCCAGGATGGTGACCACCGGCAACAGCGCATTGCGCAGCACGTGGCCGATCGTGACCTGGCGGCGCGACAGGCCCTTGGCGCGTGCGGTTCGCACGAAGTCGAGCTGGCTGACCTCGAGCATCGAGGAGCGCATCACTCGGGCGTAAATTGCGGCGTAGAACAGGCCGAGCGCCAGGGTCGGCAGGATCAGGTGGTGCAGGATGTCGAGCACGCCGCCGACAGATTCGATACCGGGGCCGCCGATCGTGATCATGCCGCCGACCGGCATCCAGCCGAGCTTCACCGCGAACAGCACGATCATCATGATGCCGAGCCAGAAGCTCGGTGCCGCGAAGAAGAACATGGCGACCACCGAGACCACGGTGTCCCACGCCGTCCGCACCTTCATCGAGGCGACGACGCCCGCCGCCACGCCGACGGCGAAGGCGAGCGCGATGCTCGAGACCATCAGCAGCAGGGTCGCCGGCAGGTTGATGGTGATCGCCTGCAGCACCGGCATGTTCTGGCGGTAGGAGAAGCCGAAGTCGAAATGCAGCAGCGCCCAGACATACTTGGCGAGCTGCAGCCACAGCGGATCGTCCATGCCGTAGGTCTTGCGCAGGAGCTCGACCGTGGCCGGGTCGCTCACCTGGTTCTCGGCGGTCATCAGCTCGAGGAAGCTGCCGGGCGCCAGATGGATCAGCACGAAGTTGATCACCACCACGCCCAGCATCAGCGGCACGGCCTGCACCAGGCGCCGCCGCAAGAGCCGCAGCGCCGCGAGCTGTCGGGACGAGACGGCTAGGCCGCCAGCCATATGTCGTGCCAGCTCGCGCCCAGGTAGCTCGGGTCGTTCGAGTGGTTCTGCACCTTGACGCTGGCCATGGTGATCGATTCCAGCTCGAGCAGCGGCAGGTTGTTGGCCTCCTGCGTGACCAGCTTCTGGAAGTCGACCACCAGCGCCTTGCGCTTGGCGGCGTCGGTCTCGACCTTGATCTTCTCGACCAGCGCATCGACCTCGGGCGAGGAGTAGCCCGAGGCGTTGCGGAACGGCACGCCCTTCTTGATGCCGTCCGAGCTGTAGTACTGCGTGGTCGCCGGCACCGGCTCCGACGGGTTGGCCTGGTTCGAGATTGCGATGTCGAAGTCGTAGTCGGTGTAGATGCGCTTGATCGAGGTCGGCCGGTCGGGAACCGTGAGGTTCACGCCGACGCCGACGTCTTCCAGCCCCTGCTTGACGATGGCGCCGATCTTGCCGTTCTCGGCGAACCAGCCGGCGGCCAGCAGGTTGACGGTGAAGCGCGGCGTCTTGCCGTTGCGCTTGTGGCCCGCCGCGTCGAGCAGCGCCGCCGCCTTCTTGGGGTCGAACTGCGTGCTGTAGGTGTCCGGCGTGTAGAACTCCTTGTTGAGCGAGAAGATCGGGCTCGTGCCGGGCCGCGCATAGCCGTAGTAGACGGTCTTGGCGATCAGGCCGCGGTCGACGGCGTGGAACATCGCCTGCCGCACCTCCCGCTTGGCGAACAGCGGGTTGCGGCAGTTGCATTCCATCGAGGTCGACCACACCGACTCTTCGTAGCCTTTGCTGGTGGCGACGAACTTGCCGGTCGCGGTGAGCCGCTTGATGTCGGGCGGCGCCACCGGATTGAACACGCCGATCTGGATCTCGCCCGCCTCCATCGCCGCGGCGCGTCCCGCCGGATCGCGCACGTAGCGGATGATCAGGCGGTCCATGTAGGGGAAGCCCTTGCGCCAGTAATCCTCGTTCTTGACGTACTCGAAGTGGCTGCCGCGCACCCATTCCTTGAACTTCCACGGGCCGGTGCCGATCGGCGCGTTGTTGGCCGGATTGGTCACCGGGTCGCTGCCGGCATAGACGTGCTTGGGCACGATGTAGTTGACCGGGCCGCAGAGCAGCGAGGAGAAGAAGAACTCGGGCACCGGCTTGCTGAACTTGATCACCACGGTGGCCGCGTCTGGCGATTCGATGCCGGCATAGTCGGTGAGCGCCGCGGCGGCGGCATACTTCTTCCAGATCTCGTCGACCGAATAGACCACGTCGTCGGCGGTCACCGGCTTGCCGTCGTGGAACTTCACGCCCTGGCGCAGCTTGACGGTGTAGGACTTGAAGTCGTCGGCCGGCTTCCAGCTCTCGGCCAGCTCGCCCTCGAACTCGCCGGTCATCTTGCGGTTGCCGAGCCGCTCGAACAGCTTGGACGAGGAGAAGGTCGGGCTCGAGCCGCCGCCCGACGGCACATAGCAGGCCTGCGGCTCGCCGCCGCCCCAGGTCGCGACGATGGTGCCGCCGCGGCGCGGTTCCTGCGCTGACACGGACCGGATAATGAGCCCGCTCGCGAGCGCGCCCGTGCCGAACACTCGAC
>Ga0310810_10010228_pt1 | contig 10910 bp, 11 predicted proteins | sample NCmetagenome_FD_207641 | JGI IMG/M metagenome (GOLD analysis project Ga0310810, IMG submission 207641) | Soil microbial communities from experimental microcosm in Duke University, North Carolina, United States - NC | ecosystem: Engineered > Artificial ecosystem > Soil microcosm > Unclassified ... | reverse complement strand
CACACGCTCGTGGAGGGCGATCGCACGATCTACTTCTGCTGTCCGCACTGCAAGGCGGCGTACGTGCGTCGTCAGGCGGAGTCCACCGCGTGAAGGAAGAGATCGCGCGCATTCAGCACTCGATGGCAGAGCAGGGATACATCACCGATCGCGCGACCGCGACGGCGGCGTATCTCGCCATCACGCTGCGCAAACCGCTGCTCATCGAAGGACCGCCAGGTGTCGGCAAGACCGAGGTCGCGAAAGTCCTCGCACGCGTGCTCGACACGGAGCTCATTCGCCTGCAGTGCTACGAGGGGCTCGACGTCGCGACGGCGCTCTACGAGTGGAATTACCCGAAGCAGTTGCTGCACATCAAGCTCGGTGAGACGTCGGGGCACAGCATCGCCGAGCGGGAGGCGCAGATCTTCAGTGAATCGTTTCTCCTCGAGCGGCCGCTGCTCCGCGCCATTCGCGCGACTCGTCAGGCAGTGCTGCTCATCGACGAGGTCGATCGCAGCGACGAGGAGTTCGAGGCGTTCCTGCTCGAGGTGCTCGCGGAGCATCAGGTCACGATCCCCGAGATCGGCACCGTGCGCGCGACGCACGAGCCGTGCGTGGTGCTGACGTCGAATCGCATGCGCGAGCTGTCGGAGGCGCTGCGCCGCCGGTGCCTCTATCTCTGGATCGACTATCCGTCGCTCGCAAAGGAGCTGAGCATTGTGCGGACGAAGGTGCCCGGCATAGACGAGCGGCTCGCCGGCGACCTCACGAGCTTCATTCAGGGCGTGCGCCGGCAGCGCCTCGCGAAGACGCCCGGTGTGGCGGAGACGCTCGACTGGGCGCACGCGCTCGTCGCGCTCCACGCCGATTCTCTCGACGACGACGTGGCGATCGAGACGCTCGGGTGCATTCTCAAGGATGAGAGCGACGTCAGGCATCTCCGGACCGAGATCGAGGCGCGCGGCGCGTCGGCGCTCGTCGCCGCCGGGCGCGACGCACGCTGAGACCGCTCGAGTTCGTCGCGGCGTTCGGCCGCCGGCTGCGCGAGCGCGGGTTGGACGTCACGCCTGCCACGTCGATCGACGCGGTGCGTGCGCTCGCGGCCACCGATGTCGGCGATCGCGATGACGTGTATTTCGCGTTGCGCCCGGTGTTCGTCACGCGCCGCGAGGATCTCGAGCCGTTCGATGTGGCGTTCGACGAATGGTGGAGCGTGGCGCGCCGCGCGCTGGGCGAAACGTCGGCCGAGCGGAAGAAGTCGCGCACGAATCCCTCGGTCATCGCGCCGACGGATGAACCGAAAACCGCTGCGACATCGACCTATCTGACGCGATGGGCATCATCGCTGTCTGAGACGGAAGACGACGAGACTGTCCCGATCGCGGCACCGAGCACGCGCGATGCGGCCGGCACGAAGGACTTCCAGCACTACGATGACGCGGACCTGCGGGGCCTCGAGGAAGCGGCGGCGCGCATCGTCAGGCGACTTCAATCTCGACGAAGCCGCCGATGGCGGATCGCGCGGCGCGGTGCGCGGCTCGACGCGCGGCGCATCGTCCGCCTCGCGCTCGCCAGCGGCGGCGATCCGATTCGTCTCGTGCGGCGCGAGCGAAAGCGTCGCCGGACGAAGCTCGTCGTCGTCTGCGACGTGTCGGGGTCGATGGACCTGTACAGCCGCTTCCTGTTACAGGTGCTCTACGCACTCCAGCACGCGTTCGCGCGCGTCGAGACGTTCGCGTTCAGCACGCGCCTCGTGCGCATCACCGACGCGCTCGCGGGCGACACCTATCGCGAAGCCCTCGACGCGCTCGGCCGCGCGAGCGACGGTGGGTGGTCGGGCGGCACGAAGATCGGCGAGAGTCTGGAGAGCCTTCGTGTCGGCTGGCCGCGACTGTTCGACCGTCGCACCGCGGTGATCGTGCTGAGCGATGGCTGGGACACCGGTGACCCGGAGGTGCTCGGGTCGGCGTTGCGCGAGATGGGTCGGCGCGCGGGTCGGATCATCTGGCTGAATCCGCTGCTCGGCAGCCCGTCGTATCAACCGCTGACACGCGGGATGCAGGCGGCGCTGCCGCACGTGGATGTGTTCGCGCCGGCGCACGATCTGGCGAGCCTCGAGCGGCTGGCCGCGCACCTGAGCTTCTGAGCGCCAGGACGCGTGAGACGCGGTGCCGGATCGCGTTAGGCGACCCGGCGCTTCGTCCCGGTCTTGACACGGCCCCGAAAGGTTGCAGCTTCGATCACCACCCGCCGCCGGGCGTACTCCGTCCACCGCTGTCTGCTGCGCAAACAGCTGGAGGCTCCATGGAGCAGCGAATCGCTGTCCTCGTGTCCGCGATCGTCGGCACGCTCGTGCTCGCCCTGTTCGCGGTCGTCGCGCGATCGGCGCGCGCTACCGGAAATGCCGACGCGATAGCCGCCTCGGCCGCGCGGTTGCGCCGCACGACGTTCTGGGGATTGGTCGTGCTCTTCGTGCCGACCCTCGCCTACTCCCTCACCAAGACGCCGTACCGGACCGACTCGAGGCCCGCCGCGGTCGTCGTCGAAGCAAGCGGGCATCAGTGGGCGTGGGACGTGTCCCCGTCCACGGTGCCGGCGGGCAAACTGGTGGAGATTCGTGTCACGGGCGCCGACGTGAATCACGGGTTCGGTGTGTACGACACGAACGACCGCCTCGTCACACAGACGCAGGCGATGCCGGGCTTCACGAACGTCATCCGATACACGTTCAGCACGCCGGGCACCTATCGCATTCTCTGCCTCGAATACTGCGGGCTGGGTCATCATGCGATGACCTCCCAGCTCACGGTCACCTCTGCACCATAGGAGGGCCGATCCATGACCATTCCCGCATCGACCGTTCGGGCGCCGGGCGCGGAGACGTCATACACGGCCGCGCCGGCCACTCCGGGCCGAGGCATCGTGGCGGTGTACATGGCCATCACCGCCGTGGTTCTGGCGCTGCTGATGGTGTTCGGCCTGCTGATGCGCGCATCGCAAGCCGGTTTCATCACGCTTCCGCCGGACCGTTTCTACCAGATACTCACGGCCCACGGGATCGGCATGGTGGCGATCGTCGGGCTCGGTGGCGCGGGCGTGATGTGGTACTTCCTGTCCCGCTATGTCACGCTCAGTCGTGGCATCCTGCTCGCGAACCTCATCTGCTTCCTGCTCGGTGTCGTGCTGGTGCTCGGCGGGATCTTCGTCGGTGGGTTCGCCGCCGCGTGGACGTTCCTCTTTCCACTGCCGGCGCATTCGTTAGGCGCCTGGGGACCTGGCGCGACGGCGTCGTATCTCGTCGGCGTGCTCGTCGTCGGCGTCGGCTTCCTCCTCCTGTATCTCGACACGGGGCGTGCGATCCTCGCCAGCTACGGAAGTCTGGGCAAGGCGCTCGGGTGGCCGCAGGCGTTCCGGGGGAGTCAGGCGGATCCGCCGCCGCCCACCGTCGTCGCCAGCACGGTCGTCACGCTCATCAACATCCCCGCGATCGCCGTCGGTGCCGTCATCCTCACGATGTCGCTGGTGAATGCCTACGCTCCCGGGTTTCGCGTGAACGCGCTCGTCGCGAAGAACCTGATCTTCTTCTTCGGCCATGTCTTCATCAACTCCACGATCTACATGGCCGTGATCGGCGTCTACGAGATTCTGCCGGCGTTCACGGGACGTCCATGGAAATCGAGCAAGCCATTTCTGCTCGCGTGGACCGCGACCATGCTCATGGTGCTCGCGGTCTACCCGCATCACCTGTTCATGGACTACGCGAATCCGACGTGGGCGAACGTCCTCGGACAGGTCCTGTCGTACACGAGCAGTCTGCCCGTGCTGGCGGTGACGGCGGCGGCGACGCTCGCCAACGTCTATCGCTCGGGCATGAAGTGGAACGTGACGACGTCCCTGCTGTTCGTCTCCATCATGGGATGGAGCGTCGGGGTTGTCCCGGCAGTGGTCGACGGCACCATCGCCATCAATCGCGTCATGCACAACACGCTCTGGGTTCCGGGGCACTTCCACATCTATCTCGTGTTAGGCGTGGTGTCGATGCTGTTCGGGTTCATGTACTTCCTCGGGCTCTCGACTGGCTCATCCGACAGTGCGCTCGATCGTGCGAGCGTCTGGCTGTACCTGGCGGGCGGGCTCGGCTTCGGCGTCTCGTTCCTCGCGGCGGGTGCCATGAGCGTGCCACGTCGTATGGCCGTGCACATGGCGCCATGGATGGTGTGGGACCGGCTCGGCGTGGTGTTCGCGCTGCTCATCGTCGTGGGAGCCGTCACGTTCCTCACGACGTTCCTCCGTCGCGCACGGACGGCTGGTGCCTAACGGGCAGTGGCCCAGGACGATCGTCGCGTCGCTCGTCATTGGCCTGGCGGGCGGCGCGCTGTTCTGGCGCGGCACAGACGGATTTCGAGCGGTCACGAGCGAGCAGGCGCGTCGTGTCGCGATCGCGGCATCGCCCCGATCGCTGCCGGCCGTCGACCTCGAGGATCAGAATGGCCGGTCGTTCACACTGGAGGAGTACCGCGGACGACCGGTGATCGTCGACTTCGTGTACACGCAATGTCGGCTGGCGTGTCCATTGCTGAGCGACGCCTTCCAGCGTGTCGCGCGTGCCGAGCAGGCAAAATGGCCTGGCGACGTTGACCGGCAGTTGCCGCTCCTGAGCATCACGTTCGACCCGGAAGACACACCCCCTCGCCTTCGCGAATACGCCGGCCACTACAGCGCGGACGGTCGCTCGTGGCGATTCGCGCGTGTGAAGGATCAACGTGATCTCGCGCAGCTCCTGCGCGCGTTCGACATCGTCGTGATTCGCGAGCCCCAGGGTGGCTTCCAGCATAACGCGGCCATACACGTGCTGGATGTGCAGGGCCGACTCGCGCGGGTGCTCGATCTCGGAACGCCATCGGAGGACGTGGCACGTGCCGCCGAGGGGCAAAGCCGGTGATCGGCGTATGGTGATCGGCGCATACGGTGCGATCCTCGCATTCGCCGCACTCGCGCTGCCGTGGAGTCGGCATGCGCTCGAACGAGTCATGATCGGTCACATGCTGGTGCAGATCCCGTTGCTGGTCGTCATCGGTGTGCTGATGGCGCGCGCGCTTCCGCCGGGTGTCTCCGCGCGTCTCGCGAAGTGGAACGCAGGCGGCGTCAGCGGGATCTTGCTGGCCCTGATCGCCAGCTCGTGGTGGATGGTGCCGCGTGCGCTCGACTCGGCGCTCGCATCACCAGCGATGGAGGTGGCGAAGTTCGTGACCCTTCCGCTCCTCGTCGGCGTGCCGCTCGCGCTGAGCTGGAGTGCGCTCGGCGGGATCGGGCGAGGCTTCGTGATCGCGAACGTGCTGCCCATGTGGGCGGTTGTGGGCTGGGCGTACATGGCCGCGCCGGTTCGCGTGTGCAACTACTACCTGGTCGATCAGCAGGTCATCGCCGGGCTTGGCTTGCTGAGTCTCGCCGTGGCACTCGGCGTTGCGGTGGCGCTGATGTCGTTCCGTCACGGAGCTCACGCGCCTACGGTCTAACGCAAAGCCAGGGCGGCGAGCGGGACGCGGGCAGTGTCTGCTCGTGCGCGGAACGGCGGATCGCCCGAGACCCATGTACGTGCCACGACCGCGTAGTGTGCGGCAGCGCTGAGTCTGCGCGCGAGTCGCTCGCTCGCCCATCGGCTACGGCTCGTCCCTCCGCCCTCACAGTTGGCACCCCGCGTGCGGCGACACGCCGGCTTTCGTGCATCGTGCCTGCGGTGACTGCTACGGCGCAATCACGATGATGTCGATTTGAGCCCCTCTCAGACGACATAGCTGTATGAGAGGGCTCGAACACGCGGACCAGCGCCATGAGCCTGGGACTCCGCGGGTAATTGCACAGGAGGGTGAAGTGGCAACGATCGCACAACGACAGACCGTTCTCCCGAACAACACTCAGGAATCCACCAACAGACGCCCCGGAGCCGAGTCCGCGCTCTTCGTGGCGGTCGTGCACGCCGAGGATGGAGTTCGTTTCACGGCGACCGCCGATTCGCGACGGCGCCTCATCCACCGGATCTGCGAGCACGTGGAGCGCTGCGGGAGCTACATGCTGCTCCCTCAGCACGCTCGGCACTTGCGGGGTCTGCTGGCACGTGGCGAGTGGGAGGCGGCGGTCGAGCTCTACTTCGGGCTCGTGGGAAAACGATGGGACAAGGAGTGGCTGGTCACGGCCGTCGTTCCGTCGAACAAACGTCGCGACGCGGTCGCCGTCGTGGGCGAGGTCGCGGTCGAGGAAGCGTGCACGTTACGCCTCGAGCGAACGCCGCGTCGCTGAACATTGACACTACTGTGTTACCACTACTAGACTACTGAGGAACCGATATCGGAGAGTGCCATGCGAGTCGGAGACTTCAGCGTCGAGATCGTAGCAACCGATGGTGATGGGGTACGAGAGCTCGATTCGGGCCACGTGCTCGCTCGGCCCGGACAGGTGTACCGCCTCCGACTTCGGAATCATGGTCCGCTCCGCGCGGTGGCCGACGTGTCGATCGACGGACACTCGGTCACCCGCAACGGATTGGTGATCCAGCCGTGGAGCTCGGTGGACCTCGAGCGACCGATCCACGACACCGAGCGCGGCCGATTCACGGTGATCGCTGAGGGGAACGAGCAGGTGTTCGGTCCCGACGGTGGACGCGACAACGCCAACCTCGGACTCATCGAGGCGCGTTTTCGGCGCGAGCTGCCGCAGAATGATGGTCGCACGATGGGTATGCCGCCGGCCTATCCCGGCGGCATGCCGCGTCCCATCGTGACGATGCCGTCGCCTCCGACACCGGAGCAGCCACCCTCGGCGCCGCCTCGACGGCCGTTCACACCGCCGGAGTGGACGCCGCCGATGTGGAACAGGATCGCGCTCGCGAAGGAAACGTCAGGCAGGCCTGTGCCGCCCCCAATCAGCGCGCTGATGGCGCCGACGCAGCCCGTTCCCGCCGAGCCCTCGTACGACGACGCGGATTCCTTCGGAAGCCCCGCCTTCGGAGACCAGATCGAGCGCGCGGCCGGCACAGGACTCACCGGGTCCTCCAACCAGGACTTCGTGCCGACGCACGTCGGGCCGCTCGAGACCGAAGCGACGGTCATACAGCTCCGCATCGTCATCGGGGCCGCCGACGTGTTCTCGGCTCCGCGACCGCTGCCTGACCCCGACGCGCACACAGCTCCGGCGCGACCGGCGGCGCGTCCGTAGCCCGGCGGCAAATGGCAACCGGTAGCACTGTCTCGAATCGGGCCGACGCGGAGCGCGACGTGATCAGCGAGCTCCAGGCGTGGCGCATGTACGCGGTTCCGGATTCCGCGCCACTCGACGCCGAGGACGTCGCGCGGCTCGTGCGCGCGTGCTTCGACGCGTTAGGTATCGACGCCGAGGTCGGCGCGGACTTCTCGGTCAACACCGTCCATTACTATCGTCGCAAGCACATCCTCGACGAGCCCACGGGGCGAACGTCGGCCGCGCGATACGGAGTCCACCACCTCTGGCAGGCCGTTGGCGCGCGGCTCGCCGGCTCGCTCGGTCTCGTGACGCTCGCCGAGGCGCGGAAGGCGATGCGCGGTGCGGACGAGCGAACGCTCCTGGCATTCGTCGCGGCTCGCGTGATGGATGCGCGTGCACGTCAGGCGCTCCGGCGAGTCTCACCGGTCACGCTCGCGGCGCCAGCGTCGCTCGCGGCCGAACGCGCGCCGGTCGCGCGCGCACGTCCGCTCCCAGGCGTGACCGCGGAACCGTCGCAGACGCCGCCGACGCCCGTCATTGCGCTTCCGGGTGAGGCGTGGTGCATCGTCCCCTCCTCGCACCCGGCGCATCACTCGGCGAGCGCGGCGCGCGAGCTCGTCGACGCGCTCGCCGACGCGCTCCGCGTCCGGAATCGTTAGGCGTCGCCCAACGTCACCGCCGCATCACAGCACCAGCATCCAGATACCGAATCCATTCATGCCCACGATCTACACCCCCCAGATCATCGAGCGGTCGAGCCGCGGCGAGCGGACGTACGACATCTTCTCGCGGCTGCTCATGGACCGCATCATCTTCCTCGGCACCGAGCTGGATGATGACGTCGCCAACATCGTCATCGCGCAACTGCTCTTCCTCGAGGCGGACGGGCCAGGGAAGGACATCCAGATGTACATCAACTGCCCGGGCGGGAGCGTCTCGGCCGGACTGGCGATCTACGACACGATGCGCTACCTCGAGTCGCCCGTGGGCACGACGTGCATGGGCATGGCGGCGAGCATGGGATGCTTCCTGCTCGCGGCGGGTCATCCGGGGAAGCGCCGATCGCTGCCGCATTCGCGCATCATGATGCACCAGCCGTCACAGTCCGGCGCCGTGAAGGGTGTTGCGACGGACATCGAGATCCTGGCGAAGGAAATTCTCTATATGCGCGCGAAGATGTTCGAGCTGCTCGCTCGGCACACCAATCAGCCGCTCGAGCGTATCGAGCGCGACTTCGACCGTGACAAGTGGATGGCGGCGCCCGAAGCGCAGAAGTACGGGCTGATCGATTGCGTGATCGACTCGCCGGGGACGCTGATCGAGGAAGCGTCGAAGTCGCTCGGGATCAAGTAGCTCGTCATTCCGCTCGGAATGACAATCATTTCCCCATCCAGACGATGGCCAAGGACGAGTTCGACATCACGGACGTCAATCGCGTTAGGCGATACAACGATCGCGGCCACTACGACCGCGAGACCGTCTTCGGCATTCTCGATCAGGGCCTCGTCGCGCATGTGGCGTTCGTGGACGACGGCCGGCCGGTCGTCATCCCCATGGCCTATGGCCGCGACGGGGATCGCCTCTTCCTGCACAGCGCCCGCAAGGGCCGCATCTCGACCGCCACCGACGGCGACCCGGTGAGCATCGGCGTCACGCTCGTGGATGGGATCGTCGTCGCGCGTTCGCTGTTCGACTCGTCGATGAACTACCGCGCCGTCGTGATTCACGGCCGAGCGACCCTCGTGAACGACGAGGCGGAGCGGCTGCATGCGCTCGAGTGCATCGTCGAGCACATGGTGCCGGGCCGGTGGGCCGAGACACGTCGGCCGTCGGCGCAGCACCTCAAGGGGACAGCGGTGCTCGAGGTGACGATCGAGACGGCGTCTGCAAAGATCCGCGACGGCGGAGTCCGCGAGGATTTCGACGAGGCAGACGCGGACGTGTGGTGCGGGGTCGTACCGATCATCACCTCGGTTGGTACGCCAGAGACGGCTAGCGACGTGCCGAGTACGGTGGCGGTTCCGGCGTCGGTTCGTGGGTTGGGATCCTTCCGCCGGGACGCCAAGGATTCCTCATCTGCCCGCAAGCGGGCACCCGGCTCGGAATGACAGAATGACAACACGCTCGGAATGACAATGGCGTGGTGCCGGGGCTACATTCTCTGATCACACGCCCAGTTCGCACGATCGCACCGGCAACGCCCAGGCACCGCAGGGTTCAGTGACCGACGTATCCGCGTCAGCGCAGCCCAACGCCACTTCTACGTCCGCGCCACACGCTGCGCCCGCTCAGCCCGCAACCGCGGAGCGACGGCGCTACGATCGGTCCATCATCGAAGGCCCACTCCAGGCCGCCGTATGGAAGATCGCGTGGCCGACGATGCTCACGAACATCATCGGCGGCGTGCAGGGCATCATCGACCACATCCTGGTCGGGCACCTCGTCGGCTACAAGGGCAACGCGGCCATCGGCGTCGCGTGGCAGATCTTCCTCATCGTCATCGCGTTCATCTCCTCGCTGTTCATCGGTATGGGCGTGCTCGTGGCGCGCTTCGCTGGCGCGGGTGAAGAGGACAAGGTGGACCGCGTCGTCTACCAGGCGTTCCTGACCGCGGTGGGCATCTCGCTGCTCATCATGGCGCCGATCGGCTGGTTCGCATCGCCGATGTTGCTCGATCTCGTGAACGCCGCGCCGCAGGTGAAGGCGGAGGCGCTGCCGTTTCTGCGCATCATGTTCCTGTGCAGCATCGGCATGATGGTGTTCTTCATGTTAGGCGGCGCCTTACGAGCCGCCGGCGACGCGCGAACGCCGATGGTGCTCGGGATCGTGATGACGGCGCTGAACGTCGTGTTCAATATCATCTTCATCCGAGGTTTCGGTCCGATCCCGGCGTTGGGGACGAAGGGAGCGGCGGTCGGGACGTGTCTCGCGTCCGGCCTGCTCATGGTGTACGCGCTCGCGAAGCTGTGGGGTGGCTCATGGGTCGTGAAGTTTCCGCGCGGCGAGGGGCTCGGCCCTGACTGGCCGATCATCCGCTCGCTGTTCAGGTTCGGCCTGCCGTCGGGAATTCAGGGCATCGCGATGAACGTCGGTGGCACGCTGATGCTCGCGTTCATTGGCTCGGTGGCGCAGGGACCAGCGGCGCAGGCAGCGTTCGCGATCGGCTATTCGCAGCTGTTCTCGCTCATCACGTGGACGTCGGTCGGCCTCATGGGCGCCGCGGCCGCGGTCGCCGGCCAGAATCTTGGCGCACGCAATCCCGATCGCGCGAACGAGGCGGTTCACGTCGCGGCGCGGTTCGGCGTCGCGGGTGCCGCGCTCATCGGCGCGTTCTTCCTGTTCCTTCCGCGCCAGCTCCTCGGCGTGTTCGGCATGAACGACCCGGCGGTGCTCGAGATCGGCACACAGCTGCTCCGCGTGCTCAGCATATCGGGATTGTTCATCACGCTCGCCCTGACGTACACGGGCGGCCTCCAGGGCACTGGCGACACGAAGAGCCCGCTCTACATCTCGGTCATCTCGCAGATCATCGTCCCGTTAGGCATCTGCTTCGTGATCAAGGAGACGGGGACGCTCGAGCCGATCCACATCTGGATCGCCATCCTGATCGGCCACGCGACGCGATGCGCGCTCAGCGTGCTGCGGTTCAATCAGGGCAAGTGGCGGAACATCACGGTCGCCATCGGCGGCGA
>Ga0310810_10010227_pt1 | contig 10910 bp, 6 predicted proteins | sample NCmetagenome_FD_207641 | JGI IMG/M metagenome (GOLD analysis project Ga0310810, IMG submission 207641) | Soil microbial communities from experimental microcosm in Duke University, North Carolina, United States - NC | ecosystem: Engineered > Artificial ecosystem > Soil microcosm > Unclassified ... | reverse complement strand
GAGAACCGCGTCGCCGCGTCGATCGATACGCCCCTGCACGCGTTCCTTCCATTCCCGCACGTCGATCATCTCCATCCGGACTGGGCCATCGCGCTCGCGGCGAGCGCCAACGGCGCGAAGAAGCTCGGAGAGTTCAACCGGCAGCACGCGCGCCGCATCGTCTGGGTGCCGTGGCAGCGCCCTGGTTTCGAGCTCGCGCTCGTGCTGCAAAAGGTGGTGGAGGAGCATCCCGGGTGCGACGGCATCATCCTCGGCGGCCACGGGCTGTTCACATGGGGAATGACGCAGCAGGACTGCTACTCGAACAGCATCAGGACGATCGGTCAGATGGGTGAGTTCATCCAGCGCCATGAACAGCGCTCGAACAGTCCACGATTCGGCGGTCCCGCCGTCGCGGCGCGCGTCGCCGATCGGGAATCGACGACTGCAGAGATCCTTCCGTACATCCGTGGCGCCGTCTCGTCGAATCGCCGCGTCATCGGACACGTCGACAGCTCCGAGGACGCGCTGACCTTCGCCAATTCGAAATGGGCGGAGGAGCTGTGCGGTCTCGGTACGAGCTGTCCGGATCATTTTCTGCGCACGCGGATTTCCCCGATGTTCATCGCGTGGGATCCCGCCAGGGAAGACGTCGCGGCGCTGCGCGCGCGTGTCGACCAGCAGATTGTCAAATACCGCGAGGACTACGCGACGTATTACCGCGCCTTCGCGGAGCCGACCTCGCCGGCGCTGCGCGACAGCAACCCGTCGGTCGTCGTCATTCCCGGGCTTGGCCTGCTCGGGTTCGGCAAGGACAAGCGCGAAGCGCGAATCACCACCGAGTTCTTCGTGAACGCCATCCACGTCATGCGGGGGGCGATCGCGCTGGAGGACGGCGACGACCGGACGCCGGTGGCGGTGCCCCAGGTGCGCCGGCCGGACGAGGCGAAGGAGTTCCGGACGTTCCACAACTACGTGGCGCTGCCGCGCCGCGAAGCGTTCCGCATCGAGTACTGGGCGCTCGAGGAAGCCAAGCTGCGGCGCATGCCGCCCGAGAAGGAGTTCAGCCGCAAGGTCGCGCTCGTCGTAGGCGGTGGCAGCGGGATCGGCCGGGAGGCTGCGCTGGAGATCGCGAGACGCGGCGGCCACGTCGTCGTCGCGGACGCCAACGGAACGGCTGCAGCCGAGGCCGCCAGGGAAGCCGCCGCGCTCTCGTCGAAGGAGATGGTGCTGACGGCGACGCTCGATCTCACGGCGCGCGACACGATTGCGGCGGCCATTCGCGCCGCCGTGCTGCGGTTCGGCGGCTTCGATTGCGTGATCAATACCGCGGCGATCTATGCCACGCCGGATCCGTCGAGTCCGGCCGAAAGCGTCTGGAGCAGGACGCTCGCAGTCAACGTCACGTCGAACTTCGTCCTGGCAGAGGAAGCGGCGACCGTCCTGAAGGCACAGGGACTGCCGGCGTCCATCGTTCTCACGGGCTCGGCCAACGCCGTCGTGCCGAAAGCCGGGAGCGAGCCGTACGATGTGAGCAAGGCGGCGATCAGCCACCTTATTCGCGAGCTCGCCATCGGCCTGGGTCCGCTGGTGCGCGTGAACGGCATCGCGCCGGCGACCGTCATCGAGGGTTCCGCGATGTTTCCGCGCGACCGGGTAATCGTGGCGCTGAAGAAGTACAACGTGGCCTACCGCGAGTCGGATGCCGACGAACGGTTGCGAGCGGCGCTCGCAGAGTTCTACGCGCAGCGGACGATTACAAAGAGGTCGATTCTGCCGATTGACGCCGCGAACGCGATCTGCTGGCTGGCGGGCGACCAGAGCGCGAAGACGACAGGCCACGTGATTCCGGTCGACGGCGGCCTGGCCGAAGCGTTCCTGCGATAGCCGGGCGAGACGGACTGAGAAACGAGGCCGGCGACTGTGCGCCTGCGCGCATGGTGCGCGGTTTTGCACCGCCTTTCCTGCGGCCGCACACGGCTCTCCGCGGCTCCGTCGTGGTAAACTTCTTGCTCCCCACGCACTCACCAACCAACAAGGTCTGTCTTGCTGACACGACGCTCGCTTGCCGCGTTGCTCGGCGTCTGCGTGCTCTGGGGCCCTGCCTCCGTGTCAGCCGACATGGCAGACAAGTCCCTCGATCAGCTCGTGCACCGCGTCTGGCGGTTCGAGCAGGGGCTGCCGCAGAACTCCGTACTGGCGCTGCAGCAGACCGACGACGGCTATCTGTGGATCGCCACACAGGAGGGGCTGGCGCGCTTCGACGGCGTGCGATTCACGGTCTTCAGCTCCGCGACGGTCCCAGCGTTTCGAAGCGATCGGATCAACGCGCTGCTGAAGGACGCGTCCGGCGCGCTATGGTCCGCGACCGACGACGGGCTCATCCAATACGACCACGGATCGTTCCTGCGCTTCGGCCTTCGGGACGGACTGCCGGACGCCGGCGTGCTGTGCCTGCTCCAGGACCGCAACGGACAGATCTGGGTCGGCACGCGCAACGGGGCCGCCGTCTACGTCGCGGCCGAAAAGCGGTTTGCGCGCGTGCCGACGCTTGCCGACTACCCGATCGAATCGCTGCTGCGCGATCGACGAGGGCGTCTCTGGGCCGGCACCAACGCCGGACTTCGGCAGGTGATGTCGCCGATCTCGAGCCGCGTCGTTGTGGGCGTAGCGCAGCCCGTACGCTGTCTGCTCGAGGATCGCAAGGGCGTCATCTGGATCGGTTCGGAAACCGGGCTGTTTCGGATGGACGGCGATCGTCTCGCCGAAGTGCCGGAGATTGCCGGCCGCGTGCTCTCGCTTCTCGAGGATCGTACCGGCACCTTGTGGGCCGGGACGAACGGGGACGGCCTGAAACGCGTGACGGCCGGGGCGGTCACATCCTTTACGACCCAGGATGGCCTCAGCAACGACGTCGTGACGTCGCTCTTCGAAGATCGCGAACACATCCTCTGGATCGGGACCTACGGCGGCGGCCTGAACAGCGCGCACGACGGCAGCATCACGACCTACGGCGTTCGCCAGGGTCTGCCGCACGCGGTCGTGCGCACCGTCTTCCAGGATCGCTCCGGGAACGTGTGGATCGGAACGAGCGGAGGATTGACGCGCTTCGCGGCGGACGGCCGCACCGACACGTTTCGCACCGAGGACGGTCTCGCCCAGCGCCGCGTGCTCGCGTTGACGCAGGCCGTCGACGGCGCGCTGTGGATCGGCACGGACGGAGGCGGCCTCAATCGCCTCGCCGGCGGGCGCTTTCAGAAGTTCACGACGCGCGACGGCCTCCCCTCCAACACGGTCGGCGCGGTGCTCGAGGATCGCGACGGCCGGCTGTGGGTGGGAAGCGACAGCGGGCTCGTGAGGTTTGCCGGTCGCGTGCCCGGCCGTGAGCCGGAGCGCTTCTCGCGCGCGCCTGTCGTGGGGATGATTCAGGCGGCCGACGGCACCGTCTGGGTTTCGACGCTCGGCGGCGGACTTCTGCGCTTCAATCGCGGGCGGCCAGGCCCACCAATCGTCCTCGACGATCTTCCGACCAGACTGCTCACCGCGCTTCACGAAGACCGCGACGGCGTGTTGTGGATTGGCACGCGAGGCAGCGGACTGATCCGGCTTTCCAGTCGCGGCGTCACGACCTACCGGCAGCGCAACGGCCTTTACGACGACACGATCCACACGATCCTCGAGGATCACGAGGGGAATCTGTGGTTCAGCAGCAACAGGGGCATCTGGCGCAACAGCCGCGCGGAGCTGAACGCAATCGCCGCCGGCGGCCCGCCGGCAATCGTCTCGATCAGCTACGGCGTCGCCGACGGCATGCGCGTCGCGGAGTGCAACGGCAGCGCGCAGCCCGCGGCCTGGCGAACGGCCAACGGCCGGCTGTGGTTCGCGACCCTCGACGGCGCCTCCGTCGTGGACCCGGCGAAGCTTACGGCGAGCCGGCTGTCGGCGCCGCCGCCGGTTGTCGAGAGCGCGACGATTGATGGCGTGCGGGTAGCCCTCCCGGCGACTGTGCCGCCCGGACGTGGCGATCTGCAGTTCCAGTACACCGCGCCGGCGCTATTGGCCTCCGACCGCGTCCGGTACCGATACAGGTTGACCGGCTACGACGCCAACTGGACCGATGCCGGCCGCCGCCGTACGGCGTACTACACCAATATTCCGCCGGGCCGCTACACATTCGAGGTTGCCGCGCGGTACTCCGACACACCGGGGAAACAGGACGTGGTCGCGGCCGCGGCCTTCACCCTTCGTCCGCACTTCTATCAGACGTCCTGGTTCGACGGCGCCTGCGGTCTCGCCGTGCTCGGCCTGGCTCTTGGCGCGCATCGGCTGCGGGTCAGGCGGCTTCGCGTCCGCGAGCGCGCGCTCGTGACGCTCGTGAACGAGCGTACGCGCGAGCTCGAGCTCGCCAAGCAGCAGGCTGAATCGGCCAACCACGCGAAAAGCGAATTCCTGGCGACCATGAGCCACGAGATCCGGACACCGATGAACGGCATCATCGGCATGACGGACCTCGCGCTCGACACGCCGCTCAGCATGGAGCAGCGCGAGTATCTGTCGATGGTGAAGAGCTCCGCCGGATCGCTGCTCGACATCATCAACGACATCCTCGACTTCTCGAAGGTCGAGTCGCGCCGCGTGGAGCTCGAGCAGGTGCCGTTCGTCGTGCGGGATCTCGTCGCCCAGACGATCCGCCCGCTCGTCGTCAGGGCGGATCAGAAATCGCTGGAACTGCTGACGGACATTTCTCCCGACGTGCCGGAAACTCTCATCGGCGATCCCGGACGGCTGCGGCAGGTCATCGCGAACCTGGTCGGCAATGCGATCAAGTTCACGGAATCCGGACACGTGCTCTTGAGCGCCGACGTCAAACTGCGCGAGGCCGATCGCGTCAGCGTGCATTTCCAGGTGATCGATACCGGCATCGGCATCGCCGCCGACAAGCAGGCGCTCATCTTCGAGCCGTTCCGGCAGGCCGACGGTTCCACGACGCGTCGGTTTGGCGGCACCGGCCTGGGACTGAGCATCTCTCACAATCTGGTGGATCTGATGGGCGGCCGCCTCTGGGTGGACAGCGAACCCGGCGAGGGCAGCACGTTCCATTTCACCGCGCAGTTCACGGTCGGCGAGACGCGGCCGGAACCGGAGACCGTCGACGTCAGCGGCATGCACGTGCTGGTCGTCGACGACAACGCGGTGAATCGCCGCGTGTTCGAGCGCATGCTGCGGCGCTGGCGGATCAAGCCGGCCGTTGTCGAAACAGGCCCTGCGGCCCTCGACCTTTTCCGCACGCTCGACGCCGAGGGCGATCCGATCCACGCCGTGCTGCTGGACGTTCAGATGCCGCAGATGGACGGATACGAGGTCGCGCGGCGGCTGCGCGGGCTGCCGTCCGGGCGGACCGTCCCGATCGTCCTCCTGTCGTCGATCGGGCAGCGCGATCCCGAACGCGAGCGCGACCTGCGCGTCGCGGCGCACCTTGTCAAGCCCGTGATCAACAACGATCTGCTCCACGTGCTGTCGCGCCTGGTGACCGATGTGACATCGGCGGAGCCGGGCCGGCCGCACGTGGCGGCCCGCTCCCTCCGGATTCTGTTGGCCGAAGACAACGAGACCAATCGTCACCTCGCGCGGCGGGTGCTCGAGAAGCGCGGCCACGAGGTGCTCGTCGCCACCAACGGCCGCGAAGCGATCGAGATCTGGCGGCAGCGGCCGGTCGACGCCATTCTCATGGACGTCCAGATGCCGGAGATGGGCGGCCTCGAGGCGACTGAATGGATCCGGTCGCAGGAACGCGCCAGCGGCGGCCACACCCGCATCATCGCGATGACCGCCCACGCGTTGAAGGGGGACAGCGATCGGTGCCTGGCCGCGGGGATGGACGCGTATCTGCCGAAGCCGCTCGATCGAACCGCGCTCTTCGAGGTACTCGAGCAGGACGCCGCGGCGGCCGCGGCCGCGACGGCCAGCGCTGGCGTCTGCGATTTCGCGGCGTTCGTGTCCCGCATCGGCGGCGACGCCACCCTCGCGCGCGAGATGACGGCGCTGTTCCTGGACGACGCGGATCGGATGGTGTCCGCGGTCCGCCAGGCGGTTCTCTCGCGAGACGCCGCCGCGCTCAAGGCCGCCGCGCACGCGCTCCGGGGCGCCGCCTCGAACTTCAATGCGGCCGGCGTCGTCGACGCGGCGCTCCATCTCGAGGCGATGGCTGCGGAAGGCAACATGGCGGCCGCGGCCGCGACGATCGCGGCGCTCGAGCGCGAATCGGCGGCGCTGCAGGCGGCGCTGCGCGCGGCCGCCGGAGGAAGCGCATGCGCGTCCTGATGGCGGACGACGATGCGATGCTCCGGCACGGCCTGAGCGTGCAGCTTCGCCGGTGGGGCTACGATCCGATCGTCTGCAGCAGCGGCGCGGAGGCGCGCGAAGCGCTGCGCGATCCCGACCGGCCGCAGCTCGCGCTGCTCGATCGGAGCATGCCGTCGCCCGACGGCCTGACGCTCTGTGCGGAGATCAGAAGCGACCCGGCGCTTCGGTCGACCTACGTCATCCTCATCACCGCTCACGACTCGCGCGACGACGTCGTCAACGGCCTGGACGGCGGCGCCGACGATTACATCACGAAGCCGTTCGACTGGGAGACGCTGCGCGCGCGGCTGAAGGCGGGAGCGCGGATTGTGTCGCTGCAGCGCGACCTGGCGGTGCGGGTGAACGAGTTGCAGCAGGCGCTGGCCAGCGTGAAGCAGCTGTCAGGCCTGCTGCCGATCTGTTCGTACTGCAAGCGGATCCGCGACGACGGGGACTACTGGCACCAGCTCGAGATCTACGTTGGCAACCACTCGCAAGCCGAGTTCAGCCACGGCGTGTGCCCGGCATGCCTCGAGCGCGTCACGAAGGATTTCAACGGCTAGTCTGGTTCCCGAGTTCCAGAGGTTCCCAGGGTTCCATCAACCAGAAGCTCCGGAACCAGAGCGTGCGGAACCGTGGAACCGATCGGAACAATGGAACCCTTCACACGGCCGTCACTTCCTCGGTCATCACGAGGCCCAGCTCCCGCCGCACCTTGTCCTCGATGGCCTTGAAGATGACGGGATTGTCTTTCAGGAACTGTTTCACGTTCTCGCGGCCCTGGCCGAGGCGCTCGCCGGCGAACGCGAACCAGGTGCCGCTCTTCTCGACGAGCTTGCGATCGACCGCCAGGTCCAGCAGATCGCCTTCCTTCGAGATGCCTTCGCCGTACATCACATCGAATTCCGCCTCGCGGAACGGCGGCGCCACCTTGTTCTTCACGACCTTCACGCGGGTGCGGCCGCCGACGACGACGTCGCCGTCCTTGATCGCGCCGATGCGGCGGATGTCGATGCGGACCGACGCGTAGAACTTCAGCGCCCGCCCGCCGGTCGTGGTTTCCGGGTTGCCGAACATCACGCCGATCTTCTCGCGGAGCTGATTGATGAAGATGAGGCTCGTCTTGGATTTCGAGACGATGCCGGTCAGCTTCCGGAGCGCCTGCGACATGAGGCGGGCCTGCAGGCCCATCTGCGCTTCGCCCATCTCGCCTTCGATTTCGGCGCGCGGCACCAGCGCGGCCACCGAGTCGACCACGACGACGTCGACGCCGCCCGATCGGACGAGGACTTCGACGATCTCGAGCGCCTGTTCGCCGTTGTCGGGCTGAGAGACCAGGAGGTTGTCGAGATCGACGCCCAGCTTCCGCGCGTACTGCGCGTCGAGCGCGTGTTCGGCATCGACGAACGCCGCCATGCCCCCGGTTTTCTGGGCTTCTGCGATGATCTGCAATGACAGCGTTGTCTTGCCCGACGACTCCGGGCCGAAGATCTCGATGACGCGGCCGCGCGGCACCCCCCCGATGCCGAGGGCATAATCGAGGCTGACCGAGCCCGTCGAAATCGCGGGAATCTGCGCAATCGCGTCCTTCTGGCCGAGACGCATGATCGAGCCTTTTCCGAACTGCTTTTCGATCTGGCCGACGGCCAGCTCGATGGCTTTCATGCGCTCGCGATCGTTCCGGTCTTCTGCTGCCATTCCTACGCTCCTGACTGACGTGAGTGGATCGTCGCGTGTTGCCGCATTCTAAAGTCGTGCCCGGGGGGTGTCAAGCGAAAACGCATTGTGAGAATCAGCATAGCTGCCTCTTACACAATCACTTGCCGCTATCTGCCACTTTCGCCTCAATTGACAAAGTGTGCAGATTCTGCCGCCCCTGACGCGCGCCGGGTTCGCGGCTTTTGCCCTTCGGCCATGTTCGATGCAAGTATCCCAAGCGGGCATGACAGGGCAGGTCCGTCACCAGATGCGAGAGGGGCGCGAGGCGTCCGGATGCCGTCGCCGATAGGGCATGCGCTCGGCGGGATTGCCGCCGCATGGATCGTCGCTCCGCGCAGGGACTGGCAGGCCGCCGTCGTGGTCGCGGCGGCCGCAATGGCGCCGGATCTCGATCTGCTCGCCGGCGATCACCGCGGGATCAGCCACAGCGTCGGCGCGGCGTGCGTTGCCGGCCTGATCGCGTGGGCTCTCACGCGCCGGCCCCGATGGGGCGCGGCCGTGGCCGCGGCGTGGGCGTCGCACGTGCTGCTCGACTGGCTGAGCAACGATACGCGGCCGCCGATCGGCGTCATGGCGCTGTGGCCGTTCACGGTCGAGTACTACAAGGCGTCGATCGAGATCTTTCCAGCCGTCTCACGCCGCTACTGGACCGCACGCTTCTGGATCTACAACGCAAGAGCCGCGGGGGTTGAAATTGCGGTTCTGGGTCCGCTCGCCGCGGCAGCCGTCATGTTCGCGGCCAGGAAGAAGCGCTGAATGGCTCTGACCGTCGCCGCCGCTCAGTACGAATAGAAGCCGCGGCCGCTCTTGCGTCCGAGCTGGCCGGCCGACACCATGCGTCGCAAGAGGGGACACGGCCGGTACTTCGGATCGCCGAGGCCCTCGTGCAGCACGTTCAGGATGGCGAGGCACACGTCGAGCCCGATGAAATCGGCGAGCGTGAGCGGTCCCATCGGATGATTCATGCCGAGCTTCATCACCGTGTCGATCGCTTCGGGAGTCCCCACGCCTTCCATGACCGCGTAGATCGCCTCGTTGATCATCGGCATCAGAATGCGGTTGGCGATGAAGCCGGGGTAGTCGGCGGCTTCCACTGGGGTCTTTCCGAGGCGCGCGCAGAGATCCGTTGCGATCGCCATCGACTCGGCCGACGTCGCCTGTCCGCGAATCAGCTCGACCAGCGGCATCAGCGGAACGGGATTCATGAAGTGCATCCCGAGGACCTTGTCGGGCCGCCGCGTCGCTGCGCCGAGGAGCGTGATCGAGATCGACGAGGTGTTGGACGACAAGATCACGTCCTGCCTCGTGATCGCGTCGAGGCGCTTGAAGACGGCGGTCTTCGATTCGACGGTCTCCGCGATGGCCTCGACGACGTAGTCGGCGTTGGCGAACGGGTCGATGCTGGGAAACGCCTTGAGGCGGGCGAGTGCCGCGTCGCGGTCTTCGGCCGTCAGCTTGCCCTTCTCGACGAACTTGCCGAGGCTCTTCTCGATGGACGCGCGCGCGCGATCCACGGCCGCCGGGATCGCATCCCAGAGCAGGACTTCGAAACCGGACTGCGCGAACGCCTGCGCGATCCCGTTGCCCATCGTGCCGGCGCCGACGACGCCGACGCGTGTAATCTGCATAGTGTCGTGGCTTCCGCCTCAGGCGGAAGTAGTCTCCACCGCCAGTGCCACTCCGTTGCCGCCGCCCAGGCACAGCGACGCGATCCCGCGTTTCTTCCCGTGCCGTTTCAGCGCGTAGAGCAGCGTCGTGAGCACGCGCGCGCCGCTCGCGCCGATCGGGTGGCCGAGCGCGACGGCGCCCCCGTTGACGTTGACCTTCGCGGGATCGATGCCCAGCTCGCGCAGGACCGCGACCATCTGGACCGAGAATGCTTCGTTGATCTCGAAGAGGTCGACGTCTTCGAGCTTCCATCCGGCCTTCTGCGCCACTTTGCGGACGGCTTCTACAGGCGTCATCAAGACGAGCTTCGGCGGCAGCCCGCTCGTCGCCTGTGCGACGATGCGCGCCGCGGGCGTGAGGCCGAGCGACGCGGCCCTGTCGGCCCCCATCACGACCAGCGCTGCGGCGCCGTCGTTGACGCCTGGGGCATTGCCGGCGGTGACGCTCCCGTCCTTCTTGAAGGCCGGCTTGAGGCCGCCGAGCGTGGCCGCCGTGGTGTCCTCGCGGATCGCCTCGTCGCGATCGAACAGCGTCGGCGCGCCCTTCTTCTGCGGGATCTCGATCGGCACGATCTCGTCCCTGAACCAGCCTTCCCGCGTGGCCCGCGCGGCCTTGGCGTGGCTCGCCGCGGCATAGGAGTCCTGATCCTCGCGTCCGACGTTGAACTGCTCGGCGACGTGTTCGCCCGTCATGCCCATGTGGCACTGCTCGAAGGCGCACCAGAGTCCGTCGTGAATCATCGAGTCGACGAGCGTGCCGTTTCCCATGCGCAGCCCTTCGCGCACGCGCGAGAGCAGGTAAGGCGTGTTGCTCATCGATTCCATGCCGCCCGCGACCGCGACGTCGATGTCGCCCGTGGCGATCCCCTGGGCGGCGAGCATGACGGCCTTGAGGCCCGAGCCGCAGACCTTGTTGATGGTCATGGCGGCGACGTGATCCGCCAAACCGCCGTGGAGCGCCGCCTGTCGCGCCGGGTTCTGTCCTTCGCCGGCGGCGACGACGTTGCCCATGATGCATTCGTCGACGAGAGCGGGGTCGACGCCCGCGCGGCGCACGGCTTCGCGCACGACAATCGCGCCGAGCTGCGGCGCCGTGAATCCCTTCAGCGCCCCGAGGAACTTGCCGGTCGGCGTCCGTACTGCCGAAACGATGACGGTCTCACGCATGACTCACGTCCGATGGTCGAGGTCCGAGATCCGATG
>Ga0310810_10010225_pt1 | contig 10910 bp, 10 predicted proteins | sample NCmetagenome_FD_207641 | JGI IMG/M metagenome (GOLD analysis project Ga0310810, IMG submission 207641) | Soil microbial communities from experimental microcosm in Duke University, North Carolina, United States - NC | ecosystem: Engineered > Artificial ecosystem > Soil microcosm > Unclassified ... | reverse complement strand
CGGCGTGCCCATCCAGCAACCGCCGCGCGCGAACTCAGGTCGGGCAGGAACGGCTGTGAGACCAATGGCACCGATCGCGTCTGAGGCCCCTGCACCACGCGCGCGTTGCCCTGTGGGTCGAGCATCGCCAGGTCGCTCGCCAGCTCCTGCGTCGTCTGATAGCGAGCGGTGGGGGCCGGCTGCAGGCAGAGGCTGATGATTCGCTCGACGGCTGGCGGAATGTCGGGGTCCAGCATGCGGACCGGCTGGGGCGGTTGTCGCATGCGTTCCATGAGCTCCGCCACCGCGCTTTCGGCGAACGCACTAGGACGACGGCCCACGACCATGTCGTGCAGGATCAATCCGAAGGCGTAGATATCGGCGCGGTGATCGGCGGGCTGCCCCATCGCCTGCTCCGGCGCCATGTACTCCAGCGTGCCGACGACCGCGCCCGCCATTGTGCCGCCGTCGCCGGTGATCGAGCGCGCGATACCGAAGTCCATGATGTACGCGCGATCACCCTCGACCATGATGTTGGCCGGCTTCAGATCGCGGTGGACTACACCTGCTTCGTGCGCCGCCTGAAGACCAGCGACGATCTGGCTGGCCAGCGGCAGGACCTCCGAGACGGGGAGCTTCCCGCGCTTCTTGAGGACTCGGTTAAGGTCCTGGCCCTGCACGAACGGCATCGTGATGAACTTGATGCCCTCGAACTCTCCGAGATCGTGAATGCGAACGACGTTCTTGTGGGTGACCTGGCGGGCCAGCAGCAACTCACGCTTGAAGCGACGCTCGAGGCTTGCCGCGCTGCCGGCATCGGCGAGCACTTCGGGGCGGATGATCTTGATCGCGACGGCGACACCGAGCTCCTGGTCCCACGCCTGATACACGGCGCCCATGCCGCCTGCACCGAGCAATTGAATGATCTGGTAGCGGTTGGCGAACGTGTACCCGGGAGCGAAGAGTCCGCTCGTTGCGCTGAGCCCCCGCGGTCGAACAGCCGAGTTCGCCTGCCGTTCCCTCTCCGCGGCAAACTCCGACGGATCAGCTACCTTCGTGTCGCCAAGCCTGGTCTCGTCTTCTGGAGAAGGGTCGACTGAAGGAACCACGGGTGTGAGCACGCCAGCCGCAACCTTGGGATGCAGCTCAGCGGGCAACAGTCCATGGCAGACGGCACAGCGAGTGGCGGCGTCCGGGGTCGTCTGTCCGCAGTGCGGACAAAGCATGAGCACGCTCCCAAAAACTCGGCCGGTGCAGCAATTATGGTCTGAAGATCCAGGCAAGCCAAGGGCAAAGGCTCATCATTATCGGGCCGGCGGGTGAACGTTCCTGTTGCTCGGTTCAGATCGAAGTGCGAACGCAAGAGCTTGTCGCCAGGCGTTCCTCGGGGGAGGCCACACCCATCGTGACTTGGATGGGCCCGTCCACCCTTGGATTCTCGAACGACGAACCCGGCACTCACCCGCGCGTTCACGGCGGTACGTCACAGTTGTCACACAGTGTCTCACCCACCCGTGCAGCGTGACACGACTCGGGCACAGGCCTGAACACGGTTCCTTCTGGGGGATCACGCACGGGCATCGCTGGAGTACCGTCTCGCGCACTGTCACATGCCCCGGTCTGCGCGGCGCACGGATTCGCGCGGCCGCGCGGGCACTACGCTCGATCCTTCAACACGTTGCTGGCGATCCGCTCACCGCAGAGCGCGCGGTGGCGCACAATCTGCTTCCCTCCCGTGCCGTTCGCCCGAGGCGTGCGATGTGCACGCACCTCGTGTTCGTCCACTCCGGCCGCGCGACGAGGGCCTCATGAACGAGCCGCAGTCTCAATACAACCCGTCCCAGAAGCCGCCGTCGACCGATCCGAAGGATCCGAAACAGGGGGGCGGCGATCCGAAACCATGCGGCGATCCGAAGCCGCCCGATCCGTGCGCCGATCCCGCGCCGCCTGAGCCCGAGCCGCCGCCCTGCCCGCCGAAGGAAGAGTGTCCGCCTCCGAAGCCGTGTCCGGATCCGCCGACGCGACCGCCCGATCCGTGTCCGGATCCCTGCGACGACAAGCAGCCCCCCGGCACGCCGACTGGCTCCGGTCCGAAGGCACCGACCGAGCAAACCCCGACCGGCTCCGGAACGGGATCCGATAGCGGCGGGACCAACGGTGAAACGCCTGCCGCCCATCTGGCCGAGCTCAGAAAGAGCTTCGAAGCCGGACAGAAGAAGCTGCAGGAGCTCGAACCGCTGAAGGGAGCGGTGGCCGATCTCGAGAAGCGCATCCAGGCGTTCGAGAAGGTCGTCGATGATCAGTCCGCCTCCGAGTCCAGCTACAAGGACTTCTACAAGGCGACGCAGCTGCAGCTCAAAGACATCGAGTGCTTCATCACGACCGCGCGCTGCCAGATCGAGATCAGCGACAAGGCGAAGAAGTGCGTTTGCGATGCGATCGCTGCGGTCGATGTGCGAGTGGCGAAGGCGAAGGCCGATCGCGACGCGCAGGCCAAGTCCCTCCGCATCCTTACGGCGAGAGCGAAACGAACGGCGAGCGATCTCGAGTGGACGAAGAAGTGGTACGACTTCCTCAAGACCGGTCTGCAGGCACAGGTCGGCAAGCAGCGGGATGACCTCAAAGGCCTCAAGGGCAAGATCACGCCGGCGGCCGATCCCTGCGAAGCCTGGTTCTATCTCTACGAGCTCGAGCGGCTCATCGGCTCGCTCTACGGCAAGACGACGGATGCGTGCTGGATGGACAACATCTGGGTCGCCACGTTCCTCGACTGCTGGCCGTGGGTGAACTACCAGAAGGCCTACAATGCCGCGCTCGTCGCGTTCAACAAGGCTGACGCGGCCGACAAGCTCGCGCAGAGCGAAGTCCTGCAGGCGCAGAAGCTGCTCACCACGCTCGAGGGGGTTCTGACCGATGCGCTCAAGAACCGCCGCGACTGGATCCTGAAGGAGATCAAGAACATGGACTGTTGCGGACCGAAGTCGAAGTGTCCGTAGCGGGCGGCAGTCCGGCTGAAAGGACGCGTCGGACGTGTCGCACGACCCTGGCAATGAGAATGACCGGGACAGTCGACGAGTGGCCGGACGCTGGTACGCGACGTCGTTCGACGTGGGGCACAGCGCCTTCGAGTTCACGGTGGACTGCGGACGTGAGAGCGGCGACGAGGACGACATGATGACGGTGGTGTTCCGGGTGATTGCCAGCCCGCACAACGCGCGAGAGCTGTTCCGGCAGCTCGGCACCAGTCTGCTTCGCTACGCCGATCGGTTCGGCCCTATCGACGACGGGGAGGCGCGGCCACACCGCGAGGAGTAACGGAGTGAGCCACCTCGTCATCGCGGAAGTGAGCGAGTTCCTCCGGCACACCCTGTGGCTGGGGATCAGGGAGGATCCCGTTACGAGCCAGCTCGTGACGAGCGAGCAGAACATCGTCCTCACCAATCCGGCACAGGTGGGGCTGCCGCAGGGCGTCGTCCGGCAGATGTCACTGTGGCTGTATCACATCGCACCGAACGAGCACTTGCGGAACAGCCCGTTCGTGCGTCGGAAGGATCCGGCCGACCCGAACAACGATGACGTGCAGTTCTATCCGCCGCTGGTCGTGAACCTCCTGTACCTGCTGACGCCGTCACTCCAGGCCAACGCAGGTGGTGCCAATGACCAGCTCGCCGATCAGCGGGTACTCGGTCGCGCCATGCAGATCCTGCACGACCAGAGCGTGCTGCCGATGCAGAGCCGTCAAGCGCCGGGGGAGGGCGCCGAACTGCACCTCAGCCTGGCGCCGCGCACCATCGACGAGCTCGCCCAGGTGTGGGAGGCGATGCAGCAGCCGTACCGGTTGTCCGTTTGTTACGAGGTGCGCGTCGTGCGCATCGACTCGCTTCGGCGCCGGTCGGGCACGCGCGTCGGGGAACGGTCGACGGCATTTGCGGGCGTGGAGAGTTGAGATGACTTTGCCCACGCCATTCCAGCAGGTCGTGCACTCGCGGCTGTTCGCGCTCAGCGTGAGCGACGCGCTCGCGCGCGCCATCCACATCGCCGGCGACTTCCCTCCCCTGCTGGGCGAGATTGAGTGCGAGATCGTCGAACAGACGGCGCCGGTCGCGCGGAAGTTCGAACCGCCTCTCTCGTTGACGAGCTTTCGTAACGCGAGCGGGTTCGTGATCCTCGACGGCACGTACTCGCGCGCTGAGTTCGGCCGCCGGACGTTGCCGTTGGCGGCGGGCACGTACCTCGTGCGCGTCGTCGGCGACTACTACCAGCCGGGCGAGGTCTCGATCACGTGGCCGCCCCCGGATGGCCAGACGCGGATCCCGCCTGCGCCGGCCGGGCATCGCGAACTTTTGCCGGGTTCGTCGTACCCCGTGCCGGACGTGACCGCGTCGCGTTTTCAACTGGCGCCGACGATCGTGCGCGGCACGCTCTTCACGACGTCGGGTACCCCCATCGAAGGCGCCAAGGTCGAGATTGTCAATTTGCCCGCGTTCCTCGCGCCAGCGGAACTGCCGGCGCTCCTGCAGGCGGACTGGCCGCTGCTCAAGGCCACCTCGAGCGCGACGGGCGACTGGATGCTGGTGCTGCCGAGCCGCCGGTATCTCGACAACACCGCCGAGATTCCGCCGAACGCGAACCCGCTCTCAAAACAGTTTGATCTGCGGCTGACGATGCCGGACAACTCGGTGATCAACTTGCAGCGCAACATCCAGTACGGCCGCGAGTTCTCGCTGCGGCAGACGGCGCTGCGCGGCCAGGTGTCGGGCCCGTCCGGCCGCCCCATCGCCGGGGTCACGATCACGACGTCGGTCAACGGCCTTACGTCGACGTCGCGGGCCAACGGCCTGTGGTTCCTCTATTTCGACTTTGATCAGACAACGGTGAACACCATCACCGTGTCGGCGACGACGCCGAGTGGAGCGACGGCCTCTCTTCCGACGGCTCACCTCGAGCACGACGCGACGACCGTGGTTCCGACCTTCCACTTCTCATGAGGCAGGAGAGCGACGATGCCCGAGTATCTGGCGCCAGGCGTCTACATCGAAGAGATCGCTACCGGCCCGCGGCCGATCGAGGGCGTGAGCACGAGCACGGCCGGCTTCGTCGGTGAAACGGAGCGGGGCACGACTCGGCCGACGCTCGTCACGAGCTGGACCGACTTCCAGCGGACTTTCGGCGGCTACATCGATCGCCCGCCGTTCAACAGCCCCAATTTCTATTTGCCGTACGCGGTCCGTGGCTTCTTCGACAACGGCGGCCAGCGCGTCTACGTCGCGCGTGTCGTCGGCCCGGCCGCGGTCGCGGCGAACGGCGACCTGGGCAATTGCACGGTCGAGGCCAACGGCGAGGGGATCTGGGGCAACAACGTCCTCATCGCGGTCCAGCCGGCGTCGATTGCCGTGGCGGGCACCCCGACGGCGGATTGGTTCCGCATCCAGGTGATCTATTACCGCGACGGCATACCGGCACCCTTCGTCGATCCGACGGACCCGAAAAAGCTCGGCGACCCGAACCGGCAGGAACCCACGGTCTACGAAGACTTCGACAGCCTGTCGGCTCGGCCGACCGATCCGAATTACGCGCTCGCAGTGATCAACTCCGGATCGCAGTTGCTCCGCGTGTTGACGTGCACGGCCAGGCCGACCGACGCCGCGTTTCCCGGCATCCAGCTGCAGAACGGCGCGGCGCCGCCGGCAACGCTGACGGAGTACCTGGACGACGCGCAGCCGGATCCGGAGCTGCGACGCGGTGTTGCAGGGCTCTCGACCATCAAGGACGTCTCGCTGCTGGCGGCGCCCGACGAGGTGGTGGGCGCGCTGGCCGGCTTGCGTGAAGCAATCATCGAGACGTGCGAGGGCATGAAGGACCGCTTCGCGGTCATCAGCGCCGACAGGGGCATCGCGAACACGAGCACTCTGCGGCCGCCGCGCGACACGACGTTCGCGGCCTTCTACTACCCGTGGGTACGCGTGCTGGCGCCGCACACGCCGAATGGCCACCTGATCGTTCCGAGCGTCGGTCATGTGACCGGCATCTACGCGCGCGTGGACGTCGAGCGCGGCGTGCATAAGGCGCCCGCCAACGAGGTCGTGCGAGGCATCGTCACCCGCGACTTCAAGAACGACAAGCCGCTCGAGTTCACGCTTAACAAGCGCGACCAGGACGTGCTGAACCCGAAGGGCGTGAACGTCATCCGCGACTTCAGATCGGATGGCCGCGATATCCGGGTGTGGGGCGCGCGCACGATGTCGTCGGATGCGATGTGGAAGTACATCAACGTCCGCCGGCTGTTCATTTTCATCGAGCAGTCGATCGACCGCGGCACGCAGTGGGCGGTGTTCGAACCCAACAGCGACCCGACATGGAGCGCCATCCGAACGTCGATCACCAACTTCCTGCGCACGGTCTGGCGCAATGGCGCGCTCATGGGCACGACGCAGGACGAGGCGTTCTTCGTCAAATGCGATCGCACGACGATGACGCAGGACGACTTCGACAACGGCCGCTTGATCTGCCTCATCGGTGTCGCGCCGGTGAAACCGGCGGAATTCGTCATCTTCCGGATCTCCCAGAAGACCATCGAAGCGGAGTCGTAAGGAGGAGTCATGCCCACTTCTGGCAGCAGAAACGACCCGCTGGCGTCGTTCAACTTCATCGTGAAGGTCGAGAACATGGAGCTTGGGTTCTCGGAAGTAGGAGGCCTGTCGACGGAGACGAACATCATCGAGTACCGCGAGGGACCGGATCCGGCGCACATGCGCAAGGTGCCTGGCCAGGCCAAGTTCACCAACATCAACCTCAAGCGCGGCTACACGCCGAATGGCAAGGAACTGTGGACCTGGCGCAAGTCGGTGCTCGACGGCAAGACGCAGAGAAAGGGCGGCACGATCACGCTGCTCGACGAGGGCCGCAAGCCCGCGCTCGTGTGGGAGTTCAGCGAGGGCTGGCCGTCGAAGTGGAACGGGCCGGCCATGAACGCCAAGAACAACGACGTCGCGATCGAGGAGATGGAGATCGCGGTCGAAACACTGGCGCTGCAGACCTAGGGGCCTGTCGCCGATGCCCACTGCCTATTCGACGCCAGGCGTCTACGTCGAGTGGCTCGACACCAGTCCGGTGCGGATTGAGCTCGGGCGGACGGACGTGGCCGGCTTCGTCGGCATCGCCGAGCGGGGGCCCGTGCAGACGCCGGTCAAGATCGAGAGCTACCGGCAGTTCTTCACGACCTTCGGCGATCGCATGCCGGACGGATATCTCGCGTACGCCGTGTCGGGGTTCTTCGAGAACGGCGGCCGCACGTGCTGGGTCGTGCGGGCGGCCGATCCGGCGCAGGCGCTGCCGGCGCGCGCGCGGCTGCAACTGCCGGACCGCGCTCCCATCGACCTGGAGGCGGCAAGCGAGGGCACGTGGGGCAACGCCATCGAGATCGAGGCCGTCTGGGGCCGCGATCGTGTCATCCAGCTGATCGCGCGGACGCCCGACGAGCGCGAGCAGAGGCTGGATCCGGACCTTCTGCTCGCGCCGCCTGATCCGCAGCCGTCTAGGACGTACACCAACCTGCTCGGCGTCACCGACGATCAGCTGCCCGACCGTGACCCCGAGCAGCTCGTCCGCGCAGTCACGTACGAGGTCGCGCCGGTTCGCGTGATCAACGCGGACGCGCGCCGGGCCACCCTCGAAGGCGGCCGCGACGGTCTGTCCACGCTCATGACCGGACACCTGGTGGGAGATCCGGATGCCGAGAGCACGTGGGGCGTCGCCGCGCTCGAGCGTATCGACGATGTCTCGATGGTGGCCGTGCCGGATTTGATGGCGGGCCAGATCGCGACGAGCAGGGGCGCGTCGTTCGCAGGCTTCGGCAAGGACGAGGTCCAGGACGCGCAGATCGCGATCATCAACAGCTGCCTGCAGCGGCGCGATCGCGTCGCGATTCTCGACATGCCGCCCGTGAACCGGCGGGAAGTGCTCGAGCGGCAGAAGCGCTGGCCGCAAACGAGCGTCGCGGCCGTCTATCACCCGTGGATCGTCGTGGACGACCCGCTGCGTCTCACGGCCAACGTGCGCCACATTCCGCCCTCGGGTTACGTGGCCGGGATGATCGCGCGCGTCGATCGCCGCCGCGGCGTCCACAAGCCCCCGGCCAACGAGACACTCGAGGGCGTCTTCGACGTCCGCGAGGTCCTCGACGACCAGGCGCACGCGGCGCTCAACGACAAACTGGTCAACGCCATTCGCCCCGTGCCCGGCCGCGGCGTGCTCGTGCTCGGCGTCCGCACCCTCGATCCCGACATCCGGTGGCGCTATCTGAACGTCCGCCGCCTGTTCACCGCCGTCGAGGAGACGCTCGACGAGCAGATGCAGTGGGTGACCTTCGAGCCCAACAGCCCGCGACTGTGGCGCGACATCGATCGTGCCGTCCGCGGCCTGCTGGAGCGCATGTACCGCGCAGGCATGCTCGACGGCGCGACGTCGGATGACGCGTATCTCGTGCGCTGCGATGCGTCAACGAATCCGGAATGGGACACCGACGAAGGGCGCGTGACGTGCGTCATCGGCCTGCAGCCGCCGTACCCGGCCGAGTTCGTCGTCGTGCGCATCGGCGTCACGCGCAGTGGCATCCAGATCGAGGAGAAGGGGGCGCAGGATGTCTAAGACCGGCGACCGCCTCGACCCCATCGGGACGTTCCGGTTCACGGTGAAGTTCGACGAGCTGGCCCCATGCGGCTTCACCGACTGCACCGGCCTGACGTCCGAGACCGAGGTGCAGGAGTACGCCGAGGGCGGCCTCAACACGCACACCTGGCGGTTCCCCGGACGCTCGAAGCAGGGCAACGTCACCTTCAAGCGGGGCATCGTCAGCAGCGTGCTGTGGGACTGGTACCACAAGATCACGATCGGCGAGTTCAAGTCGCGCAACTGCACCATCCTCGTCCACGACGCCTCCGGCGGCGAGGACGTCCTCGAATTCCAGCTGGTCGACGCGTATCCGGTGAAGTGGCTGGGGCCCGAGTTGAGCGCCAGCCAGAACAACCTGGCCGTCGAGACGATGGAAGTCGCGCACCAGGGCTTCTCGCGAAAGAAGTGAGCGATGCCGCTGCACATCGAACGCATGACCAGTGACGTGTCGTTGCAGGATCTGTCCCTCACGCCGGCGCAGCTCGACAAGCTCGTCGCGCTCGTGATCAACAAGCTCGAGGAGCGCGCGCGCGAGGCGCAGAAGGCACGCGCGGCGACCGCGCTCCGCCGGCAGGCGTCAAAACCGCTCGAGGCGGGAGAGTGACATGCCGCCCGTCCCCGCCATCATCGAGATCGATCCCAAGGACCGCGGCCCGAAGCTGCCGGCGGTGATCCCCGTGCAGTTCAACCCGCCGGAGTTCACGCTTGCCAAGGCCGCGCAGATCGCGGAGATCGCCATTCCCGGCATCGACGCGCCGGTGCTCCAGTTCGTGCGCGGCCAGACGCAGACGCTCGCGCTCGAGCTCTTCTTCGACACTACGCGCGCCGGCAGCAGCCAGGAAAAGGTCGCCGACGTCCGCCTGCTCACCAATGTCGTCGCCGAGCTGGGGCGAATCCAGCCGAACACGCACGCGCCGCCCCGCGTGCGGTTCATCTGGGGGCTGGGCCTTTCCTTCCGCGCGATCGTGGACAACGTCCAGCAGAAGTTCACGCTGTTCAACCCGTCGGGCATCCCCGTGCGCGCGACGCTGACCGTGTCATTCAAGGAATACAAGACGCTCGAGGAGCAGCTGAAGGAGTTGAACCTGCAGTCGACCGATCATACGAAGCGGCGGGTGATCCGGCGCGGCGACACGCTCGCGCGCATCGCCTTCGAGGAGTACGGCGACGCCGGCCTTTGGCGCTTCATCGCCGACCACGCCGACAACTACGGCCGGCTCGGCGATCTCCGCCGGCTCACGCCCGGCCTCGAGGTCGCGGTGCCGGCGATTGACGTGCTGGCGAACCAGCGGGAGCGACGCCGATGACCGACACCGCGGCGGTGCCGATCTACGAAGGCCAGGACTTCTACGTCCCGGCGTTCGAGCTGAAGCTCTCCGGCCGTCCGCCGGGCCAGGACGTCGTCCGCGACATCCTGTCGGTGTCCTACAAGGACAGCGTCCAGGACATCGACAGCTTCGAGATCTCGATCAACAACTGGGACGCCGCGACGCGCGCGTTCAAGTACAGCGACCTGATGCTGTTCGACCCAGGCGAGCGCGTGGAACTCGCGATGGGCTACCAGGGCCAGCTGCGCACGATGATCAAGGGCGAGATCACGTCGCTTCGACCGTCCTTCCCCGCCGGCGGCGGATCGACGCTCGCCGTGAGCGGTCTCAACGTCCTGCATCGCTTCCGCAATCAGCAGGAATCACGCACCTACGTCAATGTCACCGACAGCCAGGTCGCGCAGCAGATCCAGGACCGGTTGAAGGTGACCATCAAGGCACCGAACGCGTCGGACGAGCCGATCTTCAAGTTCCTGATCCAGGACAACCAGTACGACATCATCTTCCTGATGGAGCGCGCCCGGCGGATCGGGTACGACATCTTCGCGAAGGAAAGCGACAGCGGCGACACCGTCCTCGAGTACGTCCGATCCACCAACGTTCACCAGCCGACCTACCGCCTGACCTACGGCAAGTCGCTCATCGAGTTCTCGCCGGAGCTGACCACCGCGAACCAGGTCGGCAAGGTCACGGTGCGCGGCTGGGACAACGTCCAGAAGAAGCCGATCAACTTCACGGCGACGCGCGATCTGCTCGCGACCAAAGGCGTCGGCCCGCGTGGCGGCCAGGACAAGATCGAAAAATCCGTCGAGCAGAAGGCCGAGATCGTCGCGACCAAACCCGTCGAGAGCGAGGCGGAGGCGCGCAAGCTCGCAATAGAAATCCTCGAAGGCATCGCCAAGGACATGGTCAAGGCCACCGGTTCCGTGCCGG
>Ga0310810_10010224_pt1 | contig 10911 bp, 11 predicted proteins | sample NCmetagenome_FD_207641 | JGI IMG/M metagenome (GOLD analysis project Ga0310810, IMG submission 207641) | Soil microbial communities from experimental microcosm in Duke University, North Carolina, United States - NC | ecosystem: Engineered > Artificial ecosystem > Soil microcosm > Unclassified ... | reverse complement strand
CGTCGTGCAGCTCGCGGCTGATGCGGCGGCGCTCCATTTCCTCGACATGGAGCATATGCTCGGCCAGGCGTCGTACCTGCTCCTCGCGCTGGGCTAGATCTTCCACCAGCCGGGCTTTTTCGGCCGCCATCAGACAGCGCTCGGCGGCAGCGGCCAGAAGTTCCTGCTCGCGCGGCAGCCACTCGTAGGGCTTGGCGAAACCGAACTGCATCACGCCCGCGGTGCGGCCGTCGGCCGCCAGCGGAATCGACCAGCAGGAGGGGAACCGGCTGTGCCAGCTTTCCTCCAGCAGAATATCCGGCGAACGGGCATCGCCATTCAAATAGCGTTGTTTCGAGAGTTTCTTGACCAGTCCCGGGCGATTCGGAACCGATAGCGATTGCGGATCGGGACAGCCGGCTCGCAACACCCACTGGCTGGAATCTTCGTTGAGCATGTACAGCCGGCCGGCATCGGCCTTGCACACATGCACCAGCGTTTCCAGGAACCGCCGCAGCAGCTCCTCCAAATTGCGCGATTCGAGCTCCACGCGGAATAGCTCGTAAAACGCCTGTGTTTCGGCCTCGCGGACCTGATAATAGGCATTGTTCAGAGTAAGGATGACGCAGAAATGGAGCTGATCGCGGACCCATTGAAAATTGGCGTGCTCGTCGGGAATCAGTTCTTCGAGAGCCGGAGCCAGCAGGCGATCGTACTCCTGCAGCGCTTCGAGGATGGCGCTGGGCGGCAGATTCAGTTTAGCCAGGCGGCGGCCGTTGTACTCCACCTGTTCGATGAACTTGAGCGGCGGAAGATCGCGCGCCAGGACCCGTGCCGCGGCCCCCGGCGTGATGGCGGCGAGCGCGGCGCGTTGTTGCGGCTCGAAGCCCATCGCCCGCAGGCGCGCCAGGAAACGGCGGTCGATTTTATCGGCCTGCGGCTCCAGGAAGTGCGCCAGCCGCTGCAGATGAAAACGCAGCTGATCGCTCAATACATCCGCGGCGTCGGCGAGCTCGGGCGAAACCTGTGCAGTCTGCACGAGGATAAATCGGCAGACTAGGGCCTTCGCTTTAGTACGGCTACTTCGCGGAAGACCCGGTAATCAGTTGATCCAGCTCCACGATGAACTTAGGACCCAGCGTGGCCGGCTGTGACCACTCTTTCACGATCAGCCCGTTGGGATTGATGGCGAACAAGTGGGGAGAATCGAAGCTGGGGTTCTGCGGGGTGGCTTTAAAGTACGCGATCGCCACCTGGCTCGAATCGAATAGAACGGGCGTCGTCATTTTAGTCTCGGCGACGTACTTGGCGACCGTCGCCTGGGTTTCCGGCGGAGAGATGACAATGGAAAGAACGCCCAGCTTAGAGCCGTACTTCTGTTTGGCCGCTTCGAGCTTGATGGAAAGCTCCTTGCACTTGGGGCAGTTGGTCTCGGTGAAAGCCAGCAGCAGCCAGCTTCCGCGATAGTCGAGGATATCGTGCTGCCGGAGGGCGGAGTCCGGGAGAGAAAAACTGGGCGCGCGGCGGTTGGTGAGCCCCTGCGCGGAGAGCGCCAGCGCTGCCGAAACGACGAGCATAAGACGGGCGAATCGCATAGACTTCACGCTAACATGGCTCCCGCTTGTTACGCTAACTTTGGCTGCGCCAGCTTTCGCAGCGATTCTTCGTAAGGCGCGCGGGCCACGCCGCGCTCGCATACGATGGCCGTCACGTAGCGCGCGGGGGTCACGTCGAAGGCCGGATTGGCGGCGGCGATGGCCTCCGGCGCCACCGGCACGCCGAAGACGTGGGTGACTTCATCGGGCGAGCGCTGCTCGATCGGGATTAGATCGCCCGAAGCGAGCGTCAGATCGAACGTCGAGACGGGCGCCGCCACGTAAAACGGAATGCCGTTCTCCTTGGCAAGCACGGCTACCGAATACGTCCCGATCTTATTGGCGACATCTCCGTTGGCGGCGATCCGGTCGGCGCCCACCACCACGCACCCGATTCTGCCGGAGCGCAAAAAGTGTCCCGCCATGTTGTCGGTGATGACCGTGGTGGCGATCCCGTCCTGCTGCAGCTCCCATGCGGTGAGGCGAGCGCCCTGGAGAAAGGGGCGCGTTTCATCGGCGAAGACGTCGATCTTCTTGCCGGCGCTGACCGCGGCGCGGATCACGCCCAGCGCCGTGCCGTATCCGGCGGTGGCCAGCGCTCCCGCGTTGCAGTGCGTCAGCACGGTCTTGCCGTCGGGAACCAGCGGCTCGCCGTGGCGGCCGATGGCCTGGCAGATGGCGATATCCTCCAGGCGGATCTGTTTGGCCTCTTGGATCATCCTGCGGATGATTTCCTCGCGTGGTGAGCCGTCGAGTGACGCTCGGAGGCGTCTCATGCGTTCGATGCCCCAGAACAGGTTCACAGCCGTGGGCCGTGTCGCTGCGAGCGTCTTGCAGACCGTCTCGAAATCGGCGCCCTCTTGTACACCCAGGGCGACCCCCATCGCGGCGGCGACGCCGATGGCCGGCGCGCCCCGGATCACCATGGTTTTGATGGCGTCGGCGACTTCGAGATAGGTGCGGCAGGTGACGAAGGATTGCTCGCGCGGCAGGCGGGTCTGATCGATCATCACCACGCCCGCGTCGGTCCACTGAATGGTTTCCACCATGAACTATCTATTGTGCATGGTGGGGGCCTTCCGGGGATACTTCGGCAAATTAGAATGGGCCAGCAATTACGCTGGCCCACTGAGCTACTGACGTTCTCTGGCCTTCATCAATTACGATGAGTGCCAACGGCCTCGGCTGTCGTAATAGCCTGGACCGTACGGATGCCAATAGCCCCATCGGTCGTAGTACCCTTCAGTATAGTGCCTCGAACCGAATCCGAGGAACACACTGAAGCGGTGGCGGTGATGTTCGCGTTCTGGTTCTCTGGCTTGAGCGGCGCCTGGGCCGAGCACTGTTAATGCCGTCCCAAGAACCAGCGCAGATAGTCCAAGTTTTTTGAACATAACGCACCTCCTGACTGTTGGACACTTTACCGGGGAGGTTCGTTGCGCGAAGTTTCCTGTAAAAAATCCCAGGCAAGATTTTCCGATTTGGGTAAACGACTGTTGCGGAAAGGCTCTTTCAATCGCCTGCTGCGCCTGGTACAGCTCGATTTTGAAAACCGTCCGGATCCTCGACGAAACTATTGCGGGTCGTCGGGCTGAACTGAGCCGGTTCCCCGCGGCCCGCATGCGCTTGAGCCAGCGCCGGACAGCCCGGATCGGGAATGCGCAGCGTTCCGGTGAAGGCCGTGCAGCACAGCAGGAGGGCGGGACAAACACGCTGGCCCCTCATGCTATATCGGCTGCAGTTCTTCGGTTCGCGAAGCGGCGGCCAGCAGAGCAGCTCCTTGAGAGCATAATCGCGGGGCGTGGCCGTGTACTCCTGCAGTCGCACCAATGATTGAACGGGCCTTAAGCGGGGGGAGGTTGTGCACACCCAGGTGGACGAAAGTCCCGCCTGTCGGCACCGTCCACTCCACCGAAACCGGAACCGTGCGCCGGGCGTTCACGGCTCGGAGGGACATGGGCGCTTCGAGATCGTCGTGATCGGTGAGTACGACCAGCGGATTCAGTCCCAGGGACCGGATAAGCCCGGCCTCGAGGCTGTAGGCGTCCAGCAGCGCGAGCGGCGGTGTCCACCAGCCCCTGCCCAGGTCAAGCGCTGCGCCGTAATCCTTCTGATAACGCGTTTCGGCCCGGCGGAGCGCCATTCGCAGCAAAGCGGAGTGCTCCGCGGCACGATAGAAGAAATCCAGCGACTCGCGGGAGTGCGGGGTGTGGGAGTGCAGCGAGACGCCAGTGGCGAAGCGATCGACCGCCGCGCCCGGAGACCATTGGAAATGGATACGGGTTCCGCTCATGCCCCCAGCATGCTCTTCGCCGCGTAAGCGGAAATGTCGGTTACATGAATCCTTAATGAAACACTTTTACTAAGGAATGTCTTAGCGCTGGAGGAGGGCGGCTTCGGCTGCCAGCCAGTCGTGTTCGGGCGAGCCATCGCCTCCGCCGCGCGCTTCCCAGATCGAATATGCCATTTGCGCGATCTCCTCATGCGACGGACCGGAAATCGCCTGAATTGGAGAATCCATCGCGTGGGATAGGGCCTCAACGTCCGGTTCCGCGACTTCTTGTGCCATGCTTGGAGCCATTTTGATTGCACCTCGCGATCAAGCTAGCGCGAGTCGGCACTTAGTCTGGTGTCGGGAGCATGAACATTTCATGACTTCGCGGCCCGTCTGTATGACATGGGAAACCCTGGTGGGAAGTGGTGGGCCCTGATGGATTCGAACCATCGACCAACGGATTATGAGTCCGCTGCTCTAACCGACTGAGCTAAGGGCCCTACAGCCCGAGTTTACCGCGAGCTGCGGGAGCCGGACCCTAGACTACCCCGCCCGATCCTGATCGGGACCCTCCAGTGATTCCGAATTGGCCTCCGCTCCCAGATCCTAGTTCGCCTGGGCCGGACGTGATCGATCCGGGCCTAGCCGCCGGAACCATTACCAGCCTAAATCGTTACGTGCGCTGGAGGGTGGTATCTAAGTTAATGGGAGGTCCCCATGCACGAGAGAACAATGACAATTCCTGAACTTGTCCTGATTGCCGGGACTCGTGTCGCGCTGGGCGCGGGTTTGGGTCTGTTGATCGGAGACCAGATGGGACGTGATGCCCGAAAAGGGGCGGGGTGGGCGCTGTTCGCAGTCGGTGCCCTAACCACCATTCCTATTGTGGTTGGTGTACTCAGCAAACCTCGCCAACTAGAGCCAAGAAAAGCGGCGTAGGACTGGAGCATTGAGAAGTACATTTCGTCTTCTTTTTGCCGCTGCGCTTCCCGGAATGAGTAGGAACTTCCGGGTAACCCGAGCATAACCAGTCGGAGGTTTAGTTAAGTCCCATTTCTTCTGCACACTATCCGTGGCTCCTTAGTTGCACTTGAACCAAGGCAGGAGGACAAGTATTATGAAACGTCTTTTTGCGTTCGTGGTTCTGGTAGGCCTGCTTTCGATTGGGACCAGTCGCGCCCAATTTGGCCCCGGGCCAAAATACGAACCTAGTGCGGTAACTGCACTCGTTGATCGAGTCCACAACGATCTCAACCATGCCTACTCGGTGTTTCATTTCTCCGGTGATGACCGTGAGCGTCTCAACAAGGCCGAGAAAGAGAGTCGCGAATTTGCTCAAAAATGGGCTAAGGGTAACTTCGATAAAGGCCAGCTGGACGATGTGATCAGCAGTATTCAACACGTCCTGGATCACAATAAGCTCCCCGAGGATGCGCGGGACTCGATTTCGAACGATGTCGCACAGCTTCGGAACATGCGCGATGCGTATGATCACCACGAGATCGGCGGAACTCACTGACGCACTAATTTGACTTCGCTGCAGTAAGCCTGGCCTTCTCTTACCGAGCGACGCACAAAGCGGCCAAGCTAGCAGTTCCGCGAGCCGTTTGGAATATAGTCGAGGATTCGGAGCGTTTGTTCAACGGGAAGGAGTCCGCAGCGTTCCGACACCCAGAAGCAGGAATCCGACTGCGATCGCGAAGCGAAAGACGATTGACCACGTCGCGTCCCCGCGAACGGCGCTGCGAACTCCGAGCAGGATGAATGCCCCGCCGATACAGATGTACCACCATCCAAGCATTCGCGAGCGCCGATTTCTCTTCTCACCGGCTGAGGAGTCTTGTCGCACAACTTAATGAAATATTTGGACGCTCCGGCGAGGCCGGGCTCTCCCGAAGTATTCTTCGCGTTGGGGTACTCGCTTGTCGTTTTCTTGCATGCGATCCATCCGAGTCTATCCGATTATCCGAAGTGGCCGGACGTCTGGCAACTGAGTCCAAGTGTATGATGAAAACTTGCCGGCGACCAAAACCTCGACGCTGAGAGAGCAGGCCAACCGGTTCCAGGAGCACCTCGCCTCCGTAAAGTCGCAGACGCCGCTGGATCCTCGCGTGACCTGGTATCCGTGGCGATCCCTGGCCCAGATGGAAGTGCTCGACAAGATTCTCCGAGGCGATGCTGCCGCGCTGATGAAGATGATCGGGCACGATCCAGTGCTCGACGTCGGCTGCGGCGACGGGGACATCGCATTTTTCCTCGAGACGCTCGGGGTGCAGGTCGACGCCATCGATCACGCGCCCACCAACTACAACGCGCTTCTGGGAGTCCACGCGCTCAAGCAGAAACTGGGATCCTCCGTCCGGATTCACGCCGTCGATCTGGACGCCCGGCCCAGTCTGCCCGGCTCCAATTACGGATTCACCGTGATGCTGGGCGTACTCTACCACCTGAAGAATCCGTTCCTGGTGCTGGAGGCACTGGCGCGATCCTCCCGCTACATTTTCCTGAGCACCCGCATCGCCTCGCTCAGCCCCGACCGCAAAACTAATTTCGGCGCACTGCCGATTGCCTACCTGGTCGAGGAGGACGAGCTCAACAACGACAATTCGAACTTCTGGATTTTTTCGGAAAACGCCCTGCGGCGAGTAGTGAAACGCTCCGGATGGGAAGTGCTGCATTACACCACTATCGGTCCGGCGTCCGCGGCCGATCCGGTCACGCCGGCGGGCGACGCGCGCGCGTTCATCCTGGCCAAGAGCCGCTTGGCCGCGCCGCCATGCGATTTTCGTTTGCTGCGAGGCTGGCACCATCTCGAATACGACGCGTGGCGCTGGACCGAGCGAGCCTTTTCCATGGAGGTGACCGCCTATGCGCCACTGCGGCCGGCCACACTGCGCTTCTTGTTTCAGTTGCCGGAAGTGGTGCTCGCCAGCACACCGGCACTAACGCTTTCGGTGCGCGTCAATGGCACGCCTCTGGTCTCCGGAATCTATTCCACACCCGGCGAACATGAATACATCGGCTCGATTCCCGCATTGGACGCCGGAGTGGCGACCGTCGAGTTCGAGCTGGACCACGCCATCGCTCCCACGGATGTGGACCGGCGGGAACTGGGGCTGCTGGTGGATCTCTCCGGTGCCGCCCCCATCGGGCTTTCCTAACCTTGTTAGCTTAATTTTCGAGGTAGCGTAAGAGAGCTTCCGCTCGAAAGCCGTGCGCCAAGGCTGTCTCCCGGCTGATCCGGCCGGTGCGCGTCATCTCGGCCAGGGATTGTTCCATGGTGATCATGCCCTCGGCGCGTCCCGTCGAAATCGCGGTGTAAAGCTGGTGGTCCTCGCCTTTGCGGATCAGATTGCGCACGCCGGTTGTCGCCGTGAGGATTTCGACCGCCGGATAACGCGCGCTGCCCGAGGAAGGGACCAGTTGCTGCGCCACCACGGCGAGCAATGCCAGCGATAGCTGCTGGCGGATTTGCGGCTGGTTGCTCGAAGGGAACGAATCCAGAATGCGCGAAACGGCTTGCGACGTGTCATTGGTGTGCAGGGTCGAGAGCACCAGGTGGCCCGTCTCGGCCGCCGTCAGCACCGTGGCGATGGTTTCGGGATCGCGCATTTCGCCCACCAGGATCACGTCCGGATTCTGCCTGAGAATGCTGCGCAGCGACCCGGCGAAATCCGGCGCGTCCGCGCCGACCTCGATCTGCTCGATCACGGACTGCCGGTTCCCGTGAACGAATTCGACGGGATCTTCGATGGTGACCACATGGTCGCGGCGATGCGTGTTGATCAGGTCGATCAAAGCGGCTAACGTGGAACTCTTCCCGCAGCCGGTGGGTCCGGTGATCAGCACCAGCCCCTGGCGGGCTTCGGCGAATCGGCGGAGAGTCGAGGGCAAGTGCAGCGATTCGAGCGTGGGGACCCTTTCGGGAAGCAGACGAATGCTGCCCGCCACGGTGCCGCGCTGGTGATGGATATTCGCGCGAAACCGCCCGATGCCCTCGCGGCTGAAGCACAGGTCCACAGACCTGGTCCGCTCCAGTTCGCGGCTTTGGGTCTGCGAAAGCAAGGGTAGTAGAAGATTGCGGGCTTCCTCCGCTTCCAGTGGAGCTCCCAGCGGCGGACCGGCCGCGGGCGCGAGTTGTCCCGCGATCCGCAACGTCACCGGAGCGCCTGCGATCAGTAGCAAGTCCGACGCCGCCCGGCGCACCGCCAGCGCCAGCCACTGGTCGAGCGAGCTCGAGTTGGTCGCACCTAGGTTGGCGGCGGGTGCGCCGGCCCGCGGCTTGGGGCTGTTATCCACGTGCGCCGTGCGGTTCAGCTCGGCGACAATCTGCGCGAGTTCATCCGGATAATCGGGAGGATGATCAGACACGATACCAGTATGATCCCGCGTCTTAGTGGAGCGAAGTACGGAGTGCGGAATGCAAAAAAGATAGATAGTACTACCAGGACTCTCGGTATGTGCAATTTCCCAATAGAAGCGCGCGAAGGGCGTATACTGGCGTCAGACCGAAGGTGTCTGCCTATGTTGAAAAAAGCTCTTATTGTTGGGGCGTCGGTTCTGGCGGCTGTAATCCTGCTCGCGCAGGGAGGGCCCTCACAGTTTCACGCCAATCTGAAATCGACCAATGAAATCCCGGCGGTTTCGGGCACGGCTACTGGAACGTTCACGGGAACCTTGCAAAATAACGATACGGAACTGGCGTACGAATTCGATTACTCGGGCTTAAGCGGGCCGCCCACGCAGGCCCACATTCACTTCGGCCAGACATTTGCAAACGGAGCGGTCGTGTATTGGATCTGCGGATCGGCCACGAATCCACCGCAAGGCGGAACGATTACCATCTGTCCCCAAGCCAACGCCGGGAAGGTTACCGGAATCATGCGAGCGGCTAATATCCTGCCGACTGGCTCCCAAGGGATCGCGGCTGGCGATTTCGCCAAGATACTGGCCGCGACTCGAGACGGCAACGCCTACGTCAATATCCACACCGCGCAATCGCCGGGCGGAGAAGCTCGCGGCCAGTTACGTCCCGGCGGTGCCGGGAACGGAAACGACGACAAAGGGAACAGTAACGGCAAGGGGAACAGCAACGGCAAAGGGAACGGCAAGGGCCAAGGTAAGGACGGAGACTAGCCCGGGCGCTACTCGAACTTTGCCAGCGCCTCACCCGTCAGCCGGAACAGTTTCCAGTCGTCCAAAGGCACGGCCCCCAGTTTCTTGTAGAAATTAATAGCGGGCTCATTCCAGTCGAGCACGCTCCACTCCATCCGGCCGTAATCCCGCTCCCGCGCGATCGCCGCCAGCTTTTTGAGCAATGCCAGGCCGATCCCTTTGCGCCGCAGGTGGGGCTTCACGAACACGTCTTCCAGGTACAATCCCGGTTTCCCCAGGAAGGTCGAATAGTTGGTGAAGAAGAGCGCGAATCCGGCGCACTCTTCGCCGGCCTTGTCGCCGACATACGCCAGCCAGACCTCCGCCGCGGGGCGCTCGCCAAAAAGCGTCCGGCGCAGGCGATCTTCGGTGGCTTCGAAGACGTGCAGAAGCCGTTCGTACTCGGCCAGACCTTTAATCAGCTCGAGAATTTGCGGCACATCTCGTTCGGTAGCGGGGACAATGCGAAGGTCTGGCATGGTCAAACTCTACTGGGGAAAATTCATGCGGCGAAGCAAGTCTTGAAATCGCTGGTCCGACCGGAGGCTATCGAGTTCCGGATCGACCTTCAAATCAACCATGTTGAAAGAGCGTTCGGCGTAGGCTTGTCCCAGTCTCGCAAAGGCTTCGTCTTTATCGCCCAATGCGGCATAGACTACGCCAAGTGCATACGGGTCCACATATTTGCTCTTGGCGAGGGCGAGCACATCATTCAGTGATTGGCGCGCTTTGGCCGTTTGGCCCGACATCGCATAGGCGTGAGCCAGCTCTGCCGGGGGGACGGCGCTCTGGTCGTTCAGCTCGCGAGCTTTGGTTAGCTCCACGACGGCGTCGGGGAAGCGCCCCTGCTGCTGATATGTTTGAGCGAGATAGAAGTGGCAGGCCCAGTAGTCCGGCCGCAGATCGATGCACTTACGAAGTTCCGTGACGGCTTGATCGTATCGGCGGGCGAAATACAAGTTCCAGCCGAGAATAGAAATGTTCTCGTAGAAGAGCGGATCTAGTTCTACGGCGCGACGGCTCTCAGCCAGTGCTTCATCGGTTCGTCCCAGAGAGATCAGAGCCCAGCCGCGAAATTCATGGGCCGGAGCGTAGTTCGGATTGAGCTGGAGCGCGCGCTGGAATTCGCGCTCGGCGGCCGCCCAGTCGTACTCAAACCAGAAGTGAACAGTGGCCATCTCCACGTGGGCCCCCGCCAGTGTTTCGTCCAGTTCCAGCGCCTTGCGGGCAGCTTCCTTGGCCTTGGGCATCACCTCCAGGGGGGAAAGGAAAACGCCCTCCTGGATCTGGTAGGCGTAAGCAAGTCCGTCGTAGGCTTGCGCGTAGTTCGGATCGATGGCGATGGCCTGACGAAGGTAGTCGAATCCTTTTTCGAGCCCTTCCGCCGTGAATTGAGAGGCATAATAATGGCCCTTCAGATAGAGCTGATACGCCTCCGGATTAGCGGTCTGATGCTTCGCCAGCTGGGTTTTCTGCTCACTGCTCAACCGCAACTTCAATTTGTCCGAGATTTGCTGCGCGATTTCCTGCTGGACGGCCAAGACGTCGGCAAGCTTGCGGTTGTACTGCTCGCCCCACAGGGCGCTGTTGTCATCGACGTTTACCAGCTCGGTGCTGACGGAGAGATTGTCGCCCCGCTGCGTGATCCTGCCGGTGAGGACCGCGCGCACGCCCATCTCGCGGCCCGCGGTGCGAGCATCCGTGTCTTTGCCTTTGTACCGGAAGGCCGAGTTTCGCGACATCACTTTCAGATTGGGGACCTGCGAAAGGCTGTCGATCAGGCTCTCCGTGATGCCGTCGCTCAGATACTCGGTGTTGGGATCGGCGCCGACGTTTACGAACGGCAGGACGGCCAGCGAATCGATGCTGGCGCCTGAGCGATTCTGCCAATAGTAGAAAGCTCCCGCC
>Ga0310810_10010223_pt1 | contig 10911 bp, 15 predicted proteins | sample NCmetagenome_FD_207641 | JGI IMG/M metagenome (GOLD analysis project Ga0310810, IMG submission 207641) | Soil microbial communities from experimental microcosm in Duke University, North Carolina, United States - NC | ecosystem: Engineered > Artificial ecosystem > Soil microcosm > Unclassified ... | reverse complement strand
AACCGCGGAGCGCTGGATCGCCTGCTGACCCTCGTCGATCCGCTGCTGGACTGATGGAGACGCCGGATTGAAGACCGACCTCAGCCTCGCGGCGCCGTATGCGCCCGCCGCCCTCGAAGCGCTCGCCGCGCAGTTCGGCTCGCCGCTCTTCGTGATCGACTGCGAGCGGATCCGGGGGCAGTACCATGCGCTCGCGGCCGCGCTCCCGGGCGTCGACCTCCACTACGCGCTGAAGCCTCTGCCGGACCGCACGGTCGTGCAGGTGCTGGCGCGCGAGGGCTCGTGGTTCGACCTGGCGACGAGCGGGGAGGTGGACCTCGTGCGCGACGCCGGCATCCCGCCCTCGCGCTGCGTCCACACGCACCCGATCAAGCGCGGCTCCGACATCCGGCACGCGCTCGACTGCGGCGTCACGACTTTCGTCGCGGACAATGCCGAGGAGATCAGCAAGTTCGTCGCATGCCGCGAGCGAGTGCGCCTCCTGCTGCGAATCTCGTTCCGCAACCCCGACACGCTCCTGGACCTCTCGCGCAAGTTCGGCTGCGACGCGGACGCGGCGATCGGCCTCGTGGAGCACGCGCAGCGGTCGGGACTGCGCGTCGTGGGGCTTTCCTTCCACGCGGGGTCGCAGCTGCCCCGCCCGGACAAGTACGTCGAGGCCATCGACACCTGCGGCCGCCTCATCCGCGAGGCGGCGCTGCGCGGATTGCCGCCGCTCGAGGTGCTCGACATCGGCGGCGGCTTCCCGATCGACTACCTCGAGCCCGCTCCGCCGATCGCGGAGTTCTGCGCGCCGATCCGCGCCGCGCTCGCGCAGCTGCCGAAGGGAATCCGCGTGATCGCCGAGCCGGGCCGGTTCATCTGCGGGCCCGCGGCGATTGCGATCTCGACCGTGATGGGCCGCAGCGCGAGGGTCGCTGGTGGTACTACCTTGACGACGGCATCTACGCGACCTACAGCGGCCAGCAATACGACAAGATGCGATTCCCGGTCGAGCCGCTGCGCGGCGTCGACCGGCTGCGCGAGCCCTGCGTGATCTCCGGACCGACCTGCGACAGCCTCGACGTCATCGCCGAGGACCTGCCGATGCCGGTCCTCGAGATCGGCGAGCGCCTCCTTGCCCGGCAGATCGGCGCGTACACCATGGCCTGCTCGACGGACTTCAATTTCTTCCCGCGCGCGAAAGTGATCGCGGTCAATGTCGAGCGCGCGGCCGACTGAACGGACCTGCGGCTGCGGGTCGCGCCGGCGCGCCATGGTCGCGCTCGTATCGGCGGCTGCGGCCGCGGTCCTTCCGGCGCACGCGGACACGGCCAACGGCAGTCGCCTCGTCCTCGTCAACACGCACACGGGCGAGGTGCTCGACACCGTGTTCCGGGACGCCGCGGGCTACCGCGCCGGGGAGCTCGGCCGGCTCGACTGGCTGCTCCGCGACTACCGCACGGGCGACGTGCGGCCGCTCGATGCGCGGCTCTTCGACCTCCTGAACGAGCTTGCAACCCGTGCGGGCGTCGACCCGCGCTACGAAGTCATCTCGGGCTATCGCTCGGGCGCGACCAACGCGATGCTGGTCGCGACGACGGACGGCGTCTCCTCGCGGAGCCTGCACATGGAAGGCAAGGCGATCGACGTGCGGCTCGCCGGGCTCCCGATCGAGCGCCTGCGCGACCTCGCACTCGCGAGGGCCGCGGGCGGCGTCGGCTATTATCCGGTCTCGGACTTCGTGCACCTCGACGTCGGCCGGGTGCGGAGCTGGTCGGGCTAGCGGAGGGAGGATTCGATGCCGAGCGCGTTCTGGCAGGCGGCGGGCCTGCTCGTGCTGTCCAACGTGTTCATGACGTTCGCCTGGTATGCGCACCTCAAGACGCTCGGCGGCAGGCCGTGGCTCGTGGCGGCGCTCGTGTCCTGGGGCATCGCGCTCGTCGAATACCTGTTCCAGGTCCCGGGCAACCGCATCGGCTACACGGTCATGAGCCTGCCGCAGCTCAAGATCCTGCAGGAAGTCATCACGCTCCTCGTCTTCGTGCCCTTCGTCGTGCTTTACATGAAGCAGGGCCTCAAGCTCGACTACCTCTGGGCGGGCCTGTGCATCGTGGGTGCGGTCTACTTCGTGTTCCGGAGCGCATGACAACCTCGATCCACCGGCGCGTCGACGCCCTGCGGGCGGGCCGCGACCCGGCCTTCGTCGCGCGCCTGTCCTCGGGCTGGGCCGTGCTCGGCGAGCGCCAGTTCCTCCCCGGCTACTGCCTGCTCCTGCCGGACCCGGTCGTGCCGACGCTGAACGCGCTGCAGGGCGGCGAGCGGGCCGCGTTCCTCGCCGACATGGCCTCGCTCGGCGACGCCGTGCTTGCGGTCACGCGGGCGCTTCGCATCAATTACGCGATCTACGGCAACGTCGACCCGGCGCTGCACGCACACGTGATCCCGCGGTTCGCGGACGAGGCACCGGCGCTCCGGCAGGCGCAGCCCTGGGCCTACGACTGGGATGCGGCGCCGGCCTTCGAGCTCGACCGGCACCGCGACCTGCGCGACCGCATCCATGCCGCGCTCGGCCACGCCCCATGAGCGCCATGGCATGAAAGTCGTCTACACGCCGCTGCACGCCCGCCACGACGGCGGGATGGAGATCCACCGCGGCGAGTTCGTGCCGACGTTCGAGATGCCGGCGCGTGCGGAGATGATCCGCGCGGCCGTCACGAGTGCGGGCCACGAGATCGTTGCGCCGCGCGACATCCCGGAATCGCGCGTCCTGCGCGTGCACGATCCGGCTTTCATCGAGTTCCTCCGCGGCGCCTGGGCGCGCTGGGAGGCGGAGGGCCGCGAGGGCTGCATGTTGCCGAGCGGCTTCCCCGCGCGCGGCCTGCGCCAGGACCGCGTGCCGGCCGGCATCAGCGGCGCCATGGGCTACTACTCGTTCGACTCGAGCTCGCCGATCGTGAAGGGAACGTGGGACGCGGCGCTCGCCGCGGCGCGCTCGGCGATGACCGCAGCGGCGATCGTCTCGGAGGGAGACCGCGCTGCGTTCGCGCTCTGCCGACCGCCGGGGCATCACGCCGGGCGGAGCTTCTACGGCGGATACTGCTTCCTCAACAACGCGGCCCTCGCCGCGCAATCCTTGCGCGACGAAGGCTGCGCCCGGGTCGCCATCGTCGACGTCGACTATCACCACGGCAACGGCACCCAGGAGATCTTCTGGGAGCGCGACGACGTCTTCTTCGTTTCGCTCCACGGAACGCCGGACACCGAATACCCGTACTACCTCGGTTACGCCGACGAGCGCGGGGCTGGTCGCGGCGAGGGATTCAACCTCAACCTGCCGATGGCGGAAGGCACGGGCTGGGACGGCTATTCGGCCGCGCTCGCGACCGCGCTCGACGCGGTGCGCAGGTTCCGGCCCGATGCGCTCGTCGTCTCGCTCGGCGTCGACACCTACGAGGCGGACCCGATCAGCGAATTCAAGCTGAAGACCGGCGACTACCCGCGAATCGGCGCGGCGCTCGCAGCGCTCGGCCGCCCGACGGTGCTCGTGCAGGAAGGCGGTTACGCGGTCGAGGAGATCGGCGTCAACGTCACCGGCGTCCTCGGCGCCTTCCCGTAGACTAGGCGCATGGCGGTCAGCAATGACTACCGCGATTTCGTCCTCGAACAGCTCGCGCCGGCCGGGCGCGTCACGTCGCGTGCCATGTTCGGCGGCGTCGGCCTCTACCTCGACGGCCTCTTCTTCGCCCTGATCGACGACGACACGCTGTTCTTCAAGACCGATCACGCCACGCGCAAGCGCTATGAAAGCGCGGGCTCGAAGGCGTTCTGTCCTTATCCGGACCAGCCGGAGCAGTCGATGGGATATTGGGCGGTGCCCGCCGAAGTGCTCGAGGACTCCGAAGAGCTCGCCGCCTGGGCGCGCGAGGCCATGGGCGTCGCGCTCGCCCGGAAGACCCGCCGGCCGGCCCGGCGACGCGTGAGCGCGCGCGGGCGCGGGAGCCGCCGATGAATGCGAGTCCCGAGGATGCGGGCCTCGCCTGGCGCCGCGACTGGGAGCCGCGCTTCCGGCAGTTCGTCGCGGACCAGCCCGGCGCGGACCCCGGCCATGGCCTGGTGCACCTCGAGCGCGTCGTGACGACGGCGCTCCGGCTCGCCGCGGAGGAGGGCGCGCGAATCGAAGTGGTATTGCCTGCCGCCTGGCTGCACGACTGCGTGCACGTCGCCAAGGATTCGCCGGACCGCGCCCGCGCCTCGCGGCTCGCCGCCGACCGTGCGCTCCGCTTTCTCGAGTCCGCCCGCTATCCGGCCGACGCATTGCCCGATGTGCGGCATGCGATCGAGGCGCACAGTTACTCGGCGGGCATCGCCCCGCGCACCGTCGAGGCGAAGGTCGTGCAGGATGCCGACCGGCTCGATGCGCTCGGCGCCATCGGCGTCGCGCGCTGCATCGCGGTCGGCGCCGCGCTCGGCCGTCCGCTCTACGGGACCGACGACCCCTTCTGCAGGTCGCGCGCGCCGGACGACCTCGGCGCTTCGCTGGATCATTTCTACGCCAAGCTGCTGAAGCTTGCGGGCACGATGCAGACCGGCGCCGGCCGCCGCGAAGCCGAGCGGCGCACGGCCTTCATCCGCGCCTTCATCGCGCAGCTCGAGTCGGAGATCGTCCCGTGAGCCGCGTGTCCGCGGGAGAGGCGCTCCGCAGGCTCCGCGAGGGCAACGCGCGCTTCGCGACGAACGCGCGGGGCACCGGCACGCTCATCACCGCCGCGCGCCGCGCCAAGCTGACCGCAGCACAGGAGCCCTTCGCGATCGTGCTCGGCTGCTCCGACTCGCGCGTGCCGGTCGAACTCGTCTTCAACCAGGGCCCGGGGGACCTGTTCGTCATTCGCGTCGCGGGCAACATCGTCGCGCCGTCCCTGATCGGCAGCGTCGAGTTCGCGGCGGACCGCTTCGGCACGCGGCTCGTGGTGGTGCTGGGCCATGCGTCCTGCGGCGCGATCGCGGCGACCATCGAGGAGCTGCACCGGCCGACGCCGAACCCGTCGCCGAACCAGCGCGCCATCGTCGACCGGATCCGGCCCGGCGTCGAGCGAGCCGTCGCGAATCACGCAGACGAGGGCGCGCTCGCCGTCGAGCACGCGGCGATGACCGCGAACGTGCGTGCTTCCGTCGATCAGCTGCAGCACGGCTCGCGGATCATCGAAGGCCTGATCGCGAGCGATGGCCTCGTCGTGACCGGCGCCTGGTACTCGCTCGAGACCGGAAAGGTCGAGTTCCTGGACGGACCGTTACCGGCTTAGCGCCGCCGTGAATGTCGCGGCATCCACGTTGCCGCCCGAGAGGACGATGGCGACGGTGCGGCCCGCGATCGGCAGCTTGCCGGCGAGCACGGCGGCGAGTCCCACGGACCCACCCGGCTCGACGACGAGCTTGAGCTGCCGGAACGCCCGCGCCATGGCCGTCTCAACCTCTTCGTCGCTGACGGTCAGGGCGCCGGCGAGCAGCCTGCGGTTGATGGCGAAGGTGAGCCGGCCCGGCGGCGAAATCTGCAGTGAATCGCAGATCGAGCGTGCTTCCGGCGGATTGGGGAGCGGCTTGCCCGCGGCGAGCGACCGCCGGGTGTCGTCGAAAGCCTCGGGCTCGACGGCGAACAGGGCGGCCGTCGGCGCGAGTGCACGCACGGCAACCGCCGTGCCGGCCATGAGTCCGCCGCCGCCCGTCGGCACGAGGACGAGGTCGGGCGTCACGCCTTGCTCGGCCGCCTGCTGGATCAGCTCGAGCCCCACCGTGCCCTGGCCCGCAATGATGTGCGGGTCGTCGTAGCTCGGCACGAGCGTTGCACCGCGCTCGGCGACGATCTTGCGCGCGATTTTCTCGCGGTCCTCGGTGAATCGGTCGTAGAGCACGACTTCGGCGCCGAATGCGCGCGTGTTCTCGAGCTTGATGGCGGGCGCATTGGAGGGCATCACGATGGTCGCCGGGATGCCGAGCATCTTTGCCGCTGCGGCGACGCCCTGGGCGTGGTTGCCGGAAGAAAACGCGACGACGCCGCCTCTACGCTGCCCGGCATCGAGCAGGACCAGGCGGTTGTACGCGCCGCGGAATTTGAACGAGCCTGTGCGCTGGAGCGCTTCGACCTTGAACAGCAGGCGTGCCCCCGTCAGCTCGTCGAACGGCGTCCCGGCAAGCAGGGGCGTGCGACGCGCGACGCCGGCAAGCCGGCTCGCGGCGGCCTCGACCTCCGCAAGGCCGGGCAAGGCGGGACATTCGTGCGAGTCGTTCACCGGGTGCTATGGTAGCCGCATGCAGGGGACCTTGCGCACGGCGCATCTCGTCGTCGGCGCGATCGCAATTGTCGCGTTCCTGATCACCGGGATGCTGATGAACGCACACCAGCCGCCGGTCATGCAGATGGACTGGGACCAGCGGCTGCTCTTCAACTCGCGGCACATCTACCTGATGGCCGCGGGTCTCGTGAACCTGGCGCTCGGGACCCGCTACGGGCTGCCGGCTTCGAGGGCGCGGCAGGCTGCCGCCATCTTCGGCTCGCTGCTCGTCTTCGCGAGCACGGTGATGCTCTTCTTTGCATTCTTTGCCGAGCCGATGGCCGGCCGCTGGCCCGGCCGGCTGAGCGGCTTCGGGCTCTTCGCGCTGTTCGGTGGCGTGCTGCTGTACGTGTTGGCGAGCCTTCACCGGAAACCGGTGCCGTCATGACCGACCCGATCTGGATGCCCTGCGCCGCGCTCGTGGGGCTGACGGCGCTCGTCTGGGTGAAGCTCTACGTGGACCGCCTCGGCGAGATGCGGGCGCGCGGCGTCGCGCCGCAGGCGCTCTCGACCGCGCGCGCAGCGGCCGGGCAGCTCGATAGCACGCAGGCCGCGGACAACTTCCGTAATCTGTTCGAAATTCCGGTCCTGTTCTATCTCCTCTGCGTGGCGCTCGCGCTGAATGGCGGCTCGACGCCGGCCTTTGTCGCGGCGGCCTGGGGATACGTGGGCCTCCGAGTCCTGCACAGCCTGATCCACGTCACGTACAACCGCGTGGTCCACCGGTTTCTCGTCTACGTGGCGAGCACGCTGCTCCTGTTCGGGATGTGGGCGGCGTTCATCGCAAAGATCGCTGCATGAGCGGATTCGAGGGCCGCTGCCTCTGCGGGGCCGTACGCTTCGCGGTGACGCCGCCGACGCTCTTCTTCGCGCATTGCCACTGCCGCTGGTGCCGCGAGGCGCATGGGGCGGCCTTCGTGAGCTGGGTCGGCGCGGCCGAGGAGCGCTTTCGCTACCTGCCGGGTTCCGCACAACCCACGTGGTACCAGTCCTCCCCGCAGAGCCGGCGGGGCTTCTGCCCGAAGTGCGGCACGACGCTGTTCTTCACCTCGACGGTCTGTCCCGGGGAGATTCACGTCGCGCGTCCCGCGATCCCGGGACCGATCGACCGCGACCCGCAGTGCCACGTGTTCTACGACCAGCACGCCGAGTGGGCCGAGATGAGCGACGCGCTGCCGCGCTACGCGACCGACGACCCGGGGCTCGCGAAATTCAAGGCCGTGGAGCGGCCGGACTGAGCGCCGCAAAGCTCTCGACCGGCTCCGAGCAGACCGGCCCGCGGCACACGTAGGCGACGGTCCGGCCGCGCGGCGTCTTGCTCGCGAGCGCTTCGGGCAGCCCGGTCGCGCCCGACGGGATCGCGATGACCATGCGGCGCGGCGCGTACGCACTGCCGAGCGCCGCCTGCCACTCGCCGAGCTCCGGGCCGCTTCCGCGAACCACCACGATCTCGGCGGGCGCGAGGAACTCGTCGAGCGCGTTGAGCAATGCGGCATGGTGCTCCGGCGCGCGCGCGAGAGACGGGAAGCCGCCGCGGACCGCGGCCTCCGCGGCGTCGAGATAGCGCGCTTCGCCCGTCAGCCAGCCGAGGCGCGCAAGCGCTTGTGCGGCAACGCCGTTCCCCGAGGGCGTGGCGTCGTCCACATAAGCTTTCGGCCGGTAGAGCGGCGGGTCCCGGCCCGAGGCCGTGAACCAGAAACCCCCGAGCTCGCGGTCGGCGAAGTCCGCCAGGAGGCGCTCCGCGATTTCGAGCGCGAAACCGAGGTCCTCAGTGCGAAACCGCGACTGCAGCGACTCGAGGAGGGCATCGAGCAGGAAGGCGTGGTCGTCGAGGTAGGCCGGGTGACGGGCCGCGCCGTCCTTCCAGCTGGCATAGAGCCGGCCGCCGCGCCAGCAGTGGCTGCGCAGGAAGTCAATCGCCTGCTGCGCGGCTTCGGTCAGCTCCGGCGCCGCGAGATGTCGACCGGCAATTGCGAGGCCGCGGATCATGAGGCCGTTCCAGGCCGTCAGGATCTTGTCGTCGAGGCCGGGGCGGACGCGCGTGCCGCGCTCGGCCAGGAGTTTCGCGCGCGCCGCGTCCAGCAACGACCGGGCCTGCGCCTCGGGGAGGCCCAGTTCGCGCGCGACCTCCGGGAGCGCGACGAATCCGTGCAGGTGCCACGCACCCTCGAAATTCGGCTCGCGGTCGAGGCCGAAACGCCGTGCCAGCACGCGGTACTCGCTGGGCGTGAGCAGCTTCTCGATCTCCCCGCGCTGCCAGACGTAGAAGCGCCCCTCATGACCTTCCGAGTCCGCGTCGAGCGCGGCGTGAAAGGCGCCCCCGAATGCGCGCATCTCGCGCAGCGCCCAGCCCGCGGTTTCAAGCGCCGCGTCGCGAAGCCGCGCATCGCCCGTTGCGACGAACGCCTGCGCGAGGAGCGCGAGCAGTGGTCCGTTGTCGTACAGCATTTTCTCGAAGTGCGGGATCATCCAGAACGGATCGACGGAGTAGCGGCAGAAGCCGCCGCCCAGCTGGTCGAAGATCCCGCCTTCCGACATGCGGCGCAGCGTCAGCACCGCCATGTCGAGCGCATCGCTGTCCGCGACCGGGCCGGCGGACGTCGCCGCCCAGGCGCGCAGCAGGAACTCGATCGAGGCCGCGTGCGGAAATTTCGGCGCCGGCCCGAAGCCGCCATATCGCGGGTCGAAGCTCATCGCGAGCTGCTGGCGCGCGCGCTCGAGCGGCTCGCGGGTGGGCGCTTCGCCCGGATTCGCGGCCGGAGGAAGGAGCTCGCCGAACACGCCTCGCAACGCCGCGTTCTGCGTCGCGACGCTCGCGCGCTCGTCGCGGTAGAAGCCGGCGACCCGCTCGAGGAGGTCGGCGAAGGCCGGCATGCCGTAGCGCGGGCGGTCGGGAAAGTACGTGCCGCCGAAGAAGGGCGTGAGGTCGTCCGGCGCGAGGAACAGGGTGAGCGGCCAGCCGCCGCCGCGCTGCGTGAGGAGCTGGTGCGCGAGCTGGTAGACCTTGTCGAGGTCGGGGCGCTCCTCGCGATCGACTTTCACGTTGACGAAGAGCCGGTTCATCACGGCGGCGGTCGCTTCATCCTCGAAGGACTCGTGCGCCATCACGTGGCACCAGTGACATGCAGAGTAGCCGATCGACAAGAGGATCGGGCGGTCCAGCTCCCGCGCCTTTGCGATCGCGTCCGGTCCCCAGGGATACCAGTCGACCGGATTCGCCGCGTGCTGCAGGAGGTAGGGGCTCGTTTCGTCCGCGAGCCGGTTGCGCGGCCCCGCGGGTGGTTCGCCGTGCATGGACGCCGCCGCGGTCGGTTAGAATTGCGTTCACTATAGCCACCGCGCTGCGTCCCCGCATGTCGAGCACACCTGAGCCCGCCGCCGCGGCGGCAACGAGCCTGCCGCCGCTCGCGCTGAAGCCGCGGGAAGAGCGCCGCCTGCAGGCGGGACACCTCTGGATTTTTTCCAACGAAGTCGACGTCGATGCGACGCCGCTCACCGCGTTCACGCCGGGCGACATCGTGCAGGTGCGCTCGAGCGGAGACCGCTTCCTCGGCTACGCCTATGTCAATCCGAGGTCGCTCATCAGCGCGCGCGTGCTGGGGCGCGACCCCGACTATCCACCCGGCAAGTCGCTGCTCGTGCACCGGTTGAAGGTCGCGCTCGCACTCCGCAAGCGGTTCCACGTCGAGCCGTTCTATCGCCTCGCTTTCGGCGAAGGCGACCTGCTGCCCGGCCTCGTGGTGGATCGCTACGGTGACGTGCTGGTCGCGCAGGCGGCGACGGCCGGCATGGACGCGATGAAAGGCGATATCGAGGAAGCCCTCGTCAAGGTCGTCGCGCCGAAGGGGCTCCTCTGGAAGAACGACTCGCCGATGCGCGAGCTCGAGGGTCTCGAGCGCGGCGTTGCGACCGCGTTCGGCACGGTTCCCGACTACGTCGACGTGCCCGAGGGCGGCGTGAACTTCCACGTGCCGCTCGCGGCGGGCCAGAAGACCGGCTGGTACTTCGACCAGAGCGCCAACCGTGCGCTCGTCGCTCGCCACGCGGCCGGCACGCGCGTGCTCGACATTTTCAGCTATGCCGGCGCATTTGCGCTGCAGGCGAAGCGCGCCGGCGCCGCGGCTGTAACCTGCGTCGATTCCTCGAAGGCGGCGCTCGAGGCGGCCTCGGCGACGGCCGACGCCAACGGCCTCGCGGTCGAACTGCTCGAAGGCGACGCCTTCGAGACGCTCGAATCGCTCGCCGCCGGGCGCCGCCGATTCGACGTCGTGGTCGTCGATCCGCCGGCTTTCATCAAGCGCAAGAAGGACCATCCGAAGGGACTCGCGGCGTACCGGCGGATCAACCAGCTCGCGATGCAGCTCATCGACCGCGACGGCCTCCTGATGTCCTGCTCCTGCTCGTACCACCTCGCTCCGGGCGAGCTCGTCGACGCGGTCCAGCGCGCGGCGCGGCACCAGGGCCGCTTTGCGCAGCTGGTCGCCGTCGGCGGCCAGGCGCCGGACCATCCCGTGCATCCCGCGATCGACGAGACCCGGTACCTGCGGGCCTTCCTGTTCCGCGTCAGCAGCGGATGATCGCCTACCCCGACATCGACCCGATC
>Ga0310810_10010221_pt1 | contig 10912 bp, 6 predicted proteins | sample NCmetagenome_FD_207641 | JGI IMG/M metagenome (GOLD analysis project Ga0310810, IMG submission 207641) | Soil microbial communities from experimental microcosm in Duke University, North Carolina, United States - NC | ecosystem: Engineered > Artificial ecosystem > Soil microcosm > Unclassified ... | reverse complement strand
GGGTATCTGGTCGTTGGGGCGCTATCATAACCCTTCAAAACGTGCCGGAGTGTACATTGGAAAGGATTTAGGAAACCTTCCAAAACAATAGGCAGAGAGACCTTAACTTTGGTAAGCACCCCAAGGCATTCTTCGGTATAGAAATTTGTAACTCCTTCAATCTAAATGCTATGCAGGTTGAAGTTCCTATGGCATGAGGATTGCCAGACATTTCGCCGTGATTTCACAGTTTACGCGCTCTCTCCTGGAGGAACGAGTATGAGGAAATTGATGACTTTTCTGGCGGTAGCGGTGGCCATTACCCTGTCCACCGGTATCAGCCTTGCTGATCCAATTGGCCCCGATTGCACTACGTGCCAAGGATCAATCTACCTATTGCAGTATGACCCGAACAACACAGGGACCGATCCGGTTACCGGAGACAGTATCTACGACGTTTTCCTGACGATCGACACTACGACTTACGACTTTGTGACTGATGGAAATTTCATCGATTCGGTTTCCATCAAGATTTCCGACAGTGTTGACGTAGCCACAAGTTCTCTGGTGTCCGCTCCAGGTGGAGCGGGAGCTTGGACTCTGCAGTTCGGCGGAATCAACGCTGGTGGCTGCGATGGCGCGGGCAGCGGGTTCATCTGTGCTAGCGACGGCCAGACGGCTCCGGCGGACGGTAGTACCTGGACTTGGGAGTTTCTTTATGAAACAGCGGACCCGCTTGGCGCAGCGACCATCAAGGCTCGCTACGTTGATGGCAACGGTGCCAAAGTGGGTGCTCTGGTATCCGAAGACATCACTCTGCAGCCGTGCGGCGCGGGGAGCGGCGAAGACTGCGGCGGCGGCGGCGGTGGCGGTGGCAATGTTCCAGAGCCCGGTTCGATCTTCTTGCTGGGTTCGGGTCTTTTGCTAGCTTCTATCAAACTGCGGAAGAAACTGGCCCGGTCGTAACATTAGGACTCTAGGATTCACTTAATTTGTCCCTCCGAAGACCCCTGTGCCCTTAGGCATTGGGGTCTTCTATTTTTGCAGTCTTGCCTACCGTATTTCGTGACACTCACCGTGACAGGCGAAGCGTGAACCGTCGGAGCCTGCGGCGTCCTTCTGGCGGCAACCCGGCACCCGAAGCGGGCACCACGTCCTCTTGAGCTCAGGTTTCATTATCACGTTTGCCAATCTCCGAAGGAAACTCACGTTTGACTGTGACAAAAACTCCTATGCCGCCCCGGACACAGTTTTTTTTGTTTTCGCGCCTACTTGCTAACCGTCACCGTCAGCGAGGTTGCATAGCCCGCATTTCCCGAGGAGGTCCCAGGCCCCTGCTCCGATGACGTGCTTGCCGGTGTCATTACTCTTTCGGGTGTCGGCAACCGCGACACTGTCGAGGTAAATGGCCACTTTAGCCACAGCCACGTTGTCGGTTGCCGACGCGTTGATCCCCACCGACCCGGACGCCACGACTCCACTCGCCGGAGAGGTGATTTTCACCACCAGTGCGGTCTTGTCAGTTCTTGACGTTGACCGCCACCGAAGCAGCGCCCACATTCTGGGCTGCGTCGTAGGCCTTCACCGTTAACGTGTGTGTGCCGTTGGCCACGCCCGTGCTGTTCCAGGATAAGGCAAAGGGAGATGCCGCGAGGTTGCTTATCAGGCGGCCATCCACGTAGAACTGAATCTTGCTCACACCCACGTCGTCCGTAGCGGTACCCTGCACCATGAACGATCCCTTTACGGTTGCACCCGCAATCGGGCTGGTGATGGATACTACGGGCGCCCTTGTATCGCCCGACTTCCCGGTATTTTTCACCGTCACGCTGACCGCGGCAGTTCCCACGTTGCCGACGGCATCGTAAGCCTTTACACTTACCGTGTGAACCGCATTGGTCGCCGTTATCGTGTTCCACGAGAACGAGAATGAAGAAGCCGAACCGGAAACGATAGCCACACCGTCCACGAACAACTGCACTTTGGTGACACCAACATTATCCGCGGCGCTGCCCGTCACTGCAATTGTCCCTGATACGGTCGCGCCTGTTGTAGGACTTACGATGGACACTACGGGCGCGGTCTTATCGCTGTTGTAGACGTTGACCGTCACCGAAGCAGAGCCCACATTGTTAGCCGCGTCGTAGGCCTTTAGCGTCAGAGTGTGCAAGCCGTTGGCGACCGCGGTGCTGTTCCAGGTAAAGGCAAAAGGAGATGTCGCAATGGAGCTGACGAGGGTACTATCCGCGTAGAACTGAATTGTTTTCACGCCCACATTGTCAGTAGCCGTGCCCTGCACTGATAAGGTTCCGGACACTGTCGCGCCTTTAAGAGGGCTCAAGATGGAAATTACCGGCGCCGTTGTATCTGCCGTCGACGAATTTTTTACCGTGAGGCTGACCGCGGCAGATCCCACATTCCCGGCGGCATCGTAAGCCTTTACGGTTATGGTGTGAACCGCGTTGGTCGCCGTCGACGTGTTCCACGAGAACGAGAACGGAGAAGCCGTACCGTAAACGCCGGCCACACCATCCACGAACAACTGCACCTTGGTGACGCCCACATTATCCGCGGCGGTGCCCGTCACGTTGATGGTCCCCGATACGGTCGCGCTGGTCGTGGGACTGGCGATGGATACCGTGGGCGCGGTCTTGTCGTTGTTGACGTTGACCGTCACCGAAGCTGAGCCCACATTGTTGGCCGCGTCGTAGGCCTTCACCGTTAACGTGTGTGTTCCGTTGGCCACGCCGGCGCTGTTCCAGGAAAAGCCAAAGGGAGATGCCACGGCGGAGCTTACCAGGCTGCTATCCACGTAGAACTGAATCGTTTTCACGCCTACGTTGTCGGTAGCCGTGCCCTGCACTAAGAAAGTTCCCTTTACGGTTGCACCCGAAGTCGGGCTGGTGATGGAAACTACGGGCGCCGTCGTATCCGCCGTGGTGGTCCCGCCCTTGGCGGCCTGCACGGCTCTGTATGCATTCACGCGTCCCCATCCGAAATACTGATCGTATCCCGGCGCGCCCAGGTCGTCGGAATTCTTCTTGAGCAAGGTGACCAGAGCCGAGGGAGAAAGTGAGGGATTCTCCGCGAGCGCCAGAGCGCCGACCCCAGCGGCGATGGGGGCGGAAAACGAAGTTCCATACCACGATCCATAGCCGCCGCCCAGATTCGTCGTCAGGATGAGGTCCCCGGGCGCGGAAAGCGTGATCCAGCTCCCATAGTTAGAGAAGCTCGAAAACGTGTCGGTGGGTTCGGTCGAGCTGACGGCCACGGCGTTGGTGCATGCGGCCGGGTAGCCGGGGGCCGAGCTGCTGTTGTTCCCTGCCGAGCCAAATACCACCGCTCCCTTGTTCCAGGCGTAATTCACCGCGCTTTGGAGAGTAGTCGAGGAGGCTGATCCGATGATGCTGATGCTGATGATGCGCACGCCATGGTCGGCGGCGTAATTGATGGCGCTGGCGATATTGGAGTAGCTGGCATAGTTGCTTGAGCTCAATACCACCAGGGGCATGATCATGTTGCTCCAACCCACGCCCGCCACACCGGTCAGGTTATTGGTGGCCGCGGCCGCCGCGCCGGATACGGCCGTTCCATGCCCGCCCAGGGCCCCGGTGTCGCTCACGTTGGAATTGCCGGTCAGAAAGTTCCAGCCCGGCAGTAGTTTGGGCTTCAGATCGGGGTGCGTCATATCGGCGCCCGAATCAATGATTGCGATCGGAACACCCGTGCCGGTGGTCATGCCCCATGCGCTGGGCGCCTGAATCTTGCTCAGATGCCATTGGGAAGTGAAGTCCGGATCATTCGGATTTGCCGCGCCGTGCGCGACAAAATCGCGCTCGACAAATGTAAACCGCCCGGAGCGCTGTAGCATTAGACTCACGCCATCGAGCGCCTGCTCCGGAACCTCGAGAACCTTGACGCCGATCCCGTCGATCGAGTGATGCACTTTGGCGCCTACCAGCGCTACGATCTGTTCGGCCGCCGCGTCGTCCACCCCCGGCGCGGCCTGCACCAGCAGGCGGCCCGGAACGTGCTCGTCTGATGGCTTTTGCGCCCAGCTCACGCCGGCGGCGGCCACCCCTAAAACTATGACAATAAATCCGTTGAGGACTGTCTTCATGAGAATCTCCCTGTACCCACGTCACGTTGAACGGTTATGAATATGATTAAGATCGGGTCGATCCGAATTGGTCTTTTGACACTGAGGCGCGAAGGCAAAAATCAGCAAAAGTCAACCGAATTTTGCTGATTTGCGCTAATGAGAATACAGCGATCGAAACCACCACTCAACTGCGGTGGCTCGCCCGCGACCGCCGGTTTTTCACCGGTCTCTTCCACGATGCAGACTAAGCGCTAGCCCAATGCAGTCGAGCTTCCAAACTCCACACTCAGACGGAACCTATAAGAGCCACAGGATTTATCCCAGTTGAAAATAAGGAAGGTTATCTCTGAACTGTGCTGAATGTAATAATTCGCTCGTAATTGTTACCGACTTGGATAAAAAAGTACAGTGAGATTTGCGGGCGTTTTATCTCTCGTCACCAAATGCAGGCGAGGCGTCACTCTGTAGCCGTGCGGCTTCGATACAGGCGAAGACCGCGGCGGCGACCCTGACACCGGCGGCGAGGTACCCGAACCGGGCTGCATCTTTCTGCTGGGCTGCCGGCCTGGCGGATCACGATTGCCAAGCTACGAAAGAAGTTTGCCCGTTAGTAGGTTTCCTTCTTCCAATTGGCATAACCCCCCTGTGCCCGCCAGGCACAGGGGGGTTTGTCTTCGGACTTTACCGGGTAACCGTCACCGTCAGCGAGGTTGCGTAGCCCACATTTCCGGAGGGGTCCCAGGCCGCCGCTCCGATGACGTGCGTGCCGAGGGCCGCCTTTCGCGTGTTCCAATTGAATGAACATGTCGCCGACGAACACGCGGCCACCGTGACGTTGTCGAGGTAGATGGCCACCTTGGCCACAGCCACGTTATCGTTGGCCGACGCGTTGATCCCCACGATCTTTGACACGCCTCCGCTCGCCGGAGAGGTAATTTTCACCACCGGCGCCTGCGTGTCCGCGGCTGGGGCCGGCACGGAATTGCTTACGGTGATACTGACCGCGGCAGATCCTACATTCCCGGCGGCATCGTAAGCCTTTACGGTTATGGTGTGAACCGCGTTGGTCGCCGTCGACGTGTTCCACGAGAACGAGAACGGAGAAGTCGTACTGGAAGCGGTTGCCACGCCATCCACGAAGAACTGCGCCTTGGTGACGCCCACATTATCGGTGTCGCTGCCCGTCACGTTGACCGTCGCCGACAAAGTCGCGCCGGTGGTGGGACTTGCAATGGATACCGTGGGCGCGGTCTTGTCGTTGTTGACGTTGACCGTCACCGAGGCAGAGCCCACATTGTTGGCCGCGTCGTAGGCCTTCACCGTTAACGTGTGTGTTCCGTTGGCCACGCCGGCGCTGTTCCAGGAAAAGCCAAAGGGAGATACCGCGGTCGAGCTTACCAGACTGCCATCCACGTAGAACTGAATGTTGGTTACGCCTACGTCGTCGCTAGCCGTGCCCTGCACCGCGAAAGTTCCCGTTTCGGTTGCCCCCGAAATCGGGCTGGTGATGGAAACTCCGGGCACCGTGGTATCCGGCGTGGTTGCCCCGCCCTTGGCCGCCTGCACGGCTCTGTATGCATTCACGCGTCCCCATCCGAAATACTGATCGTATCCCGGCGCGCCCAGGTCGTCAGAATTCTTCTTCAGCAAGGTGACTAGAGCCGACGCAGTAAGCGAGGGATCCTCGGCAAGCGCCAGCGCTCCGACCGCAGCGGCAATAGGGGTGGCAAGCGAGGTTCCATACCACGATCCATAGCCGCCACCCAAGTTCGTCGTCAGGATGAGGTCCCCTGGCGCGGAAAGCGTGATCCAGTTCCCGTAGTTCGAGAAGCTCGAAAATGTATCGGTGGGTTCGGTTGAACTGACAGCCACCACGTTGGTGCACGCGGCCGGGTAGACGGGTGCCGAACTGCTGTTGTTGCCCGCCGCGGCAAATACCACCGCTCCCTTGCTCCAGGCGTAATTCACCGCGCTTTGCAGCGTAGTCGAGGAGGCCGATCCGAGGATGCTGGTGCTAATGATGCGCACGCCATGGTCGGCGGCGTAATTGATGGCGCTGGCGATATTGGAGTAGCTGGCATAGTCGCTCGAGCTCAATACCACCAGGGGCATGATCATGTTGCTCCAACCCACGCCCGCCACACCGGTCAGATTATTGGTGGCCGCGGCCGCCGCTCCGGATACGGCCGTTCCATGCCCGCCCAGGGCCCCGGTGTCGCTCACGTTGGAATTGCCGGTCAGAAAGTTCCAGCCCGGCAGCAGTTTGGGCTTCAGATCGGGGTGCGTTATATCGGCGCCCGAATCAATGATTGCGATCGGCACACCCGTGCCGGTGGTTATTCCCCATGCGCTGGGTGCCTGAATTTTGTTCAGGTGCCATTGGGAAGCGAAACTCGGGTCATTCGGAACTGCCGCACTGTGCGCGACAAAATCCCGCTCCACAAATGTGAACCTTCCGGAGCGCTGTAGCATTAGACTCACGCCATCGAGCGCCTGCTCCGGAACCTCAAGAACCTTGACGCCGATCCCGTTGATCGAGTGATGCACTTTGGCGCCTACCAGCGCTACGATCTGTTCGGCCGCCGCGTCGTCCACCCCCGGCGCGGCCTGCACCAGCAGGCGGCCCGGAACGTGCTCGTCTGATGGCTTTTGCGCCCAGCTCACGCCGGCGGCGGCCACCCCTAAAATCATGACAATGAATCCGTTGAGAACTGTCTTCATCAGAACCTCCTATATACCCCAGGGCAGGGTAAACGGTTATGAGCATGATTAAGATCGGCTGTTCCGAATTTGAACTTTAACACTAAGATGCAAAAGCAAAAATCCGGCAAGAGTTAACCGAATTTCGCTTATTTTGGTTATGAAATACGACCAATGGAAACCACCACTCAACTGCGGTGGTATATCCGGTTTTTCCGCCGGTCTTTTCGCCGATGCGGCTAAAGCCCTAAAAGTAGGAAGCGTAGCCTCTGAGACGGGCCTCAATGTAATTCGCTCTTAATTGCTGCTGACTTTCCCATAAAAATACAGTGAGATTTGCGAACGTTTTATCTCTGGTCACTACATGCAGGCCGCGTTCGCGGAGGCCGGGCGAACGAGATCGAGACGCGGGGCGTCGAGCAATGCTTCCTGCTCCGGATTGTTTCAAATTAATCGCAGCAACCGGGTTGGCTGAAGGGTTCTCAAAATTTCCCAAAAATCCTCCTTCAGTCCTCAATTTGTTAAAGCTAAGGATATCAGATATACGCGTAACTATCAGATTATAAATGGTATCTATTTTGGTTATAAAACTGCTTGGATCTGCGTGAGGGAGAGTACATGAAGAGTTTAGTTGTGTACTCCAATAAGTCGGAGGGTTGGGATGCGAGTCACGGGAGCGCTTTTAGCAGGGATTGTCGGGATAGGGCTTGCCGGCACGGCCGGAGCCACAGTCGTTGACCTGATGACGTTGAATTCTTCGGGTACGCTGAACGGCGGTATTTTCGTCCAGGGCGGGATTCAGCCTACCGGGACCGGAGTTTTCGGTACTTTTTTAAAATATCAGCCGGGCGGGAACCAGGCGGACGTGCAGGGTTATAACACCGATGCTCGTCCACTGCAGTACGACGAACAAAACGCCGCACCGCACACCCACAGTCTGGCGTTGAGCGACGTTCCCCTTTACAACTGCGATCCCAGTTTCATCGTGGGCTGCACAGCGGGCACGCAGTATCGCGGCTTCAAATTGGACATTAACGCCAAGGCCAGCGACCCATTACTGGCCCTCGACCGGGTGGTAATTTACGACCGGACCGCCGGAAACCTGCTGGGAGGGAACGCGACGGAAGGGACGCCCCTCGGTGGAACCACGCTGTTCACAGGCGCCGGCGACACGCTGGTTTACGATTCTGGTGCGAGCAACCGCGTGGACCTGAACTACCTTCTGGAGAGCAGTGGCAGCGGTAAGTCCGACATGTTTCTGTACATTCCGGATTCCCTGTTCACCGGCGGCAGCTTTGTTTATCTCTACAGCGAGTTTGGCATCTTCGAGAAGAAGAAGGACGCGGCTAAACACGAAGTCCCATGCACTGCGGGCCCGACGCCTTGCGGTGGACCGCAAGCCGACACCTCCGGCTTCGAAGAGTGGGGTGTGGACGGGCCTACCGGCGTTATTCGCGGCGGAGGCGGGCCGTCCGGCGGTTCGGTGCCCGAGCCGGCCTCCATTGTGCTGTTCGCCTCCTCGCTGCTCGGTATGGCTGTCTGGGGTCGGAAGCGGCTGGCCCGCTAAGATTCTCACGCTCCAGATCTTCTGATGCCCTTGGGCTTCGCGGCCCAAGGGCATTTCGTTTTTGCCCTCCGTTTCACTCGCGGTGTCGCACTTCTATCCCGGCGTCCGAACCCCAGTCACCAATCTCGGCCAGCCCGGCTCTGGATTTCAATTCAGTTCGAGTTCAGCTTGCATTTAATTTGAATTCAGTAAGTTCGCGCCGGACTACTGGAACCGGCCAGGTTCCTCCACCGGAATTGTCAGATTCTTTCACCGGATTCGGTGATCCTTGGCGTGCTCTAAATAGAATCAGAGCCAAACGCGGCCATCTGTGGCCGATGGCCGGTTATGACCAGGTCCTGATTCCAATGAAAAATCGAGTTTTGGTATTCGGCTGGGTGCTGGCATCCAGCGTTCTGTACACGGCGGCCCAGACCAAAGTAGACTTGCAGACGCAAGGTAAATCGGTTGACTTCACTGGTGCGTCCTCCACCAAGCCCATCAAAGCAGGCACCGCCCTGCCGGCTACCTGCTCGGTGGGGGAGTTCTATTTTCTGACCGATGCGCCCCCCGGGGCCAATGTTTACGTGTGCTCCGCAACTGATGTGTGGACCGGCGCCGGCGTCGCACGCGTCTTCAGCCGCACAGGTGACATTACGGCCCAGAGCGGGGACTACGCGTTTTCGCAGATTGGCGGAATCGCCGGGAAATCGCAGTTGCCTTCCACGGCGATGTATACCGATTCAGCACAAAATTCCGCCGGCTTTATGAGCAGCGCAACGAACTGGATTGGCTTCGACTCTGCGGCAAACAAATGGCACATCTGGGACGGGCAGGATGGGACACTGCCGGTGCTTCATGCGAACGACGCGATACTGATTCAGGGTGGAGTCAGATCGCAGCCGGCTATACCGTCCTCTGGCCAGGCGGCGCTTTATATCAATAGCACGGACAAGAAAATTCACTCGGTCGACGATGCCGGTCTCGACACCGCGTATGGGACCGGTGGCGGCACGCTGACGATCGCCAACGCGGGCACCACGGGGACGACGTTGAATACATTAACCAAGCTCACGGGCGCGCCATCCACAGCCCTGATCGCGGCCACGACCGACACAGGCGGTGTGGTGGGCATCACGACCGCGGGCGCGGGGACTACCGGATCGGCGACGATCCAGCAGGCAGGGCCAGTGAACTGCGTCTTCGATGGTGCAACCACGGCCGGCGATTACGTGCAGATCAGCAGCGGTACGCGCGGGTTCTGCCACGATGCCGGCGTGGCGTATCCCTCCTCCGCGCAGGTGATCGGGCGCGTGCTTTCGACCAATGCGTCGGCGGGGACATTCGGCATCGACCTGTTTCCAGCGGAAATACGAAGCACCGCCAACCTTTTTGTAAAGGGTGTTGGCTCCGGCTACATCCAGCCTTTTGGCCACATCGCTGCCATGGCGGGGGTGAACATCGCGACCACCACGCGGTGGTTTCAGTTCGTCGCTCCGTTTAACGCGACTGTGAACACCGCGGTTCTGGATATTTCGACAGCCGTCGCATCCTCAAACGTCCGCGTTGCCGTATATTCAGATCCATGCACCACAAGTGCGCTGCTTCAGCAAACGGCAAACATGCCCTCAACAAGCACGGGTCCGGTGTACGGAGTTTTTGGAAGTGCGCTTTCTCTTAGCCCAGGAGTCTACTGGGTCGCGGTTGCATCCGACACAACCGGGGTCGGCATCTATGCAGGCGGGACTACCGTTCTCAATTTGATGGTGAATGAAACCAGTCACCCGCGATTCGCTACCGGGAACAACGCGACGGGATCGGGAGGTTCGTTTGCCATGCCCACGGGTTGTGGAACGCTCACGGCCAGTTCGGCGATTCAGGAACCTGCCCTTCTATTCCTGCCATGAAGACTACCGACCTTTTCTTCCTACTGCACAATAATATGAAACGAGTCATCCTGTTACTGCTTCTCGCAGGAAGCCTGTCTGCATCTCCCGCTAACCAGAAGATTATCTACAACTGGGGAACCGCGGTAACGAACTACCCCGTTCAAATGGGTTGGTTTTTTGCAAAGGGTGAGATCCCGCACGGGAAGTATCCGCAAGTCCTGGTGAACGGCACACCAGTAACAACTCAGGCCGAGCTGAAAGACGAATGGCCATCCGACAACAGCGTGCGATTCGTTGTGGTGTCGTTTCTTGTGCCTACAATGCCAGCGGCCAGCGGCGGATCACCCGGTGTCGCCACCTTGACGATTCAGCAGCAGAACACATGCAATTGCATCCTGGATGGCACCGGCACCGCGCAGACGCAGGCGCAAATGTTGGCGGGGGGGTATAACTTTGAAGCCAAGTTTACCCTGACACAGCCGAAGTGCAGCGTAAACGGCACATGCAACACGAAAACAGCCAGCGCGCGCCAAATGATTACAGATGGGAAATACACCGTCTGGACTGGCGGGCCGGTTGCAACCACCGTGATCCTGGCCGATGACGCGGGACGCTCCTATGACATGGGTTGGGAGAGGGATGCCAACACAGGGCAGAACACATACGTCGATATCGGCTCTTCTCTCCTGGGAACCG
>Ga0310810_10010220_pt1 | contig 10913 bp, 5 predicted proteins | sample NCmetagenome_FD_207641 | JGI IMG/M metagenome (GOLD analysis project Ga0310810, IMG submission 207641) | Soil microbial communities from experimental microcosm in Duke University, North Carolina, United States - NC | ecosystem: Engineered > Artificial ecosystem > Soil microcosm > Unclassified ... | reverse complement strand
CAGGACATTGGTGATGGCGTTAGTGAAAGTAGCTTGGGTAGTAAGGAACTGGACCGAACAGAGATTGGTTGGCAACAACACATATTCACCAACGGTGGTATTGGTCCGGTAAGTTACGTCGGTCGTGTTGGTGACAATCAGTGTCGAGCCAAATGGGGCGAACGGATTATTGGACAGGGCGACACTAGTGGTTTCGATAGTCACCCACGCCTTGTTAGTGGGCGCCGGCAGGGTGGGCAGCGGTATTGGCACCGGACCATGCGGCGAATTGCTGATCGTAATCAGATTCCCAAAGGTGTGTTGAAATCTTTGCTGAACGCTGACTGTGATATTCGTTTTGAAGACCAGATGAGGGGGTGTGCCGAAGGGATCAAACGGAAAATTTGTGAAATACGCCGTAAGGTTCGTCACATTGACATTTGTAAAATAATTGGTGGAATTGATGATGACCAGGCCCGGGAAAAGCGCTGAAAGGGTGGGAGCATCATTGGTCAAGGCTTGCGCGGCCAGCAACGTCAGATTGGAACTTACTAGCAGGGTGGTTGTCAGGTTTGTTTGGAACAGCAGGGCGTCAGGGGAGCTGGTTTCGACCTGCAGCCGGTTGGTGCTATAGAGATAATGCAAGCCACCAATGTCGTCCCGGGTGATACCCGAGTGGAAGGCTCCATAGTACAGGATATTCGGGTTGGACACCTTGGCTGAAGCCACGGCGGTAGCATAGGTATCAACTGGATCGATCAGGAAGGGTCTGGCGTAGCTCAGATCGACGGCGGGCGGACAGGAAATATCTATCTGATACGTGTACAAATTCCCGTTAACGAATTTGGACGTGCTCAGAGTGACGGGATCAAAATTTCGCTGGACCACAGTAAAATCATAGAAAGGGCACTGTGCGCCAGGCGGAAGGACGCGTTCTTTAACCAACCATGTCCACCGTTCTGGATCGGCGAGGCCAAGCCGTGTCAAAACCATTTCCAGTGTGGCCGATCGCAAGTCGAACAGGTGAAGGCTTGCCGCAGTGTAGTTGTAGCGTAATTCATCCTGCGGGAATTCGCGGAAATCAGAGCTATAACTATCGTAATTCGAAATGGCGTTAAGAATTGCAAAGGCTCCATCAACGGCCTGAATGCCCTCAGCCTTGAAATAGCCGTCGAAGGTAGGATCGTAGGCGTAGTATAGGGTGGGAGTCGTCCAGCGATAGAACTCGTCGATGTTCTTGGGCGAAAAAGTAAAATCGTTGGCAAAAATAATCCAGCGGTCTCCGGGATAATCAATTTCGGTCTGCCGTTGGAAGCCAAGAACGGCGGTTTGCCAGGCTTCCTGGGGGCCCAGCAGTGCAAAGCCATGCGCCGATTGGAGGCCAAAGGCCAGCCAGGCGAGGCAACCGAATGTTTTAACAGTTCGCAGCATACAAAAATGGCTATTGCAACTTCACGATGCGGTAATACGCGGTATTGTTTCCCCCGACGAAAACCGAGTCGAGGGCTCCCGCCGCAAACCGCGGCGCTCCGACGTTGGTCCAGGCTGATAGGTCGTCGGAACTTTGAACCTGGTAAATCAAGCCCGGCTGCGGGTTCCAACTCAGGAAGTAACCTTGGGGCGTATGCACCAACTCGGTGCGCAGCCAGCTGGTCGGGTCCAAGGGGTTGCTTCCGCTAAGAAATAACTGCAGCAAAGTCGGACCGCTTGGGGCGATGGCGGCATTGGGGGACGGCCAATTGAGAATATCCGAGCCGTAATGGGCAGCCATCCAATCCGCCGGAATGCCACCCCAACTATTATTACCGCTCCAAGTCGCGGCGGTGGTGGCCGGAGAGAGAGGCGACCGCCGGCCCGAGGTCGTGACGTAATCGACTTGAAATGAGTGAGTGCTATTAACCGTCAACCCATTGGCGCCAGTCATGAGCCAAATGTTCGTACTGAGATTGATGGGTGAACCGTCGACGTAGAGCTCATAATGATCGATCGACAGACCCGCCTGCGCCGGCCAGGAAACCTGAATTTCCGGCTGGTAGACCTTGTTAACGAGAACAAAGGGCACAAAAACGAACGGAGCGTTCATCGGCGCCAACGGCTGCGACGAATCGACGAATCGTTGAGCGAAGAGGTCCATCCCATTCTGTGCTCCGGTGAAGCCGCTCCAGGCGGCGACGAAACGGCCAGACCCATCGGAAGTCACCATTCCGTTCATCTGTCGGCTGGCCGTGGTGCTGTTGACTCGGAATTCCGCGTCCGAGATAACACCTGTCGAATCGAGATACCGGCCATAGACGCCTTCCCAGGAACCATCCTGGCCCATACTGGTCCAGACGACGAAATAGCCAGTAGGCAGCGCACCGATCCGCGGCGCGAATTGGTCGCCGAAAATGAAGGTGTTGAGCATTTGCACCGGCGCACCGACACCGACAGCGGAATAGGCCCGGGCAAACACATCCCAACCGTTAGTTTTAACCGAGAGATCTTTCTGGCCCCAGGTAATCACGAAGGTGCCGGCTGGTCCGGCCGCGACACTCGGGTTAGCGCAAACGTTAGTTGTCGTATCCACCAGGAATTCGTTCCCAGCCGGGGTGCCATTGGCGTTAAAGATCCGCGCATAGACATTGACGGCGAGGTCGGCTCGTTGCTGCTCGGAGATCCAAGTAACAACAAAACGCCCGTCACTTAGACCAGCTACCGCAGGGGTCCGCTGATTATAGGAGGTGAATTGGTTGATTCGAAATTCACCGCCGACTTTAGATCCTGTCGGCGAAAGTATCTGTGCGTACACATCCTGCAGGCTGTCCGCCGCTGCCTGGTTGAAACTGCCCCAGGCGACGAGAACGTTGCCGCCGGCCAAGCTGGTAATGACGGGATTGAGCTGAGACTGGACGGCACCGGAATCGACCCGCAGGTCATTCGTTCCTACCCACGTGTTCGCGCCGGAAAGGAACCGGGCGTAAATATGTTGAGAGCTGCGTTGACCGCCTTGCCAAACGAAAGCAGCGCCTCCATTGGCCAGCATGGCAACCTGGGGACGCTCCTGCTCACCAGCGGCGCTGACATTGACGCGAAATGGAGCAAAGGCGGAGGAGAAACTGCTGTCCAGGCGCACGGCACTGATACCCAGGCCGTAGCCATCCGTGATATTATCCTCCCACACGAGGTAGCCACCGGTGGGTGCGACGCTCAGATGGGGATGGACCTGATCGCCCGCCAGTGACCCGGCGACGGGGTACTCTCCCGCCTGCGGGGTGAAATCAGACCGGCCCCAAACGACCCCCGGAACCAGGAGCGCGAGGGAACAACCCACCGCTTTTTGAAGGAAGCGCGACAGTGACATAATCTCGGGGACCTTTCTGCGTTTACTGCCCCGCCGTCGGCACGACGGGCTTCTGGATAGGAATAGCGTTTTGCGCAAACGGCATTTCGTCCTCGGAATGGTAACGATTACCGGCCGGATCAATAATGGTTGGGGTAACAAAGATCATGAGATTCTTCTTCTTGGTTTGGCTGGACTCGCTACGGAAGAGGCGTCCGACGATCGGCAAGTCGCCCAGCATCGGGACCTTATCCTTGATCTTGGTGACGTTCTCAGCGATCAAACCGCCTAAGACTACTGTCTGACCATCCCAAACAATCGCCGACGTAGTCACTTGCCGGACGCGGAAACGCGGCAACGGCAACTGAGCGGTAATTGGAACGGCGACACCGCCCTGACCGCTCGATGCGGATTGCGCTTGGGGAACGAATGCCCCGGGATCATCGTAGCCTAGAAACTCGGTCAAGCTGGGGATGATGGTCATCTGGATGGTATAACCGTCAGCCGACACGTACGGGATGAGATCGAGCGTCGGACCAAACGGCAGCGTTTCGGTTGGATAATTGATCTGCGAGCCGATGACGCCAGGGGCAGTGGCGCCAAACTGCCCGCCGCCGCCTCCAGAAGTTTGATTCAGCGAGGTGCCAATTACAATGGTTTGCAAGTCGACCACCTGGATTTCAGTTTGACGGCCGCTCAAGGTGGTGACGGAGGCCTCACTCAACAGATCCGCCCCGTCACGTTGTTCCAGTGCACGCAGCACCACGCGGAACTGTGGATCGGTGAGAATCCCGGTCAGCGTGCCGAGAGCCGGGGCGTTCAGTGTATTGCGCAGACCCGATGTAATCAACTGATCAGAGGCTGATGGGGCGATGGCAGTTCCCGGAGAAGTGCCGGGGAAGAAGCCCTGCGGGTTGGCCGTCGTAGGCGCGCCGTTGAGAGAAGGCTGAGTGCCACCGGAGCCGACAACCTTATTGCCGAGAACGAAATTGCCGAGGTACCAATCAAAGCCCAGGGCACGGGTATCATTCTGGGCAACCTCAACAAACTTGCTCTTAATATGGATTTGAGGCGGAGCGATATTGAGGACTTGCACCGCCGTTTCGATCACGTCCAAATCCTGCAGGGTAGCGCGAACGACCAGGCTGCCCTCACGATCGTTGAAAAAGATGCTTTTCGGAGGATTCAGATCGATGCCCATGGTGAAGAAGAACTGACGCACTGCCGATTGAGTGAAAGCCATATCGTTCGTGCGCGTTACTGCCCTGAGGCCGCCTTGGCCGAGACCACCACCACCACCGCCACCAAAGCCACCACCGCCAGTGCCGCCACCGGCGACGGTGACACGGGGGATAGTCAGCAATCCGCCACCGCCCTGCTGACCACCTCCCAAACCGCCCCCACCCAAACCACCGCCGGACAAGCCGCCGCCGCCGCCGCCGCCGCCGCCCTGGTTGCTGGCCTGGGCAATGGCGCCAAAGTCAAAGCCAGTTACACTTTCAAGACCTTGTTCGAAAGTATTGGGGTCGACCTTGATGATGCGGGTATAGAGAGGAACCGGATCGCGACCCTTGAGCGAGAAAACCACCGCATAGTCTTCGATCGAGTATTTAATAGGCCGATCTGCAACCTTGACGATCGCGTCGAGAACTTGTGCCAGCGTGAGGTCATGCAGGGGCGGAACAATCCGGATCGAGATCGAATTCATGTCCGGTGTTTCCGCGGGAGCTGCCGCCGCCACTGGCAAGCCCGTCACCGGATCAACTGTCGTTGGCACGGCGATTGGTTGGTTCGGGCTGGCACCCGTGTCAGTGTTCTGATTGACAATGAAATTGATACCTTTCTTCTCCGGATCGCGCCTGGCGGCTTCATCGCTGAGGTTCTTGACGACTTCGGTCAACGGCAAGCCATCGTAGCTGACGTTGTCGAGCCGGATGCGATCGAGCTTGGCGTAAATTGCTTCGCGGCCCTTGCCTGTATGAATCAGATTAGTTCGCGCGTAGAGATTGGGTACCGGCAACAACTCGCGGTTGGGTGGTGTGTACCAGGCATTTTCGACCTCCACGAGGCTGTGACGGGAAGCGACGTCCCGTTTGTTGAGCGATTCTCTGTACTGCGCCTCGTTGATGAGGTTGAGGTAATAATACGCGGCCTGGTTCTGTGGATCTTCGATGACCGCTTCTTTAAGCACCTTGGAGGCCTCTTTCAGTTTTCCCATCTCGTAAAGCAACTTGCCGTTCTGCACCTTGGTGCTGGCATTGATTTTTTCCTTCACAATTGCGGGTACTTTGGACTGCGTATCGATATCCGGGACCTTGCCTTGCTGCTCAAACAGGAGCTTATCGTTGGCGCGCTTGAGTTCGATTGCCTCGGCGTTGGAAGGGTCGACGCGCAACACGTCGTTGATCTGGACGGCCGCGTCGCGGTAATCGCCGCGATGCTCAGCCGCGCGAGCTAGTTCGAGGCGGACAGAGGCCAACCCGGAGCGCGCGACTGCAGCCTCGGATTCGACATTGGCGCCGACGCGTTGGACGAGTTCCCAGGAGTCATCATAGAGCTTGGCAGCCTTGAGCAAATCGCCGCGTTCCTGCGCGCTGCGCGCGTCGGCGAGTTTTTGCCGCAACGCAATGCGGTCGGCCTGGCGAATGACGGCTTCATTAACGGCAGTTTCCTGGGCCGGGGCCTGAGCCCAACAAAAATTGGCCGAGACCAGGAATAGAGTTAGACCGAATGGGAGGGTGGCTTTCATCGTGGTTAGCTTGCGTTAAAAGGGGGTCAACGCGATTCAAGTTGGAGGATGGGGTTCAGGGCGAGGATGGGGGATTAGTATTGTACTTAATGGTCCATTTCTTCTGGTTAGGGGCGGACAATACAACTTCACTTTTGCTGATGGCAACGATTTTGTAATCTTCGCCGTTGAAAGCCAGCAAGGCGCCGGTGCGTCGGTCATTCCAATTCTTCTTCTCCGGGTCATAACGCAAGTCGGCCATGTAACCATCGACGCGAGTAAAAGGCTTGTCTTTGGTGATGATGGCACGCTCACCGGTGTCGTTCAACTGAACGATGATCTGGCTGGGATCATCCGGTTTTCCTTTGACGTCCACCATCGTAAACGTGTCGTTCTTGGTCGGCGGCTGCAGCGTGCAATAGGTCTGCTTTTTGGTGCGTTGCGCCGCGAGGGGCGCTGCTTGCTTTTCGATCCCCATCACATATTTGGGACCGGAATCAGAAACGGTGACTGAATCCAATGTCAGCTTCAGATAAAGCTCGGAAATATTCGTGACAGCAACCGCGTTCGGACCGACTTTTTGGGAAGGGATCAACCGGCCATCGGCACTCTTTTGCCAGGGCATCGGATTGAACAGCCGATTGGGTGGCCCGAGATCGATCATTGCCGGAGCCGCGACGCGTTTGATCGCTGCATCCAACAAAGTCATATCGAGGTTGGTTAAGGGCTTAACCTTTGGGTTTAGCACGGACCTGGTTAAGTCGGTGAGTTTCTGTTTTTCGCTGGAAACAACGAACTGCAGAAAAACCACTGCAGCGGCCAACCCGATGAGCACCACACCCAGCAGGATCTTTTCGTAATGTTTCTTAAGAAAATCCATCTTATTTTGCGGCTGTGGGTTTCTCGGGCAGCAGCTTTACCAGAATGAGATTGACGGTGATCTTCAACTGCTTTTCATCGAGAACAGTTTGCAATCCGCCTTTGCCGGCAGCCGCGCCGGGCTGAGCGGCTGTTGGAGCATACGTTGGGCTTGGCGTGCTGCCCAGCGGCCGATATTGGACACCGCCTTGCCCGGCGGCTCCTTCGCGTCCCCGCCCCATTAGACCGTACCGCGCCATCATGCGCTGTTGCGCCATCATCGCTTCCATCGCAGGATTAGCTGCAGCCCCGGTCTCGGCTTGTTGCGGTTGGACATATTGATATTGAACAATGGGCGCGACCGGTTGTTCAGCGGCAGGCAGAGCAGGAGCAGGGTCGACATTGAAGCTTTTCACAATGAACCCGTAAGGCGAGCTGCCGAAGCCGGATAACACGGAAGCCAGCTCGGAACTGAAACAACGGAAAGTAACCTCGTAAGGCGTCAACACTGCGAGGTCGTTCGTGATAGATTTGTCTGTGAGATAATCTGTTTGCGGGCCACTGGAATCATCGGTGGATACTTTTTCGCGGCGAATGTTGTCCAAGGAATTTATTTTCGCCTGGAAAAGAATCGTGCAGAGGTTGCTGACTTCTCCCAACTGAGTGGAAAGCGGCCCCAAACTGCCGGCCGCAAACGAAACTTTGGCCTTCTGCGCCTCGAACGAGAAGGCGTAGTTTGATTGCACAATGACACTCGAATTGGTCGCTTCCCGCTGCAATTGAGCAATGGTGCGGCTGAGCGAAACGGAGAAATCGCGATCAGTTATCTTTTCCTCGTCGGGGATGGGCGCAATGCGCGCGTAATAGTCGCGGCTTTTGCGAATGAACCCGAGCAATTGATCCCGTTGTTCCTTTGCCAGCTTTACGTTATCGACCTGGCCGGAGCCCGGGTGTGGGTTCTGGCTGTTGAGGCTCTTAAGCTTGTCATAATCCTCGTTCAGACTGGTCAGCATTTGGTTGTTGAGATTCCATTTGGAATAGGAGAACCACCCAGCCAACCCCATCAGCACCAGGCCCATGATGCTGAGGATGAAGAAGTAGAGATTGCGTTTTATCCAGGACATACTAGAGGCTGAGCGGACGCTTTAGGCCAACGATGAGTTTGAAGGTAAAGGTGCCAGGTTCCTCAATCGCGCCGATGTTGCCGGTGTCTTTGGTTTCGGCCGGATCAGGGTCGAACAACGGATTGCTCGTAATCCCGCCCAGCACGGCATAGACGATCTCTTTATTGGCACCCGCCTTCACATTCTCGAGACTGACTGCGCGGAAGGTGATAGTGACCGAGGAGAGGTCGTTGGTATTGCCGCTTTTCTTTTTGCGCGAAGCCGTCGCGGTGGTGGTATCGGTGCTGGTGGTATCGGCTGCCGGGGTCGGCGCAGGTGCGGGCGAGCGATCCAAACCGTATCGGCGTCGAAATGCGGCCATGGCAGCTGCTCGCGCCGCGGCCTCTGAGGCGGGCGTCTCTGCGCCGCCGACCAACCCTTGATCGACATCGGCACGAGGTTCAAAGGTCTTAAAATTCTCAATCCAAACACCGGTGTAAGCGCCTAAATCGCCTTTCATTCGCTCCTCGACCTTCGTGAGGACGTTGCGCAACTCGGTCATCACCTGGTTCCAATAATAACGATCGTCCATCCAGGCAACGATCTGGTCGGCCTGGGTCTGCGTCTTCTTTAGATCTCCCAACGCCTGCTGGAACCGCGCCCGTTTTTGTTCCTGTGGCGCAACCTGCTCGTGCACCGTCTGCAAAGCGGCGTTCTTTGCCCCGGCCAGCCGGTCGAACAAGAGGCCGATGGCGGCAACCACAGCCACCAGGCTGAACACGGTCGCAATCAGATAAGGTTTTTTTTGATTGAAACTCTGCCAGCTGAGCGTGCTCTCCGGCATGAGGTTCAACTCGACAGGGCAATGCGCGAGGTTGCGCAACCCCAGACCGACGACTTCGCCAAGCGAATGGGCAACCCGGGCAAGTTCTTCCAGGTTAATCGCCGGGTCGATTTGCACGTTGCGCAGCGGATTGAAATACTCCACCGGGACATTGAGCTTCTCGGCAAAGAACTGCGCCGTGTAAGGCATGATCGATGCACCGCCGGACAGAAACAGGCGCGCCGGAGCCGAACCACCCTGCTGACCACGATAGAACTGCATCGTCTGGTTCACCTGGATGTGCAGACGGGTCATGAATTGCCTCGCGATTTTTGAGATGGCGGCCTGGTCCGGGTTCTCAGGCTCTTCATACGCGCCCCCGAGACTGACGAAGCCTTCAGCAATTTTGATCTTTTCCGCGGCGTCGAATTTCTTTTTGGATTCGCTGGCGAAATCCTGCGTGATTGAGTTGGCGCCCAGGTTGATGCTGCGGGAAAAGACTTTGCCTTTTTCGAAAAACAAGAGGTTGCTGGTCTTGGCGCCGATGTCCAGCAGCATCGTGCAATCCTCCAGATCGCCGTAATTGTAGCGGAATGCGTTGCAAAGCGCTGCCGGTGAAACGTCGCACAATTGCAAGCGCAACCCGACAGCCTCGGTAGTTCGGAACAAACCCTCTACAATGTCGGCCTTAATCGCCACCAGTAGCACTTCCAACTCTCCGGCGGCCGTTGAACCCAGGATTTGATAGTCCCAGACAACCTCTTCCAACGGGAAAGGAACATTTTGTTGTGCTTCGTACTGGATGATTTGTGTCACTTTGCCTGCATCGACAGGCGGCAGTTTCACGAATTTCGAAAAGACGTGAAAACCTGGCGCGCAAACGTTGACGGTGCGTGATTTGATCCCCTTTTCGGCCAGGAGTTTTTGCAGCGCTTTCAGGACAATCGCCTCGCGCGCCGTTTCTTGCGAGCCTTCCGCCCCCAGCGATTCGAAGCCGTATTGCTTCAGCCGCAATCCACCGGCTTCATTGACTTCGAACTCGGCCAACTTGAGGCTGCCGGCCCCAAAATCCACCGCCAGGAATGTTTTCGAGTTAAGCATTTGCTATTGTGGCGTATTGCGCGGCCAGTTTAACCGCCGACCGCAGCTGTTGAATTCGCGGGCAGCGCGAGACGGGTTAACGAAAATCGGCGCACGGGTCAAATAAAAAACCAAAAAAACGCGCGGGAAAGAATCAGGGGTGCTTTCCTTGAAACTGCATTTCTCGAACACGCCACGCATAAACTGCAAAAATGATTTTATAGGACTTTTACTCATCTAAACCGAGAGTTTTCTTGATGTACTTGCCAAGGATTTTCCTCATCGAGAAAATTCTTTGGATCGCAGAGAATGTCCGGTTGATCTCTCTGCGTTGCAGCGGCTGACGTAAAAAAGCTGCTTGGCGGCGCCAAAAGTGGATCAAAGGGGCCCGATGTGGACTCGTAATGGGCACTTGAGTACAGGAGATAACGCCTCTGTCCCGCGCGGCTGAACAGAGTCGTACCTCCGCTGCCTGAGTCACGTTTTTTTCCGTACCCGGGTCGAAGGGTTGGATTCGCCCGTGGCCTATGCGCCTCACTAGCAGAGAGGGTGCCACATGTAGTTTCCGCCGGAATCCCTTGATTTCTACGGGGAATTGCGAGGGTCGGTGGTAAATTTTCACGCATTTCGCGTGAGGATCACGCATGACGCTGCAACGAAGCGCGTGCACCCGCGGTTTCATACCACCGTTATATCCAAGCATTCCCTTTATGACCAGTCAGGGAAGGGAGGAAACTCTTGTAGGGGGAATGCTTACAAAAAGGCGGAGGAAGTCCAAGGTCCAAAAAGCCAAATCGGCAATCAAGGGCTTTTCGGAACCTGTCATCTCGCATCTGCTTTCGGCAACCCCGGATTACTTCAAATACAGGCGGAGGGTGCGAGCTTTGTTGAATTCTCTCTCGCTCAATCATCACTGCGAAATCCAGAGGACAGCCAAATCGAGATCAACTCTTCTGAGGACTCGGCTTCTGCCCAGAGTGGCAATTTTCAATTCTTAATCTCCATTTTTCAGTTTTCAATGAA
>Ga0310810_10010219_pt1 | contig 10913 bp, 6 predicted proteins | sample NCmetagenome_FD_207641 | JGI IMG/M metagenome (GOLD analysis project Ga0310810, IMG submission 207641) | Soil microbial communities from experimental microcosm in Duke University, North Carolina, United States - NC | ecosystem: Engineered > Artificial ecosystem > Soil microcosm > Unclassified ... | reverse complement strand
CGCGGCGAGCAACTGCCCAATTGCGTCAACGGAGGGCAGCGTGCCTTCAATCGGGTGCTCCGCCAGTTTGGCTGTGGCGCTCTCCGCCGCCTGGGCGCGCAGCCTCACCAGCTTCGCTTCTCCAGCCGGTGATGCGCCTTGGAACGTGAACCGGCTGCCGTCACGCTCGACAATGCCGGCGTGGACCCGGACCTTGACGCTCGAGACGAAGCGGAGCCCGCTGAGATCGATCGCGAATCGGGTCCCGTCCCTCGTGGTCTTCGACCGCACTGCCGACCACGACGGGCGTTCGAGCAGATAGACCCTACGAAGCGCATCGTCGAGCGCCGTCAACGAGCTATCGTCGGGCGCAACGGCGTTCGGAACCAGCCGGTGATCGTTTGCCTCGGTCAGCGCACGGAGGCCGGCACGCAGGAGCTCGTTCTCGAGTGACTCCACCCTGAACTGGCTGTCTCCCGAATCGTTTCGAATGCGGTCGCGTTCCGCGACCGCGACCGTTATCGGCACGTCGAGAAATGCGGCAGGAGGCAGCGCGGTTCCCGTGCGTGCGGCGGCATCGCGCGCGGCGAGGGTCACTTTTATCGCCGGCCCGCCCTGCGCGTGTTCGGTTGTCACCCCGACCACGAGTGATTGCACAGTCCCCGCAGCACGACCAGCTGCGGCCGCGTAGTCAACGCGCAGCGTGAGCGTCAGCTCCCTGCCTTCTGTGTCAGGAGGATCAAGCAGATCCACCGCATCGCGGATGCGAAACGAAAACGCCGCGAGACGACGCTCGATGCGTGGACCGAGCGTACACGTCTGTGAGTTCTCGAGCACCCATTGCGGACAAGCCGGCTCGCCAGGGGCGAGCTCCATCAACACGCCGATCAGCGCCGCTTTGATATCAGGATCGCTGACGATGACATTCGACGGCCCTGGAAACGGATCGGGGACCCAGTGCAGTTCGGCGGCGGCGCCCGACGGCGAGGCCAGGCGTCGTGCGCCGGCGTGAATCTGCAGTCCTGCTTCAGTGATCAGTGCCGGCTGCTGCGCGGCCTGAAGGGGTGTTGGCCACGCCGTCATCGCGACGAACAGGAGCGCGATGAGCGCCGGCACACTGATACCGCGCGACCGATGCGGACCTGACGTTGCCACCGGCGAAGAATTCTTCAGGCTCTGACATCTGCACACTTCGCGTGCGATCCCCATGCTGACGATTCGTGTTCCGCGCGAGTCAGTCATAAAAACGTTGGAGAGGTCGAAATCGCACAGAGGAGGAGTGGCGGGCTGGCTCAGCTGCAAGACCGCTCGTTCGGATCGATGCACGAAGACGTTCTTCGGACATGCCGGATCCGGTTCTTACCAGCAGCCACCCAGTACAAGTCGTCGACACCGGATCGGATCATGACGATCCTCGAACGCCTGAACCGGGCATGGCACTATCCCTGTCCGGTGGCGGATACCGCGCGATGCTGTTCCACGTTGGCTCGTTGTGGCGGCTGAACGAACTCGGGTGCTTGAAGGTCCTGAAGCGGATTTCGTCGGTATCTGGAGGATCGATCACCGCAGGCATGCTCGGCCTCAGTTGGCAGAAGCTTGGTTTCGCAGCGAACGGTGTCGCCGCCAACTACGTGAGCGAAGTGGTGACCCCGATCCGCGCGCTCGCGAGCACCACCATCGACCAGGCCAGCATTCTCAGCGGGATCTTCACGCCGGGATCCATCTCGGACAAGGTCGCCAACGCCTATCGCGATCATCTGTTCAAGCACGCGACGCTGCAGGACCTTCCAGACGACAGTTCCGGTCCGCGGTTCGTGATCAATGCGACGAGCGTGCAGACCGGCGCGCTGTTCCGGTTCTCCAGGCCTTACATCGCTGACTATCACGTCGGGCGCGTGCTCAATCCGAAGGTCGAGCTCGCTATTGCCGTCGCGGCTTCGTCCGCCTTCCCGCCGGTGCTTTCACCGTGCACGATCGACTTCGATCCGGCGTCCTGGGTTGCATCGGGTTCCGAAGACCTCCATCGTCCACCCTTCACGTCGAAGGTGGTCTTGAGCGATGGCGGCGTCTACGACAACCTCGGCCTTGAAACCACCTGGAAACGGTACGACACGATCCTGGTGAGCAACGGCGGCGGCAAGATGGCGCCCGAAGAATCGCCGCACTCCGACTGGGCTCGCCACGCAATTCGCATCAACGACATCATCGACAACCAGGTGCGCAGCCTGCGCGCGCGCCAGGTGATCGACTCGTTCAAGACCGGCGTTCGCAAGGGCACTTACTGGGGTATCCGCACAGACATCGCGGATTATGCCGTCAATGGGGCACTCCCCTGTCCGCTGGCACAGACGACCGTGCTCGCCGGCACTCCGACGCGGCTGAAGGAGCTCCCCGCGGTCGCGCAAGAGCGGCTCATCAACTGGGGCTATGCCGTGTGCGACGCGGCGATGCGAAAGTACGTGACGACAGGAGTCCAGCCGTCGGCCAATTTCCCGTACCCCGGCTCGGCGGTCGGATAGACCTGCCTGTCGCGCTCAGCAGCTAGAAACCGAGCGGATCCAGCAGATCGATGACGTGGCTGGTCGGATCGGCAATCACGATCTTCTGATTCGCCTTGAACGACCCCGCCTTGATGAGCGCGTCGAGGCTGTCTGTTGATGTGACCCAGTCAGGTGCCGGTGTCTTGCCAGCAGCCTTCGCCTTCTTCTGCTGCTTCTCGTGATCGGCCTTCCTCGCGATGTCGATCTCATCAATCGGGTACGTGAGATGCACTTCGAACGGATCCGTTCCCCGAGCGTGCAACAGCATCTCCAGCGACTCGCGTTCGGGATTGCCGTTCTCGCCATTCCCTGAGAAGACATAGCGATCAGCGATGATCCGCTGGAAGAAGTCGGTGGCCAGGTTGTACGAGCTGCCGTGGTGCGGAACCTTGAGAATGTCGACACGCATCGACTTCCCAGGCTTCAAGGCACCGGCCAACTCGAGCCCCTGCAGGATCTTGTCTCCCCGTGCGTCGCCGGTCAGCAAGATGCTCTTGCCACCGCAGGTCGCGAGCACGACAAGACTCGACAGGTTCGGTACTGATGTATCCACATAAGCAGCGAGCGCGTCGCCCGGCTTCAGCCCTTTGGCCTTCAGGTCCTTCAGCCATTGATCGTGCTTGGTCTGCAGCTTTTTCAGTTCAGGCACCATCGGACCGGCCACCAGGAACGTAAGACCATCTCCCATGTCGAGCGGCGTGGAGCTTGCGATGATCAGTTTTTCGCCGAACTCGGAGTTGAGCGGCACGTTCAGCTTGTCCGCATCCAACCGAAGCTGGTGACCCTGTTCGATGCTGGCAAGGACCTTGAGGCTCGAGAGGACGACTTCTTCGTTCTCATCGGAGTCGACCGTCATGTCTGGACTCAGGCCGTCTGACAGCGAGGCCGGCCCGAACTGCGCGGTCACCGCCGCCGTGAGTTCCTTCGGCGTATTACCGATCACATCGTCGAAGCTGTTGTGCCAGATGCTCGCGATCCGGGCGAAGGGCACCCCAGTCGCAGTTCGCAGCTCTCGCGTCAGGTCGAGGATGCCGTGAATGTGGTCGTCGTCCACGTGGCTGACCATGACGAGGTCGATCGGCAACGGTGCACTGCTCGCCAGGCCACGTGCTTCCCGGATCTTCACGAGGCGCGGTCTCAGCTGGGGCTTGTAAACATCGGCCGGACCACCGTCGATCAGCGCGAGCGACGGCGCGGCGCTGGTGCCTGTATGAAGGAGGAAGCAGTCGCCCTGCTTCGCACGTCGGATGTCGAGACTAAAGCGCATACGCTTCCTTGGAGAACGCCGGCTCATATACTCTGGAACGCCCGAAGCACGTCGAGCATGCCGTTGCCCTGGAAGGTCCGTTCGCGTCCAAGGTCGGTCGCGCTTCTGGTGAGGATGTCCTTGATCTGCCTCGGTTGCCCGACCAGCTCCGAGTACCGCGCCATCAGCATGGCAGCCGCGCCGCTGACGTGGGGTGCGGCCATGCTCGTGCCGTCGAGATCGCCCCACTCACGTCCAGGCACCGTCGCGCGAATCTTTTCGCCGGGAGCGACCAGATCGGGCTTGAGGCGTCCATCCCCGGTGGGTCCGCGGCTCGAGAAGAAGCTCACGCCATAGGTATGGGGCCAATAGCGGTGCGTCGCACCAACCGTGATGACGCCGTCGGCATTGCCAGGATCGGTGACGCTGAAGGCCGCGTAGCTCTCGTAGACGCCGTCCTTGGTCTCGAAGTTCTGATAACCACGGTTTCCGGCCGCGGCGACGACCACCACGCCGCTGTTGACCAGCCGCTCACACTCGTTGCAGATCGGCGTGCGGCCGCAGGCGTAGTTCCGTACGTCGTGCGGAATCGACACGCTCAGGTTCGCGCCGTGCACCGTGATGAAGCTGTACATCTCGTTGATGTGCCGGAGATATTGCAGCGCCGCGATGATCGCGAACTCGGTCTCCCTGACCGTTCGGCCGAGCACTCGAACGTCATACAGCTTGATGTCCGGACACATGCCGTCGGCAGCGTCGGCGTGCGGCTCCTCTTTTCGCTGCTCGGCGTCGAGCTTCACTCCGTCAGCGCTCGCGCCGATGATGCCGGCGACATGAGTGCCGTGACTGCTTGGCAGGTGATCGTCTGGCGAGTAGGTGAGTTCGATGAACGGCCTGACGAGTTCCCAGTTGACCGCGCGGCCGGCCTTCGCTCCCTCGGCGAGCCTGGCCAGTAAACCGGTCGCATCCTTGGGATCAATCGTGTCCTTGAGTTTCACCTTCAGCAGTTCGTCGACGCGTCGCTCCCGCTCGGGATTGGCCCGAAGGTTGTTCAGGCTCACGATGTCGCGAATCCTGGTGAAGTCGAGGATCCGTTCGACCCTGCACTCCCCTTTCTTGTTCAGGAAGGCGGGATGGCTGGTGTCGATGCCCGAGTCAAGAACGGCCCACGTAATCTCGCTGCAGTCGACCTTGAAAAGGGTTCGCGCCGCATCCGCTTTCACCGCCGGCACCGACCGCATCAGCGCGTGGGTCGCACGTCGATTGAGCGAGATGGTGTAGACGAGCGGCATGTTCGGCTGACGCTTCTCGACGGTGTCGAGACTGTTCGCGTTGAACGCGCGCCGGAACCGGTCGGCCAGATCGGCTCCGCTTACGCGGGCCAGGATTCGTCGGATACGCTCGCGGGTTGACGCATCGGAATCTGCGCCGGTCTCCGGAGATTGATCGCTCGCCCACAGGATCATGCCCGCCAGGGTGGTGTAACGGATACGCGTATCCTGCCCGTGCATCATCGCAGGTGCATTGTCACGTTCGGCCTCGCTCTCCGAAAACCAGGACTTCGCAGCGTGCAGGATCGCCTCGACATCCTTGTCGATGTCCGTGCGGCTCTCATCGAACCGTCGCAGCATCGACGCGCCTCCCTTGTCCTTCCACCACGACGTCATCGGTACGACCGTGCCGAGCACTTCGTCGAACCGGAGGCTTGCCGCAACGATGCCCTGGAGGAATGCGATGTTCGATCGATCTGGAAGCCCGGGGCCGGGCTTCTCGACGACCGCACCGTTCTCAATCGTCAGATCGCCTGTGAGGAGTGCCGCGAGTGTCGCCGCCGCCTGGTCCTTGTAAGGCGTGACCAGCAGTTCGAGTCGCTTGCCCGGCTTGCGCCCGTACTCGAGCCAGACATCGCCAAGGATTGGCGAGTCCTGCAGTTGCCTCCGATCGTCTTCGGGGCCGAGCAGGATGAATTCAATGAGTGCGCGCGGGAGTTCGAGTGTCAGCCTGTTCTCGTCGGGTGCAGGTTCGGTCATGACGTGCCTTGTGCGGGGATGCGATTGGCGCCAGCCTGGTCAGGTGTGCGCTGTCGCGATATGTTGGCACACTGATCGTCCGATCGCGTAACGACAGGACTTGGACGTTGTCCTACAAGACACCCACCATGTTCCTGCCGACCGCGGTCTTCAAGCTGACAGACTTCTTCCTTGCGGTGCAGTTCTTCACAAAGTGGGGAATTCCACTCTGGCTGATGCACTTCATCGGCGTGTCTGAACTCGCGGGCGCCATCGGGTTGCTGGTGCCGCGCGCCCGGCCATGTTCGATTCGACAACCGGGGACGTTTCAGAAACTAGTCGGGAACGCTCGGGATTCCTCCTGCCGACGTCGCGCTAATCCACGCTTGTTTCCGGCGTAGCACCTTCCAGTGGCGGCATGACCGTCCGTGTCGCCCATCGGTGCGAAAGGAGTGACGTGTCCATCCGGTGGATCATCTTCACCTCCGCGGCCGTGGCGTTGCTGCTCCAGCCTTCAGCCGCTCGCGCGCAGAACTCCGCATGTGCGACGTTCGATCCGCCTGCGGCGTTCCGCGCTGATTCGGTTCGCGTCGTCTTCAAGACGTCTCCGACCGCGCCGGCTGCCGGCGCCCCTGCGCCGACGGTTACGTTCAGCAATACGTCCGGCAAAGCCTGGACTGCTCCGCTGACGCTCGACGCGGGCCGCGGCACGTTCGTGCTTCCTGCGGACATCCCGCTTGGCGGCTACACCGCGAAGTTCGGCGACGCGTGCACCATGCCATTCGAGGTGCGATCACCCGTGCGTCTCACCGTCACGGGCCTGAGCCCGAATGGAACACAGTGGGCGAACAACAACGAGAAAGACGTGACGCTCGCAATCCACGGAACTGGCTTTGTCACGAGCGCACCTGACACGGCGGGGCCGTGGACCGACAACCAGCTGTATATCAACGATGACCTCGTCAGGAAGGTGAGCTGGAATCCGCCGAGCTCGCCCAGGTGCGAGGATTCGAGTGTGACGTCCACGCAGGCTGACGTGCTCGATGCCCAGACGATTCGCGTCTGCCATCTAGATCTCTCCTCACTTGGCAACGACGAGGGCTGGTTTGTGTGGATGGGCATCAAGGCGACCACGGCGCGCATCAGTGTCGGACAACCGGGCGTTCTCCGCACGTCCCCGTGGCCGTTTCGCCTCTATCCATGGTGGGCGGGCGGCGTGACCGTCACGCTCGCTGCGGTCGTCCTGACGCTCGTGCTGGCAGGCCTGGTGCTTCTGTTCGTCTATACGTACAAGAAGTCGAAAAAGCAGCAAGGGGTCAGGGTCTCGGCACGATCGGCGCTGTTCCTCGACCTGGAGACGGACACTTACAGTCTCTCAAAGCTGCAGTTCTATCTGTGGACTGCTGCGGCGCTGTACGGCTACATCTACCTGGTTGTCAGCCGCCTCTTCGTGCAGGGAGCGGAGTGGCCCGAGGTTCCGGACAATCTTCCGGGCATTATCGGGATCGGCATTGCCACCGCGGTTGGAGCCACAGTGGCGACGAACATCCGCGGCCCGAAGGGCTCCGGCACCGAGATGCCAAGCCTGGGCGACTTCGTCATGAGCGGCGGTGTCGTCGCCGTCGATCGGGTGCAGATGCTGGTGTGGACCCTGGTCGGCGTCGGCATCTTCGTCGTCGCCGTCGCGCAGCACGGGCCGACCGATATCGACAAGCTCGACACCATTCCCTCCACGCTCCTGGTTCTCAGCGGAATCAGCAGCGCCGGGTACCTCGGTGGCAAGCTGGCGCGCAAACCGGGCCCGGTGCTCGACGAGATTCACATCGAACCACCCGACTCCGACGAAGCGCTCGCAAACGCGGCGGTACCGCCGCCCGGTACCGTCGATGTGAGTGCAGCGCTCTCCGGCGCGCAAAACGCGGTGCTTCCGGCGCCCGCTGCACCAACGGCGAAGGCCGCCGTCGATGCGCTGACGCAGGCCAAGTCGATTGCCCAGGGTGTGAAGACCGTCGCACAGGCCACGACCGCGCTCCCAGCGCTCGTCGCGCAACGCCAGATCGCCGAGGCGTCTGCGGCATCGGCTGCGGCGGCACTGGTCAAGGTCGACACGCCGGAAAATGCGCTGGCCGCTCAAACGGCGCAGCGCGCAGCTGGCGCCATTGCCGATCTCGAGGCTGCAGCGACCACCGCGGCTGGCACCTTCCCGAATCAGTCGGCAGGAGCCCCGCGCTTCGAGCGCGTCATCACCCTGCGAGGACGCAATCTCTCACCGAACGGCATCTTTTCGATTGACACGCGGGCGTTGCCGTTCCGCATGCTCGCACCCGACCCCGCTGACCCGCAGGTCAAGCGCGTCCCCGTGATGCTGATTCCGGAAACCGACAGTCCTGAGATGGCCATGTCCATGAAGCTCACGATCGACCCCGGCCAGTTGAGCGATGCGGATCGGCAGGTATACGACGCCTGGTTCCGGAAGGGTCAGGACAAGACGCTCACGTTCAAGATCACCAATCCGGATGGTCAGCAGGACGATCTGAGCTTCACCGTGCCGCCCGCTGCGGCACAAGCACCGGGCAAGGGAGGCGGCGGGGCCGCAGGAGGCAATCGATGATGAACGACCTGCAGGGCAAGACAGCCAAGGCCATCGTCAATGTCTTCGAAACCGGCCGCGTGCGCGGGAACTACGGCTCTGTCACGCTGCTGCCCGGCGACAAAGGCCATCTCACCTACGGACGCAGCCAGACGACGCTGGCAAGCGGCAACCTGTTCCTGCTGATTCGGGCCTACTGCGGCGAGCCAGCCGCCGCCTTCGCAACCGAACTGAAGCCGTTTCTCGACCGGCTGCTGCGGAAGGACCTGACGCTCGACGTCGACGCGTCGTTGAGGGACCTGTTACGGCGCGCCGGCGACGATCCGGTGATGCAACAGCAGCAGGACCGCTTCTTCGACGCGCACTACTTCGATCCGGCGTGCCGCTTTGCCGCCGATCGCGGATTACAGACACCTCTTGGTCAGGCCGTGGTCTACGACAGCGTCGTCCATGGCAGTTACCAGCTGATCGTTTCGAAGGTCGCGGCCAAGGTTGGCACCGGCGCTGGCGAAGTCACCGAACAACAGTGGGTCCAGACCTACGTCGACAGGCGGCGCGAGTGGCTGTCCCAGCAGAAGGACCCGTTGCCGAAGACCGTCTACCGGATGGACGCTTTCAAGACGCTCATCAACGGCAGCAAATGGGATTTGCCACTGCCGCTCGACGTGCACGGCGTGACCATCACCGAAGCGGCCCTGAACGCGCCCACGCCGCCGTCTATCGTCCGCGCTTCGGCGCAGGACGATGACGCGATGGCATCGCGGGTGCTGATGCTGACCTCGCCGTACATGCGTGGTCAGGACGTGGTGCTTCTCCAGCAGGCGCTCGACGCAAAGGGGTTCACCAACGCCACAGTCGTCAACGGCGTGAAAGTCTTCGACGGAGTGTTCGGCCCGTTTACCGAGGTGCTCGTGGAAAGGTTCCAGCGCGCCAACGGCCTCGACCCGGTGGACGGCATCGTCGGACCGATGACGCGCGCCAAACTCGCACTGTGAACCGTGAAGCCACGTAGCTGGTAGCCCGACATCGGTCGAGGTTCAACTTTTGGGTATCTGCCGGACTATTTCGCCCAGGAGTTTGGCCCAGCTTTGGCTTACAAAGGGGTGATGACCTCGATCCTGGCACAAGAAGAAAGCCGCGGAAAACGACGAACGCTCGTGCTGGTTGGGCTTGCTGCGATTGCGCTGGTCGCCGGTTCGGTCGTTGCGATATCGGTCAGCGGGCAACACGCGCCCACATCGTCATCGGTCCAGATTGCTGAACCGGTCGACCAGCAACTTGCGGCGAAAGCCGAAAGCAGTTGCTGGTTCAAGGTGAAGAACCGCTCGAGCCGGTCCGACGAAGTCAGGCAGTGGTCGTCCGTGACGTCGACGGGTGCGAAAACCGAGCAACTCGGCGAACTGCTGATTGTGACGGGCGCCATGGAGCCGGCAGTGAAAGACGACCACTTCTATGGCTGCTCGCTCTTTCAGTACACACCGGGATCGCCCGTGGTGATGACCGCAACAAGCTCACCATCGCCGGTGCGAGCGCACAACGTGATTCCGTTCGGATTCTCGGAGGACGGCAGGAAGCAGGTGCAGTAGCGAAGCCGCCACGGCGCCATTGTTGTCGCTCGTTACTGACGCGCCGCGCGCGAGCCGAGCGTACGCATCCGCAAGACCGCCATTTCAGCGGCCCGTCGGACGGCCGGGTCTCCGTCGCGCGTCAAGTTGGTGAGGGCCGCTTCGGCATTTGGACCACCGACGAATCCGACCACCATCGCAACCCGTTCGCGGACAGCCGGCGTCGGATCCTGGAGATGCGGAAGCAGGACGCCCGGCTGCTCGTGTCCTAGTTCCAACAGGTACTCCTGGGCCTGATCGGCCGTGTCGTCGTTGGCCAGCGCCTGGACGATGCGATCCAGGTACGGCTTGCCGGCGGCAGCCAGCGCGAACGTCATCGCACCGATGACCTCGGGGTTCTTCTCCTCCGTCGTGAGTTTCTCGATCGCGACGGCGTCGCCCTCCGGGACGCCACCCAGCCGGGCAAGACCTTCATAGCCGTAGCGCCTGTTCTCTTCCTGGGTCGACAGCCGCTGCTCCGCGAGAAGCGAGGCCGTGGACGGGTGCGCGATGCGGGCGAGCGCTTCGAGCGCCGCGCGTCCAGCCGAACCGCGCCCGTAGAACTCGAGCTGATCGCGCAGGGCCACGAGCGCACGCGCTTCGCGGATCTCGCCCAGCGACTTCATCGACGCGAGCCGGACCGGCAACTCCGGATCGACGATGCGGCCGATCAGTGCGTCGCCCGCCCACGTAACGTGCAGCCGGCCGAGCGCCTTCGCCGCGGCGACGCGTACCTCTGGTGACTGGTCGGACAACGAGTAGATCAACTCGTCGCCAGTCGGTCGATCTGCCGGCGATGGGAGAACGACGCCGAGCGTGTAGACGGCGTCACGGCGAATCGAGGGCCAGTCGTCGCTGAGTGCCTTCACCAGGTTCGGCACGAGCGCAGGCGGCAGCGCCCACGGACTTACCCGAAACGGGCCCCACCCGAACGCGTCCTCCGCG
>Ga0310810_10010218_pt1 | contig 10915 bp, 6 predicted proteins | sample NCmetagenome_FD_207641 | JGI IMG/M metagenome (GOLD analysis project Ga0310810, IMG submission 207641) | Soil microbial communities from experimental microcosm in Duke University, North Carolina, United States - NC | ecosystem: Engineered > Artificial ecosystem > Soil microcosm > Unclassified ... | reverse complement strand
CTGGACGCTGGCGTTAATCCTCTCGCTGATGCCGGCACGGGCCGCCGAGTCGATGCATTTTTCGATCAGCGGCCCGGTGGTGCTGTTCGCGGCGGCGCTCTCCATCGTCACCGGCATCCTGTTCGGCCTGTTTCCCGCGCTGCACAGCACGCGGCCCGACCTCGTGTCGACGCTGAAGGGAATCTCGGGCCAGCCCTCGGGGACAAAAGGGGCCAAGTGGTTCCGCACGTCGCTCGCGACCGCGCAGATCGCGCTGTCGATGATGCTGCTGGCAGCAGCCGGTCTGTTCGTCAAGAGCCTGCTGAACGTGAGCCGCGTCGACCTGGGACTGCGGACGGACCGCATGCTCACGTTCGGCATTTCGCCGTCGCTGAACGGGTACTCGGCCGAGCGCGCGCGGCTGCTCTTCCAGCGGCTCGAAACGGAACTCGCCAGCGTGCCAGGGGTGACCGGCGTAACGGCCGCCACGGTCCCGGTGCTCGCCGGCAGCAACTGGGGCAACGACGTTGCGGTCCAGGGATTCCAGTCCGGGCCCGACGTCGACAGCAACTCGCGCTTCAACGAGGTAGGGCCGGGCTTTTTCCGGGCGATGGGCATCCCGCTCATGGCCGGACGCGAGTTCACGGATGCCGATATCGTCGACGCACCGAAGGTCGCGATTGTCAACGAGGCGTTCGTGCAGAAGTTCCACCTCGGCAACGACGCGGTCGGCAAGCTGATGACGGGAGGCGGCGGCACGAAGCTCGACACGACCATCGTCGGCGTGATCCGCAACGCGAAGTACGCGCAGGTGAAGGACAAGATTCCGCCGGTCTACTACGTTCCCTATCGCCAGGACAAGGAACTCGGCGACATCCAGATCTACGTGCGCACGGAATCGGATCCGACGCAGGCGGCCAGCGCGGTGTCGGACGTCGTCCGGCGCGCTGATCCGAACCTGCCGATCGAATCGTTGAAGACCTTCGATCGCCAGATCGAAGAGAACACGTTCATGGATCGGATGATGAGCACGCTGTCGGCGCTGTTCGCCGCGCTCGCCACGCTGCTGGCCGCCGTCGGGCTCTACGGCGTGCTCGCCTATACGGTTGCGCAGCGCACGCGCGAGATCGGGCTGCGGATGGCGCTCGGCGCGGCTCCAGGGCGCGTGCGCGCCATGGTGCTGCGGCAGGTCGGCGTGATGACCCTCGTCGGGGGCGCGGTCGGTCTGCTCGGCGCCTATCAGATCGGAAAAGGGGCAGGCTCGCTGCTGTATGAGATGAAGGGCAGCGATCCCGGCATTCTCGTGCTGGCCGCGGCGCTCCTGACGCTCGTCGCGCTTGCCGCCGGGTTCTTCCCCGCGCGCCGCGCCTCTCGCATCGACCCGATGAGAGCGCTCAGGTACGAGTGACCCTTCGCGCAATAACTCTGAGCTCCCAATGCCCAACTCCCAAACTTGGGAATTGGTAGTTGGAAATTGGGAGTTGATCCCATTTCAGCCAATGATCTCGTGAAGCACATTCCCCGCCACGTCCGTCAGCCTGAAATCGCGCCCGCTGTACCGGTATGTGAGCTTCGTGTGATCGATCCCGAGGAGATAGAGGATCGTCGCGTGGAGGTCGTGGACATGTACGGGCTTGTCGACGACCTTGAAGCCGAAGTCGTCGGTCGCGCCGTAGATCGTGCCGCCTTTCACCCCTCCGCCTGCGAGCCACATTGAAAACCCGAACGGGTTGTGATCGCGGCCGGCGTTCAAGCCGCCGGCCCCGGCACCGATCTCGGCCACCGGCGTGCGTCCGAATTCGGATCCGCAGACGACGATCGTCTCTTTCAGCAGGCCGCGGGACTTCAGGTCTCTGATGACGGCGGCAAACGGACGGTCCGAATCGAACGCGGGCTTGCGATGCTGCGCGTAGAGATCCGAGTGCGCGTCCCACGGATCGCCGGCCGCGTAATACACCTGGGCCATCCGCACGCCGCGCTCGATCAGCCGCACGGCCATCAAACAGCTGCGCGCGGTCGAACCGGGGCCGTACATCTCCAGCGTCGCCGCAGATTCCTTGCGGATGTCGAACACCTCCGGCGCCTCGGTCTGCATCCGATACGCGACCTCCATCGACTGAATCGACGCGTCGAGCTGCGGGTCGTGGATGTCGTCCCGCTTGTCGCGAATGTCATCCAGCGCGGCGAGGAGATCGAGCTCGCGCCGCTGCTCGGTCAGCGTGAACTTGTCGCTGTGTACGTAAGGGACGAGCTTCTGCGGATCGAAGTCCTTGCCGACCAGTTCCGTTTTCTTGCCGACGTTGTTCTTGATGAACGTCCCCTGGTGGACCGCTGGAAGGAACGCGCTGTTCCACAACGGCGATCCGACGGTCGTCGGCATGTCGGGGCAGAGGACGACGAACCCGGGCAGGTTCTTGTTTTCGGTGCCCAGGCCGTAGGTGAGCCATGACCCCATCGACGGCCTGCCGACCTGCGTATGGCCCGTGTTCATCATGAGCAGCGACGGCTCGTGGTTCGGAATGTCCGTGTACATCGAACGAATCAGGCAGATGTCGTCCGCCTGCCCGCCGACGAGCGGAAAGAGCTCGCTGATTTCCATTCCACTCTGGCCGTAGCGCTTGAACGCGAACGGTGACTTCATCAGCGCGCCGGTCTTGCGCTCAGTCGCGACGGCGCCGCCTGGCAGCGGCTGCCCGTTGTATTTCTCGAGCATCGGTTTGTAGTCGAAGCTGTCGACCTGCGAGAGGCCCCCGTTCATGAAGAGGAAGATGACGTGCTTCGCGCGCGCGGGATGATGGAGTCCGCCGGTCGCCGCGGTCGCGGGATCGAGGGCTTTGCCCGGCGTTTGCGCGAGGAGCGTTGCCGCGGTGAGCGACTCGCCGACCATGCTCGCGAACGCGAGCATGCCGAATCCGTTGCCCATCCGGCACAGCGCCTCGCGGCGCGTGACAGGCTGCCCTGCTCGATGTTTCATGACGGCTACTCCACGAACAAGAACTCCGACGAGCTCAACAGCACCTTCAGATACCGCCCGAAGGGCGTCACCGGCAGCAGTTTTTTCGGATCCTTGTCGGCTGCAGACGGCGCGGTCACGCCGGCCATCATGCCGTCGCCCATCGTGGCGTCGTCTTCCGAAGGCTTCGGATCCTTTCCGGGCTTCTTGTCCTTCGGCGCCTTCTCGTCTGCTTCGCGCTTCGCTCTGCGCTCCTCGTACGCGCGCAGCGGCTCGGCGGAGAGGAAGTCGATGCCGGCCTGCAGTTCGCGCGCGTCCGGCGCCCGCCCGAACAGCAGCCGGTATGCGGCGGTCACGCGCGCGGCGTTGTCGGGCACGTCACCGATCCGGCGCGCCAGCGATTCCGCCTGCTGCTGCATGAAATCGCTGTTCATGAGGAAGAGCCGCTGCAGCGGCACGTTCGTGGTGAACCGCTGCTCGGCGCTGATGGTCGGCGCCGGAAAATCGAAGAGCTGCAGATACTGATCGAGCCGATAGCGGCTCACCTTTCCGTACACGGTGCGCCGCGCGGACGCCGGGGTCAGTTCGTCGGACGCGCCGCCGGATTTCTCGTCGAGCCCTCCGGCAACGAACAACGCCGAGTCGCGCACTTCCTCTGCAGTCATGCGCCGGCGGTTGGCGCGCCAGTACAGACGGTTGTCGGAATCCTTCGCAAAGGCCTCCGGCGAATTCGCGGTGCTCAGCTGATAGACGGCGCTCAGGAGAATCTCGCGATGGAGCTTCTTGATCGAGTAGCCGTGCTCCACGAACCAGCTTGCGAGGTAGTCGAGCAGCTCCGGATTGGTGGGGCGCTCGCCAAGCTTTCCGAAGTTGCTCGCGGAGTTGACCAGGCCGGTGCCGAAGTGCCATTTCCACACGCGATTGACGATGACGCGCATCGCCAGCGGCTGCTGCACGATGGCCTCGGCGAGCTCCGCGCGGCCGCTGCCCTTTGTGAAGGGCACGGGGGCGCCGCCGGTCAGCACGAGCGGCATGCGCGTCGGCACCGGGTCGGCCAGCTTGAACGGATTGCCGCGCACCGCCACACGATTCGGTTGAATCGTCGCGAGATCCTCGACGCCGTGTACGTAGGCAAACTTCGGCGGCATCGCCTTCTCAGACGCTTTGATGTCCTCGCGCAGGTCATCGATGTAGCGGCGCCGATCGGCACCGAGCCACCTGTCGAGCGCGGTGCCGCGGAACACGAGCAGCCCCGGCCGGTCCTCTTCCTTCGCGTTCGCCGGGTCGGCGCTGTCGACGAGGTCGCGGCGGAAGACGTCCGCGTAGAGGAACACGCGGTCGCCCTGCAGGCTTTTCAGCTCGAGGCCGCAGCCGGGGCAGAAGTCGTCGTTCGTGATGAACTCGTTCGGAAGGTTCGCGCGCTCCTTTTTCTTGGTGCCTGGAAGCGCCTTCGCGCGGATGATGTCGTTCTCTTCCTTGATCTCACGCGCCTCGAACATCACGTCGAGCAGCAGCGCCTGGAAGCTGTCGGCGAGCGTCTTCGCGCGATCGGCGGTGCCGCCGTCCTTGACCATCTCCTGCCACGGCTTCAGGTACGGATAGAACTTCGGCGGCTTCGCGAGAAAGCGGATCCAGCGCTGGAAGAGTTCGAAATCGAGCTTCTCCTTGGTGGCGGCCGCGGCGGCGTCTTCCTTCGGCTCCCCGGTCACGCGCCAGGCCGCCTGCATGTACTTCGACGCCTGCAGCGCGAGCGTCTGCGACAACTGCTCGCTTTCCGTGTCCTGGAAGTCGGCGAGGAGCTTTTCCTTGTTCTTCCTGTTCTTCTCGAGCGTCTTGTACTCGTCCACGACCCCCTTCGGCGCGAGCGGGTACTCGTGATACGCCGAGTTCAGGAAGACGCCGGCCAGCGCGTAGTAATCGCGCTGCGAGATTGGGTCGTACTTGTGATCGTGGCACCGCGCGCAGGCGACCGTCAGCCCCAGGAAGCCGCGCGAGACCACGTCCACGCGGTCGTGCCGCTCGTCGGCGCGCGTGACCTCGACGGAGCCGTTGTCGTAGTACCACGGTCCGAGCCCGAGAAAGCCGAGCGCCGGCAGCATGCGTGCGCGCACCCGATCGTCCATGGCATCCGCCGCGACCTGTGCCTTGACGAACTGGTCGTACGGCAGGTCGTCATTGAACGCCTTGATCACCCAGTCGCGATAGAGATACGCGTTCGGATACGGGTTGTAGCCGCGGCCCATGGGGTCGAGGCTTCGCGGATCGTCTTCGCCGTAGCGCGCCACGTCGAGCCAGTGCCGTCCCCACGCCTCGCCGTATCGCGGTGACGCGAGCAGGCGGTCGACGACCGTGGCCCACGCCTCCGGCGATTGATCCGCGATGAACGCGTCGACTTCCTCCGGCGTCGGCGGCAGCCCGGTCAGGTCGAGTGTCGCACGCCGAATCAACGTTCGTCGATCCGCCGCCGCGACCGGCGTCAGGCCTTCGCGCTCGAGACGCGCCAGCACGAACCGATCGATGTCGGTTTTCGCCCACCCCTCGTGCTGAACCGCCGGCACGGACGGATGCGCCAGCGGCTGGAACGACCACCACGCGCGCTGTTCGGGTGTCAGCGGCCGATCGACGGACAACGGGCTGGGCGGCGGAGCCGCGGACGCAGAAGGCTTCGCCTCGGGCCATGGCGCGCCGGCTTGAACCCATGCGGTGAGCGCCGCGACGTCGGCGTCGCTCAACTTCGTGCCGCCCTTCGGCATCTTCACGACGCCGGGCTCCTGCCGGACGGCCCGAATCAGCAGGCTCTTGTCGGCGTCGCCCGGCACGATCGCGGGCCCGTGCTCGCCCCCCTTGAGCAGCGCCGCTCTCGAATCAACCCGCAATCCGCCCTTCTCATCGTCTGTGTGGCAGTCGCCGCAGATCTCGATCAGCAGGGGCCGGACGCGTGATTCGAAAAATTCCGCGGATTGCGGTGCGGCGTTGGCAGCGGCCGCCGGTTGGACCTGTGAGGCTGCGTAGAGCCGTGCAGCGGCGGCGCCTGCGAACAGCAGGGCGGCGCACGACAGAAGAATGGAGGGCCGCGCGGCTGTTCGCATGATCTCTCGACGAAGAGCGGCTATTATGCCCGGAATCATGGAGCGTGAATGCGCAAATTGACACTTGTTTTCGCGGTGGTGCTGGCAGCTCAGGCGCAGACGCCGGCGCCCCGCCCGAAACGGCCCGGCGTTGCGACCCCCGGCGTTCGGATCCCGATCACGAAACTGGTACCGGATGCCGTCTACACGATCGGCGGCGCACCCGACTGGATGGCGATCGATGACGAAACATGGGTGTCGAACAGCCCGAAGAACACCGTCGCGCGCATGGATCCGAAATCGAGCGGGTTCGTGACGGTGGCTGTCGGAAAGGAACCCTGCTCGGGTCTTGCGACGGGGTTTGGCACGCTGTGGGTGCCAAACTGCGGTGATTCGACCGTAACCCGCGTCGCGCTGAAGGACGGGAACGTGCAGGCGACCTTTCCGTTGACCATCGCCGATTCCGAAGGTGGCGTCGCCATCGGCGCCGGGAGTTTCTGGATGCTCACCGACACGCACGGGACGCTCGCGCGCGTCGACCCGGACACGAACAAGGTCGTCGCGGAAATCTACGTGCCGCCTGGGTCGTTCGCGGTCGCATTCGGCGAAGGTGCGGTCTGGGTGACGAGCACCGAGCGCAACGTCGTCACGCGCGTGAACCAGTACACCAACGCGATCGAGGCGTCGATTCCCGTCGGTCCCAAGCCGCGGTTCCTCACCGCCGGCGAAGGGGGGGTGTGGACGCTCAACCAGGGCGACGGATCCGTTTCGCGGATCGATCCGAAGACGAACAAAGTGTCCGCGACGATCGAAGTGGGCGTACCCGGCGGCGGCGGCGAAATTTCGGCAGGTGAAGGATCAGTGTGGGTGACCGCGATGGAATATCCGCTGACGCGGATCGATCCGTCAACCAACAAGGTCGCCCAGCAGTTCTACGGCGAGGGAGGGGATTCGGTCCGCGCCGGCCGCGGCTGGGTGTGGCTCACGCACCTGCGCAGCGGGCTCGTGTGGAGGCTTGATCCGCGAAGGATCGAGGCTATGCAATGAATCCTTCGCCTGTTAATTCCCAACGCCCAATTCCCAACTCCCAAAACTCCTGAACCAGTCAGGAACTAATGAATTTGGGAGTTGGTACTTGGGAGTTGGGACTTATTACGCGGCCAGCTGATGCTGGCCGGCAGCCAAAGGCCACGGCTGGCGCGATCCCGCCGCGATCATGGCTGCGCCCACGAGCGCCATGTTCTTCAGGAAATTCACCATCTCTCCCTGCCGGCGCTGCGGATCCGATTCCTTCCAGAACGCGTGCATCTGCGGCGACACGCCGGCGAGGAACGCCGCGATGAGGACGGATCCGATCTTTGGACGATATCCGGTCAGCAGGCTCAGGCCCCCGGCGATCATCATCGCGCCGGACAATTCGACGGCGAGATCCGCCTTCGGCACGCCTTTGGATTCAGCGTAACCTGCCAGCTTACGTCGCTCGAGAAAGTGGTTGATCCCGTTGTAGAGAAAGTAGCCGCCGAACACCGCGCGCCCGAGCACGTGTGGAATCGCCTCCGACGCGCGCCTCGGCCGCTCCTCGCATTCGACTTCCGGCTCTTCAGGTGACCACTCCGAGCCGATGTATTCCCTTTCCATGCGTCCTCCTGCATGGAAAGACAATCACGTCGCGTGCCGGAGATCGGGTTCGAATGGTTCTTCGGCTGGGCCCCAGCGCGGACAGCCCCACGTCGTGCTCGGCGGCAAGAAAGACGTCGACGACGGAGCCGCCTCCGCGCGCCGCGGGGCGGCCCCGTCCGCGCCCCCACCGCGGCAGGAGTCGACGCGCCTCGCGCCCCGCGGGACTCACGCGTCGCGGAGCGTCACCATCGGATCGACGCTCGTCGCGCGGCGTGCTGGCAGATAGCACGCGAGGAACGCAACCACAGCAATGAAGACGGCGACGGCCGTCAAAGTAATCGGATCCGTGGGCTTGATGTTGAAGAGCTGTGCCTGAAGCAGCCGCGTCAGTCCGAACGACGCGATGAGCCCTCCGACGAGGCCGACGATCGTCAGCCGCATGCCCTGCCCGAGGATCATGCCGAGGACGCTGCCCTTCGTGGCGCCGAGCGCCATGTGAATGCCGATCTCGCGCGTCCGCTCGGTGACGGAGTAGGAAAGAATGCCGTAGGTCCCGATGGCCGCCAGCGCAAGCGCGAGCGCGGCGAAGATGCCGAGCAGCTCGGCCAGGAACTTCGGACGGGCCGCCGCGTCCTCGAACACCTGCTCCATCGGCCGCATCTTGACGATCGGCAGCGATGGATCGGCGGACTGCACGATGCGGCGGATCTCGGCCGCGAGCTGATCGAACGGCGCGGATGACCGGACGACGATGTTCATGTTCTGCGGCGAGAAGCCGGTCAGCCGCGGTCCCTGCTCGTTCAGGAAGTACACCTCGGTACCGGCTTTCTTGTTGACGCCGCCCTGCTTGACGTCCCGGACCACGCCGACGATCGTCAGCCACGGCAGCGTCGCGCTGAATCCCGGCTTCAGCCGCTGTCCGATCGGATCGATCTTGCGGAAGCCGAAAAACGTTTTGGCCATCGTCTCGTTGATCAGGACGACGCCGCCGCCGTTGACGTCCGACAACTGGAAATCCCGACCCTCCACGATCGGAATGCCCATCGTCTTGATGTAATCGAGCGAAGCGGTCTGGTAATAATCGACGTTTTCTGCGGGCCCGTCTTTCGGATCGCTCGGCGACATATAGCCGTCGATATTGGTGTCGTTGGCGTTCACGTCACGTGTCGGCGGCAGGCCGCTCATCGACGCCGCAGCCGTCACGCCAGGCAGCTGCTTGATTTGATCGACGATCCGCTCGAGGAAGTCGACGCGGTCCTGCGCCTTCGGATAGCTCGCCGGCGGCAGCACGAGGCCGAATGTCATGAGATTCGTCCGGTTGAAGCCGGCGTCGACCTGCATCAGCTTCTCGAAGCTGCGCAGCAGCAGTCCAGCGCCCACGACGAGCACGACGGCGAGCGCCACTTCGGCCATCACGAGACCGCTGCGGACGCGCGTCCGCGCGGTGCCCGCTGTCGAGCGCTGCCCGCTCTCCTTCAACGACATGCTCACGACCTGCTGCCGCAGGTGCAGCAGCGGCGCCATGCCGAAAATGATCCCCGTGACCACCGAGATCAGGATCGTGAAGATCAGCACGCGCGGATCGAGCGTGATTTCCGACACGCGGGGGATGCTGTCGGGATTCGCGCTCAACATCAGCCGCAGGCCGGCGAACCCGAGGCCCGCGCCGATGACGCCGCCGACGAGCGCGAGCAGGACGCCTTCGGTCAGGAACTGCCGCAGCAGACGAAAACGCCCGGCGCCCAGCGCCGAACGGATCGCGAACTCCTTCTGTCGTGTTTCAGCACGGGCGAGAATCAGGTTTGCGAGATTCGCGCAGGCGATGAGGAGCACGAACCCGACGGCTCCCTGCAGCACCCACAGGGCGGTCGCAATCCCGCCGATGACTTCAGCCTTCAACGGCTCCATCTGGATGCGATGGGTTTTCGGATCCGGCGAGTGGCCGCCGCTCAGCGACCGCCATTGCGTCAGCATGCCTTCGATGTCGCTCGCCGCCTGCGCGGGCGTGACTCCGTTTTTCAGACGACCGATCAGGTAAAGGAAATGATTGCCCCGGCGCGTGGGAAAGGTCTTCGGGTCGATGGTCAAGGGCAGGTACACCGCAATCCGTTCGTCATGGACGTCGTAGCCGCGGGGCATGATCCCGACGATGCGCGTAGGTGCGCCGTCAATCTTCACGGACCGGCCGATCAGCGATTCGTCGCCGCTGAACTCGTTGCGCCATGTGTTGTACGAGACGACCGCGACGGGCTCGGCGCCCGGCGCCGAATCGGCCTCGGTGAACAGGCGTCCCCGCAGCGGCTGGACGCCGAGAACGCCCAGCAGCTCGGGAGTGACCACGGCGGAGTTCACGCGCTGCGGCCGCTCCGGCGTACCGAGATTCACGGAACCTGACCGGTATCCACCCACGTCTTGAAAGGATCGGTTGCGCTGTTTGAATTCCAGGTATTCGGGCGGCGAAATCCAGAACTTGTCGAACCCCAGCGACGGAAACTGGCTGGTGATCAACTCGAGGCGATCGGGTTGCGGATACGGCAGCGGCTTCAGCAGCACGCCGTTGACGACGCTGAAGATGGCGGTGTTCGCACCGATTCCCAGGGCCAGCGTCAGAATCGTGACCGCCGCGTACCCCGGGCTTTTCGTGAGGGTGCGAAGCGCATATTTGACGTCCTGCAGCAGCGTGGTCATCTCAGCCTCGATATCGTTGTACGACGCAACGATTAGACGTTGACGGAGCGGGAAAAGGTTGCTAAAAACAGCCACCCGAAGCGAAGATGCTTACGCAACTGCGCAAGGCGGTTACCTTGGGTAGTTGTGAAGTTGGTAGTTGTGTCGTTGACGCGCGAGGACCACACTGACATGCCGGCGCCCGACCTTGGCGAGATGGAGCATCTCGTCCTGCTCGCCATCCTGCGGCTGGGACGTGAGGCGTACGGAATTCCGATTCTGGACGAAGTCGCGTCGAGAAGCGGGCGGACCGTCTCGAAGGCCACGGTCTACGTGGCGCTGAAGAGCCTCGAACGCAAGGGGTTCGTCTCGTCGCGCCTCGGCGAAGCCACGGCGGAGCGCGGCGGGCGCGCGAAGCGCTTTTTCCGGCTTCGGCCCTCCGGCCTCAAAGCGCTGCGCGACTCACGCGCCATGCTCCTGCGTCTGTGGCGCGACTACGAATCGGTGCTCGACCACGCATGACGACGCTTCCGCCGCTCGCCCGCGCGCTCTCACGGCTCATCCCTGCGGCCGACCGCCAGGTCATCATCGGCGACCTGCTCGAAGACGCCGACTGGCGAGGATTGCA
>Ga0310810_10010217_pt1 | contig 10915 bp, 11 predicted proteins | sample NCmetagenome_FD_207641 | JGI IMG/M metagenome (GOLD analysis project Ga0310810, IMG submission 207641) | Soil microbial communities from experimental microcosm in Duke University, North Carolina, United States - NC | ecosystem: Engineered > Artificial ecosystem > Soil microcosm > Unclassified ... | reverse complement strand
AGCGCCTTCAGGCGCGCGTGTTCGTGCCGTACCACTGGGGAACCTTCCGGCACGTTACCGCTACGGCGCACGACGCGATTCGCCGGTTGCGCGAGCGCCTCGAGACACACCATCTGAGCGACGCGGTACGGATCCTCGAACCGGGCGAGTCGTTGCACCTGCCGGGGGCTTGAGACACGTTCATCGCTTCATGGTGCGCAGCCCGCTCGACCTGTCAGAGCCAATCGTCGCCGTCGCCACGCCGCCCGGGCGCGGCGCGCTGGCGATCATCCGCCTGTCGGGAACTGGCTCGCACGACATCGCTCGAAAGGCGTTGGATGGCTGGCCGAGTGCGCCGCGCTCGATCGTGGTGTCGCACGTCAGAGACGCAGACGGTAATTCGCTCGATCAATGCGTCGTCATCCGCTACGACGCTCCGGCATCGTTCACGGGCGAAGATTCCGTCGAGCTGATCACGCACGGTGGCCTCGTGGTGCCCACGACGATCGTTGCGGCGATGGTCGCGAGAGGCGCGCGGCTCGCGACTCCTGGCGAATTCACCCGCCGGGCCGTTCTCAACGGCAAGCTCGACATTCTTCAAGCCGAAGCGACCGGCGACCTGATCGATGCCGATTCGAGGGCGGCGCAGTCAGTGGCGCTGCGTCAACTCGACGGCGGCCTGAGCCGCCGGGTGCTCGCGCTTCGCCAGCAACTGATCGAGCTCGAGGCGCTCATTGCCTACGACATCGATTTTCCGGAAGAGGACGACGGTCCGATCGCGCCAAGCCGGATCGCCGCGGCTGCCGAAGCCGTGGAAACGGCGCTCGCACGACTGCTCGAAACGGCGCCCGTCGGCGAACTGGTCCGCAAAGGTGCGCTGGTCGTACTCGCGGGCGCGCCCAACGTCGGAAAATCGTCACTGTTCAACGCGTTGCTGGGACAATCACGCGCCATCGTCACCGACATTCCGGGAACGACCCGCGACGCGATCGAGGCCGTCATCGATACCACTCGCCTGCCCTTGCGGCTGGTGGACACGGCGGGAATTCGCGAAGCTACCGACACGGTCGAGCGAATCGGCGTCGAGGTGAGCACATCGTACGTCGCGAGGGCCGCCGTCGTGCTGGCGTGCGGAGACAGCGATGCGACGATGGCCGACATTGGCGCGGCGCTCGTCGGACGCACGAGCGCGCCCGTCATTGCGGTTCGCACGAAAGTGGATGTGAGTCCCGCGGGAGATGCCGCGCTGGTTCGCGCCAAGGCGGAGGCGGGTGCGCAGACAGCGCTCGCGGTGAGCGCAGAGACCGGCGCCGGACTCGCCGATCTTCTTGCTCAGATCACGATGCTCGTCGCGAACGGCGGCGCGCCGCTGGCGCCGGACGCACCGATCCTGACGCACGAGCGCCATCGCTTTGCCGTCGCTCGCGCTCTCGATGAGGTGCGGTCGTTTCACGACGACTGGCAGAGTGGGCGCGTGCCCGTGACGATAGCCGCCGTGCACCTCCGAGAGGCGGTGACGACGCTCGAAGACCTGATTGGCGCCGTCGACGTCGACGACGTTCTCGACGAGCTATTCCGGCGTTTCTGCGTGGGGAAGTGACTACGCCGTGAGCGCCGCGGCCTGGCCAAGTGCGGCGATGTCGGCTGCGTTCGCGCGGATCGCCCACGCCAGCCCGCGCGAAGAAACGGCCGGCTCGCAGAGGCGAGCGCCGAGGTAGTAGCCGGTGCGCTCGGGCAGCACGTAACGGTCGACGGTGCGAGCTTCGTCGCTGACGCCGCCGGAGAGATAACGAAGGCGAAGGCCGAGTCCGCAGCGATCGAGATCCTTGGATACGGCGCGCGCGGCGATCGACTCGAGCTGCCGGACGTCGGCGTACTGTCTGCGATGATAGCCGAAGTACTCCCACGCGGCATGACCGGGACTCACCGCGCGCGCGACCTGCACGGCCAAACCCTCGTTGACGAGAAGCTCGCGCAGGGTCGCGCGGCGGCCGGTGTCCCAGAACGAGTAGTAACCACCGGCCTCGCTCACGATGTCGCGCAGGTCGCTGTGACTCGTGGGTGACGTGTAGCGGACGACGTGGGCGATCTCGTGCGCGAGCCACATCGGAATGAGCTCGGGATCGAGCCCGAGCCCCTCCGTCTCGACGTTCGGCTGGCCGGTGAAGTGCTCGAGACAGACGAACGCGATGCCGCGGCCATTGACGACGAGCTCACCCGCGTTGGCGGCGCCGACACCGACCATCAACACGACGTCGACGTCGCAATCGATCGCGAGCAGCTCGGCGCACTGTTGCTCGGTTGCATTCGCGAGACCGACGACGTCGGTGCGTTCCAGCATCGTGTCGAGATCCGAGCGGCCGGCGTACACCGTCGATCGCGCGATATCCGTGAAGTGTGGACTCTCGGGATCGATGACGTAGTTGTGCCAGTACGGCTCGAGGATGTTGCGGTGGGCGTCGAAGTAACGCTGGTACGCGGCGAGTCGGTCGGTGCTCTCGAGGACGGCGAAGAAATCAGGCAGCAGGTTGATCAGCATGCGACCGGACGCGGGTGGACGGCGCGAGTCGAACCGCGGACGCGGAATGATAGTGGCGTCACGAAACTCGAACAAGAGCCATGCCCGCGTTGCGTGGCACAGTTTTTCCCTTTCCTCACCGTCGAAGGGCACGACGTACGGTGGGAGACGCACCGATGACCACGCTTCAACAAATTGAGCTTCAATGCCCGATTTGCGAGACGCGATTTCGCTCGCAAACCGTGGTGTCGACGAATTCGTTCGGCGGGAAGCGCACGGACTTTCACGAGCGCGCCGCGGGCACACAACCGCTGCCGTATCTCATTCATACATGCAATCGCTGCGGGTACTCGGGCGCCGACCGCGATTTCACAGAGGACGCGGAGGTATCGCCGGTCCTGAAAGAGCGGGTGTGGAACGAGCTCGCGCCCGCGATCACGTGCGGCACGTTGACCGGGTCGGAGAAGTACGAAGCGGCGGCGAAAGTCGCCGAATGGCAAGGCATGGAGTCGCGGCACGTCGCTGATCTGCTGTTGCGCGCTGCATGGTGCTGTGTGGACGAAGGGGATGTCGAAGCCGAGCGATACTTCAGGCGCAAAGCGGCCTGGAAGTTCGAGGAGGCGCTGGGAAGCTTCGATGGGGTCGCGCGCGAAGAGCGAGCGGTGCTGACCTATCTGGTCGGCGAACTGTGGAGGCGCGTGGGGGACACGACGCTCGCCACCGCCTGGCTCGATCGGGTGGTCGCAGAAATCGTGGACGCGCAGACGCAGCAGTGGGTCATCGACGCGGCGCGGCAGCAACGCGACTGCCCGCGAGAGTGGTTCGGCTGACGGCGCCGCGCGAATTCAGCGAATTCAGCGAGTCAACGAGTTCCGAACAGCCGATCGCCGGCGTCGCCAAGTCCGGGCAGGATGTAGCCGTGTTCGTTCAGCTCTCGATCTAGCGAGGCGCAGTAGACAACGACGTCGGGATGCGCCGCCGCGAGGCGCCGCACACCCTCCGGCGCGGCAACGAGACACATGAAACGAATACGCGTCGCCCCGGCGCGCTTGAGTGAGGCGACGGCCGCCGCGGCGCTGCCGCCGGTGGCCAACATCGGGTCGAGCAGGAAGAAATCGCGCTCGGCCGCGTCGCCCGGAACCTTGAAGTAGTAGTCGACCGGCTCGAGGGTGTCGTGATCGCGGTACAGACCGACATGACCGATGCGCGCACCCGGCACGAGCCGATAGATCCCCTCGACCATACCGAGGCCGGCACGGAGAATCGGAACGAGCGTCAGCTTCTTGCCGCTCACGCGCCGGCCGACCATCCGCTCGAGCGGAGTTTCCACCACCGCGTCTTCGAGCAGGAGGTCGTTCGTTGCCTCGTACGCCATGAGCATGGCGATCTCGTCGACCAACTCCTTGAAGATCTTGGTCGGCGTCTCGCGATCGCGCAGGATGCTGAGCTTGTGCTGGATCAGCGGGTGCGACACGACGCGTAGCGTCGGGAACCCGGGGGTGGTGTCCATGGCGCGCAAAGTACTAATTTCGCGCGCATGAAAGAATACCAAGCGGTGATCCTGCGTCTGACACGCCACACGCACGACGACGAGGACGCGCTGACGGACTTGCTGAACGAGCGCAGTCGTGGCGGCTGGGATCCGACGATGATGGCGCAGGAAGGAGCGCGCCTGACCATCATCTTTGCCCGACCCGGCGAGCCCGATCGCTGAACGTTTGGCGCCCCGGCATCAGTGCGTCGGGTTCACCGCCGTCGCGCGAGCGACCACGGGGGAATCCGCGCGGATCGCCCGGGCAAGCCAGGACCAATAGGCGGAGCCGGCAACCTCGGGAAGGTCCGTGTGTCCGCCGCCTCGGACAACGAGTAATTCGCCACGATTCGCGCACGCCGCGAATACTTCCCGACCCATCTCGACCGGAACGATTCGATCGCGATCGCCGTGGGCGACCCATACACGAGTTCGGAGCGCCCGCACACGAGCCAGCGTGTTGAACTGGACTCGCGCGATCAGGCTCCAGACAGCGGTAAACCCCGGGACGAACAGGCGCGCAGCCATGGCGCGCGCGCTCGTGAAGGGCGCCTCGAGCACGAGCGCCCGCGGCAACGCGCTCTGGGCCAACTCCGTCGCGATCGCCGTGCCGAGCGAAAAGCCGAAGAGGACCAGACTATCCGACGTGGCGTGCAGAGTGGCCCGCGCATAATCGAGTGCGGCGCGAGCGTCGAGCTCCGAAGCCGCGTAGGAGGGAGATCCGGCAAGCCCGTCGTACCCTCGGTACTCCGGCAGCATGACGCACGCATCGGCCATATGGGCCGCGTTGGCTGCCCACGGCACGAGCCAACGTGCCACGTCGGCGTTGCCGTGGAACGCGATCATCACGGTACGCGACGCCCGGCAATCTCCAACCACGTAAGCGAACAAATCGACGCCATCCGCGGCCCTATAGTGGACTTTCCGCGCGGACGTCAGCGATGCCGGCGGCACACGCGGCGGCTGGAAGACGACTTGCTCTTGAAACGCCCACAAGAGGAGCACGAGTCCGACGTACACTCCTCCCAGCGCGAGTAAAATCAAGGCGAACACATGAGTCACGCGAGTCGTCACCCCTCGGTTGATCTCCGGGTTCCAGTCACTGCTCGAGCGATGCAATTTTGACCGATGCGCATCCCCATCGAAACTCATCGTCTGCCCAACGGACTGTTCATCTCGCTGTCTGAAGATCACACCGCGCCGATCGTGGCGGTGAATCTCTGGTATCACGTTGGCTCGGCCAATGAACCGCCCGGCCGAACGGGCTTTGCGCACCTGTTCGAGCACATGTTGTTTCAGGGGTCGGCGGATGTCGAGGCCAACGAGCATTTCGAGCTCGTGCAACGCGCGGGCGGCACGCTGAACGGTTCAACCTGGCTCGAGCGGACCAACTATTTCGAGACGGTCCCGTCGAACCAGCTGGAGCTTGCCCTGTGGCTCGAGGCGAACCGGATGGGCAAGCTCCTGCCGGCCATGACACAGCAAAAGCTGGACACGCAGCGCGAAGTGGTGATGAATGAGCGGCGTTGGTCGATGGACAATCAGCCGTACGGTTCCTGGATGGAGAAGCTTCCCGCGCTCTGCTTCCCTCCCGAACACCCGTTCCATCATTCGCTGATCGGGTCGATGGAGGACCTGGCGGCCGCGGGACTGGACGACGTCGCGCAGTTCTTCTCGACGTTCTATTCCCCGGACAACGCCGTCATTTCCATCGCCGGCGATTTTGAGCCGCGGGAAGCCCTTCGGCTGCTCGAGAGACATTTCGGCCAAATTCCCGCGGCCAATCGCAAACCTCCTCTGCCCGACATGTCGTTGCCGCCTGTATTCGGACAGTGGAAGCGAGAAGTCGTCCCGGACGACGTCATGCTGCCGCGACTGTTCCTTGCTTTTCGGTCGCCGGTTTTCGGCTCCGATGAGTACTTCGCCGCGAGCGTATGCGGAGCCGTGCTCGGTCTTCGCAATGCGAGCCGACTGCGACGACGCCTCGTTCGCGAGCGGCAAATCGCGGCGGAAGCGGCGGCGTTCACCTACGATCTCGCCAAGGGCGCCGACCTGCTGGTCGCCGACGTGACCGCGCGTCCCGGCGTCGCCGCCGAGCAGCTCGAACAGGAAACGGCGTTCGAAATCGATCTCGTCGTGCGGGACGGCGTGGACGGAAACGAAGTCGAGCGCGCCGTGTCGTTGATTCAAACCATGTTCGTGACGGCAATGCAGTCCGCGGCGGAACGCGCCGACCGATTGTCGCTCTACGCCACGTATTTCGGAGATCCGAGTCGCGTGAACGACGAGGTGGATCGATACCGCGCAGTGACCACGGACCAGGTGAACGCGTTCGTGCGAGAGCGACTCGGCGAGAACAATCGCGCGAGTCTGCTGTACGTGCCGCGCGAGCAGGCGCCAGGCGAGCTCGTTGGTGCCGGTGCAGCCGCGGAGGCAGAATGAGCGTCACGGCGGAACGGAAAGCGCTGCGGCCGCGACCAGCCCCGCCACGGGAGTATCATTTTCCGCCGTTCGAGCGCCGCAGGTTCGAAAACGGTCTCGAGTTGATCGTCAGTCCCGTCCACAAACTGCCGCTCGTGACGGTGGCGGCGGTGATCGACGCCGGGGCCGTCTGTGATCCCGCGGGGCGCGAAGGCAGCGCGCAGCTCGTGGCGAAGCTGTTGCTCGAGGGTACGCAGCGCAGCGACGGTGCGGAGCTCACCGAGCGATTCGAGCGCCTTGGCGCATCGGTGGATGCTCACGCGGACTGGGATGCCGCCGGCGTGACGATGACCGTACTCGTCGAGCATTTGCCAGAAGCTTTCGCGTTACTCGGCGAAGTCATGCGAACGCCAGCATTCAGGCAGCGCGAGATCGATCGACTGAAGGCGGAGCGAATGGCGGAGCTGTTGCAGCTGCGCGCCGAGCCGCGCGGCCTCGCCGACGAGATGTTCGCGCGATTCCTCTACACGGCCACATCGCGCTACGCGCGCTTCGAGGGCGGTGACGAGCAATCGGTGGAGCGCATCGAGCGTGAGCACCTGTTGTCGTTTTACGAATCGAGATACCTGCCCGGAGCGACGACGATCATCGTCGTCGGGGACGTGGACGCCAACGGGGCGGAGGCGATCGCGCGTCGCGCTTTCGGCGACTGGTCCGGCGGCACACCGGCCCGCGTGGTCGCCGACGATGTTCCGTCGCGGCAGGAACGTGCCGTGCACCTGGTCGCCAAGATGGATGCGCCGCAATCGGAGTTGCGGATCGGCCACGTCGGGATACCGCGGACCCACCCCGACTTTTTCGCGGCCAACGTGATGAACGCGGTGTTGGGAGGCCTGTTCAATTCGCGAATCAATCTGAACCTTCGCGAAGCGCATGGATACACGTACGGCGCCTTTTCGGCGTTCGAATGGCGGCGCGAGGCGGGGCCTTTCGTCGTGCACACAGCCGTGAAATCCGACGTCACGGACGCCGCGGCGCGCGAGATCGTGTCCGAGATCGATCGCATCCGCTCGGCGGCGATTTCCGAAGAGGAGCTTTCGCTCGCGACGAGTTATCTGGACGGCGTCTTTCCGATTCGCTTCGAGTCGACGGCGGCAATCGCGGCCGCGCTGTCAGTGCTCGCGCTGTTCGGCCTGCCCGACGACTATTACGACACGTACCGCGAGCGAGTGCGTGCCGTGAGCGCCGAACATGTCCTCGAGGCTGCACGACGATATCTCCATCCGGAAGCGCTACAAATGGTGATCGTTGGCGATCCGGTCGCCGTTCGCGGGCAGATCGACGCGCTGCGGTTTGGTCCGCTGAGTTTGTACGACGTGACTGGCCAGCGCACGGGATGAACGCCAGCCAGGGAGTCGGCGACGGCCCGACGAACCAGGGCCAGCCCGGAAAACTCAGCAGCGAGCGCATCTATACTGGAAAGATCATCACGCTCGATCGCGACACGGTTCGATTTCCAAACGGCTCGATAGGCGAGATGGATCTCGTGCGACATCCCGGCGCGAGCGCCATCGTGCCGTTCCTGAGCGGTGTAGATGGCGAGGATCCGCAGATCCTGCTGCTGCGCCAGTACCGTTACGCGGCCGAGCAGTACCTCTACGAGGTGCCGGCGGGGCGATTGGATCCGGGAGAGTCGCCGCGCGACTGCGCCGCGCGCGAGCTGCGTGAAGAGACCGGCTGTACCGCGTCGACGATCGAGTTCTTGTTCACGATGTTCACGACGCCCGGCTTCACGGACGAGCGGATACACGTCTTCCTGGCAGCCGGACTCAGCCGTGGCGAGACCAGCCACGAAGCTGACGAATTCATGACCGTTGAAACGGTGACGCTCTCCCGCGCGCTGCGGTTGATCCAGGAAGGAGAGATCAAGGACGCGAAGACGGCGCTCGCGATCCTCTTCGCAGCGGGATTTCGCGCGAGACACTGAAGCCCGGTTCAGCGAGCAGGGCGGCAACTCAGCGGCGATCGTGTGTGTCAAAACTGGGACAGCCGGAGCCCTCCTGTCTCATGTTCCGTCGCGTTTTTTGGACAGTACCCCCTGGGAGCCGTGGCGGACCAGTTCGCATAAGCTATTTGGTTGCAAAAGCTTAACGCGATGGAACCTTTGGCGTCTAATGGGCATGCCGTCTGCTTTTGACGCGGTCGAACCACGTACTCGAGGAAATCGAAAATCGAATCTGTTCTGTCTGTCGGGTCGTACCCTTACAGCAGTGCCGAGGGGGCACGTTCATATGGCTGAGGTCGCAATCAAACGGGCGCCGTTGCCGGGAGCGGCGACAAGAGAGAGGCTCCGGACACAGGATGACGCAACCGTGGTGGCGGCGTTCCTCGGCGGCGAGGAGCGTGCCTTTCAGGAGCTGGTCGAGCGCTATCAGACGCGGCTGCTGAACTTCATCTATCGGACGATCGGGGATCGTGAGAAAGCCGAGGATCTCGTCCAGGAAGTCTTCATCCGGGTGTACCGTCATATCCATCGTTTCGACCGGACGAAGAAATTCTCGACGTGGGTCTACACGATCGCGTCGAACCTGGCGAAGAACGAGCTCCGCAATCGTTCGCGGAATCCGCTCGTGCTTTTTCAGACGATCAAGGGCAATTGGGACGAGGACGACCGGCCGCTGCAGTTCGAGGATCCGAGCGCGCGTCCGGACGACATGTTCCGTAAGCGGCACCTGCGCGCGCTGGTGGAGGAAACCGTGGCGCGGTTGCCCGAGCATCATCGGCAGGTGTTCGTGCTTCGCGAGCTCGAGGGCAAGTCGTACGAGGAGATCGCCGAGATCACCGACTGCAACCTCGGTACGGTGAAGTCGCGCCTCAATCGCGCGCGAACGGCGTTCGCCTCGATCATCGAACCAAAGATCGACTGACGGACGTTTGTCAATTTTGTGATCATGGGCGGGACCACTCTGGTGGTCCCGCCTTTTTTGTTCCCTCTCCCGTCCGGCACTTTGGCGCGCTATTCTGGAACCGCTCACCGAGCGGCGGGTACCGACTGACGAACGCCCGACCCGTAGCGAATCAACGGATGGATTGTCGCGAGTTTCGGAACAAACACGTCGCATTCGTCGACGACTTGCTGCCCGCCGTGGAGATGCATGCGATGCGGCAGCACATCGAGGCGTGCCTGCGCTGCGCTCGACGGGACACCGCGATCCGGCGAAGTCTTCTGCTCGTTCGTAATCTTCCAACGATCGAGCCATCGGCGGAGTTCAGGCGACGCCTCGATGCACGGCTCGCCGAGCTGGGTCCAGTGACGCAGCTAGGGATGATGGCGCCGCAACGGTCATTCGCTTCGATCAGTGCCTTCGTCGGGCTCGCGGCAGGTATAGCCGCGGTGGCGTACATGGCCATTCGAACGGCGACCTACTTTGCGCCGATGCGGTCGACCGGACCTGCCACGGTCGCGACGGTGCAGCGTGTGCCGGCGCCCATTCAGCCGACGATCGCTCCGGTGCCGAACGCGGCGTTCGTCGCCTCCGTGCCGACCGGGATTCCGGTGTGGCCGGCCATGCTGATGATCGGCGACGCACCGCTTCGCTTCGCGAACGCGGAATTCAGCGAAACGAGCCTGGAGCGATAGGCCAGCTTTAGAGAGGACGACGACCGGCGACAAGCCGGCATTTTTGTCTCCGGCCGTGACGCGATCGTATATTGCTCGCCATGTCCACCGCCGATCGTGATGACGCGAAGCTGCTGAGGGCGGCGCTGAAGAACGGCGAGTTCGCGGCCGTTTACTATTTTTACGGCGACGACGAGTACGTGAAGAACGAGCAGCTGCGCCGTCTGCTGGACGCCGCGGTCGATCCGGCGATGCGCGACTTCAATCTCGAGATGCTCCGCGGTTCGGACATCGATGCGGAGTCGCTCGCGTCGCTGGTACACACGCCGCCGATGATGGCGGAGCGCCGCGCGATCGTGTTGCGGGACGTTCACGCTCTCAAGCGGGATGCGCGGCACGCGCTGGACGACTACATCGCGCATCCATCGTCTGACGTGCTGCTCCTCCTGGTCGCGCCGGCAGGCGTCAAGCCGGACAAGACGCTGCTCGCGGCGTCGGTGTCGATCGAATTCGCGCCGCTCGCGGGTGAACGCGTGCCCAAGTGGATCACGTATTACGTCGAGCACGATTTGCGCTCGAGCATCACGGACGGTGCGGTCAGGCTGTTGCAGGAAGGCGTGGGCACCGAGCTCGCCCAGCTCAAAGTCGAGCTGGACAAGCTGGCCAATTATGTCGGCGACGGGCCAATCAACGAAGCGGCTGTTTCCGCGGTGGTCGGCGTGCAGGCGGGCCAGACGATGGGTGACTTCCTCGACGCGATCGCGCGAAGAGACGGCGATGCCGCGTTGAGCATGTTGGGTCACGTCCTGCAGCAACCGAAGACGAGCGCGGCGACGATGATCATGGC
>Ga0310810_10010216_pt1 | contig 10915 bp, 7 predicted proteins | sample NCmetagenome_FD_207641 | JGI IMG/M metagenome (GOLD analysis project Ga0310810, IMG submission 207641) | Soil microbial communities from experimental microcosm in Duke University, North Carolina, United States - NC | ecosystem: Engineered > Artificial ecosystem > Soil microcosm > Unclassified ... | reverse complement strand
CGTGCGAGCTCGATCATTCGCGGGGCGATGAACTCTTCCACGAAGCCGAACAGGTGCGCGTAGGCACCCATTTCCACGTGGTTGAGCTTGGTCTTGTCGTCGGCGCTGAGCGACGCGACCGCGTCCGCGGCGGACAGCCGCGCGGGCAGCCAGCGCCGCGACGGATCGAACCGGCGCCCGTCCACGACGTCGCCGATCTTCCAGTTCACCCGGTAGGACTTCTGCAAGCAGTCTGCATATGAGTACATGGCTCACTCCACCTCCAGCCGGGCGTCGAGACGCACCGGGCGCGTGATGTTGAAGTAGTTGGGCGAGGTTTTCATGACGGTCTCGTGGATCTGCTGCAGCTGCTCCGGCGTGCCGTTGCCCTTGATCCGCACGACGTAGCGGATCGTCTCGTAGCCGGGGGGAACGGATGCATCGATCCCCAGGAAGCCGCGCAGGTCGAGCTGCCCGGCGGTATCGATCTGCAGCGTGTCGAGCGTCACTCCCATGACCGCCGCGACGGCCGCGTACCCGACCGTCATGCAGGCGTTCAGCGCGGCCATCAGGAGCTCCTGCGGATTCGGGGCGGTGTTGCGACCGAGAAGCTCGAACGGCTCGTCGGCGTCGATGGTGAACGTGCGGTGCACCTCCTGCCCCCCGATCGTGTACGACGTCACCGAGGTGCGGCTCTTCGTCTGTCCCTTCCACTCCGAGCGGACACGGAACTCCACCTGGCCCTTGGCGGGGTCCGCGCTGATCTCGCGCATCACCTCGCGCAGCGCGTCCACGTCGAGCCCATTTACGCTTGCGGTCTTCGTCGCCGTTGCTGCCATCGCTCTCCTCCTGATTCGTCGATCTCGCGCGGGCAAGGGAAAGGGCAACCGGCGTGCCGTATGGCGCTGCAATGAAACCGCGACGTTATGGTGCTGTCGTGCGAACCATCGGGCTCGGCGGTTTTCGGCGGTTTCCGGCAGTTGACGCGTCCGGGTAGGATCAACGGACATGTCGTCGCTCGATGTCGTGCTCGGGGACAGCTCCGGCGTCGCTGCGGTGCGCGAGCAGGTCGGCCGGTTGCTGCGCTCGTCCGCCCGCCGCCTTCCGCCGATCCTGATCCTCGGCGATACGGGCACGGGCAAGGGGCTGCTCGCGGCCACGATTCATCGCGGGAGCGCTCGCGCCGCCGGCCCGTTCGTCGACGTCAACTGCAGCGCGATCCCCGAGACGCTGCTCGAAGCGGAGCTGTTCGGCTTCGAGCGCGGCGCTTTCACCGATGCCCGGCAGGCGAAGGCGGGTCTATTTCAGGCCGCGAACGGCGGCACGCTGTTTCTCGACGAGGTCGGGCTGTTGCCGCTCGCGATGCAGGCGAAGCTGTTGAAGGTCATCGAGGAGCGCAGCGTGCGCCGGCTCGGCAGCACGCGCAACGAGGCGCTTGACGTCTGCGTCATCGCGGCCACGAGCGAGGACTTGCCGGCCGCGGCGCAGGCGGGGCGCTTCCGCCCGGACCTCTATCACCGACTGGCCGTCGTCACGCTCACGCTGCCGCCGCTGCGCGAGCGGGGCCGAGACATCGCGCTGCTCGCCGAGCACTTCCTGGCCCGGGTCTGTGACGAGTACGGGCTGCCGCCAAAGACGCTGAGCGACGATGCGCAGGCCGCGCTGCTCGCGTATCCGTGGCCCGGCAATGTGCGCGAGCTCGTCAACGTGCTGGAGCGTGCCGCGCTGCTGAGCGACGCAACACGTCTCACGGCCGCGGACCTCGCACTGCCGCGCATCGCGACGTCGTCGCCCGCACGCGGCGGCGGTACCGTCGCCGACGAGGATGAGCGCCGGCGGCTGCTCGATGTCCTCGATGCCTCGGCATGGAACTTCACGCGAGCGGCGGCGCAGCTCGGCGTGCCGCGCAACACCCTGCGCTATCGTGCGGACCGCCTCGGGCTCGTCGCGCCAGGGGAGCGGCGCCGCGGCGGTCGTCCCACACGAACGGCAGAGTCGATCACGATGCCGCCGTCGCGCGAGGGGGCGGCGCCGCCGCCGCGCGAGGGCACGATGCCGCCCCGCGCGCCCGCGCTGCCGGCACAGCACGAGCAGCGACGTGTGACGTTTCTGGAGGCGCGGCTCATCGCCGCACGCGGCGACGACGCGCCGTGGGAGCAGAGGCGCGCGCTCGACGCGACGGTCGGCAAGATCGAGAGCTTCGGCGGCCGGATCGAAGAATCCGGCCCGGACGGCGTGGTCGCCGTCTTCGGACTCGAGCCGGACGAGGACGCGCCCCAGCGAGCGGCGCACGCCGCGATCGCGGTGCAGAAGCTCGCGACCCGGGCACGACTCGAGGACGCGCGCCTGCCCGTCGCGATCGTGGCGGTTCACAGCGCGCTCGTCGATCTCGCGCGCGACGCCGATCACGTGTCGATCGAGACGGACGACGCGCGGGAGGCCCGTCGTGCGCTTCAGGCGATCCTCGAGCGCGCGCAGCCGGGGAGGGTGATCGCGAGTATGTCTGCCTCGCGCTTCCTGGCGCGACGCTTCGAGCTGGTGCGTCTCGACGACGACGTGACGGCGGTTGCGGCGTGGCAGGTCGTCCGGCCGACCGAGGCCGGTCACAGCCGCTTCGTGGGACGGCAGGAAGAGCTTCGGCTGCTCCTGGAGCGGTTCGAGCGAGCGCGCGCCGGACATGGGCAGGTCGTCGTGCTCGTCGGCGAAGCGGGCGTCGGCAAGTCGCGACTGGTGCACGAGCTCCGCCGCCAGGTTGGTGCCGCCGCCACCTGGGTCGAAGGTCAGGCGCTCTCGTTCGGCCGCGCGATGGCGTTCCATCCCGTTGTCGACATGCTCAAGCGCGTGTTCCGCATCGACGACGGCGATCCGGAGGCCGTCGTGATCGACAAGGTGCGCCGGGCCGTGCATCGCCTCGGGGACGATCTTCGCGACGTGCTGCCGTTCCTTCACTACGTGCTCAACGTCGATCCCGGCGATCCCGCCATCGCGACCATGGATCCGAGGCTGAGGCACGCGCACATCGTCCGTGCGACGCATCTGCTGCTCGAGCGGGGTGCCGAGCTGCGACCGCACGTGCTCGTGCTCGAGGACGCGCACTGGGCCGATCCGGCGACGGAGGATTGGATCACGCGCCTCGCCGAGGGGCTCGCGGCCAAGCGGGCCATGCTGGTCGTGACGGCTCGGCCCGGCTACCGTCCACCGCTGGGCCACCTGACCTACCAGACCGCGCTCGCGCTCTCGACGCTGCCGAGCGAGGACACCGTGCGCGTCGCCGCAGGCGTGCTCGGAGCGGATCGGCTGCCGCCGGCGCTCGAGGCGCTGATCGTCGACAAGACCGACGGCAATCCGTTCTTCGTCGAGGAGCTCGTGCGCTCGCTCGAGGAGCGCGGTGTGATTCAGCGACGCGGCGACGACGTTGTCGTCACGCGTCCGCTCACGGACGTGCGGCTGCCGGACACCATCCAGGACGTGATCATGGCGCGGATCGAGCGCCTCGCCGCCGACCCGCGCCGTGTGCTCGGCGTGGCGAGCGTGATCGGACGCGAGTTCACGCGCTCACTGCTGGGCCGCGTCGTGGGCTCGTCGCTCGCGGTCGACGCCGCCCTGGCCGAGCTGACGACGGCCGGGTTGATTCACGAGCGGCGTCTGTTTCCGGAGGTGGAGCACGCGTTCAAGCACGCGCTGACGCACGACGTCGCGTATGCGTCGGTGCCCGGCGACGAGCGGCGCGCGCTGCACCGGCGCATCGCCGAGGCGGTCGAGACGCTGCATCACGATCGCGTCGGCGACATGGCGCTGCTGCTGGCGCGGCATTACTCCGCGGCGGAGGACTGGTCCCGCGCGCTCGGCTACCTCGTCCAGGCCGCCGACCGTGCGGCGCGGTCCTTCGCGACGACCGACGCGCTCGCGCTGTACGACGAGGCGCTCGAGGCGGCGGCGCGCGTTCCCGGCGACGCCGCACCCGCCACGCTCATGGCGATCCATCAGGCGAAGAGCAACCTCTACTTCGTCCTGAGCGATTTCGCGCAGTCCTATGCGGCGGCCGCCTCGCTCCGCGCACTCGCCCGCGACACCGGCGACCGTGCGCAGGAAGGCGTCGCGCTGGCGGCGCAGGCATGGGCGGCCACGTGGGGGCGCAATCTCAGCGGCGCCGTCGCGCACGCGCGTGAGGCGATCGCGCTGGCGCAGCCTATCCGCGCCGACGCGGTCCTTGCCCGGGCGCACTTCACGGTCGGATTCGTGCGCGGCGTGACCGGCGGCATCTCGGAGGCCAAGGCCGAGATCGCGGACGCGCTCGCCGCGAGCCGAGCCGCTGGCGATCACGTGCATCAGTCGCTCGCGTTGACCGTCGCCGGTCTGATCGACAGCTGGGAGGGGCGATATCCAGACGCGGATCGGCTGCAGCTCGACGGCCTCACCATCGCGCGACAGCACGGCCTGCTCGTGCCGCTGCTGTTCAGCGCCTTCCTGCGCGGCCTGACGCTCACGGGGAAGGGCAGCTACGACGCGGCGCTCGCGACGTTCGAGGAAGGCCTGGCGCTGGCGGAGAAGGTGGGCGACGAGGCGATCCACCACCGGCTGCTGAACTGTCTCGGCTGGCTTCATTTCGAGCTCGGCGATCTCGAGACGGCCGCCGAGCTCAATGCCCGAAGCGCTGCCATCGGACGACGGCGCGGCGATGACGGAACGCTTGCGAACGCGGAGATCAATCTCGGCGATGTCTGGCTCGCGCGGGGCGATCTCGCCTCGGCGGCGGAGCTCTTCGGCAGCGTCGAGCGTCTCGCCGCGGATGTCGCCACGAGCCCGTGGATGCGCTTCCGATATTCGAACCGGCTGTGGGCCAGCATGGGCGAGCTGGCGCTGGCACAGGGCGATCTCGAGCGGGCCCGCGCGCGAGCGCGGCAGTGCCTGGAGCTTGCGACCCCGACGAACGCGCGCAAGAACCTGGTCAAGGGTTGGCGCCTGTCCGGCGAGATCGCCTGTGCCGCGCGACGCTGGGACGAGGCGCGCGAAGCGCTCGGCGAGGCGCTGGTGCTGGCAAAAGCGATCGGCAATCCGACGCAGCTGTGGCGCACGCACGTGGCCGTCGGCCGCTACCATACGCTGCGCGGCGAGGCGGACGCCGCGCGCGGCGCGTACGCGGCGGCGCGCGCCGTGGTCGACGACGTTCTGGCCAGCCTGAGCGCGCCGCGTCTGCGTGCGTCGCTCGAGAATCTTCCGGCGGTACGCGCGCTCACGCAAGACGTGTCGATGTGACGGGCGCGCGACCGCGGTTTTTCTTTTCTTCCCGTGGCGGAGCCGGCTACCCTCGACTCATGCTTAAACGCGTCATACTGACCGTACTGCTCGGTATCGCGGCCGTGGTGCCCGCTCAGGCCCAGATCGGGATCGATATCGGCATTCATCTGCCAGCACCGCCGGCATTTGTCGTCGTTCGCGGCAGTCCCGTGTACTACGCGCCGCGCGCGCCAGCGAACGTCTTCTTCTATGCGAATCAATACTGGGTCTTCACGAATGCTTGGTACGTCGGGCCCACCTGGAACGGCCCGTGGGCTGTCGTCCAACCCGCGTACATTCCGCGGCCCGTTCTTCAGGTGCCCGTGGCCTATTACCCTGTGCCGCCGAAGCACTGGGCCCAGTGGCGTCACGATGTGCCGCCGCGCTGGGACGCCCATTACGGACGCGAGTGGCGTGAAGAGGCCCACGAGCGTGAATGGCGTGAGCGCGAAGACAAGTGGGACAAGCACGGTGCCGGAAAGGGCTGCCCGCCAGGCCTGGCGAAGCAAGGTCGCTGTTAGGCGTCGCGCGCTCTGCGCGCTCGGGATGCTGCTGGCTGCGACGAGCGCGTTCGCGACGGCGGCCAGCGGCGAGAATGTGCGATTTCGGCCGGTGGCCACCGGCATCGAGCACGCGACGTTCGAGGTCGATCCCCCGAACTCCGAGCCGTTTTCGGGCCACGCGTTCAGAGTCGATCTCGATGCGGCGCAGTTGCGGCTGGTTGCTGCAGGAGCGTCGCCGACTCGTCGAAAAGTACAAGACATCGTCGCGTCCTATCCCGCCGTCGTCGCGGTCAATGCGAGCTTTTTCGACGCCGAGAACCGGGCAATGGGCCTGGCTGTCTACGACGGAAGCGTCGCCGCCGGTAGCAAGCTCAGAAACTGGGGCGCCTTCGCGGTCAGCGACAAGGCGCGAATCGTCCTGGGCGCGGACATTCCGGAGCCGCTCGGCCATCGCCTCATCGTTCAGGGCATCCCGCGGCTCGTCGTGGCGGGGCAGATCCCGTCACTCAAGCCGCAAATCGCGGAGCGAACCGCGGTGTGCGCGGGCGGAAGCGTCGTGGTGCTCGTCGTCTCCACCCGCGCGGAATCGACGCCGTTCGCCCGCTTCCTTGCCGAACGGCCCGACAAAGGCGGTCTCGGGTGCGCGGATGCGCTCAATCTCGACGGGGGGCCGTCGACACAGCTCGTCGTGAGACTGCCGTCGCTTTCGCTGTCTGTCCCTGGCGGGTGGGGCGTGCCGAACGCGCTGGTGGTCGCTCCCGGGAAGTGATAGTCAGCGAACGTCGACGGATCGCAACTTCGACGTCAGCGGCACCGCGAGCGCGCAGAGTGCCGCCATCACGAGAAATCCCCGCGCGCCGAGCGTCGCGTAGAGCCGCCCCGACGCGACGGTGAGCAGCGCCGTCGTCGCGCCCGCGGCCAGGCCATACATCGCCTGGGCCGTTGCCGCGAGGCGCTGCGGCACGAGCGCGGCAATGAGCCGCATGCACGCCAGATGCAGCGCCGCGAACGTCAAGCCGTGCAGTGGCTGCACCGCCGCGAGCACGATCAGGCTGGTGGACGACGCCATGGCGATCCACCGCACGACGCCCGCCGCGGCGGCAAGCGCGAGCACGGCGGCGGGCCCGACGCGAGCGAGCATCAGCGGCGCGATGAGAAAAAACACCACCACCTCGGCGGCGACGGACTCCGACCACAGCGCGCTCGCCATCGGCGACGTCACGCCCGCCGCTCGCCAGCGAATCACCGCGAACGTATCGTGCATCGCGTGGCTGCCGAGGACGAGACTCGCGATGAGCATGAGCTGCCGGAACTCGGGGATGCGCAACAGCGCGATGACCCCCGCGCGCCCGGCCGGACGAGCGTGGAACGCGCGCTCGTGCGGCACGGTCGTCGGCGCGTGAGGCTCGGGCTTCGGCACGAGAGTCGCCGCGCCGGCCGCGCCGAGGAGCAGCATGGCCTGTAGCGCGACGACCGCACCGAGGCCCCAGGAGTCGACGAGCTGCCCACTGACCAGTGTGCCGATCACGAACACGGCCGAGCCGGTTCCGCGCACCCAGCCGTATTCGAAGCGACGCGAGCCGTCCGGTCGCACGGAAGCGCCCAGCGCCAGCGCATCGGCCAGCGCGGTCGTCGGCGCCAGCGCTGCCGCGTGAAACAGGCTCGTCGCCAGGAGCGGCGTGAACGGCGACGCCCGCAGCAACGCGAGCGCGATGAACGCGGCAAGGCCTTCGCAGATCGCGAGGACCGCGCGTAGCGCCTGCGTGAGATCCGCGAGCCGTCCGACGACCGGGCCCGACACGAGGCGGATCGCCGTGCCGGCGCCGAAGACGATTCCGAGCTGCTCGGCCGCCAGCCCGCGGCTCTGGAAGAACGCGGGCATGAACGGCGAGGCGACGCCGTACGCCGCGTACATGAGCGCGTAGAGGGCGACGAAGCGTGTCAGCATGAGCAATATATAGAGGACGCGATGGACTGGCTCATCACGCTGACCACCGCACTGGGCGCCGCATGGCTGTCGGGCATCAATCTGTACGCGACCGTCGCGACGCTCGGCTTGCTCCAGCGGCTGGGCCTCGCTCGGCTGCCCGGCGATCTCGCGGTCCTCTCGAACGAGTGGATCATCGGGCTGGCGGCGGTGCTGTACGTCATCGAATTCGTCGCCGACAAGATTCCGGTCGTCGATTCGGCGTGGGATGCGGTCCATACGTTCATCCGCGTGCCGGCCGGCGCCATCCTGGCCGCGGCCGCATTCGCGGATTTCGACCCCGCCGTCCGCGTCGCCGCGCTGCTGATCGGCGGCAGCCTCGCGCTGGGCTCGCACGGCGGCAAGGCGGCGACGCGCGTGGCCGTGAACACGACCATGCCCGGCGCCGGCGCGATCGTCAGCGTGCTCGAAGACGTCGCCGCCGTCGGGTTCACGACGCTGATGACGTTCTTCCCGCTCGTGTTTCTCGTGCTCCTCGTGCTCGCGCTGATCGCGATGGCGTGGCTGATTCCCAAGATCGTGCGGATGCTGCGTCGCATGCTGGGCATGCTCTGGTCCAGCAAGCCCGCGTGAGTTGCTGGCCGCCGACTTGCACGGCTCCCACGGCCTCGGCTCCGCTAACTCCGCTTTTGGCATCACGACAACCGAGAGGTATCCGCATGAGCATGATCCACGAGCCGATCGCTCGCATTCAACCCCGCTACCCCGATGACCTGCCGCAAGGGCCTGGCGAGGAATGGGAAGACGACGAGGAAGAGCTCGAGCCTGAACCGGAACCCGACGAGGAGCTCGAGCCGCTGCCGACATAGCCGGGGCCGCGCTACGATGTAACACCATGCTCGAGGTGTTCCGCGCGTCCTCGGGGACCGAGCGCCTGCGTGTTGCCGCCGAGTTCGTCGGCCGCGTGCCGCCCGCGACAGAGGTGCTGATCGTGGGCGCCACGCGGGACGCGGCTGACGACCTGGCGCGGCGGGTGACCGCCGCGCGCGGGGCGACGTTCGGACTTCACCGCGCGAGCCTGATGCAGCTCGCGGTGCGCCTGGCGGCTCCCGAGATGGCACGCCTCGGCGTGGCGCCCGCGACGGCGCTCGGCGCCGAGGCCGTCGCGGCGCGGGTGAGCTTCGAGGCGCTGCGCGACCGCGCGCTCGCATACTTCACGCCGGTCGCGCGATTTCCCGGGTTCGCGCGCGCGCTGGCGGCCACGCTCGGCGAGCTTCGGCTCGGCGGCGTGGGCCCGCGCGCACTCGCCAAGCTCGATGGCCCGGCGCGTGACGTCGGTGAGCTCGCGCGCCGATTCGAGGCGCAGCTCGAAGACGGCAAGCTGGCGGATCGTGCCGCGCTGCTGGCCATTGCGACGCGCGCGCTCCGTCATGGCGAGGGCGCCGGGTGGCTGCGAGACATGCCGATGCTGCTGCTCGACGTGCCGGTCACCGGAGACGGCGAGCGGACGTTCATCGAGGCGCTCACGCGCGGCTCGCCGGCCGTCCTCGTGACCGTGGCGGCGGGCGACGACGCCACGCTCGAAAGCCTTCGCGCCCTCGGCGCGCGCGTGGCGGAATCGAACGCCGACGACGACAGCGCCGGCGGCCTGGCGCGGTCGCGCCGGTACCTGTTCGCGCCCACGACGCCGCCGCCCGGCGAGTCGACGGACGACGTCGTGCTCTTCTCCGCGCCGGGCGAGGCGCGGGAGACGGTCGAGATCGCGCGACGCATTCTCGACGAGGCGCGCACGGGGACACGCTTCGACGCGATCGGCGTGCTCCTCCGCGCGCCGGAGCTGTACGGTGCGCTGCTGCAGACGGCGCTGCGGCGCGCCGGCGTTCCCGCGTGGTTCGCGCGCGGCACGTCGCGGCCGGATCCCGCGGGCCGCGCGTTTCTGGCGCTGCTCGACTGTGCGCTGGAGAATCTGTCCGCGCGGCGGTTCGCCGAGTACCTGTCGCTCGGACAGGTGCCGGCGCTCGACGCGGCCGGTGCGCCGCCGGTGGATCGTGTGGTGTGGGCGGCGCCGGAAGACGAGACGTTCGGACCGGCCGCGGACGACGTGTCGGGGCCGCTCGCCGACAACGCCGGAGCCGAACAGGCGACGGCCGCGGATGCCGCGGTCACAGCGGCGGCGCCCGGCGCGGCAGACACGGCGTCGGACGCCGATGAGCATCCGGTGGTGGAAGGAACGCTCCGCGCACCGTGGCGCTGGGAGCAGCTGCTCGTCGAGTCCGCGGTGATCGGCGGCAAAGACCGCTGGAGCCGCCGCCTCGCCGGGCTGGAGGCCGAATACCGCGCGCGGCTCGCGCGCTATCGCGAGGAAGAGCCGGACGCGCCGCGCGTGGGGGCGATCGAGCGCGAGCTCGGCAATTTGCAGCACCTGCGGCGGTTCGCGCTGCCGGTGATCGAGCGGCTCACGGCGCTGCCCGCGAGCGGCACGTGGGGCGAGTGGATCGCCGCGCTCGAGCGACTGGCGCCGATGGTGTTGCGCCGTCCGGACCGTGTGCTCACGGTGCTGGCGGCGCTGCGCCCGCTCGACGTGATCGGCCCGGTGATGCTCGCGGAGGTTCGCGAGGTGCTGGCGGACGAGCTCACAACGGTCGCCGAGCGGCCGCCAGCCGACCGCTATGGGCGCGTCTTCGTCGGCACGATCGAGCAGGCGCGGGGGCGCAGCTTCGACGTTGTCTTCCTGCCGGGGCTCGCGGAGCGCGTCTTCCCGCGCAAGCCGCGCGAGGATCCGCTGCTGCTCGACGCACTCCGGCGCTCGCTCGACGCCGCGCTGGCGACACAGGACGAGCGAGCGCTCCGTGAGCGTCTGCTGCTGCGGCTGGCCGTCGGGGCGGCGCGCCGCCGCGTGCATCTCTCGTACTCCCGCATCGAGCAGACCGAGGCGCGTCCGCGCGTGCCGTCCTTCTACGCGCTCGAGGTCGCGCGCGCGCTGACGGGGCAGGTGCCCGAGCCCCAGCGGATGGAGCGCGACGCGGCGGCGCTCGGCGGCGCGCGCCTGGCATGGCCGGCGCCCGACGACCCGGCGCGCGCGATCGACGAGGTCGAGCACGATCTCGCGACGCTGCGCGCGCTGCTGGCCAGCGGCGAGGCGCGCGGACGCGCGCGCTACCTGCTCGAGCTGAACGACGCGCTCGGGCGGTCGTTGCGCGTACAGTGGGCGCGCTGGAAGAGCCCGCGG
>Ga0310810_10010215_pt1 | contig 10916 bp, 12 predicted proteins | sample NCmetagenome_FD_207641 | JGI IMG/M metagenome (GOLD analysis project Ga0310810, IMG submission 207641) | Soil microbial communities from experimental microcosm in Duke University, North Carolina, United States - NC | ecosystem: Engineered > Artificial ecosystem > Soil microcosm > Unclassified ... | reverse complement strand
CTCGCTAATACGGCACAACTTCTCCAGCGGGAGAGGATTGGCTCAGCTCGACTGGGCGACGCCCGTTTCCCGCGCTCTCGGCGGGCTCAAGTTCCACGCGCAGGTCAGCACCGGCTACGGCGAGACGCTGCTCGACTACAACCACCGCCAGTGGACCGCGGGGATCGGCGTTTCGTTTGGAGACTGACTACTTCTTCAGCTGGGCGAGCTTCTGCTTCGCCTGCTCGGCGAAGGTGCCGTCCGGGAACTGCTCGAGGTAAAGCTCGACTTCGTCCGGATCGTCGCTGTCCTTCACGCCTTCCCAGAATTCTTTCTCGGCTTCGCCCCCGGCGCGGCTCGACGTGACCGGTTTCGCCGGCGCGGCCGCTTCTTTTGGGGGCTTGCCTTCGAGAATGAGCTGGAGGTCGTTGGCGAATGCCTTCGCCGTCTGGTAGCGCTTGTCGGCTTCCTTGGCTAGGGCGCGCGCGACGACCGCGTCGATTACAGGCGGGATCTGGACGAGCTTCGTCGGCGGCACGGGATCCTGCTGCACGATCTTCATTGCCAAGCCCATGCCGACGCCCTCGAACGGTTTCTGCCCAGTGAGGAGCTGGTAGAAGACAATGCCGGCCGAAAAAACGTCGGTGCGCCGGTCGATCGTCTGTCCCTGGATCTGCTCCGGCGACATGTATGAGGGCGTACCCACCATGGCGCCGACTTTGGTGGCCTCGCCCTGGTCGCCCTCGGTTTCGGTGACGCGCGCGACGCCGAAGTCGGCGAGCTTGGCGTGGCCCTTGGCGTCGATCATCACGTTGGCGGGCTTGACGTCTCGATGGATCACGCCCGCCTCGTGCGCGAAGTGAAGCGCGTCGAGGAGCTCCAGCATCAGCGTGAAGATCTTGCCGAGCTCCATGGGCTCCTTCGCATCGAGCATGTCCTTCAGCTCGCGCCCCTGGATGTACTCCATGACGATGTAGGCGAGCTCGCCCTCGGTGCCGAAGTCGTAGACCTGGACGATGTTGCCGTGGTTGAGCCGGGCCACCGCCCGCACCTCGCGGCGGAAGCGCATCTCGTAATGCTTCGCGGTCTTCTCGTCGAGGTTGCGCGTGAGGATGGTCTTGATCGCGACGCGCCGGTCGAGCTGGGCGTCGTGCCCGTCGTAGACGAGCCCCATAGCGCCCTTGCCGAGCACGCCGTTGACCTTGTAGCGGCCGAGGGCCTTTACGTCGGACTTGATCTCGCTCACCCGAGCGATTGTAAAGGGCGCTAGCGCGTTCCGATATCGTTCCGCACGACCAGGCCCTTCATGACGAAATTCACGCACCATAGGGAGTTCCTTTTTCCCGCGTCATGGTTGACCACTACGCGAAGTTTGCGACGGAGCATCTAGCGGTCGCGGCCGCCCGCATTGAAGCGGTGGCGTAGTGAAACGTGTTTTGCAGTCCTACGTTTTCTCTACGTTCTGAAATGAAGAGGGCCAGCTTGCTGCTAACCCTCTGAGTTTTGGTAGGTCGTGGCGGATTCGAACCGCCGACCAACGGATTAAAAGTCCGCTGCTCTACCAGCTGAGCTAACGACCCGTATTCAGGAGTGGTAACGCGCTGAAGGGCGTGAATTTTATCAGCCCGCGGCTTGATAATGCGCGTCATGGACTCGAACAAGATTACAAGCTTGGCGCTGGTAGTCGCCGCGCTCGTCGCGGCCGGCGGCGCGCTCGCCCAGGGCTATCCCACCAAACCGATCAGGCTCGTGACACCGTATTCGCCCGGCGGCGCCGGGGATTGGGTCGCGCGCGCATCGACGGATCGAGTGGCGACGGCGCTGGGCCAGCAGTTCGTGATCGAGCCGAAGCCCGGTGCCGGCGGCAACATCGCCGCTGAAAGCGTCGTGCGCGCCCCGGCCGATGGCTACACGCTGCTTTTCGCGACGCCGCTCCTGACCATCAATGCCTCGCTCTACAAGAAGCTCTCGTTCGATCCGGCCAGGGACCTGATTCCGGTGGCCATGGTCGCGAGCGGACCCTACGTGCTCTATGCGACGGGCAGCCTGCCGGTGAAGAACGCCGGCGAGCTGGTCGCGCTGGCAAAGCAGAAGCCGGGCGAGATCAACTACGCCTCGCTCGGCATCGGCACCGGGCCGCACCTCGGCGGCGTGCTGCTCGGACTCATGGGCGGCGCCGAGTTCACGCATGTGCCCTACAAGGGCTTCGGCCAGGCGCTGCCGGATCTCGCCTCGGGGCAGGTGCATTTCTCGCTCAACGGCATCGGCGCGGCCGACGCATTCCTCAAGGACGGCAGGGTCAAGATCCTTGGTTTCACCGGCCTCACGCGCATGAAGGAATACCCGGACATCCCGACGGTTTCCGAGACGGTGCCCGGCTATGAAGTCCTCGGCTGGTACGGATTTGCCGCGCCGGCTGGCACACCGCAGGCGATCGTCGAGCGGCTCAACGCCGAGGTGGTCAAGGTTTCCGGCTCGCCCGACTTCTCGTCACAGCTCGAGAAGCGCGGCCTGATCCCGCAAACGTACAACCTCGCCCAGATGCGCGAATTCTTCGCCCGCGACGCCGAGCGCTGGGCACGCGCGGTGAAGGCTTCCGGCGCTAAGATCGACGAGTAAAGAGAAAGGAACCATGAACAAGTCAGTGGATTTGACGCCGGCCTACGCCGGGATGGACGCCGGCAACGGCAAGCCCGGACTGAGGGGCATCCACCACCTCGCCCTCGTCACCGAGGACATGAAGGGGACGCTCGATTTCTACGTGCGCGTGCTGCGCATGCCCCTGGTTCACGCGCTGACGACGGCAGCGGACGTCAGCAGCGCGCACGGGAAGGGCGCCCCTCCGTTCCGCGCCATTCCGCATCTCTTCCTCGACATGGGCGGCGACAGCCTGCTTGCCTTCTTCGAGTATCCGAAGGGCGGCGTCGGCCCGGCCGACCGCGACCGCCTCGGCGCCATGCAGCACGTGTCGTTCGCCTGCGGAAAGAAGCGCTTCCACGAAACGCTCGAGCGCGTGAAGGCGGCCGGCGTCGCCATCGTCGGCGGACCGGTGAAGGTGATCGACCCGGCGATCCATTCGTTCTACTTCTTCGACCCGGTCAACGGCACGCGCCTGGAGATCGTGGCGGACTTCGACGGCGACGAGCACGACCTGCGGCTGGTGAGGAGCGTCGACCAGGACGAGAAGACGCTACGCGAGGAGCTGGCGAAGGTGAGCGACGATCCGGCCTGGATCGACGAGATGATCGCGACCCGCTCGCGCTAGGGCGAGCATGAAGCTCTGCCGGTATGCGCCCGATCGCCTCGGGGTGATCCGCGGCGATGGTGTTCACGATGTCTCAGCTATCGCTGAGAGACTGCCGAAATCCAGCTGGCCTTATCCCTACGGCGACCAGCTCATCGCCAACCTCGGTGCGCTGCGCGCCGATATAGAGAAGCTCGCCGACAAGGCAACGCCGCGGCCATTGGCCGAAATGAAGCTGCTGAGCCCCGTCGCCAATCCGGGCAAGGTGGTGGTGGCTGGGACGAACTACTCCGACCACATCGAGGAAGCCGCGCGCGACCAGACGCTCTCGCACGGGCGAAACGTGAATCGCAGCCTCGAGGAGAAGGGCGTCTTCTTGAAGGCCACCTCGTCCATCGTCGGTCCATCGCAGGGCGTGGCGCAGCGGTTCCCTGACCGGCGTAACGACCACGAAGTCGAACTATGCGCGGTGATCGGAAAAACGGGTACCCGCATCACCGCAGCGCGCGCGCTCGACCACGTCGCGGGTTACATGGTCGGCCTCGACATGACCGTGCGCGGCAGCGAGCATCCCAGCCTGCGCAAATCGATCGACAGCTATACGGTTTTCGGCCCGTGCATGGCGACCGCGGATGCTGTCGGTGATCCGCAGGCGCTCAACCTGAAGCTCTGGCTGAACGGCGAGCAGAAGCAGAGCTCGAACACGCGCTACATGATCTCGACCGTGGCGCGCCTCATCGAGTACGCCAGCCAGTTCTACACGCTGCATCCAGGCGACGTGCTGATGACCGGCACGCCGGCAGGCGTCGCGCCCGTGAAGGCCGGGGACATGATCGAGGCAGAGATCGAGCGCATCGGCCGCATGCGGGTGCCGGTGCGCCTGGCCTGAAGCCGGCCTATCCCGCGCGCCAGTATTGGTACTTCATCGTCAGCGCGGAGCCCGCGATGATGAAGACGAAGGTGATGATCGAGCCGAGTGCGAGCGTCGAGAACCCGCTGATGCCCTGGCCGATGGTGCAGCCGAGCGCGCAGACTCCGCCGAATCCCATCAACATGCCGCCGACGATATGGTTGGCGGTGTCCTCGGCGTCGCGAAAGCCTTCCCAGCGAAACGTCTTCGTAGCGATCGCGTAGGCGGCAGAGCCGGCGATTACGCCGAATCCGGACGCGATGCCGTAAGTGATCATCTTGGACTTGTCGGTCCACAGCATCAGGTAGTCGAGCGTGTACGCCATCGGCGACACGAACGAGAACGACTCCATGCGGCCGCTGTTCGTGGCGACGAACGCCTCCTGCAGCGTGTTCGGATCCTCGGCGACATGGCCGATATGGCCGCTCACGTACCAGCCGCCGACAACCACGAGCCCGGTGACGACACCGCCGAGCGTGTAATCGAAGCTCGAGCGGAACTGGCGGCTCGCGTATACGAACGCAATCAGCGCGCCCGCGACCACGAGAGCGATCGCGAGCCTGGGGATCCCGAGGAGCGCCGGCAGATCCTGGCCCGACGGCAGCGTGATCGCAGCCTTCTCCAGGAAACCGACGCGGAATGCGCCGAGCACGCCGCGCAGCGTCATATAGGCCGAGATGCCGAGGAAGACGTAGACGATGAGCGACTTGAGATTCCCCGCGCCGACACGAATCAGCGTCTTCGAGCCGCAGCCCGAGCCGAGCGTCATGCCGATGCCGAAGAGAAGCCCGCCGACGATGTAGGAGAGCCAGGTGAAGTTCGGGCCGGGATAGATCGACTTCGAGAGGTCGATCAGGCCGGCTACGTGCAAGGCGGTGGCGCCGAGGATCGCGACCGCGACGGCGAGGAGCCACATGCGCATGCGCGCGAGGTCGCCCATGTTCACCCAGTCGGACACGGCGCCCATGGTGCAGAAGTGCGTTTTGTTGCCGACCGCGCCGAAGATGAAGGCGAGAAGGAAGGCACCGCCGGTCACATACGGGACCAGCGCGGCAGGACTAGCTTCGTTCAACCCTTGGATTTAGAAAAAGCGGCGATGCGCTGCTTCGCGCTCGTTGCGGCCGAGGACTTCGGATACTTGGTGACGAGCTCTTCGAGTGTCTTTTGCGCGCCCTTGCGATCGCCCATCGTTTCCTGCGCGCTCGCGATGGAGAGCATCGCGTCGGGCGCCTTGTCGCTGTCGGGGTAAGTGGTGAGCAGCTTTCTCTGCGCGGCGATCGCCTGCTTGTAGTCGCGCTGGCCGGAGTAGGCCATGCCGACCCAGTACTGCGCGTTCGGCGCGAGCTTGCTCGCCGGATAGGTGACGAGGAAACCCTGCATCGCGGAGACCGCCATCGGGTAGTTCTGCAGCTTGAACTGGTCGAGCGCTGCCTGGTAGGCACGCATCTCGGCCGGCGAGGCGTCCGCCTCCGGTGTGGCGGCCGCCGGTCCAGGGGCCGCACCGCCGCTGCCTTCGCGCGCTTGTTCGAGCTTGCGCAGGCGCGTGTCGATGTCGAGGTAGAGATCTTTTTGGCGCCGGTCGGCGACTTCGGCCTGGTTGCCGAGCACCTCGAGCTGGCCGCGCATCTTCGACATCTCGTTCGAGAGATTCTCGACCTGGGTCGAGATTTGCATGAGCGCGGTGCGGTCGGAAGCCTGCGCCATAGCGGCGTCAAGCTTCTGCAGTTGCTCGGCAACTTGGCGCTGGTTCTGAGTGATTTGCTGGCTCAGTACATCGATGCGCCGGCGCGCCTCGTTGTCATCAAACAAGCCCTGCGCCGTCGCATTGAATGCGACAGCGCAGCCAAGGAGGAGCGCGACCCTACGGAGCATCAATACTCGCCGCCGTACAGCATGTCATCGCGGCGGTTCTTCGCCCAGCACGATTCGGTGTGGTCGCTGCACGAGGGCTTCTCTTCGCCGAGGCTCACGGACTCGATCTGGCTCTCGCGCGCGCCGAGCAGCGTCAGCATCTTCTTCACGGCGTCGGAGCGGCGCTGGCCGAGGCCGACGTTGTACTCGCGGCTGCCGCGCTCATCCGCATTGCCCTGGATCAGCATCTTGGCGCTCGAGTTGTCGCGCAGGAACTTGGCGTGCGCCTCGATCAGCGGCTTGAACTCGTCCTTGACGTCGAACTTGTCGTAGTCGAAGTACACGGCGCGCTTCGACAGGATGTTGTTCGGGTCCTTGAGCGCCGCGAATCCGGTCGCACCTGTCTTCGGCGCGGCCTGCACGGTCGTCACGGGCTTCGATTCCGCTGCCGAAGGCTTCGGCGCAGGCGCAGCCGCCGCGGCCGGTGCGGTCGCCGCCGGCTTGTTGGCTTCGTCGGTGGCGCAGCCAAAGAGCAGCGCCGATGCGGCAACTACTGGATAGATAAACGCACGCATTTGTTCCCTCCTTGTCATTCGATGAATGGACCCCAGGCCGGCTCGCGCACGTCGCCTGCGGCAGTGCTGAGGCGCTGCTTGACCCGGCCGTCGGCCGACACCGCGGATAGCACGCCCCGCTCGTTGATCACGGTAGCGAGCAGGATCATGCGGCCATTCGGCGAGAAGCTGGGTGATTCGTCGCGGTCACTGTCGGTAAGGATCTGCACTTGCCGGTTCGAGAGATCGAGCAGCGCAACCTGGAACTTCCCTGCCGGGTTGCGCGTGATGTACGCGATCGTCTTGCCGTCCGGGCTTATTCGCGGCGTCACATTATAGCTGCCCTCGAAGCTGATGCGCTGCGGCTCGCCCCCCGAAGCGGGCATGCGGTAGAGCTGGGGCGTACCCCCGCGATCGGACGTGAAATAGATCCACTGGCCGTCGGGCGAAAAGCGCGGCTCGGTGTCGATGGAGGTCGACGTCGCCAGGCGCCGCAGCCCCGTGCCGTCGGCATTGATCATGAACATCTGCGAGCCGCCCTCGCGCGAGAGCACCACCGCAAGGCGGTTGCCGTCGGGCGTCCAGGCGGGGGCGGAGTTCGAGCCCTTGAAGTTGGCGATCACACGCCGCTTGCCGTCGACCAGCGAATGGACGTAGACGACGGGCTTCTTGGCTTCGAAAGACACGTACGCGAGCCGCTTGCCGTCGGGCGACCACACCGGCGAGATGATGGGCTCGAACGATGCGAGCGCGGTCTCGGCGCCGGCACCGTCGTAGTCCGAGATTTGCAGCTCATACCTGTTACCGCGCTTCACCACGTAGGCGATGCGCGTCGAGAACACGCCCTTCTCGCCGGTGAGCTTTTCGTAGACGAAGTCCGAGATGCGGTGCGCGGTCGCGCGCAGCTGCTCTTTCCCGAGCGTGTAGGCGACGCCGCCGAGGGGAACCTGCTTGACTACGTCGTAGAGACGGAAACGCGCCTCGAAGCGGCCGTCGGGCCGCGGTTGCACCGAGCCGACGAGGAGCGCATCCGCGAGGCGCGAGCGCCACTCGGCATAGTTGATCGTGGTCGCCTCGGTCGGCTCGGGCACAATCGGCGGCAGCTCCAAGCCGCGAAAGAGGCCGCTGCGTTCGAGGTCGGCACGGATGATGGTGCTGATGCCGGGCTGGAGCGCGTTCTCGCCCGCGAACGGGACCAGCGCGACGGGGATGCGTTGCGCGCCGGCGCCGGTAATCTCAATCGACAACTGGGCCTCGGCAGTGCAGGCCCAGAACAAGAGCAAAGCAAGTATGCGAATCATCGGTCCTGGGGGCGGAATCTTAGCTGCAACTGCCGCTGGAACAGGCTACGGTCGTCCGGCAGCGGCAGCGGCGATGACTTCATGATCGCACGGTCAACCGCATCGTCGTAACCGGGATGGCCGCTCGATTTCGTCTTGCGGACCGTGAGCACCTCTCCCGTCGGCAGTAGAGTGACGTCGAAAATCGCCTCCGGGTTCCCCGGGATGTCCTGCGGCAGGATAATGTTGCCGCGGATCTTGGCGCGGATCCTGTCGGTCCACTGCAGGAGCGCCCGGTTGCGCAGGGCCGCCGATGCCTGTGCCGCCTGCTCGCGAATCAGCCGCTCCTGCAACTGACGTTCCTCTTGAATCGCCTGCTCGCGCATCTGCTTCTCCATCGCAAGATCGCGCTTCGGCGGCGCAGGTTTCGGCTTCGGCTTTGGTTTCGGTTTCTCCGGCAGCGCGATTTCCGGCGCCTTCTTCACCTCGGGCTCAGGCTCGGGCTGCGGCTTCACCACGGGTTGCGGCTTCGGTTCTTCCACCACCTGCGGGGGCGGAGGCGGCACTTCCCACAGCTCCACGTTGACCACCGCGGGCGCACTGCTCTGGAACCGCACGCCGAGGAACATCACGGCGAGGAGCATGAGGTGCACAAACGCGGACAGAACGAAGGACCGGCCCATCGCGGGATGCCCGCGACTCCCGTAAGGAGTGCCAATGCCGGGACCGCCTGCGGGCAGTGCTGCCGCACTCATCTTCCGCTCACTGCGAGAGCTTCACCTGCAGGCCAACGCGGCTCACGCCCTGCTTGCGCAGCTCGTCCATCACCTGCAGTACCGATTCATAGCGCGCGTCCTTGTCCCCGCCGACGAGCACCGAGAGCTCCGCGTTCTTGCCACGCACTTCCTTGATCGCCTGCGCAAGCTCCGAGCGCGATACGGTGCGCTCGCTGACGATCGCGCCTGCCGTGTCGCGGGCGCGCACGACCAGGCCGCGGTCAGCCTTGACGAACACTTCCAGCGGCACGACGCGCGGCTGGCTGGCCTTGTCGACCGTCGGCAGGTCGATCACGGCCGGCGTGACGAGCGGCGCGGTGACCATGAAGATCACAAGGAGCACGAGCATCACGTCGACGTACGGCACGATGTTGATCTCGTGCATCGGCCCGCGTTTGCGGACGGCCGCCACTGCTATCGACCCGCCTGGCGATGCAGGATGTTGGAGAACTCTTCCATGAAGCTCTCGAAGCGGTTGGCGAGCCGCTCCACATCGTGCGAGTAGCGGTTGTAGGCCACGACTGCGGGGATCGCGGCAAAGAGACCGATCGCGGTGGCGACCAGCGCTTCGGCGATGCCGGGCGCGACTTGCGCGAGCGTCGCCTGCTGCACATTCGAGAGACTGCGGAAGGCGTGCATGATGCCCCACACGGTGCCAAAGAGGCCGACGTACGGACTCACCGAGCCGGTGGAAGCGAGGAAGGCGAGATGGCGCTCGAGGTAATCCATCTCGCGCTGGAACGTGGCACGCATCGCGCGGCGCGCGCCGTCGACCATGTCGGTGACGCCGGTGCCCGCCTGGCTGCGCAGTTTTGCGAACTCGCGGTAGCCCGCTTCGAACACGCGCTCGAGCGAGCCGATGCTGTGCCGGTTGTTCACCGCGCCCTGGTAGAGCGCGTTCAAATCCTTGCCGCCCCAGAACTCGCGCTCGAAGTCGAGCGTCTGCGTCACCGCCCGGCGCAGCACGAACCACTTCTGGAAGATGAACATCCAGGACATGAAGGAGACCGCGACCAGGATCGCCATCACCACCTTGACAACGACGCTGGCATGCAGGATCAGCTGCCAGATATCGAGGTCCTGCGAGAACGTCGGCATTATTTGAGCGCCTGTTCGAGTTCGGTCGGCATGCGGGCCGGCTTCATGCGGCCTTTGTCCACTATGGCAAGCGTGACTTCAGCTTCGACCAGCAGCTCGTCGGAGCGTTCCACACACTGGCGGAAAACCACGCTAGCGCGGCCGATTTTAACCACTTCCGCGCTCACGGATAGGAGCTCGTTGAGCCTCGCGCCGCGGTGATATTTGACACTCAGATTTGCCACCATGAATTGGACGCCCTGCTCTTCGGCGATCCGCGCGAGGTCGACCCCGGATTGGTTGAGGAGCTCGGTGCGCGCGCGCTCCATGAAGGCGAGGTACTGCGCGTGGAACACCACCCCGCCTGCATCGGTGTCCTGGTAGTAGACCCTGACGGGGACGCTCAGCTGTCGGATAAGAGGTCCCGCGCGGCCGCCGGGGCAGTGATGCCGAAATGGCGATAGGCGGTGAGCGTCGCCATGCGTCCGCGCGGCGTGCGCTGAAGAAAACCCTGTTGAATGAGGTACGGCTCGAGCACATCCTCGATGGTCTCGGCATCCTCGCCGATGGCGTGTGCCAGGTTCTCCAGGCCGACGGGTCCTCCTGAGAATTTGTCGATCACCGCCATGAGGAGCTTGCGGTCCATCACGTCGAGTCCGAGCGCGTCGACATCGAGCATCTTGAGCGCCGCTTCGGCAATCGGTTTCGTCACGCGCCCGTCGGCCTTCACTTCGGCGTAGTCGCGCACGCGCCGCAGCAGGCGATTGGCGACGCGCGGCGTGCCGCGCGAGCGGCAGGCGATCTCGCGCGCACCCTCGTCGTCGAGATGCACCTTCAAAAGACCTGCCGAGCGGCGCACGATGGTGGTGAGCTCCGATTGGCTATAGAACTCGAGGCGCGCGACGATGCCGAAGCGCTCGCGCAGCGGATTCGTCAGCATCCCGGCGCGCGTCGTGGCGCCGACGAGAGTGAACGGCGGCAGGTCGAGCTTGATCGAGCGCGCGGCCGGGCCCTCGCCAATCATGATGTCGAGCTGAAAATCCTCGAGCGCCGGATAGAGGATCTCCTCCACCACCGGCGAGAGGCGATGAATCTCGTCGATGAAAAGCACGTCGCGCGGCTCGAGGTTCGTTAAAAGCGCGGCAAGATCGCCGGCGCGCTCGAGCACAGGGCCCGACGTCTGCCGCAGATTCACGCCCATCTCACGCGCGATGATGTGCGCGAGCGTCGTCTTGCCGAGGCCTG
>Ga0310810_10010212_pt1 | contig 10917 bp, 7 predicted proteins | sample NCmetagenome_FD_207641 | JGI IMG/M metagenome (GOLD analysis project Ga0310810, IMG submission 207641) | Soil microbial communities from experimental microcosm in Duke University, North Carolina, United States - NC | ecosystem: Engineered > Artificial ecosystem > Soil microcosm > Unclassified ... | reverse complement strand
TGACGACAAATTTCTTTGAATCGGCGTAATTGCCCGGGTTGATGCGAACAACTTCAACCCAGCGTGCCGCCTCCAGGGCGGCTTCGGGCTTAAAATGGATGTCGGCCACAATCGGGACCAGGCATCCGCGGCCGCGCAGTTCGGCGATGATATGTTGCAGGTTGGCGGCGTCTTTTACGGTGGGCGCGGTAATCCGCACAATTTGGCAACCGACGGCGACAAGTTCGAGGGTTTGCTTCACGCACTCGGCCGTGTCCATCGTATCGCAGGTGATCATCGATTGCGCGACAATCGGGTGGTCGCCGCCAATGATCACGCCTCCGTGCGCCGGATCGCCAATGACAACTTCGCGGGTCCGGCGACGTTTATAAACGAAGGGAGACTCGCAATAATCCATATCTATTTCTTGGGAGCGAAGACGATCGGCTCCTGGTGACTCTTACGCGCGCTGCGGACCCAATCCCCGGTATCAAAGAAGGCAATGAACAGCATGAAGCCGATCAAAATAACCGCGCAAGCCGTCTGCAGGTACTGGAGGACCGCAGCGCTGACGGGACGCCGGCGGACGGCCTCGAACAGAGCCAGCGCGACATGTCCGCCGTCGAGGACCGGGAAGGGAAGTAAATTCAGCAGCGCCAGGTTCACGTTGATGACCACGCTGAACCACAAGACCAGCCGCCAGCCGTTTTCGCTTTCGAACAAATTTGTGTAGAGCCGAATGATCATCACCGCTCCGCCCAATTGTTGGACCCCAACATCGCTCTTATGCGAAAACACGGTGCCGAGCGTCGCGAATATCTGCCCGGCGCTCTCCCGGAGCTGGCCGATGGGACTGGGATGCGAAAGGCTGATATTGGTGTTGCCTTGCCAGGCGATGATACCGAAAGAGGGGCCGCTTTCCGCGGGTCTTAGCGGCTTTTCTGCGAGCAGAACTTTGTCGAACTCTTCCGAGCCACGGTGGATGGTCATGGTAATGGGCCGGACAGGCCCGTTGGTCATCTCCTCCTGCACGTGGAAAATGGGCCAATAGCTGTAGATCTTCTCGCCATTCAGGGCAACCACTTCATCGCCCGGGCGCAAACCGGCAATCGCCGCCGGACTATTGGTTGCGACTTCATCAATGATCGCCTTGTGGGCTGGAGAGATTAGAACTTGGCGCAATGCCTTGCGTTCGTACCAATGCGTCGGCCGCCGATAAGGGGTGGCGAAACCCGAGTACTCTTTACCGTCACGCAGATATTTAATGGCGATGTTCGTGCCCTGGCTGGTGATGATCCGCCAGGTAATACTGTCCTGTGAGGGTGGAGCAAAATGATGAACCTGATGTCCATCAATCTCGACAATCTCGTCGCCCGGTCGCAAACCGGCTTTCCAGGCGGGCCCACCGGGTTCAACCCAGCCGACAGTAGTGGAATTATCGTCCTCACTGATGGGCCGACCGACGGCGAAAACAATGAGGGCAAAAAAGGCGGCTAAGAGAAAGCTGAAGAGAGGCCCGGCGACAGCCACGATAATTTTGTCGAGGGCCGATATCGGGGGCAGGTTCTGGCCAGAGCTTTCACCTTTACCCTCAATGACTTCCATGGTAGCCATTTGGGGAAGAGAGACATATCCGCCCGCGGGGATCGTGCCTAAGGCGTATTCGACGCCATTGATTTTGGCCTTCCAAATCGGCTTGCCGAACCAAATCGCAAACCGATCCACTTTCAGGCCTCGCCATCGTGCTGCCAGGAAATGGCCGAGTTCATGCACGAAGATCAGCAGGTTGAACAAAAGCAACACTTCCAGAAAAATTAAAATAAATTTCAATATGGACATACACTTAGCGCAATACCTAACACCAGGACGCGCAGGAATATAGCAGTCCGGAGGCCAAAGTCCAAAGCTCTAAACTGGAAATGCAGACTGACCTGGAGCGAAAGTCAAATCAAAACGTAATTACAGTTCTCGGCGCACAACCACGGTCTTGAACTCAGAACGCGCGTGCAGCACGGCAAAAATAATCCGGACTATGAATTGAACGCTGTGCAAGTTTAAAACACTCCGGTATGGCACGCTTATTCAAGCAGCGGCGTGTTTCCTGGCCCAGGCATCGGCTTCAAGGATTTGGCCAAGGTTGGGATGCGGCGCGACCTGATGCGCGTTCATAGTGGCGCAGACCCTTTCAGAAATCTGTGGAAAATTGATGCGCCCATTGATGAACCCCTCAACAGCAACCTCGTTGGCAGCGTTGAGCACTGCTGGCATCGTGCCGCCCGACTCTGCTGCCTTGCGAGCAAGATTTAGTGAAGGGAACCGCTCCGGGTCGGGTTCTTCGAAGGTCAAGTTGCCGAGCCGGGCCAGATTAGTCTGCACGCGCTCGCTCGAGGCACGTTCCGGATAAGTGAGCGCGTACTGGATGGGTAAGCACATGTCCGGCGTTGAGAGTTGGGCCAACATCGATCCGTCGACAAATTCCACAAGCGAATGCACCACGCTTTGAGGATGGACCACAACTGACACGCGTCCGATCTCGATATCAAACAGCCACCGCGCCTCAATCATTTCGAGGCCTTTGTTGAACAGGGTCGCCGAATCGATAGTAATCTTTCGTCCCATCACCCACGATGGATGTTTCAACGCCCGTTCCACGGTGATAGTCGAGAATTCTTCTTTCGGTGTGGTGCGAAACGGCCCGCCGGAAGCCGTCAACCACAGGCGCCGCACAGAACCGGGAGGCTTGCCATCCAGGCATTGAAAAATAGCCGAGTGCTCACTGTCGACAGCCAGGACACGCACCCCGTTTTGGCGAGCTTCTTTCATGACAATCTCGCCCGCCATAACCAGGATCTCCTTGGAGGCGACCGCGATGTCCTTCCCAGCGCGGATCGCTGCCAGGGCTGGCTGTAATCCAGCCGTTCCAACAATCGCAATCAGCACGATGTCCGCGCTGGGCAGCGTCGCCAGTTTCACCAGTCCCTGGGTTCCGGAATATACTTTAGTCGAAGTCCCAAGCAGATTGGACAGTTCGTTGGCTTTGGCGGGGTCGCTGATCGATACCGCCTCGGGAGCATGTCGGCGAGTTTGTTCGAGCAGCAGCTCCAGGTTGTTGCCAGCCGCCAGGCCCACCAACCGGATACGGTCAGGCAAGTCTGCGGCGACTTTAACCGTGCTCGTGCCGATCGAGCCAGTGCTTCCGAGCAAAACGACTTTCTTCATGTACGATTTACGAGTGTTCCGTATTTTCGATTTATCCTACTTGTGGATTTGCAGTGACGATTCACGAGGTGCGTTCCTCATTGATGACTGGGTCTCATTTTTTCTTTCGTCATATTGACATGCTTCAGGATTATTTTTCTGAATTCACGAATATGCTAAACTGCACCTGTCTGTCCTCGTAGTACAAATTCGTATCCATAGCTAGCGCGCTTCCCACGCTCGTAAATCGTAAATTATCTGGTGAGCACATGCCTCAAGTACAGATACATAATGGGTGCATTAAACAACAGGCTATCCAGCAAATCGAGTATGCCTCCAATGCCCGGGAAGAATCTTCCGGAATCCTTCACCTCGGCTTCGCGCTTAAAAATAGATTCAATCAAATCGCCTACCACGGCCCCGATGCTGAGCACCACCCCAAGCACAATCGCGTGGAACCAATTGATGCCAAGCATGCTCGAGCCCAGGAAATGGACGAAGATCAAGCTGGCCAGCACCGAGCCAAGGATCGCTCCACCAAAACCTTCCCAGGTCTTGCCCGGGCTGATGCGAGGAATCATCTTGTGTTTTCCAATGAGTGAGCCAACGACATACGCGCCCGTGTCGCTGAACTTGGTGATTAAAAGAAAATACAGCAGGTAATAATGGCCTTCGACGCCAGGAAAAAAATTGATCTTTTGAATAAAATTCAACAGCCACGGCACGTACATTAACCCGAACAAAGTAGTCGAAATCGCCAGGATCCCAGCGGTGTTGCTCCGGGAAAAGAATTGCCTCAAACAGAGTCCAAGCACGAATAAAATAAGGAAGCTGGTCTCAAAATCGTTCACTCGTGCCGGGGAGCCGGAAGTTCCGATGACACCGGTCAGGTTCAAAAACGTGCCGATCATCAACAGAATGCCTCCCACCAGTCCCCACCACTTGAAGCAGACCATATCCCTCTTTTCAACGAGGCCGTAAAATTCCGCCAGGCCCGTGATCGCCAGGAAGACCATTATGAAAAGGAATACATAATCCGAGACCGCGCGATTGCGTGAGAACAACGCGACCAGGACGATTGTCCACAGCACGACAAAACTCAGCAAACGCCGCAGGAAGGTTTTTAGCTTGGAAGGTGAAGCAGTTGCTGGTGATGTCTTTGCCATGTAGGAAAAACTCCTTGCGCCTTTACCTCAGAGCCCTCCAAACCGGCGGTGGCGCCGATTATACTCTTCCAGCGCGGCATACAGTTGGGGTTTGCGGAAATCAGGCCATAAGGTGTTCGTCACGACAAGCTCAGTATATGAGATCTGCCAAAGGAGAAAATTGCTGACCCGCATTTCGCCGCTCGTGCGAATCAAGAGGTCGGGATCGGGGAGATTGCGTGTATAGAGATGCTGCGCGAAGAGTTGCTCGGTTATATCTGGCGGGTCCAACTCGCCGGCCTTTACCTTCTGCGCCAGGCTCCGCACCGCTTCGACAATCTCGGTGCGTCCGCCGTAACTTAGAGCCATCACCAGGGTCAACCCATTATTCTTGGACAAGGTCGCGATCGATTTCTTGAGGTGCTCTTGCACCGCGTCGGGCAGGCGATAGACCTGGCCGATAATTTCGAGGCGGACGTTGTTTTTATTGAGCTCGGAGGTTTCCGTCTTGAGATAATGGACCAAGTACTTCATCAACGCATCAACCTCATCTTTGGGCCGATTCCAGTTTTCGACCGAAAAGGCGTACAGTGTCAGGTACTTGATTCCCAGTTCACCGGCGGTGCGGATGATAACCCGGGCGGATTCAGCACCTGCGCGGTGGCCCTCGATCCGCGGCAAATGTCGCTGGCGCGCCCAGCGGCCGTTTCCATCCATAATGATGGCGACATGCCGCGGCAGCGAGGCCATTGCTTCTGGACTGAGATGGACGTTTTGACTGCTCATGGTCAGGTGCTGGAGTGTACCGGTCGAACGTGGCGAGGAAAGGGCAAAACCCAAGTGTAATTTGGATCCAGTCAATGTTAGGGCGATCCGCAAGACTGTTGGGCTAAATCCGCAACTCTCAGGACTCGGAAGGTCGAGCTCCGCGAGGCCCCCAAAAATCCCTCTAAAAACAATAGGAGATATCTGGGCCTCGCGGAGCTACGCGGAGCTCGGCCTTCCGATAAACGTTTAGGCAACGGTAGAGGCGGGGCGCGTTGACTTGGCGAGCAACCGGAGCTTATACTGCGATGATGGCAGACGCGGTAAATACCGGCGCCAAGCAGCGCTTCCTGGAATTCATCGCGCGGAAAAGTTTGCGTCTGACGGCTCAACGTCGGGCCATAATCGATACCGCGTTCAGCACTCACCAACATTTCACCGCCGAACAACTGTTGGCGTGGGCGCGTCGTCGGGATAAATCGGTTTCGCGCGCCACGGTTTATCGCACGTTGCCGCTCCTGACTGAAAGCGGGCTGGTTCGGGAGATGGATTTCGGTAAAGACTACAAGTTCTACGATCCCAATTACGCCGAACATCCCCATCACAACCATATTATCTGCCAGGACTGCGATAAGATTGTGGAATTCGACAGCGATAAAATCGAGCAACTCGAAAACCAGATCAGTAAGCGCCTGGGCTTCTCGGTGAAAAGTCACCGGCTGCAAATCACGGCCAATTGCGAGGAATTCCGCAAGCTGGGGATCTGCAAGAAGAAATCTTAAATCTGAACCAGGTGTTGTGCTCCTGACCAGCCGGCCTGTGGCTAGGATTTCTCAAAGCGACGCCATTATCCTGCGCACGGATTCGCCGGAATCATTCCGGGCCGCGGTGTTGCGTGCGACCGAGTTGCTTCGTGCGGGCCATGTGGTGGCAGTCCCTACCGAGACCGTTTACGGCCTTGCCGCCAATGCGTTTGACGCCCAGGCGGTGAATCGAATCTTCAAGATAAAGGGCCGTCCGGCTCATAATCCTATCATCGTGCACGTCAGTAGCGTGTCGATGGCTAAACGGTGCGTCAGCTCCTGGCCGTTGCTGGCCGGCAAACTGGCCCGCGCTTTTTGGCCTGGCCCCCTAACTCTGGTGCTGCCGCGCAGCAATAGCATTCCCGAAATCGTAACGGCAGGGGGACCGACTGTCGGCGTACGCTGGCCAAGTCATCCTTTCATGCACTCCTTGATCCGGGAATGCGGTTTTCCACTCGCTGCCCCAAGCGCCAACCTATCCAATCGAGTTTCGCCCACCAACGCCGAACATGTCCGCAAGGCTCTCGGAAACAAAATATCCCTGATCATCGATGGGGGACAGGCGCAGGTTGGGATTGAGTCGACTGTGCTGGACCTGTCTGTTTCTCCACCTCAAGTATTACGGCCGGGAATGATTCGGGGCAGCACGTTGCGGGCTGCAACCGGCCGACTGGGAGTGGAGGAGCAGCGAGGACAGATGCCCAAGAGCCCCGGGATGTTACGGCAACACTACGCCCCACGCGCTCGGCTTGTCATCTGGTTCTGGCACACCGAGGAAGAGCTTCGCCAACGTAGCGCCGCCTTTGGCGTAAACCCCCGCTCAGTTCATGTCATCGCCCATGACCGAATCCCGTCGGGACAGGGTTTTGGGCGGGTATCGGTTATACCGCATGACGCGGAGGCATTTGCCCGGTCTATCTACGCGGAATTGCACCAGTGCGATGAAAGCGGGGCCGAGTTGATAATTATCGAGCAATTGCCTCAGACGGATGAATGGAAAGCAATTACAGACCGTCTGAACAGGGCAGCGGCGGCGGGCTAGCCGGGAACGCTGGCCTATTTAGAAAATTGAAACAAACCGTCCGGCTGACGGGTCTAGTTGGCGATAACGGGTCTGACTCGGGAACAGTGCCCGGGGATAGTGCATGGACCGTAGTGCACGGGCTACGGCGAGGTGCCGACCCGACGCCGATCCTTTGTTTGACGAAATCTGTTGAATTGACCAATCTTCGCGCAAGATGAGACTGCTCAGAATTCTGTTGGTTTTGGCAGGCGTACACACCGCCGCCCTGGCGCAAACAAATACGACCGGAGAGGCCCGGCCACTCACGTTGCAGGAGGCTATTGAGCTGGCGCTCAAACACAACCTCGACCTGCAAATCGATCGCTATAACCCTCTGGTTTCCTTTTATGGCCTCAAGGCCAATTACGGCGACTATGATCCGACCTTGAACCTGCAAGGCTCCCATAGCCACAATGAAGCCGGGTCTCAACTTCTGGGTGGCGGATTCACGATTCCTGGATCGGTCAGTGATAGTGATACTTTTCTAGGCGATCTCGGCGGCAAAGCCCCTTGGGGAATGACTTACGATATCAGCGGCAATGTACAGGATACGTATGGCCATAACTTTGGCGTTGATACCAACGGCCAAATTTTCAAAATCCCTTTTGAGAACAGCCGCGGTAATGTTAATCTTAGCGTTACCCAGCCCCTACTGAGGAATTTCTGGATAGACTCGACTCGTCTTAACATCCACGTCGCGAAGAACCGGCTGAAATATTCTGAAGTCACTCTCAAGCTGCAGATCATGCAAATCCTTACTACGCTTGAGCAGGCTTATTACGATCTGATTTACAATCGTGAGAATTTGACTGTGCAACAAAAGGCCGTCGAATTGGCCGAGCGATTGGTGATGGAGAATCGGAAGCGTCTCGAGGTAGGCGCGCTCGCGCCACTGGATCTCCAATCGGCGGAGGCCCAGGCCGCCTCCAGCCGGGCTGCCGTATTCGCCGCCAAGAGCCAACTTGATACTCAGGAGAGGCTGGTCAAATCCTTGATTACGGATCGATATCTCGACGACTGGTCTGCGATCACACTCGAGCCAGTGGGAACCCTGACCGCGGTTCCTCCAGTCGTCAATCTGCGCGACAGTTGGAGCAAAGGCCTTAGCCAACGGCCGGAGTTGCAACAGGCCAAGCTCGATATCGAGCGCGCGGGATTACAGTTGAAATACGATCGCAACCAACTCTACCCGGAACTCGACGTCTTTGGCAGCTACGGCTTTAACGGTTCCGGATCGGAATTCAGCGACGCACTTTACGATATCCAACGAACGGACCGTCCCGTTTGGAGCTACGGCGGCAAGATCAGTATCCCCTTGGCCAATCTTCGCGCACGCAACAATTACAAGTCCACCAAAGCTAATCTCCAACAGCTGACCCTGGCACTCAAACAACTGGAACAGAACACGATGATTTTGATCGATAATGATATCGGCACCATCCGCGCCAATTACGATCAGGTTCAGGCGACCCGCGCCGCCCGGGAGTTCCAGGAAGCGGCACTGGCGGCCGAGCAAAAGAAACTCGAAAGCGGCAAAAGCACCACTTACACCGTTTTGCAGGTCCAGCGCGACTTGACCAGCGCGCGCGGCAGCGAAATACAGGCGCTCGATGCCTACAACAAGAGCCTCTCTCAACTCAGTCTCCATGAAGGCACGACTTTGCAACGGCTGAACGTTAATCTCGAGGTTAAGTGACGGAGGGTAGCGTTGTAGCATGGCCTCCTCGCCTGCGAGTCTTAGCCTCTGTAGGAGACGACGTAAGGAGACTCCGTTTATTCTGTGCCCTGGAATCCCGTTTGATCAGAATCTCCTTACGTCGTCTCCTACAATGAGAGTCTGTTGTCATGAATGAATGGAGGCGGGCGAGACGCCGCTTTAACTCGGAGGTGAGGACGCCGCGCCGATCACTTCTACCGCTTGCACGGCTTTGCTGGCCATGCTATTCCCTTCCAGGGAATGATTGAATTCAGTCGCACTCCCGTCTAAACACTCATGGCTGTTGCGGTGGCTCCCCGTCGGCGCGCAAGTGTAGACGGCAAATTCTTCAGGCTTGGCGAAAAGAAATTTTACGTCAAAGGGGTAGCCTATGGTCCGTTCCGTGACAATGAGCAGGCCAAGCCGTTCGCGTCGAAAGAGCAAACAGCCGCTGATTTCGCTCAAATCCGCCAACTGGAAGCCAATCTAATTCGCATCTACGATGTCCCTCCCAAGTGGTTCCTTGACCTCGCATTGGAACACAAACTGAAACTCCTAATCGACATTCCGTGGAACAAGCACCTCTGTTTTATCGACTCCCCGGCCGAGCAAGACCGTGCCCGTCAGGCCGTTCGCAATGCTGTTCTAGGATGCGGCGGGCATCCGGCGATTTTCGCATTTAGCGTCGCCAACGAGGTCCCTCCCGACATTGTTCGGTGGAGCGGAACCCAAGCCGTTTCGGATTTTATTGACGAGCTGGTTCAGGAAGCCAAACACGCCGACCCGCAATGCTTGTGCACGTTTACGAACTTCCCTCCGACTGAGTTCCTGCATCCGGCGTGCGTCGATTTCGTTTGCTTCAATGTTTATCTGCACCAGGAAGCCGCTTTCAAAAACTACCTCGCCCGACTGCAAATGCAGGCCGACTCCAAGCCGCTAATATTGGGTGAATTCGGAATAGATTCCATCCGTGAGGGAGAACAACGCAAATGCGAGTTGCTGAGCTGGCAGGTTGAAGCGGTCTTCCGGGGCGGACTGGCCGGCGGTATCGTCTTTAGCTACACGGACGATTGGTGGCGCGGTGGAGCACCAATCGAAGATTGGGCGATGGGGTTGACGACACGTCAGCGGCAGCCCAAGGAATCGTTTTATGCCGTCCAAAAAGCCTTCCGAGTTGCGCCCTATTTTCGCTTGCCCCGCTACCCGCGGGTTTCGGTGGTGGTCGCGGCCTACAACGCGGACCGTACTTTGAAAGCATGCCTGGAGTCGTTACAGCAACTGAAATATCCTGATTACGAGGTCGTCCTTGTCGATGACGGCTCGACCGATACTACCCCGCAGATCGCATTCCTGCAAACATACGTCCGGCATGTGCGCCACGAAAGAAACCTGGGACTTTCCGCGGCTCGCAATACCGGGATTGAAGTCGCTTCAGGCGAGATAATCGCTTTTACCGACGCCGATTGCCGGACTGACGAGGATTGGCTCTACTACCTTTCAGCGGAGTTGATGACAGGCGAGTTTGCCGCCATGGGTGGTCCAAATCTTCTCCCACCGGAAGATTCCGCCGTGGCGGCCGCCGTCATGGCCTCGCCTGGGGGCCCTGCTCACGTCATGTTGTCCGATCGGCAGGCGGAGCATATTCCCGGCTGTAATATGTCATTTTTTAAGTGGGTGCTGAGAGAGTTGGGCGGATTTGATGCGGCGTTTCGCCGCGCCGGCGATGATGTGGATCTCTGCTGGCGCCTGCAGCAGGCCGGCTACAAAATTGGGTTTAGCCCAGCCGCATTTGTGTGGCATTTCCGTCGCTCGACGGTTGTCGATTACCTCAAACAACAACACGGATACGGTGAAGCTGAAGCACTGCTGGTCCGAAAACATCCTGAATACTTTAACTCGTTTGGCGGTAGCATCTGGAGGGGCCGCATCTACACTTCATCCAAATTCGGACTCCTGCTCCGAGGTTCCATCATCTATCGCGGCCTTTTTGGCAGCGCCGGGTTCCAATCGCTCTATGCCGCCGAACCCGCGCTTACCTTGATGCTATGCACTACCCTCGAGTATCATGTGCTGGTGACTCTGCCGCTTTGGATTTTGTCGGCAATTTGGGTGGCGCTGCTGCCGATCGCGATCACTACACTCCTGGTGCCGCTCGCCGTCTGCTGCGCCGCCGCTGCCCAGGCCACGTTACCTCGAGAAAAACTGCGTTGGTGGTCGCGGCCATTGGTCGCTTTGCTTTACTTCCTTCAGCCAAATGTTCGAGGGTGG
>Ga0310810_10010211_pt1 | contig 10917 bp, 7 predicted proteins | sample NCmetagenome_FD_207641 | JGI IMG/M metagenome (GOLD analysis project Ga0310810, IMG submission 207641) | Soil microbial communities from experimental microcosm in Duke University, North Carolina, United States - NC | ecosystem: Engineered > Artificial ecosystem > Soil microcosm > Unclassified ... | reverse complement strand
TGAGAGTGTTACCTGGGGAGCAATCAAGTAAGCTCCTGCCTCAACCGGGTCAAATTCCTGAGGAAAGTTAGTTTTTTGGTTATAGAGAGCTCTTTGCAAGTTAAGCTGATCCAGGTTGGCTTCACTCAAGTCTGCCTCATACAAGTAGCTGGAACAAAGATTTGTTCGACACAGATTCGCTCCAACTAAATTAGCGCCTTGGAGATGAGCGCCAATTAACTTGGCTTCATACAGGTTGGCTCCATTGAGATCTGCACCAACCAAGGCGGCGATCATCAAATTGGCTCCGCTCAAATCTGCACCCGTCAAATCGGCGAAACTCAGATTGGCTCCATTTAAGTTAGCGCCCATCAAGTCAGCGCCGCTGAGGTCTGAGCCTTGCAGGTTCGCGCCCTCCAAGTCTGCCCCTTGCAAGTCAGCTGTCCCCAAAGTAGCGCGAATTAAGGTGGCCTGTAACAGAAGGGCTTGACTCAGGTTCGCGTGAGAGAAGTCTATTCCCCTGAGGTTCGCTTGCTTGAGGTTGACTCCACTCAGGTTAGCTAGAGAAAAGTCTCTTTCCCCCGCTGCATATTTCCTCAAGAGTTCATCAGGATTCATGGCTTTATATCTGTTGAGTTCTTGCTTCCAACAGTCGATTCGGTATATTTGCGGTAAAGACCTTAAACCTGATGCACCCTTTTACTCCGCCCTTGCCCAGAAGGCAGTAGAGGAGATTACTTAGCATATCTTAAGTTTAATTGCATTCGCTTGCGCAACTCAGTTTTTACTTCGAGCAAAAAATCTCCAGGTTTAATGTCGTGAAACCTAGAGAGGCTATGGGGTTCAGCGTCGGGGTTCTAGGCTCATTACAACGCTTTCGCGATCGCTGACGTAATTTCGTACTCGGTGCGTATCCTTACAATTGCCTCAAAGAAGCGATCGCCTTCATATCTATATGAATTTTTAGTAAAGATTCCGTAATTCCTGAGATTTGCAAAAGTTCCGTATTTACTCCGAAGCGCTGGGCAGGAAAAGTAGAGAAGAATGGTCGTAAGCCCTTGCGGTATCCACGGGAAATCTGAAAGCTTGATAATTGTTTCAACAATAATTAATAAAACCTAAAATTTTATGAACCTCCAAGTCTAAAAACTATCTGACCTCAAGTGAGCTTGCAACCTCAAACATCAGTCATTTGCTCCATCGCAACTTTGCAAATTTTGAACAGCCTATGCTGCAATCTCTACAAGATTTTTTCTTCGGAAATTTCATGGCACACGGTTACTGCTTTCTCTGGAAGCCTGAATTAGTGTGGTTGCACGCCGGGTCAGACTTTTTAATTGCGCTGGCCTACTACTCTATTCCTCTGCTACTGCTCTATTTTGTACGTCAACGTCAAGATGTACCTTTCCAAGGAATTTTCCTCCTATTTAGTGCCTTTATTTTGTCTTGTGGTACGGGTCATTTACTGGAAATCTTGACACTCTGGTACCCTGTGTATTGGCTATCCGGTTTGATGAAAGCGATTACCGCCATAGTCTCCCTGTATACAGCTTCAGAATTGGTGCCTCTAATACCAAAAGCATTAGCATTGCCCAGCCCAGCTCAACTAGAAGCGGCTAATCTCGCTCTAGAAAAGGAAATTGCTGAGCATAAGCAAACGGTAGAAGCGCTGAAGACTTCACAACAAAGGTTATCCCTACTCGTACAGCAAACACCACTGGCGGTCATTGAATGGAACATTGAAGGTGAGGTGAGAGAGTGGAACCCGGCGGCTGAGAGGATTTTTGGATATAAAAAGAGCAAAGCGATTTGGCATCTCGCTGCCGACTTAATGGTACCGTCATGTCACAAAGAGCAGTTTAGCCAAGTCTGGCAAAATCTTTTGGTGTCTCAGGGCGGAACCTGCGTCATGAATGAACACCATACGCCAGATGGCAGGCGCTTATTTGGAGAGTGGTATAACATTCCCCTAATTGAGCCAAGCGGCAGTGTGATTGGAGTCGCTTCTCTGGTGCAGGATGTTACGCAGCGTAAAGAAGCAGAGGATGCCTTGCGCCGAGCCAAAGCAGAGTTAGAACAACGAGTTGAGGAACGGACGAGAGAACTGGCAAGAGCCAATGAAGTTTTGCAAGCTGAAATCATGGAGCGCCAGTTAGCCGAGTTAGCCTTGGCAGAGCGCGAACGCTATTTGGCAGCCTTAGCCGGAGTGCAGCACCGCTTGTTGTCATTCAAAGCTGATAAAAACGACTACACCTCGATTCTGGAGCTGCTTGGACAATCGGCTAAAGCCAGTCACGTTTATGTGTTCGAGAATTTTTACGATGCTAGGGGTGAGTTGTGGAGCCGTCCGTGCGCCCAGTGGTATGTTCCCGACCTCCACAGTGAAAGCGACAGTGCCAAATGTCCGTATTTGCCTTATGAAACATGCTTGCCCCGATGGACTCAGATTTTGGCACGGGGCGAAACCATTATGGGGCTGGTCAGCGATTTTCCCGACGAAGAGCGTTTTATTTTGGAGCAAATGGGGATTTTATCTCTATTAGTTTTGCCCCTATGCGTGAACGATCAGTTCTTTGGGTTTATTGTCTTCGACAACTGTACAACAGCACGGGTATGGTCAGCATCGGCAGTAGACTTGTTAAGGGCGGCGGTGGCAGCACTCTCACTTCAACACGAGCGATCTAAAGCGGAGGTGGCTCTGCGGTTCTCAGAAGCTCAACTGAGAAAACAAGCGACTGAACTTGAACAAACGCTCAACAAACTCAAGCAAACCCAAACCCAGCTAGTACAGAGCGAAAAAATGTATAGCTTGGGTATGATGGTGGCTGGCATTGCCCATGAAATTAATAATCCAGTCAGTCAGCTATCAGATTATTGTCGCGAAACACGGTGGGCAATTACGGTGTATATCGGCACCTGGAAAAGGTACTGAGTTTATTATTGAGATTCCAATCCGGCAGTGTTATCGAAAGTTCTGTACCAGCAGTCAAGATATTTCAGAAACTCAGACATTATCCGTAAAAAATCGGCAGTTTTGCCAAACCGAAGAGCCGCTTTCCCAAAGGCAATTCATTTAACCTCTGTCCTAATCGCCTTGGCGACTGCTATAGTTCCCAATAATTGACAAAATAAGCATTATCTGAATGTAGATGATCGCGGCGCTGCATATAAGGGCACGACATTATCGTGCCCCTACACCGTTAATCACGATGCCAAATTGTCACACCACCGGGCTTATCGATTAGGGTAATGCCCTGGGACTGAAGTTCGTTGCGGATGCGATCGCCCTCAGCAAAGTTCTTGGCTTTTCGCGCTTGTGCACGCTGTTGAATGAGTGCCTCAATTTCCGCTGCGCTGATATCATCAGCCGATTCCTCAGTGACCTCATCGGGTTGCGCTTCTAACCCAAACACATTGGCCAGCATTACCAGGGTGTGCCACTGCTTTTCTAACTCTGTAGGCGACGTTTGGGTTTTCCCTTCATGGACTAGGAGATTTCCCTCACGTCGCAAGTCCTTAGCCACTTCAAACAAAACGGCTAAACCTCCAGCAAAGTTGAAGTCATCATCAACGGCTTCATTAAAACGTCTCACCACCTCATCTTGTAGGAGCGACGCCTGGGATTCCCCTAAAGTATCTGGCTGCCAACCTAATTGAGCCGCGTACTGATGGCCAAACAGCAACCCGTCCTTGAGGGTGTCCCAACCATTTGTAGCAGATGCGATCGCATCATCGGAAAAATCAATTGGCTTACGATATTGTGCCATCAGCACAAACAAGCGCACTGCCATCGGGTCAACTGGACGATTTAGCAAATCGCGGATAGTGATAAAGTTACCCAAAGACTTTGCCATCTTCTCACCCTCCACTTTCACCATCGCGGTGTGCAGCCAGTAATGCGCTAATGGTTGGCCTGTTACCGCTTCCGATTGGGCGATTTCATTCTCGTGGTGGGGGAAAACTAAGTCAGCCCCTCCCGTATGAATATCAATCGTTTCACCGAGCTTTTCTCGAATCATCGCCGAACACTCGATATGCCAACCCGGACGACCGGCACCCCAAGGCGATTCCCACGAGGGTTCTCCTGGTTTTGCTCCTTTCCACAACGCAAAATCAAACGGGTCTTTTTTCTTGGATTCCTCCGAGTCTTGCACATCTACCCGTCCACTGGCTCCCGCGAGCATGTCTTCTAACTTGCGCCCGGAAAGCTTTCCATACTCCGAAAACTGGCGCACCGCGTAGTAGACATCACCCGCCGCTGGATAGGCGTATTTCTTCTGCTCTAATTCGTAAATCAGCCGTTTAATACCGTCAAGAGTGTGAGTGGCTCTAGGGTAAGCATCAGCTTTCTTCACATTTAGCCGCTCCATATCCTCAAAATATGCCTGGATAAAACGCTCCGAAACGTCCTCCATTGAGGTTCCCTCTTGCCGAGCTCGGTTGAGAATTTTGTCATCAATATCGGTGAAGTTCTGCACATAGTGAACCTCATAGCCCCGCCATTGCAGATAACGTCTCGCCGTATCCCAAACGATGCAAGTTCTGGCATGACCCAAATGGCAATAGTCATACACCGTGATGCCGCAGCAATACATCCGCACTTTGCCAATTTCCAACGGTTCAAACGGTTCCTTGCGACGAGTCAGGGTGTTGTAAAGGGTTAAGGTCATGACACAGTAAAAAGTTAATCAGTACTAAGGATAGATCGGCAATAATGAGGAAGGCAGGTATAGTTTTGAAAACTGATACCGGGCATCATGTTCAATACGCCCGGTATCCTGCCCGCAAGCGCCCGATTTATTTCCGGGCTAATAGCCTAAACCCACTTTAGGGGACTCAAGAGCTATCTCCGAATCCTCTTGGGAGGCTTCAGATATAGCTAGGCATTAAAATCCAGGATGGGTAGGGGGTGCAAGACCTTAGCCAAAACCCTCCTGCCGATGTAAATTGCCTCTATACGCTATCCTCACTATATTCTGACTTTTTCGACAGCTACGCTATGCAATCAGCAGTTACTTCCGAACAATCTCAGCCAATGGACGCTCCGAAACATGGCTTGCCGGTCACTATCATCACCGGTTTTCTCGGTAGCGGCAAGACCACTCTCCTCAACCATATTTTGACCAATCAGCAGGGTCTGAAGACGGCTGTGCTGGTGAATGAGTTTGGTGAAATCGGCATCGATAATGAGTTGATTGTAACCACCGGCGAAGACATGGTGGAACTGAATAATGGTTGCATCTGTTGCACGATTAATAATGATTTAGCAGAAGCCGTCTACAAAATCTTAGAACGCGAAGATAAGGTCGATTATCTGGTCGTGGAAACGACGGGTTTGGCTGACCCCCTACCCGTAGCGCTTACCTTTTTAGGGACAGAACTGAGAGACTTGACTCGTCTTGATTCCATCGTCACTGTAGTAGATTGCGAAAATTTCAGTTTAGATTTATTCAACAGTGAAGCCGCCTATAGCCAGATTGCTTATGGTGACATCATCCTACTGAATAAGGTAGACCTGGTGGATGAAGCTGATGTTGACGCCCTAGAGGTGAGGATTCGCGACATCAAAGCCGATGCGAGGATTATGCGCACGACAAAATCTCAAGTGCCACTACCTTTAATTCTCAGTGTCGGTCTGTTTGAGACGGACAAGTATTTTGAGTCGGGGAAATCCGCTCACGACCATGACCATCATGATCATGACCATGAGCATCACCATGACCATGATTGTGGACATGAACATCACGACCATGACCATGATTGTGGGCATGATCATCACGACCATGACCATGAACATCACCATCATTCCAATCACCTAGAAAATGATGGATTTACCTCACTGTCCTTTGAGAGTGATAAGCCGTTTGCCATCCGGAAGTTTCAGAATTTTCTAGACAATCAGCTACCTTCCAATATTTTCCGAGCTAAGGGCATTCTTTGGTTTGATGAGAGTCCCCATCGCCACATCTTCCACCTCAGCGGTAAACGTTTCACCATTGAGGATGATGAGTGGAACGATAAGCCGAAGAAGACGCAATTGGTTCTGATTGGTCAGAATTTGGATCATGAGACGCTGCGATCGCAAATCGACAAATGCGTTTGTTTGCAAAGAGCCGTGGTAAAGGATTCGGTAAATAAGGGTTCTCCGAATGTCTGACTCAAAGAAGGAAATCGTGGTAGCAAAGCGAAGTTGAGGAATGAGCGGTTCTCGTTCTTGCTGGGGTTCCCTTTGCAGTCTCTTCACCAGCCCTCACTCTTGAGTAGTTTGTCCTGAGAGGAGTTTACATCCCCTGACTCGACCTCACTATTGCCTGTTTCCCATTCCCTCTTGCCTTAAAAGTATGACAAGCAAGCCTTCAGCTGGCTTGTCATACCAAATCAGCGACTAGAAACAGGAAGGAAACCATGTCAAAAGAACCCCACCCTGACGAAGATGCCATCATAAGGGTTCCAGCGGCTGCATCAACTCCAGATCAACCTGAACCAATTGTGATACCCCCAAGCCTAGTCAGGCAAGAACACCTGGTTCGGGCTCTAATCCTAGATTATGCTCTGGGAGCATCAATTTTAGGACTGATTCCCATACCTAGATTATTTACGGTCAAACTGTTAGTGGCAGCCGGTTTGATTGGGAAGATGATGTGGGATATTGGTAAGCTGTGGGGTTTCCGGAAAGGGCAAGATTTTTTGGCGATCGCAGGCAGTTTTTTTGGGGGGTTGGGGGCCTTGGCAATGGCATTTACTGCTTGGTTAACAATGTTTGGCGTTGGACTGTTTGTTCCTTATATCAAGAGCCTAGCCTTGGCAGCCGCTCTCTTCACGCTCACATGGAGCCTTGGACAGGCAACCAAACAGTTTTATGCCAGTGGCTATGGCAAGCAATGAAGAGGTGAGCAATGGTGAAAATTAAACGTCGGCACATTCTTCTGGGGGGCGTGGCGGCAGGAATTGCTGCCACAGTTGGCACCGAATATACAGTCCGCTCTGAGAAACACGCGCACGAAGCTCAATTGCGAGCCCTGGCCGCTAAAAACCCCAACGCCATCCTCAAGCAAACCTTTGAGGCAGATACTAAAAAAATTAAGGAGGGCGCGGCGATTCAGGCATCGGTACCGTCAACGCGCCCGAATATTCCTTACAGTCGAGAAATGTCGCTCCTGTTGATTCAATGCAGCAAACTAGCAACTCAACAGTATCTCACGGGCAAAACAATTCCCACCTATAACGGCTCTATCAAGTCACTCCCTGCCTATACCAGCGAACTAGACGGCTATACTCACCTCGCATCCTTCCGAGGACACGAGGCAAAAATCGAAGAGAAAGTTGAGGTTGAAGTTCCTACAGGAGCACAGAATCAGACACAAGACCCCTTGGAACAGCAAGCCAGTCAGGCCAAGGATGTCATTGGACAAACGGTAAAAGAGACAGTAAAATTCAAACAAATGATTCCGGTTTACCTGGGATTTGTCCTCACCTCAAAAACTAAAAACATCATTGTGTTTCGCGGCACCCAAAGAGTTGAGGAATGGCTGTACAACTTTTATGCCCGACAACGGGATTACAGGAACTCAGGTTCGGGTGAAGACTTCGGCAAAGTCCACAAGGGCTTTATTGAAAACTATGACAGTATTATTGACCCTATTCCCCGCGAAATTGCCAAGAAATTAGATACCTCTGTTCCCTGCTATATTACGGGTCACAGTTTAGGGGCGGCACTGGCGGTAATCGCATCAGTCGATCTCGCTAGCAATATTCCTGCGCTCAAACCGCAAATTCAGCTATACACTTATGCCGGGTCGCGGGTGGGGAACCCAACGTTTGCCCAGATTCACAGCAAGTATATTCCCAATCATTATCGGGTGATTAATCTGGCTGATCTAGTACCCCTGTTGCCGCCGCTTCAGTCTCCTGGTGGTGAATATGTTCACACGGGTGAAGAATGGTCGTTCCTGTCTCAAAGCGGCGATTTTCTCCCGAATCATGTGGTGGATACCTACCACGAAGCAATTAAGCGAGGAGTGGAAACCAATCAGTCCCGTCTTTATCCACTGTCTGGTTCAGCCTAAAAGAAGCTCTATCCCTGACAGAGAGGCTTGGGAAAAACAAGATATCCGAGGCTCATTCTCAAGACAAGTCTTACTGGGTTGGTGGACAGGTAACGGGGATTTATAAAATCGCTCTAAAGACAGAGAAGCGTCTTCCTTCCTCTTCCCGATTTTGAATTGCTGACTATCCTTGAAGCTTTTTGAGCTGAAACTGAGCATCGTTATAGCCACCAATCCGACCGTTGTTTAAAAACAATCTGGAAGCTTCCTGAAAATCTGCGATCGCTTCTGACTTATTTCCGCTTGCGACGTGGGTTAAGCCTCGACCATAGTAAGCAAAAGCATTTTTGGGATTGAGCCGAATCGCATCCGTGTAATCTGCGATCGCACCTTGCTGGTCTCCCAAATCTCGACGAGCATCCGCCCGATTACTGTAAGCAATACTGTTATTAGAATTTAGCCGTATGGCTTGGGTGTAATCTTCAAGCGCTCCTTGCTTATCTCCTAAATTCCGGCGAATATCGCCCCGGTTACTATAAGCCGTGTCATTGTTCGGATTGAAGCGAATCGCTTGAGAACAATCTTTGAGGGCGTTTTGATAGTCTTTGAGATTGAAGTAGGCAATACACCGATTATTATAAGACTCATCCTTGTTAGGATTGAGCGCGATCGCCTCGGTACAATCCACGATCGCATCTTGATACGCTCCCAGATTTAACCGAGCGCTACAGCGATTGGTGTACGCTTCAGCATTCTTGGGATCGGACTCAATAGCCTGGGTGTAATCCTCTACAGCTCCTCCATAATCTCCTAAAAGAAATCTCGCTCGCCCTCGGCTGTAATAAGCCTTGGCATTCTTGGGCTCTAACTCAAGGGCTTTGGTATAATCTTCCATCGCCTCCTGCTGCTCATTCACCTCAGAACGCGCCAGCCCCTTCGATATGTAAGCCTTGGCATCCTGGGGATTGAGTCGAATAACCTGATTAAAGTCTTCAATCGCGGCTCGATAGTTTTTCAGTTCATAGTAAGTAATACCGCGTTTGTAGTAAGCATCGGCATCATTGGGCTGGAGCCGAATTAACTGGTTAAAATCCTGAATTGCTCCTTGCCAATCTTGTAAATCGTAACGGGCAAGCCCTCGATTGTAGTAAGCACCTGCTTTATTGGGCTCAAGGCGAATCATCTGGCTGTAGTCTTCGATCGCCGCTTTGTAATCACCCAAATCGTAATGGGCATTCCCCCGATTGCCATAGGCTAAGGGATTGTTTGGATTCAGGCGAATAGCCTGGTCGAAATCCTTAATCGCTTCTCGGCGATCGCCTTTGTTCAGTTTTTCGACACCCTGATTGTAATAAGCTTTAGCATTTGTCTGAGTTTGATTCTGAGTCAACAGTATAAATGCAGCCACAATCCCTAGAACGACTGCTCCTGCCAGAATCAGCCAGAGGAGTTTCCGAGATGATCCTCTCTGAGGATTGCTCGGAGAGGCCGGAGTTGGCGTTGGCTGTAAACTTTCAATATTTGTCTCTGATTCTGCTCCAGGAGAAGTTGGTATCGGCGGCTGTCTGTCCGTCCGAGTATCTGTCGAACCCAACATTTTGAGCATTTCTTGCAATCGGAGAACCCCTTGGTCTTCCGATTGAAAGCTGGACTCTGTTTGTGAGTTTAAGGGATGACCTGGAACATATTCTTCAACCAAGTAGAACTTTTGGTCTTCCACAAAATAATCTAATATTTCGGAAGATGGGTGATTTTGTGCCAATCGATCCAGAACGTCTGACTTGCGCTCCAGCAGAAATCGAAGACGGGTGAAGGCGAGAGAGTTTTTCTTGGGAATTTTTAACTGTCTAATCACACAAACCGGGAAATCGGGATGGTGAATATCTGCCGCGAGATAAATGAGTCCCGAAGTCCCTGAGCCTAAAACTCTAACAATGCGGTAACGATTATTTAAAACCTGATTAATCATGACTTCGCAAGCCTCCCCGCCCCTACTTTAGCGATTGTACGAGACAAAACGATTGGGCTAGAGTTATCAGGTTAGAAGCTTAGCAATCGCCTGTTAGGAAGTGCCGGCCCCTACAAGGGTTTTCAACCTTGATGCGTTCAGAACCGCGTTTCCACCCCCATCGTTGTTGAAGTAGACGAACACGCTGTACCCCTTTTCTTCCCACTCACCCAGACGACTTGCCCACCAGTGCAAATCGGCGTCGGAGTAGAAACCCGAATAGAGGTTATGGGGGTCAGGCCCGTGCATACGCACATACACGAAGGAGTCTGTTGCGCGAAGGATGCAGGGCAGGTGTGCCCCGCTCATTACACAGTAGGCAGCGTTGTTGTGTGACAACAGCGAAAATACCTCTTCTATGTGCCAAGAAGGATGCCGAAATTCAAGAGCTACTTTTAACCAGGGCGGCTTAGTTTTCAGGAAGTAGGCAAGACGAGCATCGTCGTAGCTAAACTGGGGAGAAAGCTGAACGAGCAGAATACCAAACTTGTCACCCAGACGGCGCAGTCCAGAGCAAATCCTATCAAGCCACTTTTCCGGCGCGTAGAGACGTGCGCTATGGGTCAGACCGCGAGGTGCTTTGACACTCATCAAGAATCCTGTTGGCAGGCGTTGCCGCCAGGTAGCAAAGGTGGAGTCATTGGGCCAGCGGTAGTAGGTGCTGTTGACTTCGACGGTGTGATAGTGCTGGATATAGTAGTCGAGCCTCAAGCGCGGTAGTAGCTGTTGGGGATAGAGTACACCCTCCCAGTGGTCGTAGCTCCAACCTGAGGTGCCGATGTGAATAGCCATTCCCCTTTTCCCACAACCTTTTTCCTTCAATACTGACACAGAGGAGGCTGTTGTTTTTCGTCACTTAATTTTGCATTTTCGGGCGCTGCGCCA
>Ga0310810_10010210_pt1 | contig 10918 bp, 7 predicted proteins | sample NCmetagenome_FD_207641 | JGI IMG/M metagenome (GOLD analysis project Ga0310810, IMG submission 207641) | Soil microbial communities from experimental microcosm in Duke University, North Carolina, United States - NC | ecosystem: Engineered > Artificial ecosystem > Soil microcosm > Unclassified ... | reverse complement strand
ATCGCGACGCCGCTCAAGATCCAGGATTCCTCGATGATGGCGGCGCTGGCGAAGGCAGACTGCCTCGTCGTTCGCGAGCCATTTGAGCCTGCTGCGAAGGCCGGCGACCATTGTACGATTCTTAGGCTTACGCGGCCGTTTTAGCGGTCCGTCGACTTGTTCACGCCAAATTAAAAGGTTGCGGAACAAGGATAGAACATATAGTGTCCGTTCATGATTTGTTTTCCACCGCTGGTACGCGGTGGAAACCCGGGAGAAACCACACGATGCTGACCCGCAAGCAATTCGAGCTTCTCAAGTTCATCCACGAGCGACTGAAGGAATCCGGAGTTCCGCCCTCGTTCGATGAAATGAAGGACGCGCTCGACCTGCGATCCAAGTCGGGCATTCATCGGTTAATCACGGCGCTGGAGGAGCGCGGCTTTATCCGCCGGCTGCCCAATCGTGCGCGCGCCATCGAGGTGATCAAGCTGCCCGAGCCGGTCGGCCAGGGCGTCGGCCGCAGAGGTTTTACGCCAAGCGTCATCGAGGGTAATCTCGGCCGCGTCCGTGCGAATTCCGAGGACGATGGCGGGCGTCCGGTCTCAATCCCGCTGATGGGCCGGATCGCGGCGGGCACGCCGATCGAGGCGATCCAGACCAAGACGCAGACCATCCAGATGCCGCCGGATATGCTGGGCTCTGGCGATCATTTTGCGCTGGAGGTGCGCGGCGACTCGATGATCGAAGCCGGCATCCTCGAGGGCGATACCGTGCTGATCAAGAAAACCGAGGCCGCCGATACCGGCGATATCGTCGTGGCGTTGATCGATGAAGAGGAAGCCACGCTCAAACGCTTCCGCCGCCGCGGCGCCTCGATTGCGCTCGAACCCGCCAACACGGCCTACGAGGTTCGTATCCTGCCGCCGACGCGGGTGCGTATCCAGGGCAAGATGGTAGGGCTGTTCCGACGTTACTGAACGCTTCAGTCGCCGGCTTCCAAATCAGCCGGTCGGGGCGTTGCATCGCCCACTGAGGGGCGCGTAGCAGGCCGCGCGGTTTCCTCCAGGACGGCCGAGCCGTGCGCCCAGGGCCGCGCCTGCCCCGCCGGCCTTGCTGCCGTAAGTTCAAACTTCTCGCCGGTTTGCCGGAGCGTAACGGCGCCTCCGCCGCGCGACAGTCTGCGGTCGATTAATGAGGCCTTGCATTTGTCCGGCCATTCGCGGGTCGTCACCACGACTGCGGCGCGAGCACAATCCTCCTCGAATGCATCAGGCTCAATCACCCGCGACACAATCTGACCGTCGGGCAGGCTCGCGATACACGCGGATTCATCGCAACGGAAACCTTGCGGCAGAGTTTCATCACTGGGCAGGCGCGCGTCGCCATCTGCTGCGAGCCATTCCTTGATGGCGAATGCGTCGCGCCCGCTGCGATGGATCGACAGCCGTCCATCGCTCCCACGCACCGCTAGCACCATCCCGTCGGAGGACACCAACACGTCCGGCCGCGGTGCGTGAACCGCCCAAAGGCTCGCGGCGACGATCAGCATCCCGCCGCCCCAACGCAGGGGTGTCTTCAGCAGGCAAAGCGCGACAAGACCGGCTGTCCCTAGCAGCAGAGGCCCCGCCCCGAACGCCGCCATCCGCCCGACCGCACCCGGCAGATGGGCCACAAACAGGGCCACCGCAATCATCCAATCGATGCCGTGGCCCATCAGCGACCAGAACAGGCCGTCGAAGCCGAACGGCATGGCCAGAAGGCCGAGCAGCCCCATCGGCATCACCCAGGCCGAGACGATCGGCATAGCGAGCAGATTGGCGACCACGCCATAGGGTGCGAGCCGATGAAAATGGAAGGCGGCGTAAGGTGTTGTCGCCAATCCTGCAACCAGCGATGCAAGTATGAGCGCGACGATCTCCCGGCCGCCCCAGAGCGCCACCCTCGCTCCCGTCGAGGTGTCGCCCCCGGCCGTGGTCCAGGGCAACCCCCTCTCGTATGCTGCGATCAGGGCCAGCGTTGCGGCAAAGGACATCTGGAAGCTTGGATGCACCACCGACTGCGGCGCCAGCAGTAGCACACCAAACGCGGCGATCGCGAGCGTTCGCAGCGTCAAGGCCGGGCGGTCGACCATGACGCCGATCAGCACGACCGCGGTCATGATAAACGAGCGCTGAGTTGCGACCTCGGAGCCCGACAGCAGCAGATAGCCGAACGCGGCGATCAGCGCGCCAAATGCGGCCCATTTCTTGATTGGGCGGCCGCTCGCAAATGCGGGATTCAGCGCCATCAGGGCGCGCAGCACGAAGAACACCACGCCCGCGACCAGAGCCATGTGATAGCCCGAGATGGACAGCACATGGGCAAGGCTGGAAACGTACATCGCGTCGTTGACGGGAGCCGAGATGGCGTCGCGCTTACCCGTGATCAGCGCTGAAGCGATGGCGCCTTTGTCGCCGGGAAGAACCGCGCGGATGCGCCCATCGATCGCATCGCGGATGCTCTGGACGCCCGCGGCGTATTTCAGCCAGAGGCCGGGCGACGAAGGCGCTGCGGCAGGCGTAATCGCGCCCAGCACGAAACCTGTCGCCCCGATGCCCTGGAAATACAGGTCGCGCGCGAAATCGTAACCGCCGGGTCGCAGGGGTTCGAGCGGCGGGCTCAGACGGGCGCGAAATGTGACGTAGGCGCCAACCGGTGGCGCGGTTCCCTTTTTGACCGATACGCGCACCCGGTCGGGCTTTTTGTCCAGACGAGGCGCCTCCAATGACAGCGAGCGCACCACGATACGATCGGTGCGCTCCCGCTCTTCGCGCACCTCGACAAAGCCCGCGATAGTGGCGTTACCGACGGGCCTATCCAGCACAGGATGCGTCATCTGAACGGTCTTCAAGGTCGCGACTGCAAATCCAGCAGCGATAGCGGCACCCGCAAGCGCGATGGGGAATCCGACGGGTCTTCGGCGCCCCGCAAATGCGATGGCGCCGCACACCACGAAGAGGCAGAGGCCCGCCCACCACGCGGGCTCGCGATCGGCGGTGAAATAGATCGCAATACCGAGGCCGAAGGCGACCGGTAACCACGGCAGCAAGCGGCCCGGGCCGGCGTCGGCAACCGCCCAGTTGCGCAGATGCTCGGCAATGCTGCCGAAATCCGGAACGCGGCCAACAGCCGCTAGAACGCGCCGACGCCGCTCGGCAGCATCCCACGTTCCGACACGGCCCTTGGATTGGCCCTGATCTTGGCCCCTACCCCAATCCGACATGCGCAACGCCCCCGCGCGCGCTAACTCTTTCAAATCACGATCCTGCCGGGACCGTGCCGCAGCGGTCAGCTTTTGCCACCGACCTCCTTGGCAAAGGTATCACGCAATCCAACAGTGCGGTTGAACACCGGGCGGTCGGCAGTCGAGTCCGGGTCGCGCACGAAATAGCCTTGCCGTTCGAACTGAACGGGCTCGGCAGCGTTGCCCGCCAGGGCGAGAGCCGGCTCAATCCTGGCCTCGCTCAAGACCTCAAGCGATTGCGGATTGAGATCGGCGGTGAATCCCTCGCCCCCGCTGGGATCGGGTTTGGTGAATAGCGGATTGTAGACGCGGACCTCGGCCGGCTTGGAATCGGCAGCCGATACCCAATGGATCGTCGCCTTCACCTTGCGGCCGTCCGGGGCGTTGCCGCCACGTGTCGCCGGATCATAGGTGCAGCGAAGCTCGACCACTTCCCCGGCGGCATTCTTCACAGCCCCGCGGCAAGTGATGAAATAGGCATAGCGAAGCCTCACTTCAGCGCCGGGCGACAGGCGGAAGAACTTCTTTGGCGGGATCTCCATGAAATCGTCCCGCTCGATGAACAGTTCCCGGCCAAATCTGATCTTGCGCGACCCGGCGTCCGGATCGTCGGGATGATTGACGGCATCGAGTTCTTCGCTCTGTCCTTCCGGATAGTTCTCGATCACAACTTTAAGCGGACGCAGCACAGCCATCCGGCGCAACGCTGTCCTGTTGAGCGCCTCGCGGATCGAGAAATCGAGCATGTTCGCATCGACCACACTGTTGGCTTTGGCGACGCCAATCCGTTTGACGAAATCCCGGATCGCGCCGGGCGGCACGCCGCGGCGGCGAAGCCCGGCAAGTGTCGGCATCCGCGGGTCGTCCCAACCGCGGACATGACTATCGCGGACCAGTGTGGTCAGCACCCGCTTCGACAGGACGGTGTAGGTCAGATTGAGACGGGCAAACTCGTACTGATGCGGTCGCGACGGCACCGGCAGGTTGTCCAGAAACCAGTCGTAGAGCGGCCGATGATCCTCGAACTCCAAAGTGCAAATGGAATGCGTAATTCCCTCGATCGCATCGGACTGGCCATGGGCGAAGTCGTAGCTGGGGTAGATCGACCAGGTGGTGCCGGTGCGCGGATGCGGCGCCTTGACGATGCGATAGAGCACCGGATCGCGAAGATTGATGTTGCCCGAGGCCATGTCGATCTTGGCGCGGAGCACGCGCGCGCCGTTCGGAAATTCGCCAGCTTTCATGCGGCGAAACAAATCGAGATTGTTCTCGATCGTGCGGTCGCGGAACGGGCTGTTTTTTCCCGGCTCCGTCAGGGTGCCGCGATTGATCCGCATCTGCTCGGGCGATTGATCATCCACATACGCCTTGCCGGCCTGGATCAGATCTTCGGCCCAGTCGTAGAGGCGATCAAAATAGTCCGAGGCATGGAACAAGTTTTTGCCCCAATCGAAACCAAGCCAACGCACATCGCGCTCGATGGCGTCGATGTACTCCTGCTCTTCCTTGGCCGGATTGGTGTCGTCGAAGCGCAGGTGGCAACGTCCGCCAAACTCCTGAGCTATGCCGAAGTTAAGGCAAATCGACTTGGCGTGGCCAATGTGGAGGTAGCCATTGGGCTCCGGCGGAAAGCGAGTGACCACCGTGGTGTACTTCTTGGCGTCTAGATCGGCCTGGACAACATCGCGAATGAAGTCGCGCCCGCCCTCTGCCACAGCCTGATCCGTAATCGCCATTGGGCCAACCTTTGAATGCACAAGCGGCCTATGTGCCAAATCCGGGCGAACGCGCCAAGCGGCAAGAGGTAGATATCCGGTTCCGTCCCACTCTGATTGTGCTAAATGGGACGCGATATTGATCCGTGCCAGTGGAATTGCCGCTCGCTCGATATGCCTGACTCCGTCGTCACGAGATTTGCGCCCTCGCCCACCGGTTTTTTGCACATCGGCGGCGGTCGCACAGCTCTTTTCAATTGGCTCTACGCACGCCGTCACGGCGGCAAAATGCTGTTGCGAATCGAGGACACCGACCGAGAACGCTCCACCAAGGAGGCGATCGACGCGATCCTCGACGGGTTGAAATGGCTTGGCCTCGATTGGGATGGCGATGCCATTTACCAGTTCTCCCGCGTCGGGCGCCATCGCGAGGTGGTAGAGCAGATGCTTGCTTCCGGACATGCCTACCGCTGCTACGCCTCACCCGAGGAACTCGCGGCGATGCGCGAACAAGCGCGTGCGGAAGGCAAGACGCGGCTTTACGACGGACGCTGGCGTGAGCGCGGCCCCGACGAAGCGCCGGCCGGCATAAAGCCCGCGATCCGGCTCAAGGCGCCGCTGACCGGCGAGACTGTGGTCGACGATCAGGTGCAAGGACGCGTCACCTGGCAAAACGAGAACCTGGACGATTTTGTGCTACTGCGCTCCGACGGCACCCCGACCTACATGCTGGCCGTGGTGGTGGACGATCACGACATGGGCGTGACCCATATCATCCGCGGCGACGACCACCTCAACAACGCCGCGCGTCAGACCCAGATCTATCAAGCACTCGGCTGGACCGTGCCAGCCATGGCGCATATCCCGCTAATTCATGGGCCGGATGGATCCAAGCTCTCCAAGCGCCACGGTGCGCTCGGCGTCGATGCCTACCGGGCTATGGGCTACCTGCCGCAGGCGATGCGCAATTACCTGGTGCGGCTCGGCTGGAGTCACGGCGACCAGGAAATCTTCTCGACCGAAGAAATGTTGGCGGCGTTCGAGCTGAGCGCAATTGGGCGTTCGCCGGCCCGCTTCGACTTCGCCAAGCTTGAAAATCTCAACGGCCACTACATGCGTTCGAGTAGCGAGCGTGATCTGATGGCGGCGATCGATAAGCTGCTGCCGTATCTGCCCAACGGCGCCGAGATCGCCGCAAAGCTCACGTCCCCCGTCCGTGAGCAGGTCATGGACGCAATGCCCGAACTCAAAGAACGTGCCAAGACCCTGCTCGAACTGATCGACGCTGCAAGCTTTATTTGGGCGGCCCGGCCGCTGGTGCTCGATGAAAAAGCAAAGACCCTGCTGACACCCGAGGCGCGTGCTATGCTGGGGGACGTTCTTCCCGAACTTGAGGCGGTCGAGCCCTGGACTGCGGAGGCGACCGAACAGACCGTCCGCGACTATGCCGAGCGCAAGGCGGCCAAGCTCGGCGCCGTGGCGCAACCGCTGCGCGCGGCACTGACCGGTCGGGCAACCTCGCCCGGCATTTTCAATGTCCTTGTTGTCCTGGGACGCCAGGAAAGCCTGGCCCGATTGCGCGATCAGACCGCCAACGCCTAGCCACGCCGCCGCCTACCCCGCACCTTGCAGTGCACAACGGGATGGGATTTATTGGCATTCGCGCGGTCTCCGCCCGCGCCAACCGATCAACGCACCGTCTGTCGCGGGGCCGACGGGTTCGAGGTACGAGCATGGACGCGAAACCCGGCACCAATACGAAAATGGCCAAACTCTCGGTCGGCGACAAGGATTACACGTTTCCGATTTATGGCGGGACGATCGGGCCGGATGTGATCGACGTCGGCAAGCTCTACGCGCAGACCGGGATGTTCACCTATGACCCGGGCTTTACTTCGACCGGGAGTTGCGAATCGAAAATCACCTACATCGACGGCGATGAAGGCGTGCTGCTTTATCGCGGCGTGCCGATCGAACAGTTGGCCGAGCACGGTGACTTCCTGGAGACCTGCTACCTGCTGCTGTATGGCGAATTGCCGACGGCGTCGCAGAAGGCTGATTTCGACTATCGCGTTACGCGTCACACCATGGTTCACGAGCAGATGAGCCGGTTCTTCCAGGGATTCCGGCGTGACGCCCACCCGATGGCGGTCATGACCGGTTCGGTAGGCGCGCTGTCGGCGTTCTACCACGACTCCACGGATATCACCGATCCGACCCAGCGGATGATCGCTTCGATTCGAATGATAGCGAAGATGCCGACGCTGGCGGCGATGGCCTACAAATACAACGTCGGCCAGCCTTTCGTTTATCCAAAGAACGATCTCGCCTACGCCACTAACTTCTTGCGCATGTGCTTTGCCGTGCCGGCGGAGGATTACAAGCCTAATCCAGTGCTCGCGCGCGCCATGGATCGCATCTTCATCCTACATGCCGATCACGAACAGAATGCCTCCACCTCGACGGTACGGCTTGCCGGCTCGACCGGCGCCAACCCGTTTGCCTGCATCGCCGCCGGCATCGCCGCGCTGTGGGGGCCTGCGCATGGCGGGGCCAACGAGGCTGCGCTGAAAATGCTCGGCGAGATCGGAACCGTCGACCGCATTCCGGAATACATCAAGCGTTCCAAGGATCCGAAGGATTCCTTCCGGCTGATGGGTTTTGGTCACCGCGTCTACAAGAATTACGATCCGCGCGCCAAGATCATGCAGAAGACCGCGCACGAGGTCCTGGCCGAACTCGGCCATCGCGACGATCCACAGCTAGCAGTGGCAATGGAGCTCGAAAAGATCGCGCTACACGACGACTATTTCGTCGAGAAGAAGCTCTACCCGAACGTCGACTTCTATTCGGGCATTACGCTGAAGGCGATGGGGTTTCCGACCAGCATGTTTACTGTATTGTTCGCCGTCGCACGCGCGGTCGGTTGGATTGCACAGTGGAAGGAAATGATCGAGGACCCGTCGCAGCGGATCGGGCGCCCGCGTCAGCTCTACACCGGTGCGACACAGCGCGACTATGTTCCGATCTCGCGGCGCAAATAACCGGGGTCGAATTGGCGCTACTAACGCCGCTTATGGCCGACCATCAGGCTGTCCAGTCAACCCGAGGACAATCTCGGCTGCGCGCGCCGCGGGCTCGCGCGTGCCTATCTCCATGATGGAATCCAGCTTGGCGAACGCCTCGATCTGATGGCGGCGTTGCGGCGTATCCCTCAGCAACGGAACCAGCGCGGATGCCAGTGACTCCGGCGTGCAATAGTGCTGCACCAGTTCCGGCACAACCGCCTTCCCCAGGACCAGATTGGCCAGGATGAACGAGGGAACGCGCACCATATACCGCACCACCTCGGCTTCCAGCCGGGACACCTTGTAAGCGGCCACCATCGGGATTCCAGCTACAGCTAGCTCCAGGGTGGTAGTGCCCGATTTGGCCAGCGCTGCCCGCGCCACGCGCAAGGCCGCACGCTTTTCCTCTTCGTCCACAAGGATGCGTGGTTTGATCGGCCATGAGGCGACCGCCCGCTTCACCTGTTCCAGAACACTCGGGACCGTCGGCAGCACCACCTCGATTGGCTCGATTTGCTGCGCGACGCGGCCTAGCGCCTCTCCGAAGACGCCCGCCAGTCTCGTCACCTCACCGGCCCGGCTGCCTGGCATCGCCAGCACAATCGGAGGATCGGCCATCCGGCGGCGTGCCTCGGCTTCGTTCGGGCGCAGCTCCGAAACCTGCTCGATCAATGGATGGCCGACATAGCTGCATGGCGGGCCGCCGAGGCGGCGATGCGCCTCGGGCTCGAACGGCAGCAGAGCCAACACATGATCGATGTAGCTGCGCATCGAGCGCGCACGTCCGGCGCGCCAAGCCCATACCGAGGGTGACACATAATCCACGATTGGAATCGAGCGATCGAACAGATGCACAAGGCGAGCAACTCGCAATGTGAATGCCGGGCTGTCGATGATAACCAGGGCATGCGGCCGATGCGCCAACACCGCGCGAATTGTCTGAGCCATGTGGCGCAGGATGCGCGGCAGCCGCCGCGGAATGGCGGAAACGCCGATGATCGCGAAATCGTCGATCAGAAACTCGCTGACCAGACCGGCGGCTTCCATATCGCGGCCGCCGACTCCGGCAAAGCGCACCGGTACAGCCGAGCGCTGCTGCAACGCCCGCATCAGACCGGCGCCGAGCCGATCACCAGACTCCTCGGCGGCAACCACGAAAATACGTACCTCAGCAGACGCCTCGCCAATCCGGCTGGCCGTTTGCGGCAGTGTCGTCGCGCCGGTCACGGCTGCGTCCCATCGGCATCGACGCCAATGACAAACATACCGGCCCGATCCGCTGCGGCAGCGATACGCTCGGGCTCCGCCAGCAAGGTCGAGCCTGCGACGACGGCGATGCCCGCGAGCCCGGCGGCGGCGGAGGTCTCGACCGTCGGCGGCCCAATTGCCGGCAAGTCGATGCGATCGTCTTGCCCAATTTTAGGCGCTTTGATCAGCACGCCAGTGCCGGCGGGCGAATGGATACGGCCATTGCCACGCAGCTCCGCCACGCGGGCAATTGCCTGATCGGTCCCCTCCGGACCTTCTACAGCCAGAATATGATTGTCCGCGACCACGACGGCCTGACCGATATCGAATGGACTCGTGGCATTGAGCAGGGCGAGGCCGCGGACGATATCAGCGCAGTCCCGCTCGCTCGGCGCGTGGCGGCCAAGCAGGCCGCGCGGCATGGCGAGTTCAGGTGCGATCTCTTTGACGCCGACCAGCCGATAGCCGAACTGTTCGGTGAGACGGCCGATTCCTGTCAGCAAATGATCGTCGCCGCCCCGATACAGCTTGATGATCTGCGGTAGCAGCTGCAACGCCCGCCAATCCGGTAACATCTTCCAAATCGAGGGCCGCAACACCGAGCCGATGAAGGTGATTTCGCGACAACCGTGTTCGCTCGCAATTCGCATGAATCGGCTCGCCTGCCCCAAACGGAGCCAATGGTGCGGGTAGGCAAGAACGCGTTGCGGATCGGCCCAACCATGCAACGGGAACAGCACGACTTTTCGGCCGCGCCGCATGACCGCATCCGCCAGCGCGAACGGTAAGGTACCTCCGCCGCAGACGATAGCGAGCGCGGTTTCACCGCCCGAGGCCGCAAGCGGCTGCGTATTCATATCGCGCCATCCAAATCGGCGCTCTGACCAGCGGCCGCGGGCATCATCGGCGATCGCTTGCCGCCTTGGCGGATAAAATCCAGGATCTTTCCGACCATTGGATCGTCGGAAAAAGCGGCGCTCGTGGATTGCAGGCGCATGGCGAACGGAGGCGCGCCGTAAAACAGCATCTGGTAGGCTTTCCGGACGCGATGCAGATCGGCGCGGCTGAACTTGCGCCGTTTGAGGCCGATTATGTTGAGCCCGACCAGCACAGCCCTCTGCCCGAGCGCAAACCCAAACGGGATGACGTCGCAACCAATTCCGCTCATCCCACCCAGCATCGCGCCTTCGCCAATGCGAACATACTGATGGACTGCGGTGTTGCCGCCGATGAACACATGGTCTGCAATCGAGACATGACCGCCGAGGACAGCGCCATTAGCAAACAGGACGTCGTTGCCGATCTGACAGTCGTGTCCGACATGCGAGTTGGCCATGAGGAAGCAGCGGTCGCCGACGTTGGTGACCTCACCATGGTCCTCGGTGCCTGTGCTGATCGTTACGCCTTCGCGAATCTGGCAATCGCAGCCAATGTTCAGGCGCGTATCGCCGCCGCGATAACCCGTCGATTGCGGCGCGGTGCCCAGCGACGCGAACGGATAAACCACGGTGCGCTCGCCGATCACAGTAACGCCCGCAACGTTGACATGGGACAAGAGCCGCACGCCGGCGCGTAGTTCCACGCGCGGCCCAATCGTGCAAAACGGCCCGATCTCGACGTGC
>Ga0310810_10010209_pt1 | contig 10918 bp, 9 predicted proteins | sample NCmetagenome_FD_207641 | JGI IMG/M metagenome (GOLD analysis project Ga0310810, IMG submission 207641) | Soil microbial communities from experimental microcosm in Duke University, North Carolina, United States - NC | ecosystem: Engineered > Artificial ecosystem > Soil microcosm > Unclassified ... | reverse complement strand
CGGCGCTCGATGCTCGGTGGCGCGCGGCCCCTCGCCGCCCGCATGCTTCGGGGCGGCTACCGGTTCTCGCTGCTGCTCCTCTCGGTCGTCGCGGCACCGCTCGTTCGACGTCGCATCGCGGACTTGACTCGCCGATGAGCGCGCGCTCGGCCGGTTCCATACAGCCGCGCTCGGCATACCCTTTGCCTAGATTCCTCGCGCGCCCTTCCTTCACCACGCTCCCCACTCGCGTTTGACCGCACTCGCCGAGCGCCTCGCCGACGCCTCGAAGCACAAGCTCCGTACCGTCCAGGAGTACTTCTCCCTGGCCGGCAAGGCGCTGCGCTTCGCGTTCGCGCGGCCGTTCTATGCCCAGGACCTCGTCCAGCAGATGGACGAGATCGGGGTGAAGTCGCTCGGCATCGTGCTCCTCACGGGATTCTTCACCGGGATGGTGCTGGCGCTCCAGTCGAGCGTCCAGATGCGCGCGTTCGGCGCCACGATGTACATCGGCCGGCTCGTCTCCGCGTCGATGATCCGCGAGCTGGGCCCGGTGCTCGCGGGCCTCATGGTCGCGGGGCGCGTCGGCTCGGGGATCGCCGCGCAGCTCGGCTCCATGCGGGTCACCGAGCAGATCGACGCGCTCAACACGCTCGGCACGGACCCGATCAAGAAGCTCGTCACGCCGCGCGTGCTGGCCGCGCTGGTGATGCTGCCGATCCTCACGATCATCAACGATTTCGTCGGCATCCTGGGCGGGGGCCTCATCTCCTCCCTCCTCGTCGGCGTGCCGACCGGCTACTACTGGCGCACCGTGTGGGAGCAGATCGCGTCGGACGGCTTCACGCTCCGGTACATCCCAACGGATTTCGTGCAGGGGCTGATCAAGCCGTTCGTCTTCGGCGGCATCATCTCCATCACGGCGTGCTACTTCGGCATCAACACCACGGGCGGCACGGAGGGAGTCGGGCAGAGCACCACGCGCACCGTGGTGCTCTCCAGCATTCTGATCCTCGTCGTCGACTACTTCCTCACGCAGATCCTCCTCTCGGTGCTCGGCGCATGACGGACGACGCGCGGGATCCGACGAACGTGCCGCCCGCGGAGCCCGACGCGCGAGCCGGCGAGCGCCGTCAGGAAGGCCGGCGTGCCTCCGAGCGGCGGCCGACGACGATCCGCCGCGCGATCCGCGACGAGCTGGCCGACGACGATCCGACCGACGAGTACTGGGCGGAGACGCATCCACAGGAGCATCGCGTGGTGCCCGTGATCGAGCTCGATCACGTGTACCTCGCGTTCGATCGGCCGATTCTCGAGGACGTCTCGCTGGACGCGCGCAAGGGCGAGACCATCTGCCTCGTCGGCGAATCGGGGACGGGAAAGAGCACGACGCTGAAGCTCATTCTGCGCCTTCTCGTTCCGGATCGCGGGCGCGTGTGCATCCATGGCGAGGACATCACCGATCTCACCTTCGAGGAAGCGCTCGAGGCGCGGCAGCGGATGGGGATGGTCTTCCAGAGCGCTGCGCTGTTCGACTCCATGTCGGTCTACGAGAACGTCGCCTATCCCCTGCGCGAGCACACCGATCTCGACGAGGATGCGATCGAGGCGCGGGTGCGCGAGAAGCTGGCGTTCGTCGACCTCGATCCCGACCAGGTGATGGGCCAGTTGCCGTCACAGCTCTCCGGCGGCATGCGCAAGCGCGTCGGCATCGCGCGCGGGATGGCGAACAACCCGGAGATCATGTTGTACGACGAGCCCACATCGGGGCTCGATCCGCTGAGCACGGGGACGATCACGCGGCTCATCATGAAGCTGCAGCGAGAGCTCGACGTCACCAGCGTCGTGGTGTCGCACGACATCCGCTCGGTGTTCCGGATGGCGACGCGCGTGGCGGTGCTCTACGAGCGCCGGATCGTCTTCTTCGGGACGCCGGAGGAGATGGCCGCGTCCGACAACCAGTATCTCCGCGACTTCCTCGGCGGGTCATGACATGAGACGGTCACCGAGCATCACCTGGGATCAGCTGCGCGTCGGCCTCGTCATCGCGGTCGCGGTGCTCGTCGTCGGCATCGCGATCTACAAGCTGGGGCAGGCCGCCAACCTGTTCTCGAAGCGGTACGAGCTGATCGCCTTTCTTCCGGACGCGAACGGGCTTCGCGAAGGCGGATCCGTGATGGTGGCCGGCCAGCTCGCCGGGACGGTGAAGAAGATCGAGTTTCTCCCGGTCGACGCCGACACGACGCGCAACCTTCGCCTCACGCTCGCCGTGGATGCCGGCGTGCGGGAGCAGATCCGGCGCGACTCGCGGGGGAAGCTGCGCACGCTCGGCCTCCTCGGCGACAAGGTGTTCGACATCACGCCGGGGACGCCGCGCTTCCAGCCGCTCCGGAACGGCGACACGGTGACGGTCGTGCCGACGCTCGACTACGAGGCGGTGATCGCGCAGGCGAGCGGCGCGGTGAACGATCTGGTCTCGCTCACGAAGGACATGCGCGTCATCACCGGCGGCCTGGTGAAGGGGGAGGGGACCGTCGGCCAGCTCCTCACCAACCGCGCGCTCTACGATCAGCTGAACGGCACGCTCTCCCGCGCGAACACGATGCTCGCGCGACTCCAGAATCCGAACGGCAGCGTGGGGCGGATGCTCGACGATCCGACGCTCTACAACCGGCTCGTCGACGTGATCGGCTCGACGGATTCGCTCGTGATCGCGCTCAGTTCGAGCCGAGGGAGCGCCGGCCTGCTCCTCCGCGACACGACGCTCTATCACAATCTCGTCGGCATCACGACGGGCGCCGACTCCCTCATGCGGGCGCTCACGAACGGTCAGGGAACCGCGAGCCGGCTGCTCACCGATCAGACGCTCTACGACCAGCTCAACAAGCTCGTGAGCGATCTGAGCGCGATCCTCGCGGACGTGCGACGCGACCCGTCTCGCTACACGAAGGGAATGGTCAAGATCTTCTAGCGCATGCCCTTGCGACCCCTCCGACGGGGCTGTAACATCCGATTTCCGCTCCGTTCTCGCCGGGGCCGCGGTCGCGTAGCTCAGCTGGTTAGAGCGCTGCTTTCACACAGCAGAGGTCCACGGTTCGAGTCCGTGCGTGACCATTCGAATCCATCCTTCCCGTAGGCGCCGTCCGGGTCTTCTCTCGCCGTTCCCCCCGCAGGCGACATCCATGCGCGTGCCCTTCCTGCGGTCACTCCTCGTGGCCGCTTCTTTTTTGCTGCCGTCCCTCGCAACCGCTCAGGTGCCGACGACGCGGCCGACGCCGGAGCAGGCGCAGATCCTTCTGCAGACGCGCCCGGACCTCGTGACCCAGCTTCGCCAGCGGTTCGCCACGAGCGGATTGACGCGCGAGCAGGTGCACGAGCGGCTGCGCGCGGAAGGCTACCCGGAGAACCTCCTCGACGCCTATCTCCCGGGCATGACGGGCGAGGCGCCCACGCCATCGGAGGACGTCTTCGCGGCGGTGCGCGCGCTCGGCATCGCCGACAGCGCCGACGTCGCGGCGCTGCAGGACGCGTATGCGTCGGCGCCGGCGAGCATGTCGGGACTCGGCCCGCTCGTCTGCGTCGTGGATCCGTACGCGGCGGCACGGTCGGCGAGGGACAGCGGCGCCCAGGCGGGGACGCGCGGCGCGGCCGGCGCGCCGCCCGTGCAGTTGCCCGGACAGTACACGATGCCGGGACAGATCGTCACGCCCCTCCCGTCCACGGAAGCGCCGCTGCCGTCCGTCGCCGACACGTCGCGGGCCGAGCAGCGGTGTCCGCCGGGACAGATCGCGGTTCGGCTCGCGCCTGGCGCGCTCGGACGGACGGCCGATGATCTGCTCGTGCCGCGCGACAGCACCGATCGTCGCACCGCGCTCGTCGATAGCGGCTACCAGGTATTCGGGCTCGACGTCTTTCGCGGCGCGACCTCGCAGTTCCAGCCCAACGTCGCGGGTCCGGTCGACGCGAACTACCGGCTCGGTCCCGGCGATCGCCTCGTGCTCATCCTCACCGGCGACGTCGAGGCGAGCTACGACCTGCCGGTCACGCGCGAGGGGTTCATCGTCATCCCGCAGGTCGGGCAGCTCTTCGTCGCGAATCTGACGCTCGGGGAGCTCGACCGCGTGCTGTCTTCGCGGCTCGCGCGCGTCTACTCGGGCGTGCGCGCGAACAATCAGGGCACGACGCGCTTCTCCGTGAGCGTGGCGCGGCTGCGCTCCAACCAGGTGTACGTCGTCGGCGACGTGCGGCGCCCCGGCAGCTACATGATCTCGAGCGCGGGGACCGCGCTCACCGCGCTCTACGCCGCGGGCGGCCCGACGATCAACGGATCGATGCGCACGATCCAGGTGCGCCGCGCCGGCCTGACGGTGGACACGCTGGACGTCTACGACTACCTCGTCCGCGGCGACGCATCGCACGACGCGCGCCTCCAGACGGGCGACGTCCTGTTCGTCCCCGTGCACGGCCCGCGCGTGCGCATCTTCGGCGAGATCGCGAGGCCGGCCACCTACGAGATGGTGGCCGGCGAGACGCTGGCCGATCTGCTCCGCAATGCGGGCGGATTCGAGGCGACGGCGTCGCGCCAGCGGATCCTCATCGAGCGCATCCTGCCGCCCGAGGAGCGCACGGCGGCGGGCCGCGACCGCGTGACGATCGACGTCGCGTCGTCGGCGCTCGCCGGCACCGCCGGGCCGGCGATCCCGCTGCAGGACGGCGACGTCGTGCACGTGTTCCCGATCGCCGAACGGGTGCGCAACCGGATCGTCGTCGACGGCAACGTGTTCCAGGCCGGCGCGCAGGGGCTCACGCCCGGGATGCGGCTCAGCGACGCGCTCCGCCGCGCCGGACTCAAGCCGGACACGTACCTGGGCGAGGTGCTCGTGACGCGCCTTCGCTCGGACTCGACGCGGGTGCAGCTTCGCGCCACGCTCGCCGACACCACCGGCGCCGTCGTCAACGATCTCCCGCTGCAGGAGGACGATCAGATCCGGGTATTCTCGGTGACGTCGTTCCGCCCCGACCGGTACGTGTCGATCGGCGGCGCGGTGCGGCGGAGCGGCCGCGTGCTCTACCGCGACGGCATGACGCTGCGCGATCTCGTGCTGCTCGCGAACGGCGTGCAGGAGGGCGCGTACCTGAAGGAGGCCGAGATCGCGCGACTTCCCGAGGATCGGAGCGGCGGCCGTACGGCGACGACGATTCGCGTGCCGCTCGACTCGACCTATCTCTTCGAGCGCGGACCGGACGGCCGGTACGTCGGACCGCCCGGCGTCCCGGTTCCGGCAGCGGGCGCGCCCGACGTGCCGCTCCGGCCGTACGACAACGTGCTGATCATGCGCCAGCCCGACTGGTCGCTGCAGCGCACCGTCGTGCTGCTTGGCGAGGTGCGGTTCCCCGGCGCGTACGCCCTCACCAACAAGTCCGAGCGGTTGTCCGACCTGATCAAGCGCGCAGGCGGCCTCACCGAGGAGGCGTACGCCGACGGCATCGTGTTCGTGCGGCGAGACAACAACGTGGGCCGCGTCGGCGTGGAGCTCACGAACGCGCTGCGTCGGTACACGAGCGCGGACAATCTCATCCTGCGCGACGGCGACCGGATCACGATCCCGCCGTACAACGCCACGGTGACGATCCGCGGCGAGGTGAACGCGCCGTCGACCGTCGCATACATCCGCGGCAAGGGGATCGACTACTACATCGGCGCCGCCGGTGGGCCCACCCCGAAAGCCGACGAGGATCACGCCTACGTCACCCAGCCGAGCGGCAAGCTCGAGACGGTGAAGTCACACGTGTTCCTCCCGGACGAGATGCCGAAGCCGCGTCCGGGCAGCATCGTGACGGTGCCGCCGAACGACGGCGTCACGAAGCGCGATTGGGTGCCGCTGCTCACCGGGCTCGCACAGATCATCGGCAGCACGGTGGCGATCATCGTCGCCGTCACGCGCTGACCGACGTGCGATGACGGGCGCGAGGACGGACCGGCGAGCGCCCGGCGTCCTCGCTCTCGCGCTCATCGGCGTGTCGCTCTCGGGGCCGCTCGTCCGGCTCTCGCACGCCCACCCGCTCGCCATCGCGGCGTGGCGCCTCGGTTTCACCCTCGCGGCGGTGCTCCTGGCGCTGGCGCTCACCGGGCAGTGGCGCGAGTGGCGCCGGCTCCATCGGCGCGAGCTGGCCGTCGCGGTCGCCGCGGGCGTCACGCTCGCGCTTCACTTCTGGAGCTGGAACACGTCGGTCGCGCTCACCAGCGTCGCGGCGTCGGTCGTGCTGGTGAATACCCAGCCGGTGGTCGTCGCCGCGCTGTCGGTTGTCTGGCTTCGCGAGCCGCCGAGCCGGCGCCAGTGGCTCGGGATCGGGATCGCGATGCTCGGTGCGCTCGTCGTCGCGTGGCCGGACCTGCGCGAGAGCGGCGCGACCGGCGGACACCCGCGCGCGCTGCTCGGCGATCTGCTCGCGCTCGTCGGCGCGCTCATGGCCGCCATCTACTTCGTCGCCGGGCGGCGACTGCGCCGCGCCCTCGGACTCTGGTCGTACGTCGGGTTGGTCTACGGCACCTGCTTCGTGGTACTGCTGCTGCTCGCCGCGCTCGCCGATGCGCACCTCGCGCCGCAGCCGGCGCGCGAGCTCGGCATCTTCGCCGCGCTCGCGCTCGGACCGATGCTCCTCGGCCACACGGGCCTCAACTGGGCGCTCGCGCGCTCCCCGGCGTACGTGGTGAACCTCACGCTCCTCGGCGAGCCCGTCGGCGCGACGGTGATCGCCGCACTCCTTCCCGGCATCCGGGAAGTGCCGGGCATCGCCACCTTCGCCGGCGGCGCGATCGTCCTCGCGGGGATCCTGCTCACCGCGCGCCGCTAGCCCAATTCCGCACGTCGCCCGGTTATCTTTCGGCGTCACTCACCGGGCTCGCCGGCATGGATCAGCTCTCTCTCGACGTCATCGTCACGCGCGGCGCACTGATGGAGTCGCGCCACCACGTGCACGCGGCCGTCGTCAACGCATCCGGCACGCTCATCGCCGCGGCGCGCGACCCGGAGCTCGTCACGCACTGGCGCTCCAGCGCCAAGCCCTTCCAGATCATGCCGCTGATCGAGAGCGGGGGCTTCGACGCGCTCGCATGGGGCGACGATCAGCTCGCGCTGGGCTGCGCGTCGCACGGCGGTGAGCCGGAGCACGTGGCGATCGCCGACGGGATGCTGACGTCGATCGGCATGGAAGAAGGCGACCTCGCGTGCGGACCGCACGAGCCGTTGTCGCAACGCGGCCAGCGGGCGTTGCGCGAGTCGGGCGAACGGCCGACCCGCCTCCACAACAACTGCTCCGGAAAGCACGCCGCCATGCTCGCGCGCGCACACACCGCCGGCTGGTCCACCTTCGGCTACGAGCGCGCCGAACATCCGGTGCAGCAGTCCTGCCTCGAGGAGGTCGCCCGCTGGAGCGGCATGCCGGCACGCGACATCGGGCTCGCCGTCGACGGCTGCGGCGTCCCCGTCTTCGTGCTCGGGCTCGAGCCGATGGCGCTCGCCTACGCGCGCCTCGCCGACGCCGCCCGCCGCTCGCAGGAGATCCCCTCGCGCATCGTGCACGCGATGCAGACGCGCCCCTTCCTCGTCGGCGGCACCGACCGTTTCGACTCGGCGCTCATCGAAGCCACCGAGGGGCGCTGCATCGCCAAGATCGGCGCCGAAGGGATGCACTGCCTCGCGCTCGTCGACGACGGGATCGGCATCGCCGTGAAGGTGGAGGACGGTGCGCAGCGCGCGCAGTTTCCCGCGGTCATCTCGGTGCTCCAGCACTTCGGCGCGCTTCCTCGCGATCTCCCGCCGCGCCTGGGGGAGTTCCTCCATCGTCCACTCCGGAACACGCGCGGTGAAATCGTCGGCGACGTACGTCCAATCGGTGTCGCCTGACGCCTCCCGGCTGGACGACGCGACGCGACTGCTCGTCCGCCTGAGCGCCGTCATCGCCACCGGCGACGAGGCGGCGATCCGCCGCTGGATGGCGCGCGCCGCGCGGGTGGCGCCTCCGGCGCACGTGGAGGAGGTCGTCCTCCAGAGCTATCTGTTCTGCGGCTTTCCGCGCGCGCTCAACGCCGCGCGCGAATGGCGGCGCGTCGCCCCGTCGCCCGCGCCGGCCTCGGACGAGGCGGAGGACGTGACCCTCGGCGCGGAATGGCGCGAGCGCGGAGAGCGGACGCTCGCCATGGTGTACGGGGACATGTACGAGAAGCTGCGGCTCAACGTGCGCGACCTGCACCCCGCGCTCGACGCGTGGATGGTGGTGGACGGCTACGGCAAGGTCCTCTCGCGGCCGGCGCTCGATCTGGCTCGCCGGGAGCTCTGCATCGTCGCCGCCTGTGCCGCGATGGGGCAGGATCGCCAGCTGCACTCGCACCTGCGCGGCGCGCTCAACGTCGGCGTCGCGCCGGAGACGCTGCGCGAGGCGCTCGACGCGATCGTCGAGCTGGTGCCCGCGCCACGCATGCAGTCGGCACGGCTGCTGCTCGCCAGGATCCTCGGCAAGTAGCGTTCGGCCGCGCGGCTCCGATTCGATCCGCGCGCGTTCGCTGACGGCGATTCGTCGGCGACGTCTACCTTCCGGAGCATCGAGATGTTCATCGACCGCGTCATCGTTCGCGTTTCGGCAGGCAATGGCGGGTCGGGGATCGTCTCCTTCCGTCGCGAGAAGTTCACTCCCATGGGAGGTCCCGACGGCGGCGACGGCGGCAAGGGAGGAGACGTCATCGTGCGCGGCGACAGCAACCTGGCCACTCTGCTCGATTACACGTATCGCGACTCGTGGCAGGCCGAGAGCGGCAGCCATGGCAGCGGCTCGAACAAGACCGGTCGTTCGGGCGCCGACGTCGTGCTTCCCGTGCCGCCCGGCACGGTCGTCCGCAACCAGGATACCGGGGAGGTCGTCGGCGAGGTGCTCGAGCACGGCGACAGCTTCGTCGTCGCGCGCGGGGGACGCGGAGGGAAGGGGAACACCTGGTTCGCCACCTCGGTGCATCGCAGTCCGCGCGAGTGGCAGCCGGGCGAGGACGGCGAGTCGCGGGCGCTCGAGCTCGAGCTCAAGCTCATCGCCGACGTCGGCCTCGTGGGCCAGCCCAACGCGGGCAAGTCCACGCTGCTCTCCGTCATCAGCGCGGCCACGCCGAAGATCGCCGAGTATCCGTTCACCACGCTCGCGCCGAACCTCGGCGTCGTGCAGCTCAGCGACAGCCGCACCTTCGTCGTCGCCGACATCCCGGGGATCATCGAGGGCGCGCACGAGGGGAAGGGCCTCGGCCTGCAGTTCCTGCGGCACATCGAGCGCACGCGCCTGCTCGCCTTCGTCGTTCCAATCGATTCCATGGACTGGCAGGCGGAGTACGAGCAGCTCAGGCGCGAGGTCGCGCTCTACTCCACGGAGCTCGCGGCCAAGCCGCACTGCGTCGTCTTCACCAAGATGGATCTGCTCGGCGAGGACGAGCCTCCGCCGATCGAGGCGCCGGACGCGTTCGGCGTATACGCGGTGAGCGCGGCGGCGCGGAACGGGCTCGAGACACTGGAGTTGGCGTGGTGGCGACAACTGCACTCCATGCGGCGCGCCGAGGTCACGCCGGTGCGCGACGTCGAGCTCCCGTAGCGTGGAGCTGATCCACGGCGCGCCCGGCTATCCCGACGCGCTCAGCGACTGTCCGCAGCCCCCGCGCCGGCTCTGGGCGCGCGGCGACCTCTCGCTCCTCGATCGCCCGTGCGTCGCCATCGTCGGCACGAGGCGCGCGACGGCGTACGCCGAGCGCGTGACGCGCGAGCTCGCCCGCACGCTCGCCCGCGCCGGTGCGTGCGTGGTGAGCGGACTCGCGCGCGGAGTCGACGCCGAAGCACATCGCGGCGCGCTGGAGGCGGATGGCGCGACCGTCGCAGTGCTCGGGACTGGACTCGACGTGGCGTACCCGCGCGGCCACGCGGCACTTCAGCGCGAGATCGGCGAACGCGGGCTGCTCCTGAGCGAGCTGCCGCCGACGGTGCCCTCGCACGGCGGCTCGTTCCCACGCCGGAATCGCATCATCGCCGCGCTGGCTCGCGTCACGATCGTGGTGGAGGCCGGCGTACGCAGCGGCGCGCTCATCACCGCCGCGTACGCGCTCGAGATGAACCGCACGCTCGCCGCCGTGCCCGGCCCGATCGACGTTCCCCAGTCACAGGGAAGCAACGAGCTGCTCCGCGACGGCGCCCAGGTCCTCACGTCGATGTCCGACGCGGTGGCACTCCTCGGCCTCACCCCCGCGGCGACCCTGCGCGACTTCGCGGCGGGCGGCCCGGAACGGCTCGTCTGGGACGCGCTCGCCGCCGGAGGCACCGACCTCGATTCGCTCTGCGCGCGCGTCGGCCTGCCGGCGCACGAGGGCCTCGCCGCGATCAGTGCCCTCGAGCTGCGCGGCCTCGTCGAGTGCGCCCTTTCGGGCGAGGTCAGACGAGCCTGACGTCCGCGCGGCGGCCCGCCGGGTATCAACAGGAGGCGGCGCGATCACCCGAGCGGTCTCGCTCACCGCCCTTACCCGGATCGTGATCGCGCCGCGCGCCGCCATGCGATATTCCTCCGTGCCCCGCCACGTCTACGTCCACGTCCCGTTCTGCGCGCGCCGCTGCTCGTACTGCGACTTCGCCATCGCCGTGCGCCGCGACGTGCCGGTCGACGAGTACGTCCGCGCCCTCGAGGGAGAGCTCCGGACGCGCTTCCCCGACGCGCCGCCGCGCGAGGTCGAGACGCTCTATCTCGGCGGCGGCACGCCTTCGCGTTTGGGGGGCGAGGGCGTCGCGCGCGTGATCGAAGCGGTGCAGCGCTGGTTCCCCCTCGCCGCCGGGGGCGAGCTCACGATCGAGGCGAATCCGGAGGACGTCGACGCGGCGTCGGCCGCATCGTGGGCCGCCGCGGGGGTGAACCGCCTCTCGCT
>Ga0310810_10010207_pt1 | contig 10920 bp, 9 predicted proteins | sample NCmetagenome_FD_207641 | JGI IMG/M metagenome (GOLD analysis project Ga0310810, IMG submission 207641) | Soil microbial communities from experimental microcosm in Duke University, North Carolina, United States - NC | ecosystem: Engineered > Artificial ecosystem > Soil microcosm > Unclassified ... | reverse complement strand
ACTTCCCCACCATGGCGCTCGGCGGCGAGGTGCACGTGCCGACGCTGGTCGGTGAAGAAGAGCTGAAGGTGCCGGCCGGCACGCAGCCGGGCACGCGCTTCAAGCTGCGCGGCAAGGGGATGCCGAACGTGTCGGGCCGCGGCCAGGGCGACCTCTATGCCGTCAGCCGGGTCTCCGTGCCCAAGAAACTCACCAAGGAACAGAAGCACCTGCTCGAGGAGCTCGCGAAGACGCTGCCGCGCGAGCGGCTGGATGCGTCCGCGGGGGACGGCGGCGAGAAGCCGTTCTTCGAAAAGGTGAAGGACATTTTTGGCTGAGTACCCGGCGCTGGAGATCGAGCTCCTTCCGCCGCAGGATCCCTTCCTTCCCGATCGCCTCTACGCGCTGCTCGACGACTTCGAGCCCGCGGCCATCCACGACGACGACCTGCACGACGTGTGGCGGGTCTTCTTTCGTGCCGCGGCATCGCGGGATGCGGCGCGCGAGGCGCTGACTTCCATCGCCGGCATTCGCGTCTCCGCCGTGGACGTCCCGGATGGTGACTGGGCGCGGCGCTCGCAGGAGAACCTGCGGGCGATCGAAGCCGGCGGGCTGCTCGTCGCGCCGCCGTGGGACGTGCCGCGCGGCGGCTCGACGCCGGTGATCATCATCGAGCCGTCGATGGGCTTCGGAACCGGCCATCACGCCACGACCCGGCTCTGCCTGCTCCTGCTGCAGCAGCTGGACCTGCGCGGCGCGCGCGTGCTCGACATCGGCACCGGCTCGGGCGTCCTCGCTCTCGCGGCGTGGAAGCTGGGGGCCGCCGACGTCGTCGCGATCGACAACGATCCCGACGCCCTCGACAACGCCCGCAATAACGTGGCCCGCAACGGCGCCGCCGCCGCGATCGACATCGTCCGCGACGACCTCGAGACGCTGCGCATCGAGCGCGCTGACATCGTGCTCGCCAATCTGACCGGCGCCGTCCTCGTCCGCCATGCGGCGGACCTGCGCGCCCTCGCCGCCGAGGACGGTTACGCGATCGTCAGCGGCTTTGCGCCGCAGGACGCCGCGGTCATCCGCCAGGCGTTCGCCGGCCTGAGCGCCATCGCCGAGCAGAGCGAGGGCGAGTGGGCCGCGATGCTGCTGCGCCGTTAGACCACACCCCTAGAGATCGCCCCACACGAACTGCAGGACGCCGATCGCGACGATGGCGACGGCGTCGGCGCGGAGCGTCCGGCGTCCGAGCGTAATCGGCACGCACCCGGCGCGGATGGCGGCGTCGAGCTCGCCGCTGCTCCACCCTCCCTCCGGTCCGACGAGCAGCGACGCGGTTTCCGGACGATCGCCGCCGACGGTCGTCGCGGGGTGCCCTTCGAGCGTCGCGGACGGCTCCAGCAGGAGCAGCCGCAGCGCGGCACGGTCGGTCGCCAGCCAATCGCTCAACGCCGTGCCGCTCCCGATCGCGGGCACGACGGCACGTCCGCACTGCTTGGCCGACGCAATCGCGATCCGCCGCCAGCGCTCGGGCGCGCGGCCCGGCTTGAGATGCGCCGCCGTGTGTTCGCTGACCAGCGGCTCGATCGTGGACACGCCCATCATCGTCGCGTCACGGACGACGTCGTCCATCTTGTCGCCTTTGAGCGCGGCCTGCGCGAGCGTGAGCCGCACCGCGGGCTCGGCCGCGGGCGTCAGCTCTCCGAGCAGGCGGAGCTCGGTGGCGTCGCGCAGCGTCCGATCGACGCGGGCGTGAAACTCGCGGCCGGCGCCATCGAACACGGCAATTTCGTCTCCGGCCGTGAGGCGCAGCACCTGCGCCAGGTGCCGCGTCTCGTCGGCATCGAGTCGTGCGCGCGCAGCGGCGGGATCGATCGACTCGGCAAGGAAGCGCGGGAGCATCGGGCGGATTATAAGAGCTTCGGATGCGCGGAGGGATCGAGCCGCCGGCGCTCTGAGCCGGTCCTCGAACCGGAAAACTCCGCTATACTCCACCCCGTTGCTCTTCAAGGGCCAGCAGCTCGGAAAGTACAAGATCGTCGCACCGCTGGGCAGCGGCGGGTTCGGGACGGTCTATCTCGCGATCGACACCTGGATCGACAAGAAAGTCGCGATCAAGGTACCGCACCGCCAGAGCCTCGACTTCGGCGAGCTGCTCCGCGAGCCGCGCCTCCTCGCCTCGGTCAGCCATCCCAACATCGTCGCCATCACGACGGCGGAGAAGCAGGACGGCGTGTTCTTCATCGTGATGGAGTACGTGCCGGGCGAGACGCTGGAGAACATCATCGCGTCGCGCGGCGCGCTCGACCTCACGCTCGGGCTCGATTTCACCTGCCAGATCTGCAACGCCGTCGATCACGCCCATCGGCAGGGTGTCATCCACCGCGACCTGCGTCCGGCGAACGTGCTGGTCGGCGAGCACGACATGCTCAAGGTCGCCGACTTCGGCACGTCGCGGTTCCTCGAGATTGCCGCCCACGGGACGACCGTGATCGGCAGTCCGCCCTACATGGCGCCGGAGCAGTTCCATGGCAAGGCGGTGTTCGCGTCGGATCTCTACTCGCTCGGCGTGACCATGTACCAGATGCTGACCGGACAGCTGCCCTACGATACGCCGGCGCCGGGGGACCTCGACAAACTGATGTCGGGCGAGCTGGTGTCGCCGCCGCGGCTCCGCAATCCCTCGATTCCGAAAGCCATCAACGACATCGTGATGAAGGCGATGGCGCCGGACACGACGGCGCGCTATCAGCGGGCGACGGAATTGCTGGAGGATGTGCTGGCGGCCCGGAAGAGCGTCCGCACGCCGCAGCCCGGCGCCGTCGCTCGCGTCGCGCACGGCGGACGGACGGGACGCGATGACGGGCAGAGCATCCAGAGCCGGCTGCGGGCGCGCGACGCGCCTGCGCCGCGGTTCTGCTGGCAGTGCCGGAAGCCGCTCCACGCGCGCACCGATCGCTGCCCGTTCTGCAACGAGAAACAGTGAACGAAGCCAAGATTTATTGGCCCCATTCGGCCGGAACCGATGTGTTACGCTTCTTGACGGAGTAACGAACAATGGCCTTTCCCGGCACCGGCAAGATCTGGATGAACGGCACGCTCGTCGACTGGGCAGACGCCAACATCCACATCGGCTCGCATGTCATTCACTACGGCAGCGGCGTGTTCGAAGGGGCCCGGTGCTACAGCACGCCGCGCGGCTCCGCGACCTTCCGGCTCGATGCGCATCTGAACCGCCTGTTCGACTCTGCGAAGATCTACCGGATGGAGCCGACCTACAGCTACAACGAGCTCCATACCGCGGTGATGGACACCATCCGCGCCAACGCCTTCAAGGCGTGCTACATCCGCCCGCTGGTCTATCGCGGCTACCACACCCTCGGCGTGAATCCGTTCCCCTGCCCGGTCGACACGGCCGTGATGCTCTGGGAATGGGGCACCTATCTCGGCCAGGACGCGCTGACCAACGGCGTCGACGTGCGGATCAGCTCGTGGTCGCGCTCGGCCCCGAATACGTTTCCGACGCTGGCGAAGACCTCCGCGAACTACGCCAACTCGTCGCTGATCAAAATGGAGGCGATCGCCGAGGGCTACAGCGAAGGCATCGCGCTCGACACGTTCGGGTATCTCAGCGAAGGCAGCGGGCAGAACCTCTTCGTCGTCCGGAACAACGTCATCTACACGCCGCCGATCACGGCGTCGATCCTGCCCGGCATCACCCGCGATTCGGTAATTGCCATCGCTCGCGATCACGGCTTCAAGGTGCGCGAGGAAATGCTCCCGCGGGAGCTGCTCTACATCGCCGACGAGGCGTTCTTCGCGGGTACCGCGGTCGAAATCACGCCGATCAAGACCGTGGACAAGATCACGATCGGCAACGGCCGCCGCGGCCCGATCACCGAGGCGATCCAGCAGTCGTTCTTCGACATCATCAACGGCGCGGTCGAGGACAAGCACGGCTGGCTCGAGTACGTCTACGAGGGCGAGCCGCGCCAGACGGTCTCCGCCGCGGCGCCAAATGCGGCGTCCGGCCGGCGATAGCTGGACCCGTCTGCTAAGATAGCCCCCGGGCCGCCCGTCTCTGGCCCGGGGATTCAATGCACATAGACCAGCTGCTCCAGACCGCTGTGGCCAGTGGCGCGTCCGACCTGCATCTGAAGGTCGGCAGCTACCCGATGATGCGCATCAACGGGACGCTCGTCGTCGCCTCCGAAGAGAAGCGGCTCGATCGCGCCGACACCGAGTCAATCGCGCAGGCGATCCTCGGGCCGGATCACGTCGAGAAGTTCCGGAAGAACCAGGACGTCGATCTCGCCTACAGCATCGACGGGCTCGGACGCTTCCGCTGCAACGTGTTCCAGCAGCGCGGCAGCGTCGGCCTGGTGCTGCGCGTGATCCCCACCCGGATCAAGACGATCGACGAGCTCGGGCTGCCAGCGGCGCTGAAGAAGATCGCGCTGGAAGAGCGCGGCCTCGTGCTCGTGACCGGGACGACGGGCAGCGGCAAGAGCACGACACTGGCGGCGATGATCGACTACATCAACACCACGCGCCAGGCGCACGTGATGACCGTCGAGGACCCGATCGAGTACCTGCACCGGGACAACCAGTCGATCGTCAACCAGCGCGAGATCTCGGTCGATACCCAGTCGTTCGCCCACGCGCTGCGCGCGGCGCTGCGGCAGGACCCGGACGTGATCCTCGTCGGCGAGATGCGCGACCTCGAGACCGTCGAGACCGCGCTCCACGCCGCCGAGACCGGCCATCTGGTGTTTTCGACGCTGCACACGCTCGACGCGACCGAGACGATCAACCGCATCATCGCGGTGTTCCCGCCGCATCAGCAGCGCCAGGTCCGCATTCAGCTTGCGGCGGTGCTCAAGGCCGCGATCTCGCAGCGCCTGCTGCCCCGCGCCGACGGCATGGGCCGCGCGCCGGCGGTCGAGGTGATGACCAGCACCGCGTTCATCCGCGACTGCATCATCGACAAGGACAGGACCTCGCAGATCAGCGGCGCCATCGCCGCGGGCACCTCGCAGTACGGGATGCAGACGTTCGACCAGGCGATTTTCGGCCTGTATTCGCAGGGCATCGTCACGCTCGAGGAGGCGCTGCGCTGGGCGTCGAACGTCGACGACTTCAAGCTCAAGGTCGGCGGCATCTCGACCACGGCCGACATGGCGCGCGACGAGATGGCGGCCAAACTCGCGAGCCCCGCCGCAAAGCCCGCGGCGCCGGCTTCCAAGCCCGCCGTCCCCACGATCGAACGCTTCGGGGGAAGATAGCTCACGGATCGCACCGCCTACGTCGACGCCCTCCATTTGCTCGGACGCCGCGAGCTCTCCGTCAAGGCGTTGCGCGACCGCCTCCGCGATCGCGACCACTCGCCGGAAGACATCGACCGCGCGGTGGCGCTGCTCATCGAGAGCCGCGCGCTGGACGACGCGCGGGTGGCGGCGGCGTACGTGCGCACGGCGGTGAAGATCAAAGGCCGCGGCCGGCTGCGCATCCAGCGCGAGCTGCACGAGATGGGCATCGACAAGGACGTCGCCGGCCAGGCGCTGGCCGAGGCGTTCGGCGACGTCGAGGAACGGGCCCTCATCGCGCGGGCGCTGCAGAAGAAGCTGCGCGGCAAGCCCAGGATCTCCTCGCCCGCCGAATACGCGCGCGTCTACCAGTTCCTCATGCGCCAGGGATTCTCGCCTGCCGCCGTCAGCGCCGCCCTGCGCTCCCATCGGCGCGGAGATGACAATGACACGGGTTGAAGTCAGCAATTAGAATAGTCCGATGGATTCCCGGGAGATTCGCGGCTCTTTCCTGAAGTTCTTCGAGAAGCATGGCCACCAGATCGTCTCGAGCTCCTCGCTCGTGCCGGTGGACGATCCGACTCTCCTTTTCACGAACGCCGGGATGAACCAGTTCAAGGACGTGTTCCTCGGCAAGGAACAGCGCGGCTACCGCCGCGCCACCACGTCGCAGAAGTGCATGCGCGTCAGCGGTAAGCACAACGATCTCGACAACGTCGGGCCGTCGCTGCGGCACCACACGTTCTTCGAGATGCTGGGGAACTTCTCGTTCGGCGACTACTTCAAGCAGGAGGCGATCCCCTTCGCGTGGGAGCTGCTGACGACGGTGTGGGGCCTGTCGCCGGATCGGCTCTTCCCCACCATCTTCAAGGGGGACGCGGGGATTCCGCGCGACGCCGAGGCGTTCGAGATCTGGACCCGCCTGGTTCCGGCGGATCGCATCACCGAGCTGGGTCTCGCGGAGAACTTCTGGCAGATGGGCGACACCGGCCCGTGCGGCCGCTGTTCCGAGATTCATTACTTCCGCGGCAACGACGTGCCCTGCGAGCGCGAGCGCGACGGCGGCGTCTGCCTCGGGATCGACTGCAGCTGCGATCGCTTCGTCGAAGTCTGGAACAACGTCTTCATGGAGTTCGACCGGCAGCCCGACGGCACGCTCAACCCGCTGCCCGCGCCGTCGATCGACACCGGGATGGGCCTCGAACGGATCACCGCCGTCATCCAGGGAAAGATCTCGAACTACGACACCGATCTGTTCACGCCGATCCTGCGCGCCATCGGCGGGCGCATCGGGATCCAGTACCGCGCCACGCTCGACGACCCGAAGGACGTGTCGATGCGCGTGATCGCGGACCACCTTCGCGCCATGGTGTTCCTGATCGCCGACGGCGTCGTCCCCTCCAACGAGTGGCGCGGATACGTCCTGCGCAAGATCATGCGGCGGGCGATGCGGCACGGCAAGAAGCTCGGCTTCACCCAGCCGTTCCTCCACGAGCTGGTCGACGTGCTCGTGGCGGAGATGGGCGACGCCTATCCGGAGCTGCGCCGGAACCGCGAGGCCGTGGTGCGCGTCGTGCGCAGCGAAGAGGAGCGATTCGACGCGGTGTTGACGGCGGGCCTGCCGCGTCTGGAGGAGGCGCTCGATCGGGCCGCCGCCGGCTCGCGCGTGCTCGCCGGCGAGGAGGCCTTCCGGCTGTACGACTCGCTGGGCGTGCCGCTGGATTTCATGGAAGACATCGCCGGTCAGCGCGGCCTCACGCTCGATCGTGAAGGCTACGAACGGGCGATGGAGGGGCAGCGCGAAAGGGCGCGCGCCGGCAGCTCGTTCGAAGCCAGGCGGACGCAGGAATTCGCCTTTGCGTCCGACGCCGCGCGGACGGCGGCGCTGGCTCCCGGCGATCAGTTCGAGGGCTACACCGCCACGGCACTCAAAGGCGTGCCGATCGTCGCCGTGTTCGACGAGGCGCGGCAGCAGACGACGGCGCTCTCGGAAGGGCAATCGGGCTTCATCGTGCTCGAGCGGACCCCTTTCTACGTGGAAGCGGGCGGACAGGTGTCCGACAGCGGGACGCTGGTAAACGAGGGGACCGGAGCGTCGGCGCAGGTGCAGGGCCTGGCGCGGCTGGCGGCTGGCGGGCCGCGGGCGCATCGCGTCTCCGTCGTTCGCGGTGCGTTCAAGCCGCGCGATCTGGTGTCGGCCGTCGTCACCGATGAGGTGCGCGACGCCACCAGGCGCAACCATACCGCGACGCATCTGCTGCACGCGGCGCTCCGCAAGGTGCTGGGCACGCACGTGAAGCAGGCGGGCTCGCTCGTCGCCCCGGACCGGCTGCGCTTCGACTTCGTCCACTTCCAGGCGATCGGGCGCGAACAGCTCGACGAGATCGAGCGCATCGTGAACGACCAGATCTACCGGAATGCGCCGGTCCTGACGGAGGTTCGATCCACCGAAGAAGCGATGGCGTCGGGCGCGATGGCGCTGTTCGGCGAAAAGTACGGCGATCGCGTGCGCGTGGTGTCGGTTGGCGACGGCTCCTTCAGCCGCGAGCTGTGCGGCGGCACGCACGTCCGTGCCACCGGCGACATCGGGTTCTTCGTCATCACGCAGGAAAGTGGCGTGGCGGCCGGCGTCCGCCGCATCGAGGCGCTGACCGGCGCCGGTGCCGTGATCCATTACCAGCAGCAGCGGCACACGTTCGACCGCGTGCTCGGCGCGCTGAACACGTCCGCCGATCAGGCGGTGGAGCTGGTGCAGCGGCTGCAGGCCGACGCGAAGCGGCTGGCGCGTGAGGTCGAGCAGCTGAAGATGAAGGCCGCGCTGGACGGCGGCGCACGCGGCGGCGGCGGCGACGCCGGCAGCAATGACGCGCGCGAGGTGAAAGGCGTCAAGGTGATCGCGCGGCGCGTCGCCGGCCTCGAGAAAGCGGCGCTGCGCGGCCTCTCGGACTCGCTCCGCGATCGCCTGGGCAGCGGCGTGGTCGTGCTGGTATCCGAGAACGACGGCAAAGTGGCGCTGGTCGTCTCGGTGACGAAGGACCTCACCGGCCGCATCCAGGCGGGCCGCATCGTCAAAGAGCTCGCCCCGGTGGTGGGCGGCGGCGGCGGCGGCCGCGCCGATTTCGCCGAAGCCGGCGGGAAGGATCCCTCCAGGATCGACGACCTGCTTCTACGCACGCCCGACGTCATCGCGACGTTTCTGTAATCGCACGTGCAGAATCGGCACGCCGGACCCGATAGTCCCCCCGTAAGTCGTTGACCTGGCGCGGCAGCCCGCTTGCCTTGTCCCTTGGACTGGACCGGGCCTGAACTCGTGACCTCACACCAGAAGATGCTGCGCTTCGTCCTTCCGCCACTGACGGCCGCGCTGTGCGTGCTGACGCCGTCGCCCGCGCAGGCGCAGCTGTACTCGTGGCGCGACGCCTCCGGCCGCCTGATCGTTTCGGACGCGCCCAAGGATCCGTCGGCGAAGACCTATGCGATCGCCTACGTCGGCAGCGGGTATGGCGTGGCCCGGCCGCTCGCGCCGGGCCGCCGTGCCAGCGAGTACGACGGCCTGATTCAGGAGCATGCCTCGCGGCACGCGCTGCAGCCGGACTTCGTCCGCGCCGTCATCCAGGCGGAGTCGGCGTTCAATCCACGCGCGCGGTCGCCCAAGGGCGCGATGGGCCTGATGCAGTTGATGCCCGCGACGGCGGCGGAATTCCAGGTCACCAACCCCTACGATCCGGCGGAAAACATCCGCGCCGGCGTGTCGTATCTCAAGAGCCTGCTGACGCGTTTCGACAACGACGTCTCGCTCGCGCTCGCCGCCTACAACGCCGGCCCCAGGGCGGTGGAGAAATACGGACGCGCGGTGCCGCCCTACAAAGAAACCCGCAACTACGTGTCGCGCATCAGGGCGAACTCGGGTCCGTCGGCGGCGGCGGCCAACCAGATCGTGCGCACCGTCCAGGTCGTCGACGGGCGCGAAGTCGTGCGCTATACGAACAAGCAGTAGGTTCGTTCCTTCCGGCGCCCGCCGTCCCCCTCTCCGCTCCCACTCGACGAACCGTTTGCGTCGATGGCCCGTCTAATGCTATATCCGTTACGGATATATGTCGCCACGCGCCGATCCTGAGAGCTTCCTGCCGCTGACGCCGGCCATCGCCCACATCCTGCTGGCCGTGGCCGACGAGGATCGGCACGGCTACGCCATCATGCAGGAGGTCGAGCGCATGACGGGCGGTGCCGTTCGCATGGGCCCGGGGACGCTCTACGGCACCATCAAACGAATGCTGGCCGCGGGGCTGGTCCAGGAGACCGAAGGGCGGCCGGACCCGGCGCTGGACGACGAGCGCCGTCGCTATTACCGCGTCACGCCGCTCGGGTCATCGGTGCTCGAGGCCGAGACGGCGCGGATGGCCGCGCTTCTCGGCGCGGCGCGCGCGAAACGGGTGCGCGTGCGATGAGACGCGCCGTCGATCGCGTCTATCGCCTCCTGCTGTACTGCTATCCACCGGCGCTCCGTCGCGAGCACGGCGCCGACATGCGCCAGGCGGCACGGACGACGATCGCGCAGCGCGGCGTGGCCGCTGTGCCGGGCCTCGCCGCCGATCTCCTGACCACCGTCCCGCGCGAGTGGGCCGCCATCCTGAAAGGAATGTCCGTGAAACGTCTCCTCGGTGCGGGCCTCGGCCGCGATATCGGCTATGCCGTCCGGCTCCTCTGGAAGAGCCCGGGCTTTACCGTCGCGGCGGTGCTCACGCTGGCGCTCGGAATCGGCGCGAACACCGCGATCTTCAGCCTGGCGGAGACGACGCTGCTGCACCCGGTGCGGGTGGACCGGCCCGCCGAGCTCCACATGATCAAGTTCGCGAGCTCGTTCCCGGACTATCTCGCGTACACGGAGCGGCGCGATCTGTTCGCCGGCGTGGTCGCGAACTCGGGCCTGCGCGCGAACGTGGTCAGCGGCGGCGCGGCGGAGCTGATCGAAGGCCGGCTCGTGTCGGGCAACTATTTCGACGTCCTCGGCCTCACGCCCGCCGCCGGGCGCCTGCTCCAGCCGTCGGACGACGTGAAGAACGGACCGATCGTCGCGGTTCTGGAGTATCGCTGGTGGCGAACCAGATTCGGCGGCGACGCCGGCGTCGTCGGCCGGACGCTGCGCGTCAATGGCGCCGCGGTCACGATCGTCGGCGTGGCAGAGGAGGGCTTCCGCGGCACGACGCTCGCCGAAGCGCCGCGCTTCTTCCTTCCAATCACGGCCGCGCCACGGGTGCAGACGGGCTTTTTCGCCCGGCCGGCGTTGCTCGACAGCCGCGACATGGCATGGGTGAACGTGATCGTCCGCCTGAAGAGCGGGGTCAGCCCGCAAGCGGCGGCCGCGGCCGTCGACGCGATCTACCGCCACTTCCACCCCGTGCGCAGCGGCTTCGCCGCCGAGAAGGTCGAGATGACGCCGCTCAGGACGCGCGCGCTCGGCGGCACGTCGGCCGCGGAGCTGTCGCGATTCGTCGGGCTGCTTGGGGGCGTGGTCACGCTGACTCTGCTGATCGGGTGCGCGAACCTCGCCAATCTCCTGCTGTCGCGATCCGCGGCGCGGCGGCGCGAGATCGGCGTGCGGATGGCCATCGGCGCCGGTCGCGCCCGGATCGTCCGG
>Ga0310810_10010206_pt1 | contig 10920 bp, 10 predicted proteins | sample NCmetagenome_FD_207641 | JGI IMG/M metagenome (GOLD analysis project Ga0310810, IMG submission 207641) | Soil microbial communities from experimental microcosm in Duke University, North Carolina, United States - NC | ecosystem: Engineered > Artificial ecosystem > Soil microcosm > Unclassified ... | reverse complement strand
GTTACTTCACCCGCGCCGCCAACCGACCGATTTTGTATCTCAAGGTCGACGTTCAACTGCGGGACGCGAGTGGCTCCCCACGCCGCGAGCGCATTATGCTGGATGGACGAGGCCGGTTCGTTCCGATCTCGGGCGGCAATGGCTTCGTGAGCGAAGGCGAGCTGCGGCAGAACATCGACAACTTTCTTGAGCCCATTCCGCCGCGCAGCGCCTACGCCCTTGTAGAGCAGCACCTCCGCGAAAGGCGCTGTTTCTGAAGGGCGGACATGGCGAGGCTTAGACCGGGTTTGGAATCCGGTCGCATGTTCGGCCGGTACTGGGATCGCCCGACGCAGCCGAAGTCGATATACGACTTACACCAACCTGCTCTGCTCCACCGCCGCCTCGACGAACGAGGCGAACAGCGGATGGGGCGCGAACGGGCGCGATTTCAGCTCGGGATGAAACTGCACGCCGATGAACCACGGGTGATCGGCGTATTCGATGATCTCGGGCAGCACGCCGTCCGGCGACATCCCGCAGAAGCGCATGCCGTGCTGCTCGAGCCGGCCCTTGTAGGCGGTGTTGACCTCGTAACGATGGCGGTGGCGCTCGGAGATTTCGGTCGCGCCGTAGATCTCCGCCACCTTGCAGCCGCGGTCGAGCACCGCCAGATAGGCGCCGAGCCGCATGGTGCCGCCGAGATCGCCGTTCGCCTGGCGCTTCTCCAGCGCGTTGCCCTTGAGCCATTCGGTCATCAAGCCGACCACCGGCTCTGGTGTCTGCCCGAATTCGGTCGAGTTCGCGTCCTCGATGCCTGCGAGATTGCGCGCTGCCTCGATCACCGCCATCTGCATACCGAAGCAGATGCCGAAGTAAGGCACGTCGCGCAGCCTCGCGAACTGCGCAGCGCGGATTTTCCCCTCGGCGCCGCGCTGGCCGAAGCCGCCTGGAACGAGAATGCCGTTGACGTGCTCGAGGTACGGCGCGGGATCCTTCTCCTCGAATACCTCGGACTCGATCCAGTCGAGCTTGACCTTCACCTTGTTGGCAATGCCGCCGTGCGAGAGCGCCTCGATCAGCGATTTGTAGGCGTCCTTCATGCCGGTGTACTTGCCGACGATCGCGATGGTGACGCCGCCTTCCGGATTGCGGATGCGCTCGTTGATGAGCCGCCAGCGCGACAGGTCGGGCGCGGCGCCCGCCTCCATGCCGAATGCGGCGAGCACTTCCGCGTCGAGCCCCTCGGCCGAATACGCCTCGGGCACCGCATAGATGTTGTCGACGTCGCGCGCCTCGATGACGGCGCTGGCGCGCACGTTGCAGAACAGCGCGAGCTTGCGCCGCTCCTCGGCCGGAATCGCGCGGTCGGTGCGGCAGAGCAGGATGTCCGGCTGGATGCCGATCGAAAGCAGTTCCTTGACCGAATGCTGCGTCGGCTTGGTCTTCAATTCGCCCGCGCTCGGGATGTAGGGCATCAGGGTGAGATGGATGTAGATCGCGTGCCCGCGCGGCAGGTCGTTGCCGAACTGCCGGATCGCCTCGAGGAACGGCAGGCTCTCGATGTCGCCGACTGTCCCGCCGATCTCCACCAGCACGAAGTCGCAAGCCTCGTTTCCCTCGCCGATGAATTCCTTGATGGCGTTGGTGACGTGCGGGATCACCTGCACGGTCGCGCCGAGATAGTCGCCGCGCCGCTCCTTGGCGATGATCTCCTGGTAGATGCGCCCGGTGGTGATGTTGTCCTGCCGGTTCGCCGAATTGCCGGTGAAGCGCTCGTAGTGTCCGAGGTCGAGATCGGTTTCGGCGCCGTCATCGGTGACGAACACTTCGCCGTGCTGGTAGGGCGACATCGTGCCGGGATCGACGTTCAGATACGGGTCGAGCTTGCGCAGCCGCACCTTGTAGCCGCGCGCCTGCAGCAACGCGCCGAGCGCTGCGGAAGCGAGACCCTTGCCGAGTGAGGAGACCACGCCGCCGGTGATAAAGACGTACCGCGCCATGGGACCTAACCTCTAACTCCTGGGGCTCGATTCGACGAGTCTTCAACGCACCAAAAACCGAAGAGGCCGGGACTGCCGGCCTCTTTCTGTGGAAACTTACTTCGACTGCGGCGCCTGCGGCTCCGCCGGAGCGGAGGGTGCGCCGGTTGGCGCCCCCTGACGCAGGCGGTCCAGCACGCCGCCCGGCGCGAGCGGCGCGTTTCCGCCCGGACTGGCGGGTTGCGAGGTGGGCACCGCCGGGCCACCGGTATCCTGCAGAATCGAGCGCGGCTTGCGGTCCCAGCCGGCAATGATCGAGAGCAGCAGGCTGGTCGCGAAAAACACTGCCGCAAGGATTGCGGTTGTGCGGGTGAGCACGTTGGACGTGCCGCGGCTGGTCAGGAACCCGCCGCCGCCCCCGCCCATGCCCAAACCGCCGCCCTCCGACTTCTGGAGCAGCACCAGGCCAATCATGGCCGAAACGATCATGAGATGGACGACGATGACGACGGTCAGCATTCAGGAGTCCAAAGGCAGAGGAGCGCAAAGCGCCTTGACGCCGGTGATATAGGAATTCGCGGGCGTCTCTACACGATCCCCCCGGGCAATTCCACCCCGCCGGCCAATCAGGCGTAAGCCGCTGCGATCCCGAGAAAATCATCGGCCTTGAGGCTCGCGCCGCCGACCAGCGCGCCGTCCACATCGGCGACGTCGAGCAGTTCCTTCGCGTTCGCGGGCTTCACCGAGCCGCCGTAGAGGACACGAATCTCTTCCCCGGTCGCCCCATAGCGCCTGGTCAGGCGCTCGCGGATGAAGCCGTGCACCTCCGCCACATCCGCCGGAGTTGGCGTCAGGCCGGTGCCGATGGCCCAGACCGGCTCGTAGGCGATCACCAAGCCATCTGAGACGACCGACCCGGGCAGCGAGCCTGCGAGCTGCGCGCCGACGACATCGAGCGTCTGTTTCGCGCTTCGCTGCTCTTTCGTCTCTCCAATGCAGACGATCGCCGTCAATCCGGCCCGCCAGGCGGCGAGCGCTTTCGCCCTTACCATCGAGTCCGTTTCGGCGTGATAGGTGCGCCGCTCCGAATGGCCCACGATGACCGCCGTTGCCCCCGCATCCGCGAGCATCTCGGCCGAGATGTCGCCGGTGAACGCGCCGGAGGGTTCGGCGTGACAATCCTGCGCGCCGATCGCGACCTTGGAGCCGTGCGTCGCCGAGGCGAACATCATCACCAGTGTCGCGGGCGGGCAGACCAGCAGGTCGGCGTTGGTCAGCGCGGTCGAGCCCTGCACGATCTTGCCGAGCTCGGCCGCCGCGGGCCTCAGCCCGTTCATTTTCCAATTGCCTGCGACCAGCGGACGCCGTTGAACGGTCATCAATTCGCCCCGATATGCCCGTGTAGGGCGTTAGCAAACCGGCGTAAGTGCCGCCAGTAGCGGTAAGTTGCGACGCACAGCCGCGATCCCTATGATGCGCGCCCTTGCGGGAAGCGGCGGCGCTGGCCGATATCCCATTATGAACTAAAGGACTTTCATGCTTCGCGGTATGCGTCAGGCCTCCGCCAACTGGCTGGGGCGGATTGTGATGGCGGTCGTTCTCGGCATGATTGCCGTGAGCTTCGCGATTTGGGGAATCGGTGACATCTTTCGCGGATTCGGCCGCTCGACGGTGGCGAAAATCGGTTCGACCGAGATCACCACCGAGCAGTTCCGCCAGATCTACAACGATCGCATTCAGCAGCTCGGCCGCGAGCTCGGGCGGCCGATTACGCCGGAGCAGGCTCGGCTATTGCGGCTCGACCAGCAGCTCGCAGGTCAGCTCGTCGCGGAAGCCGCACTCGATCAGCGCGCACGTCAGCTTCGGCTCAACGTGTCGGATGCGGAAGTCGCCAAGCAGATCACCAACGACCCGACGTTCAAATCGCCGACCGGCCAGTTCGACCGCGCGCGTTTCGAGCAGATCATCCGCAACGCCGGATTCACCGAGCAGCGTTTCACCACGGAGCAGAAGCGCCTCACCATGCGTCGCGAGGTTGCCGATAGCGTGAGCGCCGAGCTGTCGCCGCCGAAGTCCATGGCGGACGCGCAGAACCGCTACGACAACGAGCAGCGCGCGATCGATTATGTGGTGCTGGACAGCGCGAAGGCGGGCGACATTCCAGCGCCGACGCCTGAGCAGATCGCGAAATATTACGACGAGCACAGAAACGAATTCCGCGCGCCCGAGTATCGCAGCGTCGCGCTGCTCTCGGTTGCCGCCGCCGATCTCGCCAAGCCCGCAGAGGTCACCGACGCGGATGCGAAGCGGTTCTATGATGCCAACGCCGCACGGTTCGGCACGCCGGAGCGCCGGCACATTCAGCAGATCCCATTCCCGAACGCCGAGGAAGCCCAGGCGGCAGTCACGCGTCTCCAGAAGTCGGAGCTCACGTTCGAGGCGCTCGCCAAGGAGCGCGGCCTCTCCGAGAAGGATATCGACATCGGCCTGATCGCGAAATCAGCCATTATCGACAAGGCGGTGGCGGATGCGGCCTTCGCCTTAAAAGAAGGCGAGACCAGCGCGCCGATCAAGGGGATGTTCGGCACGATGCTGGTGCACGTCGTCAAGATCGAGCCGGAAAACGTCAAGCCGTTCGATCAGGTTGCGCCGGAGATCAAGCAAACGATCGCGACCGATCGCGCCCGCGGTGACATCGCGGCGATCCACGACAAAGTCGAGGACGAGCGCGCCGGGGGCGCGCGCCTCACCGAAATCGCCGAGAAGCTCAAGCTCAAGGCACGCACGATCGACGCGATCGACCGCCAGGGCCGCGACCCCGATGGCAAACTGGTCGCCGAACTCCCGGCGGGCAACGTCATCGCCAGCGCGTTCAATTCGGATGTGGGTGTCGACAACGAGCCGATACAGATGACCGGCGGAGGGTATGTCTGGTTCGATGTGCTGGGCGTGAAGCCCTCGCGCGAGCGCTCGCTCGACGAGGTGCGCAAGCAGGTCGAAGAGCGCTGGAGCGAGGCTCAGATCGCCGAACGTCTCAAGACCAAGGCAAACGAAATCGTCGAGAAGGTGAAGGGCGGAACGTCGCTCAACGATGTGGCCTCTGCCGATGGCCTCAATATCCAGACCACGTTTGGCATCAAGCGTTCGGGTAATGCGGGCTCGATGCCGCCTGCCGTCGTGACCGGCGCGTTTGCGACACCGAAGGATGGCGTCTCCAGCGCGGAGGGCAAGGAAGCGACCGAGCGCATCGTCTTCCATGTGACCGACATCTCGGTGCCGGCATTCGATGCCGCATCGCCCGAAGGGCGCAAGATCGACGAGGCGATGCGCCGCTCGATCACCGAAGACCTGCTGGCGCAATACGTCGCGCGGCTGCAGAATGATCTGGGCGCGACCATCAATATGGACGCGGTGCGCCGCAGCGTCTCGGGCGGCAGCGAATACTGATGCAGATCGAGCCGGCCGCCGACGATTTCGCGGCCCGCTATGCGCGTGGCGAGCCGCAGGTGGTCTGGACCACCTTGGTCGGCGATCTCGAGACGCCGGTCTCGGCCTTTCTCAAAGTCGCGGGCGGGCGGGCGAACAGCTTTCTTTTCGAGTCGGTCGAGGGTGGCGCGGTGCGCGGCCGCTACTCCATCATCGGCCTCGACCCGGATGTCATCTGGCGCACGATCGGCAGGCGCGCCGAGATCAACCGCGCGGCACGGACCAAGGCTGACGCATTTCTGCCCTGCCCCGAGCCGCCCCTTCCGGCCTTGCGCGCGCTGATCGCGGAAAGCCGCATCGCGCTGCCCGAGAGGCTGCCGTCCATGGTCGCCGGCCTGTTCGGCTATCTCGGCTACGACATGGTGCGGCTGATGGAGGAATTGCCGGCGCCCAATCCGGACCCCGTCGGCCTCGCCGACGCCGTCATGCTGCGCCCGACCGTGGTGATCGTGTTCGACGCTGTGCTTGACGCGATCACCGTGGTGACGCCGGTGCGGCCCGAGGCGAATGTAAGCGCGTCCGTCGCATTCAGCCGCGCCTCGGAGCGGCTGTCGGCGATCGTCGACGCGCTCGACCGGCCGCTCGACAAGGAGGAGGCCGGCGCGCCTGCGGGGCCGCTCGCTGTACCGCCGGCGTCGAATACGGCACCGGACGAATTCAAGGCAATGGTCGCGCGCGCCAAGGAATACATCGCGGCCGGCGACATCTTCCAGGTCGTCCTCTCGCAACGCTTCGAGGCGCCGTTCGCGCTCCCGCCCTTCTCGCTCTATCGCGCGCTGCGCCGGGTCAATCCGGCGCCATTTCTGTTCTTCCTCGACTTCGGCGGCTTCGCGGTTGCAGGCTCCAGCCCGGAAATCCTGGTGCGCGTGCGCGACGGCATCGTCACCGTGCGACCGATCGCCGGCACCATGCCGCGCGGCGAGACCCCGCACGAAGACAAGGCCTACGAGGACCGCCTGCTCGCCGATCCGAAGGAGCGCGCCGAGCACCTGATGCTGCTCGATCTTGGCCGCAACGATGTCGGTCGCGTCGCCGAGATCGGTACTGTGAAGGTCACCGACCAGTTCTTCATCGAGCGCTACAGCCATGTGATGCACATCGTGTCGAACGTCGAGGGCAAGCTTTCGAAGCGCCATGATGCGGTCGATGCCCTCGCCGCCGGATTTCCCGCCGGGACCGTCTCAGGCGCGCCCAAGGTGCGCGCAATGGAGATCATCGACGAGCTGGAGAAGGAAAAGCGCGGGCTCTATGCGGGTTCGGTCGGCTACTTCTCGGCAACCGGCGAGATGGACACGTGCATCGTGCTGCGCACCGCGATGGTGAAGGACGGCGTCATGTATGTGCAGGCCGGCGCCGGGATTGTCGCCGACTCCAATCCGGATTCTGAGCAGCAGGAGTGCGTCAACAAGGCTCGCGCCTTGTTCCGCGCCGCCGAAGAGGCGCGCCGTTTCGCCAGCGCGGCGAAGCGGGGGCAGTAATTCCAACAACCCGCGTATCGCTCGGAACGATTTATTCATGCCGAACTTGCATATTCGAATCGGAAACGACCGGAAACACTTGCAGTGCGGTCACGAAGGCTTTGGCTGCTGCTCTATCTCGCCGTATGGTCCACCATTGCGGCACGGCTTTCGTTTGAGTTTGTCTACATAATTATTCCGAAGCGCAGTGACTTCGGGGCGGCCGTTCAGATCGTTCCCTTCGTCGCCTTTCCCATTTCGTTTGGCATCGCGTTCAAGCTCTTGCGCAGAAGCTGGGACAAGGTCTCGAGCGCACTCGGCCGTTACCTCTGGCTCACACCGGTTCTCCTCTTCTTTGCGCTCCTGTTTGCCGTCGCGCTGATGGCGGCGAGTGTTGCGCCTGTGGCATTCTTTTTTGTGCTGATACTCGGCTTTATTTTCGGCCTTCCTGCCTTGCTGATCGGAATTCCGATCCACGCGATCGGCCTAATCCCGCTGATCTACTTCGACGATCGGCTCTTTGGTCCCAAGCCGACGCAGGCCGCCGGGCGATCCCCGTAGACTTCGCCCCAAAGCTGGCCGATCATCCCTTCCGGGGAACATCGGGTCCAAGCATTCCAGCATGACGCGCCTGATCGGCGGTCTCGACCGGCTTGTCGCCATCATCCTGTCCGGCGGCCGCTGGCTGCTGCTGTCCGTCGTGCTGCTCCTGTTTCTGCAATGGCCGCTGCGCGACATCGTGCGCGCCTATTCGCGCGAGGCGAATGACCTCGGCCAATGGCTGTTCGCGCTCTATGTCGCGATGGCATTTACCGCCGCGACGCGCGCGCACACGCATCTCGCCGCGGACGCGCTCGCGCGCCATTATTCCGAACGCACGCGGCTCCTGCTGGCACGGCTCGGCGCGCTCCTCGGGCTGCTGCCGTGGTCGCTCTACGTGATCGTCGGCGGCGCCAACCTGGTGATGTCCTCGGTGCGATCGCTCGAGGCCTTCGCCGACACCTACAATCCCGGCTATTTCATCATCAAGCTCGCGCTCTGGGTTCTCGCCGGCCTCGTTGTTCTTCAGGCGATCATCGACATCGCGCGTCCGCGCGCGGGAGTGCACGATGCCTGAGCTCGGTCTCGTGCTGCTGGTGCTGGTCGGGCTGGGGATCGTGTTCACCGGCCTGCCGGCCGCGTTCGTGCTGATCGGCGTTGCGGCGTTCGGCGCCGTGGTCAGCGTCGCGACCAGCAGCGTTCCCCTCTCGCTTCTCTCCGCGCTCCCGGGCCGGCTCGTGAACCTGCTCGAGAACGACCTTCTGCAGGCGCTGCCGCTTTACGTGCTGATGGGGCTTTTGCTCGACCGCCTGCCGGTCGCCGAGGCGCTCTACCGCACCTGCCTTGCGATCCTGCCGCGCGGACCGTCGGCGCAACTCATGTCCGGGACCATTCTCGGCGCACTGCTCGGCCCGATGAACGGCTCGGTCGGCGCGAGCGTGCTCGCGCTGTCACGCGTGGTCGCGCCGCGGCTCAAGCGCCACGGCGTACCCGAGCCGACGCGCGCCGCGCTCGTCGCAGTCGCGAGCACACTCGGGGTCGTGATCCCGCCGTCGCTGGTGCTGATCCTGCTCGGCGATGCGATGCTTGGCGCGCACACCATCGCGGTCACCACAACCGGACGCCTCGACCGCGTCATCAACACGCAGGACATCTTCCACGGCGCGCTTGCTCCCGCCGGACTCTTCCTCGTGCTCTGCCTGGCTGCCGCCTGGCTCGTCGGTCGCCATCTGCCCGCCGCCGACCGCGCGCCGGAAGAAAACCCCACGCGCAGGCAAGTGCTGCTCGCGATTGTCACGGTGACGTTCCTGCTCATTCTGCTCGGCGCGGTCGCGCTTGGTTTCTTCTACGCCGTCGAGGCGGCGGCGCTCGGGGCCTTCGTGTTGTTCACCGGCGGCGTGGTAACCGGCGGCCTGCGCGGCGGCGTGCTGCGCGAAGTGCTGACCCAGGCGATGGCCATGACCGGCGCGCTGTTCGCGCTGCTGATCGCCGCCACCACGCTCACCTTGATGCTGCGCATCCTCGGCACCGACCGCCTCGTCGCCGACTGGGTCGCGGCGCTCCCGGGCAACGACCTCGCGGTCGTCGCAGTCGTGCTTTTCGCGATCGGCCTTTGCGCCTTCGTGCTTGATGCCTTCGAGATCATCTTCGTGATCGTCCCGATCGTGGTGCCCCCGCTGCTCATTCGCGTCGCCGACGCACGCTGGGTCGCGGTGCTGCTGCTGCTCACTTTGCAAACGAGCTTTCTGCTGCCGCCGGTCGGCTATGCGCTGATGATGGTTCGCGGCACATTGCGCTATGCGGGGTCGCTTTCCGCGCTGATGCGCGCGCTGTTTCCGTTCTTGATCGCCCAGTGGCTGGTGCTGGCAACGGTGCTGCTTGTGCCGCAGCTCGCCCACTTCGGCGAGAAGGAAGTGAAGCGCGAGACGCCCAACCTTTCGACCGAGGAGATCAACCGGCGCATGCAGGAGATGCTCACGCCCATTCCGGACCTCGATTTGTCGAAATGACCTCGGACCTGCCGAAGCGAAGCTTCTATTTCCTGCGTCACGGACAGACCGACTGGAACATCGCGGGACGTTTCCAGGGGCATACGGATATTCCGTTGAACGAAGTGGGACTGGCGCAAGCTCGCGACGCCGCAAGAATTCTCGGCCAATGCCCGATCGACCTCATCGTCGCGAGCCCGCTCATTCGCGCGCGCAAGACTGCGGAGATCGTCTCAGAGCGGCTCGGCAAGCCGCTCCTGTTCGACGACGAACTCAAGGAGCGCCGGTTCGGGCGCTTTGAAGGGCTCGTCGTCAACGAAGTGAAACAGCAATTCGGATTGCAGCCGCACCAGCGCCTGGTCAAACATCTGCCGCCGGATGCCGAGCAATGGCATGAAACGGGCGTGCGCACCCTGCGGGTCCTCGGCAAGTGGCTCACCAATCATCCGGATCAAACGCTGTTGTTCGTGAGCCATAGCGGGCTGTTCGATGCACTCCACGAATTGACATTCGGGACGCGGCTCGAGCCGAAACACGTGCCGTATCATTGGCGCCATGACGGGGACGCGTGGTCCTGCGACACCTGTGAGGCAAAGGGGACCCGTTCTCCTTGACCCCCTCCCCGCGTGACCGTAAGACCGCACTAAACCTTTGGCCTACCGCATGATTGTCCTGATCGACAACTACGACAGCTTCACCTTCAACCTCGTCCATTATCTCGGCGAGCTGGGAGCGGAGGTCGCCGTGCATCGTAACAACAAGGTGTCGGCGCGCGATGTGGTGGACTGCGACCCGGACGCGATCGTGCTCTCGCCGGGCCCCTGCACCCCGAACGAGGCCGGCATCTGCCTCGATCTGGTCAGCGAGGCGGCCTCAACGATCCCGTTGTTCGGGGTCTGCCTCGGTCTGCAGTCGATCGGCCAGGCCTTCGGCGGCAGCGTCGTGCGCGCGCCCGTCCCGGTCCACGGCAAGCTCTCGGAAATCACGCATCAGGGTCAGGGCGTGTTCCGCGGCATCAACGGCCCGTTCAAGGCGACGCGCTATCATTCGCTGGTGGTCGACCGCGAAACGCTGCCGGGCGACCTCGCCGTCACCGCCGAGACCGACGGCCTCGTGATGGGCGCGGCACACAAGAGTTACCCGACGCATGGGGTCCAGTTTCACCCCGAAAGCATCGCGTCGGAAAACGGCCACCTGATCCTGAAGAACTTCCTCGATCTCGCCGCCGCCTGGAATTCCGCGACCGGCCGGCGCAAGGCGCATTGACCCATGGACGATTTCAAGACGCTGATCGGCAAGATCGCGACCGGCGCGACGCTGACGCGCGATGAATCCACCAAGGCGTTCGACTACATGATGTCCGGCGAGGCGACGCCCTCGCAGATGGGCGGCTTCCTGATGGGACTGCGGCTGCGCGGTGAGACCGTCGACGAGATCACCGGCGCTGTTTCGACAATGCGCGCCAAGATGCAGAAGGTCGCGGCCCCC